>Ga0066652_100001176_pt1 | contig 13298 bp, 10 predicted proteins | sample GraSoiAngelo_101_FD_71413 | JGI IMG/M metagenome (GOLD analysis project Ga0066652, IMG submission 71413) | Grasslands soil microbial communities from the Angelo Coastal Reserve, California, USA - 14_0903_02_30cm | ecosystem: Environmental > Terrestrial > Soil > Grasslands | place: USA...
CGGCGCTAGGAGGCGAGGTCGTCGACGGCGTCCGCGAACCGCGAGACTGCTGGGCCGGAGAGCCGCCCGGGGGGCAGCTCGACCGCGAACGCCGTGGCGTGAGGAAGGCGATGGTTCTCCCACCCCACCGCGCTGCCCGGATATCGGGTCAGGCGGCGCAGCGGGAGACCGCTGAGCTTCGCGAATCGGCGCTCCACCCGCAGGCTCCCACCGGACTCGTCGACGAGCCCGAGCGGCTGGTGGAACCAGATCGCGATCGAGGGGCGCCTGCGGAGGATCAGCGCCCGCGCCGCGCGGGCCTCGGGCTCGGACAGGGGCCTGGGGCCCGAGTACTGGAGATAACCCGGGGAGCCGAGCGGTCTCCAGCGCCAGGGGAAGTTGCGGTTCAGGTCGACTCGGTCGGCGTTTTGGCGGGTGCCGGCGGCGACCCCGTCCGGGTTCAGGTCCTTGACCACGATCAGCAAGCGTTCCCGCCCGGGCGGACCCGAGGCCAATCGCCGGGCGATCGGGATCCCCGCCGGCTCGTTTCCGTGGATCACCCCGACGACCAGCAGGCTTCGCTCGTTGTCGAGGTCGCCCAGCTCGACGGCCCGGAGCGGCCTTCCCTGAACCGAGCGTCCCAGGTCCACTCGGCGGCGTCCCACCGGGTCGCGAAGGCCCCTGGAGCCCGCCCGGGGCGGTGCGTGGCGCCGCGACGCAGGCGGATGGGAGGACGTCGCTCCGAGCACGAGCGACGTCACCGCGAGCACGCCCGCGGCGGCAGCGAGGAGCCACCGGCCGCGGAGGGCGGGACGTCGCTGCCCGCGTCCGGACTCCATCCGGCTCACCCGCCTCGAGCCCGGGGCGGGGCGCGCAGCGCCCGTTCCATCGCCGGCCGCCGGGCGACGACCGAGGCCGGTAGGAAGTCCATGCCGTCAGGGATGTCGAGGTACCCGGGGCCGGCGCCGGGAGAGTTCGTGTGGCCGTACTGCCAGACGATCCGCCGCCGGGATCGGTCGATCAGGACGACACGGTCGTTGTAGTCGTCGTTGACCGCGATCAGACCATTCGGCAGCGCCAGCGCGAGCGATGGGTGATCGAGCTCGCCGGGACCCGAGGTCGGGCCGTAGCGCCACACCACTCGGCCCTGCTTCGACATGATCACCACCTGGCCGGGCGATGAGTAGTCGGCGAGGAGGATCCGGCCGCCGTGCAGGGGCTGGGCGTCGGACGGGTAGCCCACCGGCGCGTGAACGCTCCACCGGAGCCTGCCGTGCCCGTCGAAGCGGTCGACCCAGGACCCGTGGATCTCGGTCACCAGGGTGCCACCGTCCGGAAGCGGCGTGTCCCCGTTAGGCCCGCCGAGCAGGCTGGGCGGATCGTGTCCGCACGCGGCCGTGGTGCCGATCTGGCGGATCACCTTGCCGCTCGGCGAGAGGAACAGCACCCGGCAGTTCTGGATGTCGGCGACGGTTCGGGTGCCGTCCGACAGCAGGTAGGCGTCATCCGGGGTGTTGAGGTATCCCGGCGTGCTCCCGGCCACCCCGACGTGGCCGTAGTGCCAGAGCAGCCTCCCCGTGGGGAAGGCGATCTGCTGGATCGTCTGCTGGTACTCCTCGTTGGTGATGATGCTCCGCCACCCGGGGGCGAAGAAGGCGTCGTCGTCCGATTGGAACGGCATCGCCGGGCGGTGTCCGGGCGGCGGATAGCTCCACAGGATCCGCTTCCGCCCGTCGACGAGGATCATCCGGTTGTTCCCGCGGTCGGCGATCAGCAGGTATCCCGGGATCGGTCCGGGCGGCCCGCCGGTCGGCAACGACGTCGCTGGATCGGCCCCGTCCGCGCTCTGCGTCGAGGCCGCCGGTGCGGAGTTCATTCGGGACGACCCTGAGGGGTCCGACGAGAGGATCGCCCAAGCCGCGGCAGCAAGGCCGGCGAGCATCGCCGCCGTGGCGGCGATCAGTGTCGGCGTTCGGCGCCCGGGCGTGAGCTTGCCGCCAAACCGCACACCTGCATCGTGCGCCCATGCACCTGAAGAAAGCCTGAATGCGCGGGCTTTCAGCGCGCCCATTCACGCGGAAGGGCATTTCCCCGTTCAGGAGTAATTCAGGCCGAGCGTCGCAGGATCGCTGCATGGCTATTTCAGACCTGACGCGAACCAGCCTCCTGCTCGCCGCGCTCGCCCTGGCGATCACCGGCTGCGGCTCTGGCTCATCGAGCTCCGGCAGCGCCCAGGGCGGCGCGAATGCCGCCTCCGCCGAGGCGCAGTCGGCCGCTCAGGGCGACATCCCGGACAACCAGAAGTTCCTGCGGTTCCAGAATTCCCAGGCCGGCTACTCGATCCAGTATCCGGAGGGCTGGGCGCAGAAGGGCTCGACAACCGACGTCACGTTCTCGGACAAGGACAACAGCGTCGAGATCGCCGTATCGAAGGGCCCGACTCCGACCGTCTCCTCCGTGTCCGCGGAGCTGAGGAAGGAGGCGGCGCGGGACACGACCCTGAAGCCGGGTACGCCGCAGCAGATCACCGAGGGTCCGAACCAAACCGTCCACGTCGTCTACCACGTTGAGGGACCACCCGACCCGGTGACCGGAAAGAGATTCACGCTGATGGTCGACCGCTACGTGCTGGGCAACAAGGGTCGCATCGCGACGGTCAACGAAGCGACCCCGGTTGGAGTCGACAACGTCGATGCCTACCGGATGATCATCCAGAGCTACCGGTGGAGCTGACTGCGGCGATCGCCGGCCTCGAGCACGATTCCGCGCCGGCGGCGCTGCGCAGCCTCTACGTTGAGCCGGAGCGCCCGGAGGAGATCGCCTGGGGAGCGCTCGAGTTCCACGACGTTTTCAAGATCTATCGGTCCGGCCCGGCCGAGACCGTGGCGCTTCGCGGCCTCGATCTGCGAATCGAGCGGGGCGAGATGGTGGCCGTCGTCGGACCGTCCGGGAGCGGAAAGAGCACGCTGCTCGCGCTGGCCGCGGCGATCGACACCCCATCGGCGGGTGAGGTCAGGGCACTGGGGCGATCGCTCACCCGGCTGACCGAATCCGAGCTCGCCGCGTATCGCAGCGCCGAGGTGGCAATCGTCTTTCAGGCGGACAACCTGTGGCCGTCCCTCTCGGCTCGCGAGAACGTCGCCACGGCGCTGCGGATCGCCGGGGCCGGCAGCGCCGAGCGACGGGCGTCGGAGGCGCTCGCCATGTTCGGGCTCGCCGCGCGCGAGCATCTTCGTCCCGCCGCCCTCTCGGGCGGGGAGCAGCAGCGGGTGGCGATCGCCGCGGCGGCCGCCCGCCGCGCGGGCCTCGTCCTGGCCGACGAGCCCACCGGCGAGCTCGACGAGCGAAACGAAGCGATCGTGCTCGAGTCGCTCAGCGAGCTCCGTGACCGGCACGACAGCAGCGTCGTCGTGGTCACGCACTCCGATCGGGTCGCCGGCGCCTGCGATCGCGTGGTGCCGATCAGGGACGGGAGGGTCGCAGGGTGAGCACGGTGCTGGCCGGCAGCACCGCCCTCGCCGCGTGCCGGTCGGTGAGCGTCACTTACGGACGCGGCGAGGCGAGGGTGGATGCGCTTCGCGACGTCGACCTCGAGATCGCGGCCGACGGCTTCCTCGCGCTCCTCGGTCGGTCGGGATCGGGGAAGACGACGCTCCTGCACATTCTCGGCGGATTGCTCGTCCCGACCGCGGGGACGGTGAGCTGGAGGGGGGAGCCGCTGTCGACCCTCGACGCGGCGGCGCGCGGCGAGGCGCGGGCGCGAGGAATCGCCTACGTCTTCCAGGGATCGAACCTGATTCCCCACCTGACCGCGTGGGAGAACGTGGCCTACGCGGCGCGGGTGGCCTCCCGGATCAGGGGCGAGGGGCCTCGGCCCAACGCCCTCTTGACATTGGTCGGCCTTCGCGACAAGGGCGGCTCGCTTCCAGCCGAGCTCTCAGGCGGTGAGTCACAGCGCGTGGCGGTCGCCAGGGCCCTCGCCCAGCAGCCTGAGCTGCTGCTGTGCGACGAGCCCACCGGTCATCTCGACACCGACACCGGGGGCCGCGTCCTGGACATGATCGAGGCCCTGCGCGAGGAGCTCGGGTTCGCGCTCGTGATCGCGACGCACGACGCCGACGTCGCAGCGCGCGCCGAACGCGCCCCCGAGCTGGCGGGCGGCAGGATTCGGGAAGAGACGGGCCCGCGGTGACGCGGATCGCGCTTCACGCTCGCCTCGCCCTTGCGGGGCTCGCTCGCAGCCCCGCCCGAACCGCGTTGCGGATCGCCGTGGTCACCGCTGCCGTAGCGCTCCTGGCCGGGATGCTCCTGTTCATCGGACACTCGCTGCGGACCGCCTCGGCGAGCGCGGTGCGCCAGGTGCCTCTGGACTGGCAGGGCCCGGTGTCCTCGTACAAACAGGCCCGCGCAGTCGCGACCGGCGTATCGCGCCAGGCGGGCATCGCGGAGGCGGCGGCGACCGCGACCGCTCCGTTCGCCGCCTCGACGCATGCCGGGCCCGCGGGTCGCACGTCGACGAGCCAGGGGTCGGTGCTCGCGGTGCCGCCCGGCTATGGGCGCGGGATCCACACCTTCCGACTCCTGCACGGCTCGCTCAAGCCGGGAGACGTCGTCCTCGACCAGCAGATGGCCGCGACGCTTCAGGCGCGCGTCGGCGACCGGGTCACGCTGGAGCCCCGACCGGGATCGCCCCCGAAGCGCTACACGGTCTCGGGGGTGGGGCTGATCACCGTGCCCGACCAGGTGTTTCAGCCGCTCAATCCGCTGCTCGGGCCCGCCCCGGCGCAGCCACCCGAGAACGCGGTCCTGATGCCGATCTCGACCTTCGCCCGAACGCTCGCCCCGGAGCTGGCGCCGATCACGGCCGCCAACGCCGCCTCCAATGCGCAGCCCGGCGCCCAGAAGGGGGTGCAATGGGAAGTTCAGGCCCAGCTCGACGCCGGCCCGCTCGTCGCCGGCAGCCCCTCGGCGGCCCTGAAGCTCGCCGACCAGACCCGAAACCGGGTCGAGAGCTCCCTGCCTGGCCGGGTCCAGTTCGTCGACAACCTCTCCGACTCCCTCACAACCGCGTCCGAGGACTCGCTCTACGCGCAGGCCCTCTACATCATGCTCGCCGTCCCGGGCGCGCTGGTCGCGCTCGGGGTCGCCTATCTGGCCGCCCTCGGGACGAGCGAGCGCGACCGGCGCGACCTCGCCCTGCTGCGGGCGAGGGGCGCGAGGCGCCGTGACCTCGTGGCGCTGGCCGCAGCAGAGAGCGTCGGGCTCGGAGTCGCCGCCGGCCTGCTCGGGGCGGCCCTCGGCTTCGTCGCCGTCCAGCTTCTGGTGAACGGCGGCGCGCACTTGACCACCGGACGAGCCCTGGTCACGGTGGCGGTCAGCGTCCTACTCGGTGTCCTCGGTTCCGGCGCCGCCCGGATCGCCGCCACCGAATCGGTGCTTCGCAGGACCGTCGCCGAGGGGAGGCGAAGTGCAGTCCGCGACCGTCCGGCGGCCTGGCGACGCTACTACCTCGACCTGCTCGCGCTGGCGCTCAGCGGGCTCATCTACTGGCTCACGATCCGCACAGGCTTCTCGGCGGTGGTCAACCCGGACGCCAATCCGACCCTGTCGCTGTCGATCTACATGTTCTTCGGACCGGCGCTGCTGTGGATCGGGGCGACGCTCCTGCTCGTGCGGGTGCGAGGTCGCGCCGTCGCCTGGCTCGCGGGTCGCGCGGCCGCGCGCAATCCCGGCTCGCTCGGTTCGTTCCTGCTCGCGAGCGCCGGTCGTCGCGGTCCCGCGATCAACCGGGGCCTGCTCGTCGTTGGGCTGCTTCTAGCCTTCGGCGTCAGCCTCGCGATCTTCGCCGCGACCTACGATCAGCAGGCCAGGGCGGACGCCCAGCTCACCCTCGGTGCAGACGTCACGGTGGCGGCGCCGCCCGGCGCCATCGCCAAGCACGATTTGGCCGGCAAGGTCGCGGCCGTGCGCGGCGTCGCCGCGACGACGCCCCTCGACCATTCCTACGCCTATGTCGGGCCCGATCTCCAGGACACCTACGGGATCGACCCGGCGACCTTCCCCCATGCGACCTCGCTCCGCGACTCCTACTTCCTCGGCGGCACAGCGAGCCAGATGATGAGCCGGCTCCAGCAGACCCGGGACGGGATCATGGTCTCGCTCGAGACGATCAACGACTACTCGCTGAAGCCCGGCGACCTCCTGAGGCTTCGCGTCCTCGACCAGCGCACCGGGCACTTCCGGGTCGTGCCCTTCCACGTCGTCGGCACCGTCCAGGAGTTCCCCTCGGCACCGCGCGACTCGTTCATGGTCACCAATCTCAGTTACCTCGAGTCGGCCACCCATGCCCCGGGCCCGAACGAGGTGTTCGCGAGGTCGACCGGGGACCCCGGCGCAGTGGCGACTGGAGTAGCGGCCGCGACCCGGGGATTCGGAACGCGGGTCGAGAACCTCGACGACCAGACCGCGAAGACCGTGACCTCGATCACCACGGTCGACCTGTCGGGGATCAGCCACATCGAGGAGGCCTTCGCGGTCGCGCTCGCCGCCGCAGCGATCGCAATGTTCGTGCTCACCGCGGTCGCCGAGCGAAAGCACGAGCTGGCGACGATGGCCGCGGTCGGCGCGCCGCTCCGTGAGGTCGCCGCGTTCGTCTGGAGCGAGGCCGGACTCGTGCTCGGCGCCGGCGTTCTGCTCGCCGCCGGGCTCGGCTGGCTGCTGGCGACGATGCTCGTCGCGATGTTGACCCACGTCTTCGACCCCCCACCGGATCATCTGGCGATCCCTTGGCGGTATCTAGCGGCGCTGGGTGGGGCCAGCCTCGCCGCCATGCTCGGCTCCTGCGCGCTCGCCGCGCGCCGGCTGCGCGCCCTGCCGCTCGGCGCGATCCTGCGAGAGCGCTAGATGCGCAGTTGCCCGATGGTCGTTTTCATCGCCCGCTCATCTGGTGGCGTCAGCGTTCCGAGGTGTTGGCCGCGTGGGCTCTTCTCCGTGGTTCGCGAATTGCCGCTATCGCTCTCGCGGCCACCCTCGTCGCGGGGGTGGGGATCTGGGCGCAGGAGTGGAGCGAGGGCAAGCCCGTCGGCGTCGTCCACGGCGGGGCGCGGGCCGCAGCCTGCCCTCTCCCCTACGACGTGATTCGGTCTCCGGCGCCCTCGGCCACCGCGCTTCAGCGCGCCAAGCGAGGCAATTTCGAGATCCACGAGACCACCGCGCATCTCGTGCCCCCGGTCAATTGGGAGTCGAACCCCCAGAACGCCCAGGCGTATCGCCACCAGCTCGAGAAGCTCCAGTGGATCCAACCGCTGCTCTACGCCTATCAGCACGGCGATCGCGCCGCGCTCCGACAGGCGCTCGGGCTCGCGCTCGACTGGGTCCGCGACAACCAACCGGGCGGTCCCACCACTCCCCCGGATGCCTGGCACGACGCGCGGACCGGAGACCGGGCCCCCTACATCGCCTATGTGATGAACGCCGCCCGCTGCGAGCACATGCTCACCCCCGCCCGGGGCCGGCTCCTCGCCAACTCGATCCGCGAACACGCCCGGGTGCTCCTTGCCGACAGCAGGACCAAGCGCACCAACCACGGCCTCTTCGTCGACCTCGGCCTGACCTTGCTCGCTCGCGAGGTCCCGTTCATGCATCAGGCTCCACGCTGGCGGCGGGTGGGGCAACGGGAGTTCGCGCGCACCCTGCGCGGTCGGATCTATCCACGGGAGGGTTTCTGGTTGGAGCAGTCGGCGGGCTATCAGCTCCTGGTGATCAAGAATTTGGCGAGGTTCCTCGCGGTCCCGGGAAACGCCGATTCCGGGCTGCAGCGGATCCTTCGTCGGATGCAGCGGACCTCCGCCTGGCTTCAGATGCCAGACGGGCGCATCCCGCAGTTCGGCGACTCCGACCTGAAGCGCCTCCCGGCGAGCGCTCGCGGCGCGGCCTCGGCCGCTCGGGGCATGTTGGTACTGCGCAAGTCCGGCTACGCGTTCGTCAAGGAGCCAGGCGCGTATCTCTCGGTGGAGGCCTCGTTTCACAACACCTCCCACAAGCACGCCGACGAGCTGAGCTTCGACCTCTATGACCGCGGCCACCGGATCGTCTCCGACACGGGCCTTTATGCAAAGGATCCGGGCCCCGCGTTCAACTTCGCCCACTCGGCTCGGGCCCACAGCGTGGTCACCGTGGACGGGAGGAGCTTTCCGCTGCAGGCGAGGCTCGCCTACGGCAGCGGAATCGTCGCTGCCGGCAGCGGCCACGGCTGGTTCGCGATCTACGGACGCAATCCGCTACTGCGTACCCAGGGGGTCTCACATCACCGGCTGTTCCTGTATCGGCCCCACCGCGCGTTGATCGTCGTCGACCTGGTTCGCTCGGCGAGCATGCACACCTACGACCGCTTCTTCCAGCTCGGCCCGGACATCGGCATCCGGGGGTCGGCCGCCGGTCTCCGCCTCTCCGCCCGCGGCTTCAGCGGCAGCCTCGACGCCACCTCGTCGAGCGGGCCGGTGCGCCTGATGACCGAGAAGGGACGGATGCATCCCCTCGCGGGGCTCACCTCGCCGCGCTTTCGCGTCTGGGTCCCCCGCTGGACGGCGCGCTACCGGACGGCCGGCGCGAACTCGAATCAAGTCGCCGCCTTCGACCTCTCCTCGGCGCGCCCCCTACGGGTTCGGCTTGGTCGCGCGAGCAACCGGCGCATCGATCTGTGCGTCGGCGGTCTCCGGGCTCCCCCGATCCGGCTCTCGATCGATCGTCGAGGCGGTGCGCTCAGCGTCCACGCCGCCCGCTGCCCGTAGCGATACTTCGAAGGTGATGCCGATGCCTCGAGTGCTGGTCGTCGAGGACGACGCCGACCTTCGCCGCCTGCTCCGCGCCGGGCTGCAGGAGGAGGGGTTCGAGGTCGTCCCGGCCGCCCGCGGGGCCGAGGCGGTGGCGATCGCCTCCGAGGATCCTCCGGACCTGCTCGTCGTCGACATCGGGTTGCCCGACGCCGACGGCAGGGACGTCTGCCAGGCTCTTCGGGCGCGGGGCCTCGAAGCGCCGGTTCTCTTCCTCACGGCGCGCGATGCGGTCAACGACCGGCTGGCCGGCTTCAGCGCCGGCGGCGACGACTACCTGACCAAGCCATTCGCCCTCGCCGAGCTCGTCGCTCGGCTTCGCGCCCTGTTCAAGCGCGGCGGGATCGAGTCCTCGACCACGGTCGGCGACCTTCGGCTCGACCCGGTGACCCACGCCGCCGCGTGTGAGCGGGAGAGCACCCCGCTGACCCCGACCGAGTTTCGGCTCCTGGCGACGCTTGCCGCCCGGGCCGGGGAGACGGTCAGGCGTCGCGAGCTGGTCCGCGTCGCCTGGCCGGACGGCGCGATCGTTCACGACAACACCCTCGATGTCTACGTCGCCCGCTTGCGGCGAAAGCTCGGATCGCTACCGACGGAAATCGGGATCCACACCGTTCACGGCGTCGGGTACCAGCTTCGATGAGCCGGCTGGGCCTTCGAGGGAGGCTCACGATCGTCGTCTCGATCGGGGCCGCGCTGGCGCTCGCGGCACTCGCCGTGGGGTTCAACCTCGCGCTCGACTCGAGCCTCCACCACGACGCCGACCAGGTGCTCTTGAGCCGAGCCTCGGCCGCCCTCGACACGCTGACGGTGAGGCACGGTCAGGTCCACTCGGCAGAGGCTCCCGACCAGGGAGCGGTCGATGCCCAGGTCTGGATCTACTCGGGACGACGGGTGGTCGAGCAGCCGCGCGGTCCCGCACCCGTCCAGAGGGTCGCGCGTTCGCTTGCCGGGGGGCCGGCCCGCTTCGCCGACGAGCCCGCCGCCGACACGAGGTTGTACGCGGTGCCCGTGGTGCGGTCCGGCCGCCGCGTGGGCACCGTCGTCGCCGGGCTCTCGCTGGAGCCGTATGAGCGAACGGCCTCCCGAGCGCTTGTCGCCTCGGCGATCTTCGCGGCGGCCGCCCTCCTCCTGATCGTCGCCGGCTCGGTCTGGGCCGTGCGCCGTGCCCTGCGTCCCGTGGCGCAGATGACGATCGAGGCGGCGACGTGGAGCCAACGGGACCTTGACCACCGCTTCAACGCCGGCGAGCCGCATGACGAGTTGACCCGGCTCGCCGCGACCTTCGATCGGATGCTCGATCGCCTGGCGGCGAGCCTGCGGCGCGAGCAACGGTTCTCGGCCGAGCTCTCCCACGAGCTTCGCACCCCGTTGTCGGCGATCAGCGCCGAGGCCGAATTGGCACTGGCCCGGGAGCGGCGAAGCGACGAGTATCGGAGGGCGCTCGAGGCGATCCGCGCCAGGGCGAGTCAGCTCGAGGGGACTCTCGAGACCTTGCTGACGGCGGCTCGCGCCGAGTCGAGCCCGAGCCGCGGAACCGCTGACGCGACCGACGTGGCTGAACGAGCGCGGCGCTCGTGCGCCCACGCGGCCCGCCAACGCGGGATCGAGATCACCGTGACGCCGCCCCGGAAGCCGTTGTGGGTCGGCGTCGACGCGGATGCGGCCGAGCGAGTGCTCGTGCCGCTGCTCGAGAACGCCTGCCGTTACGGCCGTCGCTCGGTGCGGTTGACCGTCAATCGGGGGTCGAATGCAATCGAGTTCCTGGTCGCGGACGACGGCCCGGGGGTGAGCCAGGCCGAGCGCGACCGGATCTTCGAGCCCGGCGTGCGGGGCACGGCCGGCGGGGATGGCGCGGCGGGCGCTGGCCTCGGGCTCGCGCTCGCCCGCAGGCTGGCACGCGCTCTGGAAGGCGACGTGGAGCTCGTGGAGAGCGCGGACGGAGCTGTGTTCATGGCCCAAATGCCGTTCGTCTGAGTCCGTCACGGACGGCTCGGCGCTCGTCGAATGATCGAGCGCCCTCTTTGAGCATCGGGTGAGGGTTCTGTTTGCGAACGTCCCCGCCGTCGTGTAGATTGCCGCCACCCAGATAGCCGGTAATCGCCGAATCCCGAGCTCTTCCGGCGCTCGGGAGCGGGGGAACCACCGAGTTAGGGGCGAACTCACTCAGGTGAGGGCGCTGCTCCTTTAGCGCCAGCCCGACAGCTAACCCCGTAGGCCGACGAAGGAGGCTGGTTTGTTCGGCATGCGCAAGAAGGCAGGGCTCGCCGCCGCAGGCGGCGTGGTTGCGATCGCGATCGCGGCCTGGGCGCCCGGCTCCGCCTCCGGAACCTGCGGCACCGCCTCGAACGACGGCGGGGTCGCGGCGAGCAGCGCGGGGACCTGCTCGGGGCACTACGTCAACCCGATCCACCGCAGGCGCTGGTATGCCGGTCGGATCGACATGGGCGTCGACTACATGCCCCATCGGCGGACGCCCGTCGTCGCGATCGGCGACGCCAAGATCCTCGGCTCCGACAGCCATTCGGGGTGGCCGGGCGGGCATTTCATCTGGTACAAGCTCCTGAACGGCGACCACGCCGGCAACATCATCTATGTCGCCGAGACCCTGCGGAGGCTGAAGCCGGCCGGGACCAAGGTGAGCGCCGGCCAGCGGATCGCGACCGCTCTCCCCAGCGGGACCGGGATCGAGACGGGGTGGGCGACTCGCAGTGGCTCGACCCGCGCGGCGCCCTGCTATCGCGAGGGCATGGTCACCCACTCCGGCAAGGAGATGGCGCGGTTCCTGAAGGGGCTCGGCTCGCCGGTCGCGAGCAAGCTCCGCTCGGGCCCCGACGGGCCGAGCGGCAGGCTCTGCTAGAACGCCTCAACTGAGGGGCCGAGGCCGGCTCGCCGGACGCGCCACGGCGCGGAGCGGGGTTGTCGAAGGCCGCCTCCCGATCACGAGCGCCCGCGGAGCAGCCTGCGGGTCACGCCCTCAATCGTCCGGATCCCGTATCCCATCGACGGGTCACCGTCTGTCATCACCGCGATCGCGACCCGTTTCGTGCCCCGCTCGAGTCGGGCGACCTGATGCACGAGCTGGCCGCGCCCGGTCGGCCGCCAGCCGCCCTTGAAGTAGACCTTCCAACCGCGAAGCCTGGCGACGGCCGGAATCCCCCAACTCTCGTAGCCGACGATATGAGAGAGAAGGGCGTTCGCGTAGCCGCGAGATCGGCGGGGGAGCAGCCCGTTCATCTCGAAGAAGAAGCGGGCCTGGTCGGCCGCGCTGATCATCGCGTTCGCCCAGATCCCCCGGATCGAGAAGTCGGTCATCCCCGCGGCGTGTGCGAGCCGGCGCAGACGATGGTCGCCGACGATCGACCAGACTCGGGTCGCTGCGCCGTTGTCGGAGACGTGGATCATCGGGTGAAGCAGCGAGCGATCGTGGGCGTCGAGGCGGTGATGCCGGGCGTCGAGCATCCGGAGGTAGGCGACCAGGAGCATCGCCTTGACCACGCTCGCGCTGATGAACCGCCGGTGCAGGTGAGCGCCGTAGATCCGCCCCTCGCTGCCAACCACCGCGAACGACGTCACTCCTGCTCGGCGCGCGAGGTAGTGCGCCCCAGCGGCGATCCTGGGCCGAGCCGGATAGCCGAACGGGGCCGTGCCCCGGCCCTGGTATTCGGCGTCCCGAGCGCCCCGGAAGCGGCGGCGACCGCAGCGCGGGTGCTCGCTCGGCGCTCCCATCGCCGCCTGCGAGTGGGCCCGGAAGCACGCCGCGAAGCGAAACCGGCCGGCCGGCACCGGGAGCGTCGTCCGCAGGCGGGTGATCCCCGGGCCGACCTCGCGAGTCTTGCTCAACCTGACTCGCCGGAGCCCTCCCCTCGACCCCGACGACAGGTACCAGGAGACGCGTCTGCCGCCCCAGTGAAGGTTTGCGGGATGGCGCGAGACCACCGTTATCCGCGCTCGGCCGAGCGGCGGATAGCGGACCTTCGTCGTGAGACGCTCCTCCACGGTGAGGCCGACGGTCTGGCTCTCGGCCTGCGATGGGCCCGAGAGGACGACGCGATACCGGGTGTTCCGCCCCGGCGAGACGGGGAACGAGTAGGAGCCGTCAGCCGCGGTCGCCGTCGACGCCGCGGTCGCGAAGGAGCCATACGGGTAGGAGTCAGCCTGGAGCTCGACCGGTTGGCCCGAGTTCCCCGCCGGATCGCCGCTGAGCGCTCCAGCGATCCTCGTCGAGCCGCCGAAGCGGATCTGTCCCCGGCCGGCGCGGGCGGTGAGCGTGGCCTCGCGGGCCGCCGCGCTCGGCGCCGTCGCGAGTGGCATGGCGGCGACCGCGATCACCACAAGTAGCCACCGGGAGCCGGTCGGAGCCCGGGTTCTCGCCGCTCGCCTCACCGTCGGCCCACCGTATATCGACGGCAGACGGCCGGCAACCACCCGGGCCGGACGGCGGGACACGTCCCAGGCGGAGCAGGACTTCGTCGCTGGTCGAGTTGC
>Ga0066652_100001178_pt1 | contig 13290 bp, 10 predicted proteins | sample GraSoiAngelo_101_FD_71413 | JGI IMG/M metagenome (GOLD analysis project Ga0066652, IMG submission 71413) | Grasslands soil microbial communities from the Angelo Coastal Reserve, California, USA - 14_0903_02_30cm | ecosystem: Environmental > Terrestrial > Soil > Grasslands | place: USA...
GCGTCAGGCGCTCACGGCATCCGTCGCGATGCTGCCCTACGCCGAGCGTGGCGAGCAGGGGTTCGCGCTTATCACGGTGACGCCGCCGAGCGATCTGGCGCGCAATCGCGCGCCGCGTGACGTGACCTTCGTGCTCGACGTGTCAGGATCCATGAGCGGCCGCAAGCTCGAGCAGGCCAAGGCCGCGGGCCGCCGCCTGCTGCAGACGCTGTCCGACGGCGACCGTTTCCGGCTGATCGACTTTTCGACGGACGTGCACTCGTTCCGCGACGATTTCGTATACGCGACGCAGTCGAACATCTCGGCCGCGCTGCGATATCTCGAGAGTCTCGACGCATCCGGGTCCACCAATATCTCCGGTGCGCTCGAGGAGGCACTGCGCAGCGCACGCGGCGGCAGGGAGGACACGCGGGAGGTTGGCGCGCGCCTGCCCCTGGTGCTCTTCATGACCGACGGTGCGCCGACCGTCGGCGATCGGGATCCCGCGACGATCGCGGCGCGCGCGGCGCGTTTGAGGGGAGATGCGCGCGTCTTCACGTTCGGGCTTGGTGCGGACGTGAACGTGGCGCTCATCGAGCAGCTCGCGCTGGAGGGACGCGGCACCGCGCACTTCGTGCGTCCCGAGGAAAACGTGGAGCGCACGGTGGAGCTCGTGGCGACCCGGCTGCGACAGCCGCTGCTCACGGACGTTCGGGTTTCTGTGGACGGGGACGACGTGCGTCTCTCCCGCATGTACCCGAGCGCTCAGACGGACGTGTTCGCGGGTCAGGATCTCGTGCTGCTGGCCCGGTACGAGGGGAGTGGCCGGGCGCGCGTCGTGGTGACGGGTCGCGCGGCTGGCAGCGGCGAGCGAACCACTCGATGGGCGCGCGACGTGAACTTCCCGCGCGAGGAGCGCGACAACGCGTTCGTGCCGCGCCTGTGGGCGACGCAGCGCATCGGCTGGCTGTCGGCGGAGAAGCGCCGCAACGGCAGCTCGCAGGAGATCGACGACGAGATCCGCAGGCTGGGCGAGCGGTTCGGCATACCAACCGAGTTCACCTCCTATCTGGTGCAGGAGCCGGGCATGGTCGCGAATCGCGACCGTCTGCTCCGGCGCGACAACATGCCGATGGACCAGGCCGTCCCGACGAGCAGCGGACGCGGTGCGCCGTCCGTGGCGCCGGCTCCCGCGGCGGTATTCGAGCAGGCGCGCAAGGCATCGGCGCAGCGCGAGGCGCGCTCCATGGCCGCGGCGGACGCGGCGGCGTCCGAGCAGATGGGCGCGGGCGCCGAACTGCGGCGAGCAGGCTCGCGGATGTTCGCGCGCGACGGAGACCGGTGGGTCGACTCGCGGATGAAGGGCGAATTGCAGGTGTACAAGGTGAAAGCATATTCGCGGTCATATTTCGCGCTGCTCGAGCAGATTCCAGAGTTGCGTGAGGCATTCGCGATAGCCGACCATGTCGTCGTCGCGGGCAAGTCCACCGCGATCGAGGTCGTGGACGACGCGCCCGAGCTGGGTGAGACGGACATCAGGGTACTCGTGAGTCGCTGGTAAAAAGTCGAATGCCGTTAGCCGCACAACGGTGTGCGGCTAACGGCAACTGCGAACCAATGAACATCGACGATCTCTTCCGAACGTATCACGATCCACTGGTGCGTTACCTGACGCGCCGGCTGGGCGATCGCGACTGGGCGGAAGAGGTGGCGCAGGAGACGTTCGTGCGAGCGATGCGACAGACCGATCTGCAGAACGAGCGCGCGTGGCTGTTCGCCGTGGCCACGAACCTGGTGCGCGACGAAGCGCGCAAGGATTCGCGCCGGCGACGGCACCTGGAGCTGCTGACGGCGGAAGCGAAGGCGGAGGCGGTCGTCGAGCCCCCGCTCACCGATATCGAGCGTTCACAGGAGCGTGCATTGGCCCGAAAGGCCATCGACGCCCTGACCGAGCGCGATCGCGAGGCGTTGCTGATGCGAGAGGAGGGACTGGATTACAACGAGATCGCCGCGGCGCTCGAGCTGTCGGTCGCGTCGGTCGGGACTACGCTGTCGCGCGCCCGGCGACGGCTGGTGGAAGTGTACGAAACGCTGCGCAAGGCGCAGGACGAAGGTCGGAGGACGGGATGAACCACCTGGACGAAGCAACCATTCACGCGTGGCTCGACGGCGCGCTGGACGCGACGCAGGCTCGCGATACGGAAGCGCACGTCGCGGCGTGTGCCACCTGTGCCGCGAATGTCGCTGAAGCGCGCGGGTTGATCGCCGGCGCGTCGCGCATCCTGATCGCGCTGGACGACGTGCCGGGCGATGTCATCCCGAAGCGCATGCCGCCCGCGTTGCCGGCGGCGCCTCGGCCGCCGGGTGTGCTCGCCGGACCGCGGCGGCAGTGGCGCGCGGCGCGCTGGGTTACGGGCATCGCCGCGGCTCTCATGCTGGCGATCGGAGTCACCACGTGGAACCGCGGCGCCGTGACAGAGCAGGACGTCACAGCGGCCTTCGTGCAATCGCCGAAGCCGGATAGCGAGACGTCACTGCGCGCGAGCGCGCCCGTCGCGCCGGATGCGCAGCATGCGTCCGCGCCATCCTCGTCGCTGCCTCCCAAGGCAGCGTCGCCAGAGGTTGCACAGCGATCGGCCGGTGCGGCCGCGCCGGCCCCGGCAGTCGGAGCGGCCACACTCGCGCGCACGGCGCGTGCGCGCGAGGAACGCATATCCGCGCCAGCGGATCGCGACCTGGCCGCCGGTCGCGGTGCCGGCGGTGCCGCCAGTGCGGAGGCTCCGGCCGCCATGCAGAAGAAGACCCCGCAGGCAGTGACGCTCAACGAAGTCGTCGCGCCGCCGGCAAACCAGTCGCGCGCTGATGCACCGTCGAGCGCGTCGCGTGCAACAGCGGGCGCCGTATCTCCACCGCCTCCTGCCGCGCTGGCGCTCGGCTATGTAGCGCTCGACCTCGCCGACTTCATCGGCTGCTATCAGGGCGTCGCGGGCGGCGCACCGAAATTCGAGGACGTCGTCGCGACGTCGGCGCCAGCCTCGACCTCCGACGAAGCGCGAACCGCGGCTCGCCGTCGCGCGTCCACGTCCACGCCGGCAGCCGCGGCGCCAAGCCCGGCCGCCGCGAGGGAGGCCGCTTCGGTGCCAGTCCTGTCGCTCGTCGTGCGCCTCGACTCCACGCGCGTCGACACCGCGTATGCGGTGCGCCGCGCGGGAACTCCGCTCCTCATCGGCCGCTGGTCTCCCGTCGGGCCCGACTCCGTGCGCATCGCCGCCGGCGGCCGCGTGGTGACGCTGCCGCGTACGGCCCGCGTGACCTGTCCATAACGTTGCCTCCCGCGCCGACCGCGCGGATCTTGTCTGTGTGCTCGAGGTGCGTGGTCCCAACATCCGTGTGCCGCCCGCGTTCTTCGTCGGCGGTTTTCTGGTCGGACTCTGGCTCGAGTCCGTGAAGCCGACGCACGTCGCAAGCGGCGACACGACGCAGCTACTGGCGCCGATCGGATGGACCGCCGCCGCCCTGGGCCTCGCGTTGTCGCTGTCCGGCATCGCCAGCTTCCAGAGCGCGAGCACGCCGATGTTTCCCTTTGCGCCGGCGACGCGACTGGTCGAGCGGGGACCGTACCGCTTCACGCGTAATCCGATGTACCTCGGCAACGCGATCAGCTACGCGGGCATTGCGATCGCGATGAACGTCGTGTGGCCCCTGCTGCTTCTGCCGCTCGTGATGTGGACCGTATCGCGATTCGTCATTCGCGAGGAGGAGAAGTATCTCCTCGCGACCTTCGGCGATGAGTACTCGGCATACCGGCGGCGAGTGCGGCGGTGGCTGTAGTGGGCCGGCAGGAGCGGCGTCCGGTCACGCAGTGACGCCCCTGTCCTGTCGCGACCGTGCCTGAGCTCCCCGACATCACGGTTTACGTCGAGGCGCTTCAGGCGCGCGTCGTCGACCAGCCACTCGACGAGGTTCGCATCGGCAGGCCGTTTCTCCTGCGCACGGTGGATCCGCCGTTGAGCGAGGTGGCGGGTAAGGCCGCGCGCTCGGTCCATCGCATCGGAAAACGCATCGCGATCGGCCTGGACGACGATCTCTTTCTCGTCCTGCACCTCATGATCGCGGGGAGACTGCACTGGCTCGGCCGGGGTAAACGGGTACCCAAGAACGTGCTCGCTGCGTTCGAGTTCGCGAACGGCACGCTCACACTCACCGAGGCGGGCAGCAAGAAGCGCGCGTCATTGCACGTCGTGAGACGCGATGCCCTGCCGCAATTCGCGCGCGGCGGCCTCGAGCCACTCGAGATCTCGCTCGCCGAATTCTCCGCGAGGCTGCGCTCGGAGAACCACACGGTGAAGCGCTCCCTCACGGACCCGCGGCTGTTCAGCGGGATCGGCAACGCCTACTCGGACGAGATCCTGCATCGCGCCAGGATGTCGCCAGCCAAGCTCACGTCGCGGCTCACCGACGACGAGATCGCGCGTCTGTTCGACGCCACCCGCGAGGTGCTGCTGGAGTGGGTCGACCGTCTGCGCGCCGACGCGAAGGGCGAATTCCCGGAGAAGGTCACGGCCTTCAGGCCGGAAATGGCGGTACACGGGAAATACGGGCAGCCATGCCCGGTCTGCGGCACCGCCGTGCAGCGCATCCGCTACGCCGACAACGAGACGAACTATTGCCCGCGCTGCCAGACGGAGGGCCGACTGCTCGCGGACCGCGCCTTCTCACGACTGCTGAAGCAGGACTGGCCGCGAACGATCGAACAGCTCGAGAATTAGGTGCTGGTTGCTGGTTGCTAGCGACAACAAGCGACCATCACCTAGCAACCAGCCACCATCACCTAGCACCTAGCAACGAGCACCTAGCAACCAGCACCTAGCCACCAACCCTTATGGCGTCGCCGGTACCGGCTTGCCATTGATATCCAGCACCACGATGGGCGCGATGCCCGTCTTGCGCAGCGGTTCCTCTATGGTCGCGCGATCGCCGACGATGATCATGTTGAGGTGATCGAGGTCGATGTACTTCTTCGCGACGCGCGTGAGGTCCTCCGCGGTCACCGCGTTGACATTCCTGGCGTAATCCTGGAAGTACGAGTCCGGCAGGTCCTGGACATAGATGCCGGAGATCGACGCGCCGGTCGCGCCAACGGACTCGAACCGTCGCACGAGACCCTGGATCAGGGATTCCTTGCCCTGCTCGATTTCATCCTCAGTGAACGGCTTGGCGCCCTGCACGCCACGCAACTCGTTCATGAAGTCGATGAGCGCGCTGTCCGTCTTCGCGGTCACGATGTCCCCACCGGCCCGGAATGCTCCTGGTCCGCGTCCGAACAGGAAGTTCGAGCCGACGCCGTAGCTGTAGCCCTTCACCTCGCGGATGAGGTGATTGAGTCGCGACTGGAAGAGCGTGCCGAGGATGGTGTTCATCACCTGCAGCGAGTAGTAGTCGGGCGTATCGCGCGCCGGACCCGGCGTGCCGAGCGCGAACACCGACTGCGCCGCGTTCGGCTTGTCCACGAGATAGATCGTGGCACCCTTGAGCGCCGGAGGCGCAGGGTAGCTGAACGTCGGCTTTGTCCCACCCGCCGGCCAGCTGGCGAACGCCTTCTCGACCGCGGCGCGCGCGGTCGCGGGGTCGACGTCGCCCGCGATGGTGATGATCGCGTGCCCGGGCTGGAAATACGCCCGGTGGAACGCGACGATGTCGTCACGCGTGATTGCCTTGACGCTCTCCTCCGTCGTCACGCGGCCATAGGGATGGTCCTCGCCGTATAAAGTTTTCGCGAAGACGTTGTTCGCGATGGTATTCGGCTGATCCTTCGCCTGTGTCAGTGCGACCAGCGTCTGCCCGCGGCGCCGCTCGAGGGCGTCGGCGGGGAACGTCGGGTTGAGCATCATGTCGGCGAGCAGATCGAGCGCCGGCGCGAGTTTGCTGCTCAGTGCCGTGAACCCGATCGAGCCGGTTTCCGCGCCGATCGACGTCGAAATGGATGTGCCGAGCAACTGCTGCGCGTCGGCCAGCTGGTCGCCGGTGCGCGTCGTGGTGCCTTCGCTCAGCATCTGCGCGGTGAGTTGTCCTACGCCGACCTTCGCGGGGTCCTCGAACTGCGCGCGGCCGCCGACGAAGCTCACGCCCACGGAGACGAGTGGAAGATCATGCTTCTCCGTCACAATGAGCTGCGCGCCGTTGGAGAGCGTCGCCTTCGTCCAGCTCGGGATGTGTGCGGTGGGCCTGGGCCCAGCCGCCGGCTGCTTCGTGCGATCGAGCGCCGCCTTCTGCGCGCTCTGCGTCCTGGTCTGCGCGGCAACGTCGGGAACGGTGACGCTCGCGACCGTCGCGATGAACGTGAGCGCGCGGGCGAGGCGTACGAGATTATGCGTCATTACCTGGACTCCATCGTGTAGTGGCCGCCTTCCGCGCTCGGCGTGACTTTGCCGCTCTGCTGCGCCTTGGACGCGAGCTCCGTCTGTCCGTTCGGGACGACGCTGAGCACCACGCGTCCGGCGCCGAGGTAGGTGTTCGCCACGCGTTTCACATCGGCGGCGGTGATGCTCTTCACGCGTTCGTAGTCGACCTTGTAATGACCCGGGTTGCCGTAGTACGCCTGACCCTGGCTCAGAGTGATCGCCTTGTTGAGGTTGGACTCGAGGCCTGACACGAAGCCGAACTCGATGCCCGCGAGCGCGCGCTGCATCTCGTCGGCGGTGGGCCCCTCGTGCTTCAGCCGCTCGATGACGGAGTCCGTCGCCGCCTCGAGCTCCGTGAGCGTGTGCCCAGGACGCGGCGTGACGGAGATGACGAACTCGCCGACGTCCTCCCGCGTCTGCTGCTGCGCGTTGACGCTCGCCGCGGACTGTCGGTCGTAGACCAGCGCCTTCGTGAGGCGCGCGGTGCGTGAGTCCGTGAGGATGGACGCCAGCGCGTCGAGCGCGTTGTTGTCGCGCGTCTTGATGCCTACCGTCGGCCACGCGACGTACAGCCTCGGCACCTGGACACGATCTTCGAAGACGAGGTGGCGCTCCTTCGTGACGGTGGCCGGCAGCACGCCGGGGCGCGTCACAGCCTTCGCCTTCGGCAGGTCGGTGAAGTACTTCGCCACCCAGCGCTTCGCGTCCGCCGGATTGAAGTCGCCGACGATGGACAGCGTGGCGTTGCCCGGCGCGTAGAACGTGCGGAAGAAATCCTTCACGTCCTCGACGGTGGCGCGCTTGAGGTCCTGCATGTAGCCGACCGTCGGCCACGAGTAGGGGTTCCGATCCGGATACAGCGCCGCGGTGATGATCTCGGGCGTGCGCCCGTATGGCTGGTTGTCGTAGCGCTGCCGCCGCTCGTTCTGCACGATGTCCCGCTGCGCGACGAACTTCGCCGAATCGAGCTGGTCGAGCAGGTAGCCCATGCGGTCCGACTCGAGCCAGATCACCGACTCGAGATAGTTCGACGGGACGGTCTCGTAATAGACCGTCTCGTCATTCGTCGTGAACCCGTTATTCCCGCCGCCCACGCCCTCGGTGAGGCGGTCGTGGAGCCCGTACGGAACGTGGCCGGATCCCGTGAACATGACGTGCTCGAACATGTGCGCGAAGCCGGTGCGTCCCACGACCTCGTTCTTCGAGCCGACGTGGTAGTACACGTCGACCGCGACAGTCGGGCTGGTATGGTCGGGCGCAAGCACTACTGCCAGGCCATTGGGAAGCGTGTACTTCTCGAAGGAAATGTTGATGGCGCTGCCCTTCGCGCTCGGCTGTCGCTGGGCGGCGACAGGAGAGCCTGCAGCCAGCGACAACAGTGTCGCCGCGACGAGTCTCAGAAAACGCATAGCTCCATTAAGTGGAGGTAAGACAAGGGGTTTACCGTGGCACGAATCCGCAGACGACGACGATTTGTAGCGGTTTGACGGACGCTCCGTACTATACAAAGAACCGATGGACCTCTACAGCTTCAGTTTGACACTCGGAGCGGCCGGACTGTTGTTCATGGCCTTCCTGGGCCTGGCCCGCGGCCACGGCGCGCACAGCCCTCCGCACGCGCATGGCGGTCACGCACATGTCGGCCACGGCGGTCACGGTCCTGGCGCTCACGGCCCTGGCGCTCACGGCCATGGCAATGCCGGAGATGCGCACGGACATGTGTCCGCGGGAGAGGCCGCGATCTCGCTTCGATCCCTGCTGTCGCCGCGCATCGTGTTCAGCGTCCTGGTCGGTCTGGGAGTGGTTGGCATTGCGGTGCGACCGATCCTGCCTGAGCCGTTGCTGTTCGCGGCGGCGCTGGCGGGCGGAGTGGCGTTCGAGCGATTCGTGGTGAACAACCTGTGGAATTTCATGTTCCGCTTCGAGTCCAGTCCGGCGCTCACGCTGGAAAGCGCGGTGGAGGACGAGGCGAAAGCCGTGACCAACTTCGACGGGAACGGCTGCGGCCTCATCTCCGTCGAGGTGGACGGCCATTACGTCCAGGTCCTGGGAACGCTGCACAAGTCGGATCGGGAAGCCGGCGTCCGCATTCGTGCCGGCGACTCCGTGCGCATTGACGCGGTCGACGCGGACCGCAATCGCTGCACCGTCCGAAGAATGTGAAACACAGCGCCCGGAGGGGCGCCACGTATGAGTGCATGGCTGCAAAACCCGTTTGTCCTGATCCCGGTGGTTCTCGCCGGCGTATTCCTAGTCGTACCCATGATCGTGGCCGCGTTCCTTCGCGACGTCGAGGCGGGCACCATCCGCATCGTGAGCTGGATGAACGGCGGCACGGTGATCTATCGCGGACCCGGCAAGTCGAAGGAGATCCCGTTGCTCACGACGGGAACGACGATCTCGAGCAAGATCATCAACGTCGATCTCGACATTACCGACCAGACGGCGGACATCGGCGGGAACGATGAACCGCAGCCGATCAAGGTGCGCGTGCTCGCGAGCGCCATCGTGTCGGTCGGAGACACCGATCCCACGATCAAGACGGCCGCGAACCGTTTCTTCTCGAAGCCCGAGTCGGATCAGACGAGCGCTCTGACGGATCTGCTCTCGAGCTCCGGGCGGCGCGCGATCAATCTGCTCACGCACGATCAGCTCTTCTCGGCGAAGACGAGTCGACCGCTGCCCGCGACGGCGAAGGCCAGCGGCTCCGCGCTGGCCACGCTGGGAAGTACGCCGTCGGCGCTGCAGCTGTCGTCGGCGCAGACCGAGGAGGAGGAAGACGACCCGCTCGCCGTGATCATCCGGAAGGCCTGCTCGCGTGAGCTCGCGGATCTGGGTCTCGTGTTCAACTCCCTCAACATCAAGGCGGTGCAGTCCGAGGTGGCCGAAGCGCGACGGCGCATGTCCGCCGCGGAAGCCCAGGCGAACGCCGACATCGTCGCGGCGCAGCAGTCGCGTCGCGCCAAGGAGGCCCAGCTCGACGCCGAGCGCGAGATCTCCAACAAGCAGCGCGAGCTCGAGCAGACACGCGCCTCCAACGCCGCGCTGATCGCGCAGGCCGAGGCCAAGCGACAGGAATCCCTCGGGGTGCAGCGCGTCGCCGAGCTGGACGCGACGCAGATTGCTCAGGCAAAGGCGGATGCCGAGCGCATGCGCATCGACGCGTCGGCGAGGGCCGAGGCGGAGGCCATCCGCATCAGGCGCGTCGCGGAGGCGCAGGCGGAGGCGATCCAGAAGGTGAACGACGCCATCAAGGCGGGCGGCGACGCTTACTTCCGTTATCGCCAGATCGAGATGCTGCCCGAGATCGCCCCCGTGATCGCGCAAGCGCTGTCGGAGGCGAAGCTCGTGACCATCTCGGGCGGCGGGGAGCCAGGCGGCGCGGCCGGCAGCGCGACCAGCAACATCGCGAGCGTGATCCAGACCGTACTCGCGACACAGCTGGTGGCGAAATCGGGGCTGCTCGAGGCGACGCGGAATGGCGCCCCGGAATCGCCGACGCCCTCGCTCCCGGCAGCCGATCGGGGCACGCCGACGCGACGGTAGCGGGAACCATCATACCTCTGGAGAAAACCATGCGGTGCACGCGAATGTCGGCCCCCGCTCTGGCCATCGCGACGATGGCTCCCATCGCCGCGGCGCTTGCCCAGGGCGCGCTGCAACCGACGGAATGGCAGGTGCCGTGGTCCAACACGCGGCCGCGCGATCCGATCATGGATGCGTCCGGCCGGGTCTGGTTTGTGGGCCAGGAGGGGAACTATGTCGCGTACCTGGACTCCAAGTCCGGCGAGTTCAAGCGCTACGGCATCGACGACGGAACCTTCCCGCACAACATCAATCTCGACGAGCGCGGGGGCGTCTGGTTCACCGGCAACCGGAACGGCAAGCTGTACTCGATCGATCCGAAGAACGGTGAGCTGAAGCGTATTGTCCTCGACGAGGCCGTCCGCGACCCGCACACGATGATCTGGACAGCGAACGGTATCGCGTGGTTCACCGCGCAGCAGAGCAATTACGTTGGCCGGCTCGACCGTTCCACCGGGGCGGTGCGGCTGTGGAAGATCGCGGATCGCGGCGCGCGCCCATACGGCATCGTCGTCGACAGGAGCGGCCGTCCGTGGTTCGACCTCTTCGGGACGAACAAGATCGGCACGATCGATCCCCGGACGCTGGAGTTGCGCGAATACCCGCTGCCGAACGAGCGTGCGCGGCCGCGCCGCATCGCGCTCACGTCCGACGGTGCGGTCTGGTACGGCGACTATTCGCGCGGATTCCTGGGACGGCTCGATCCCGCGACCGGCAGCGTGACCGAATGGCCGCTTCCGTCCGGAGCGCAGTCGCTGCCCTACGCCATGACGTCCGACGACCGCGACCGTCTGTGGCTCGTTGAGACTGGCGTCCAGCCCAACCGGCTGGTGGCCTTCGACGCGGGCGCGCGACGGTGGGTGGCGAACGTGCCGGTCGTGAGCAATGGCGCGACGGCAAACACCGTTCGCCACATGACGTTCGATCGCGCGACGCGCCAGATCTGGTTCGGAACCGACGCGGGAACGATCGGGGCGCTCAAGGTGCCAATCCAGCTGGAGGCGCTGACGCCGTAGCGCGGCGCCAGTCCGGCCGGCGTTGGCGCCGGCCAGTCGCCCGGTCCGCGGCGACACCCACGGCCGTCGAGGGGGCGTAGCTTTAGGTCCGAGGCTTGCAACCCCCTCGACTCCCCGTGCCCGAACGAACGAACGACCGCCGCTCGCCCACGCGCGGCCTCGACCATCTCACAATCGAGTGCGTGACTCCGGAGCTGGATTGCGGACGCTATCCGGTGAAGCGCATTGTCGGAGATGTCGTGCAGGTCGGCGCCGACGTCATCAAGGAAGGCCATGACGTCACGGCCGCGCACATCGTCGTGCGCTCGCCGAGCGAGCCCGCCTGGTCGATGCCGATGCAGTACGACAGTGACAGCGACCGCTGGCTGGGCGAGTTCAGCGTCGACCAGGTCGGTCGGTGGCACTTCACCGTCGAGGCGTGGACCGATGCGTGGGAGACCTGGCGCTCGGGGTTTCGCAAGAAAGTCGACGCAGGCGTGAACACGCGGGTCGAGCTCCTCGAGGCCGCGCAGCTCGTCAAGACGGCGGCACGCCGCGCGGCGCGCGGTCCCGTGCGCGCATCGCTCTCGCAGACGGCACGAGCGTTCGAGAGCGTCGAGGACGTGCCCGCCGAAGCGGTGATCAAGCGCGCGCTCGATCCGGAGCTCGCGACACTGATGCGCGAGAATTTCGTCCCGCGCGATCTCACGCGTTACGGACGCGAGCTCGCCGTCATCGTCGATCGCGAGCGCGCGCGCTTCGCCGCGTGGTATGAGCTGTTCCCGCGCTCCACCGACTCCACTGGCAAGCACGGCACGTTCACGACCGCGTCGCAGGCGCTGGCGCGGATCGCGGGACTTGGCTTCGACGTGGTGTATCTGCCGCCCATCCACCCGATCGGCCACACGTTCCGGAAGGGCAAGAACAACTCGCTCACACCCGAGCCCGACGACGTCGGCAGCCCGTGGGCGATCGGCAACGAGAACGGCGGCCACGACGCCATCGAGCCGGCACTCGGCACGCTTGCCGACTTCGACCACTTCGTGCAGGCCGCGCGCGAGCTGAACATGGAGATCGCGCTCGACTACGCGCTGCAGTGCTCACCGGATCACCCATGGGTGAAGGAGCACCCGGACTGGTTCCACCAGCGCCCCGACGGAACCATCGCGTACGCCGAGAATCCGCCGAAGAAGTACCAGGACATCTACCCGATCAACTTCTGGTGCGCGGACCGACGCAATCTCTGGGAAGCCTGCCGCGATGTGCTGCTGCACTGGATCGAGCACGGCGTAAGGATCTTTCGCGTCGACAACCCGCACACGAAGCCGCTGGCGTTCTGGGAATGGATCATCGAGGACGTCAAGGCCGTGCATCCCGACGTGATCTTCTTCTCGGAGGCATTCACGCGGCCGAAGCGGATGAAGAGCCTGGCGAAGCTCGGCTTCACGATGTCGTACACGTATTTCACGTGGAAGAACAGCGCGTGGGAGCTGAGCCAGTATCTCACCGAGCTCGTGAGGCCGGCCGTCTCCGAGTACTACCGCGGCAACCTGTTCACGAACACTCCGGACATCCTGACGGACTACCTGGTGCAGGGCGGCCGGCCTGCCTTTCGCGCGCGCCTCGCGCTCGCGGCCACGCTGCTGCCGCTGTACGGCATCTACTCGGGTTATGAGCTGATCGAGAACGTGCCGCTGCGGCTGGGCAGCGAGGAGTACCTGCATTCGGAGAAGTATCAGATACGCGTGCGGGACTGGGACGCGAAGGGCAACATCAACGGCGACGTGGCGCTGCTGAATCGCGCGCGGCGCGAGACGCCGGCGCTCCGGCGCTACGCGAACCTGACGTTCCACACTTCCGAGAACGATCAGATTCTCTTCTATAGAAAGGCGGGTGGCAGGGCGGCGGCCGCGGGTCGCGGCTCATCGATGCGTGGGGCAGGCCCTGCATCTGCGACAGACCAGCGTCGACCGGCCACCCATCGACCGGCGCAGAGGATCGCCCCGCTCGAGCCGCGGATCGCGGATCCGGACATTCTGGTCGTGGTGAATCTCGATCCGAAGAACGTCCAGGCGACGATGGTGCACGTGCCGATCGAGCAGATGGGCATCGGCCAGGACGAGGACTACGTGGTGCACGACCTCATCACGAACGCGCGATTCACCTGGCGCGGCTCACGGAACTACGTGCGACTCGACCCCGGCGATCAGGTGGCGCACGTCCTGCGAGTCGAGCGCGAATGACGGCGACGCAGACGATCAGCGACCAGCGCGCTTCGACCAGCCAGAGTGATCCGCTCTGGTACAAGGACGCGATCATCTATCAGCTGC
>Ga0066652_100001182_pt1 | contig 13265 bp, 11 predicted proteins | sample GraSoiAngelo_101_FD_71413 | JGI IMG/M metagenome (GOLD analysis project Ga0066652, IMG submission 71413) | Grasslands soil microbial communities from the Angelo Coastal Reserve, California, USA - 14_0903_02_30cm | ecosystem: Environmental > Terrestrial > Soil > Grasslands | place: USA...
AGGAAATAGGCGTCCACGCCGAATCGCTCGATCGTCTCCGTGATGCGGCCCTCGAGCCAGTTGCGCCACGCGTCGGCGCCGAGGTCCATGTACGTCAGCCAGCCGTCCTGATGCCGGTCGTTGTTCCAGTCCACCCAGTTCAGGTTGTACAGGTCGCCGTCGATCTTGTACGTGGCGCCATCCGCGATGCGCGGCCACACCGGCTGCCGGCGGTTCGCCGCGTTGGCGCCGAACATCGGCATCATCCGGAAGCCAAGTCGCTGCGCCTCGGCGATCAGCCGCTTGAATCCCGCCTCGCCGCCCATGCGCACCGGGACGGTGTAGTTCGGGTAGTCCCAGTAGTAGCGTCCGTCCCAGGCGGAGAGAAAGACGAGCACGCGCGCCGGCGGGATCTGCGTCGCGATCCAGCGCAGGATCTCGAGCTGACGCGCATAGTCGTTGAAGACGAAGCCGGTGTAGTGCATCCCGTGCAGCGTCGTCACCAGCGCGACGTCGCGCATCCAGGGGAGCACGTCCGGGCGCGTCTCCCAGGGCTGGAGCCCGAAGGCCTGCTCGACGTGTTGCATGTGCCCATGCATCGCCGCCTCGAGCGTCGTCGCGTGCCCGAGGCGCCACGCAGGCACGACCACGCGAGTATCGTTGCGCCAGGCGTCGTGCTCGTACACCAGCTCCGTACGGAACGCGCGTTCGCCCGCCTGGAAGTAGAAGCGCTTCGGGCGGACGCGATCGTCCAGCGTGGTGAAATAGAGGAAATCCTCATCGGCCGCGCGGACGACAGCGATCGGCGTCCCCATGCTGGTCACGTCGTAGTTGTGCAGGTCGCCGGCGCCGAAGGTGTATCCGCCCAGCGCATCGCCGTCGTGTGTATCGACGAGCGGGCCGCCGGCGAAGGAGACGAGTCCACGCGGCACGTCGCGGACCACCGTGGTGATGGACTTGATCGGCCTGTCCATCTGCATGACGACGTCCCACTCGATCGCGGAGCCGTCGCGACGGAAGCGCACCGTGAGGTGACCAGACGCGGTTTCCTGGCCCCCGGCCCACACGAAACGGTCGCACGTCAGCTCCGCGGCGTTCGCCGAACCATGGGCGACCATGCGCGAGCGGTCCAGGCCATAGGTGTTCTCGTCGGTGAACACCAGGAAGCTGAAGCGGTGGTCGCCGAAGACGACCGCGGGTTCCGGGAAGTCGAAGCTGAACTTCATGTACGACTGCCCGCGCGGCGGGATGAACACATCGCTGGTGGAATACAGCTCGACGATGTCGCCGGGCGCGTAACGCGTCTTCACCTCGAGCGGCGCGAGGGTGGTGTCCCGCAGCGGAGGCCCGCGCAGCGCGTCGATCGACGTGACCGCGCCGACACCCACCGCCCCGACTGTCTTGACCCAGTCTCTGCGGGAAAGCGGTGGTTGTGGAAGGTCGGCCATGGTTGTCGGCACGGAAGGAGAGCGCGGCCCTACTATATGAAGGGCGTGAAATGGCTCGGCTAGGGCAGGCGGTACTCCCTGACGCCGAATGACATGGCGCCGTCGGACGAACCGCCGAGCACACGCGTCTCGCGACCAGACTCCCGCGCGTATCGGCTCGCGATCTCTGCCACGCGCGCACGCGACCCTGTCCGGGCGAGCACGGCGACCACGCCTCCGCTGCCGCCGCCGGTAATCTTCGCGCCATACAGGCCGTGCTCACTCTTCCGCACCAGCTCCACGATGCGGTCGGTGCCGCTCGAGCCGAGCCCGCAAGCGCCGTAGCTCGCATGCGACTCGAACATCAATTCGCCGAGTGCGCGCCGATCGGCCTCGGTCGTGGCACCGCGATCGAGCAGCTCGCGACACCGGCGGACGCGATCGTTCTCGTGGATCGGGTGGGCGGTGGCCTGCCGCACCGCATACGTGCGAGCCGGATCGACGCGCGTCGCATCGTCGGTGATACCGCCGAAGCGCGCGAGGAAATCGTATCCGACCATCGAGGACGGCACGCGCTCGCGGTACTCGCGCTTCCACTCGCGCGGCGTGAGGTTCGCGAGGTACCCGTGCCAGCGCTGGTCATTGATGCGCACGTGGCCGGCGTCGGTTGCGGGCGTTGCGCGAAGTCCGGCCGCTTCCGCGATGATCCGATATCCCATGAACGCCGCTACGCGGACGTCGCCGTACCCGGCGCCTCCCACCTCGTGCCGGATGCCGGAGTCGATCCCCCAGAGCTCGAGCTCGCGTGGAACGGCGGCGAATCCACGCAGTTCCGCGGGCTGGCACTCGATCGCGAGCAGACGGCCGGCTTCGCCGCACGCCGACGTCATCTGGTCCATCACGCCGCACGGCGCGCCTACGATGACGTTCTCCACGAGCTGGCACGCCAGTGCGAGCGAGCGGCCCTCGAGGGGAACGTCGTGCATGGCGCAGAGGGCGCGCATCGTCGCCACCTCGAGGGCCGCCGAGGACGCAACCCCCTTGCTCGGCGGAACCGCGGAATCGACGAGCAGTCGCAGACCTGAGCCGAAGGTCGCGCCGTGCTCGCGTGCGAGCACGATGATCGCACCGATGACATAGGCCGCCCATCGCGTGCGCGGCTCCGAGGCGAGCAGGCGCTGCGCCGCCGCGTACTCGATGGCGCCCTCGTTCGGCACCAGCGCGCGCAGCGGGACGTCGACGATGGCTTGCGCCAACAGGTCGTCCGCGCGGAGCGTACGCACCGTCACCATGCGGTCGTCGCTACGCTGCGCCGCGACGAACGTCGCGGTGGCAAGCGGCAGCTCGAGGACGAGAGCACCGGAGTAGTCCGCGATGCCCCCCATCACGTCCAGCCGTCCGGGCGCCCGCGCGATGAACACGGGCTTTGCGCGGTCGAAGAAGTCCGCGTGCTGCCGGAGCGTGCCCGTGAATCGCGCGAGGTCGGCGGGCTCAGACATGGATGCCACGCTCGGCGAGTGACTCGCGCAGGGCAGGATACACGAGCCGCCGGAGCGACTCATTGGCGAAGCCGATCCATGCGACGTCGGTCGTGACGTCGAGCGGCGCGGTGAGGCGTTCTCCACGCGGATCGGTGACCACGACGCCTACCGCGCGCGCGATCGACTCCGTGCACAGGTCGTAGGGATGGCAGCAGAGTGACAGCGGCTGCCCCCGGGCGCGCAACTCGCTGGCGAACAGGGGTCGCAGGTCCGCAACCCAGCGGTCGTGTCCCATCATGAGCTCGTACAGCTGCCCGGCGGTCGAGATGTACTGGTCCTCGAAGACCTGGGCTCGGGAATCCGCCGCTGCGCCGAGAACGCGCTCGACGAGGCGGTCGTCCACCGCGGCGCTCACGTCGCGCGCGCCCTGGAAGAAGCGGGCGAGGGAACCGTACCCGTGCACGATCGTCGCGGCGCGCGAGGGGCGCGGCACCAATCCGGTGCGCTCGCCCGTCAGTCGGTTCAGCCGTTCGCCGCCCGTCGCACCATTCGCGACCCAGAGCGTGTCGCAGAGGTGCTGCTTCACGAGCGGCACTTCGGTTTGCACCGCGAGCTCGATGTCGGCGAGCGTCGCGGACGCATCACCGCGCACCGGAGCGACGCCTGTCAGGATCCACGCCGGCCGCTTCTGGTACATGAGGCCGCGCGTCCCGTCGATGGGGTCCACGATGATCGTGAGCTCGACATCGCCAGCGCCTCGACCGCGAGGGAGGACGAGTCGTCCGCGCCCCTCCGCGATCCCCTCGGCGATGAGCACGCAAGGCCAGTGTTCGGCGATGCGCTCGAAGTGTTCGACGAGCGTTGCCTCGGAAACACGATCGAGCGCGAAGATCGTGTCGCCGGCGTCCTCCGCGACGGGCGTGGCCAGCACGTCCATGGCCTGCTGCTCGCAGGCGGCCAATACGGAGTCCCGGATCGCGGCGTGCGCGCGTCGCAGCTCGTCGAGCAGTCGTCCCGCGTCGCGGATCACGCCGGCTTCGAGGTCGTGGGGCGCGCGGATGGCAGTTCGTCGAGGTAGTGCACCGTCGCCAGCGCGCGAAGCTCGGCTGCGGTCGCTTCCGGCGACGTGTCGCTGAGGAAGTTGCCGCCACCGATCTCGGGACCCGCGAGGTACTTGAGCGTGTTGGGGCGGCGGAGCGGCGGGAGGAATCCGACGAACAGATGGTAGTCGCGATACTCGCCGCCGTCCGTCGGCGCCTGGTGCAGCGGCATGACGTAGGGAAACGACTGGCGCCAGAGATTGTCGTAGCGCACGGTCACGTCCTTGAGCGCGCGCGCGAGCGACTCGCATTCGCGGTCCGAGAGCTCCGTGGCGAGCGCCACCCGGCGTCGCGGCGCGACGTACACCTCGTAGGCGTAGCGCGCGAAGTACGGCACGAAGGCGACCACGTGCTCGTCGGCGTAGAGCACGCGCCGACCATCCTTCTCCTCCGCCGCGATGATGTCGGCGAAGAGGGACCGGCCCTCGTCACGCGCGTACCGGTGCTGCGCGACGAGCTCCGTGTCGAACGTCTTCCACGTGAAGTTCGTCGCGTACAGCTGGGCATGCGGATGCGGGTTCGACACACCCACGACCGCGCCCTTGTTCTCGAAGATCAGCACCTGCTTCACCTCCGGCCGCGCGCCGAGCTCGCGCGTCTCGCGGCGCCACGTGTCGACGACCGACGCGATCTCCTGCACCCCCATGCGTGCCAGCGTGAGGTCGTGTCGTGGCGTGTAGCAGATGACGCGCGCGATCCCGTCGGCCCGTCGAGCGGCATACGGTGGCGGCGGTGGCTCGAGCTGCGCGGGCGCGTCCGCGCCGACACACGGATGATCGTTGTCGAAGACGTAGATACCCGTGTAACGCGGATTCACCCCGCCACTCACCCGCGCGTTGCCCGGACACAGGTAGCAGGCCGGATCGTGCGCGGGGAGCCGCTCGTCCTCGGCGGCCACTGACGCGCCGATCCACGGCCGCCCCTGCCGGTGAGCGGCGACGATTATCCACTCTTCACGGAGCGGGTGCCAGCGCTCCTCCCATACCTCCGTCGATCGGTCGCTCATCGAAGCAATGATGATGACAGGACGACGCGGCAGCGGTCAAATCAGTGAGCGGCTGGATTCCGGTTCGAACGGGCAATCAGCGTCTCAACTCGCACCGCTGCATTCCGGAAGCCATAATCCGGCATGCATCGACGGGATCTTCTTCGTCACGGACTCATGGCCGGTGTCGGCGGGATGGCGATTCCGCGTTCGCTGGCCGCGGAATGGCGTCGCGTTCTCGAGCTCGCGCCAGATCGACCGTATCTCGAGGCCGCGCTGCGCGCGGAGCGCTGGATCCGCGGCACACGGTCCGACCCCACCCGGCTCTGGCCGTCCGTGCCGGCTCCGGGCGTCGATACCTTCGACCGTTCCGTACTCTCGTTGTATCATGGCGCGCCGGGCGTCATCCTCTTCTATCTCGAGCTCCATGCCGCGACGCAGGAGCGGCGCTTCCTCGACGACGCCGTGCGCGGAGCGCAGGCGCTCGCGGCGGCGGTGGACGTTGCGACAGAGCAGGACGCCGGCCTCTACACGGGCGCGACCGGCATCGCGTGGATTCTCCTCGAGGCACACCGAGCGAGTGGCCGCGAGGATCTGCGATCTGCTGCACGGGGAATCGCCGCGAGGCTCGCCCGCGGCGCGAAGCGCGACGGAGACGCGGTGTGGTGGAGCGACTCCACCGACATGGTCAGCGGCAACGCCGGCATCCTCCTCGGCCTGCTGCGACTCCGCGAGCTGCTCGGCGACGAATCGCTGGACCTCGCGCGGCGAGCCGGGGATGCACTGCTCTCCGTGTCGGTCACGGATGATCGCGGACACCGGATGTGGTTCTACGATCGCACCGTGAAGCCCGGTCCCGAGGCGCGAGAGCTTCCCAACTTCTCGCACGGGACGGCCGGCATCGCGTACGCGCTCGCGACGCTGTCGCGGAACGGCGGTGAGCGGCGGCATCTCGAGGCGGCGCTCGACGGGGCAGAACATCTCGTGGCGCTCGCAGTGCCGTCAGGAGACGGCATGGTGATCAGGCACAACAGCCTGCCCGCCGGCGAGAATCTTTTTTATCTCAGCTGGTGCCACGGCGCGCCCGGCACCAACCGTCTGTGGCGGTGCTTGCACGATGGGGACGGCGCTGTCAAATGGAAGACGCTCGAGGATCGCGCCGCGGCCGGCGTCATTGCGCAGGGAGTGCCAGAGCAGCGTACCGCCGGCTTCTGGAACAACATCTCCATGTGCTGCGGCAACGCAGGCGTCGCCGAATACTTTCTCTCGCGATATCGGCGCTCGGGGAACCCCGCCGACCTCGCGTACGCGAAGCGGCACGCGGACGACGCGCTCTCGCGCGCCACGGTGGAAGGCGACACCGAGAAGTGGATCCAGGCCGAGAACCGCGTATCGCCGAACGAAGTGCTGGCGCAGACGGGCTGGATGCAGGGCGCCGCCGGAGTCGGCACGATGCTGCTTCACATGGATGCGGCCACGCGCGCGCAGAACTGGAAGCGGGCGGTGACGCTGCCGGACGCGATCGACTAACGGTGCTGTAGACTCAGGGCAGCGCGCGGATGTCCGGCGGGAGCCAGACGGTGCGCGCCTCGGCGGAAAAGAGTCGCGCGGGGGAATAGTACTGCAGCGGGATGTCACGATCTGTAAGCTCGGCGACGACACCGTTGACGGCGTCGAGCAGCGGCCGGCGGAGCGTGCGACGCGCCAGGGCGCGACGCACCAGCGTCATGTAGAGCCGCGTCAGCGTCTCGTGATAGCCGCGTCCGCTCGGCGAGGGACCGTGCGTCGCGTTGATGCGCTGGATGCCGGCGCGCACCAGCGACAGCGCTTCGTCCGGCTCATGTCGCACGAGGTACCACGCAGCCATCGCGATGTGGGCCTCGTGCGTCCATTCCTCGCGCGATAGCTCCGCGGCTTCGAAACGTCGGGCCAGTGTTTCCCATTCCGCGGCGGTTGCGAAAAGGCGCGGCGGTATCACGGATGTGCTCATGGCTTCACTCCATCGAGGGGAACCGCGTGCGTCTCCTTCTCGGTGCTGAGCACGACGACGGTGCGCGACCTCGCGACGGCGCCGCTCGCCTTGAGCTTGCGGGTGAGCAGCGTTTCCAGGTCGCCCATACCGCGACATCGCACCTTGAGAAGGAAATCCTCGTCTCCGGCGATGTGATGGCACTCGAGGATTTCCGGCGTCCTGCCGATGAGTGCGAGAAAAGCCGTCCGTCTGGCGTGCGATGACAGGCTGACCGACACGAAGGCCGTGAGGTCGACACCGAGTGAGCCAGCGTCGAGAAGGGCGGTGTAGCCCGCGACGACGCCTGCCTCCTCGAGACGTCGCACCCGGTCCGCCGCCGCCGGGGCCGTGAGGCCCAATGCCTCGCCGAGGCTGGACCATGTGACTCGTCCATCCCGTTGCAGCACGGCCAACGCCTTCATATCGGTGGCGTCCATGCAGACAAAGCTACGAAACAAAAGTAGACTTGGCAACAAACCATATAAACGAGTGCAGGACGCCTGTGCGCCGAGTGGATCTGGGAGCCGGTTCGCCAACGCTGCCGCACCCTCCCATGGTGTCCGACGGTTCAGGACGCTCGGTGCGCACGTCGCTCCAGGCCGCCGTAAGGCGAACGCGACTGGCCCTGCGCCCGAGCCGGCCAGATGCGATCCGTGACACGTGTGTGCCGCTCATGACAAACGCCCCGAGAGCGCAACGCAGTGCGCGTACATCATATGAACCCAAGAGAGGAACACATGACACGCGTCAAAATTCTGGCGATCGCGACGGCAGCGGCGGTTCTGGCCGGTGGCGGCTGGTTCTACAAGAGAGCCAACGCGGCCGAGATGCCCGCGTACCGCTTCGCCACGCTCGAGCGCGGGAATCTCACTGCATCCGTCTCGGCGACGGGCGCCCTGAGCGCCGTACGCACCGTGCAGGTCGGCACGCAGGTCTCCGGTCAGGTCTCCGGGATCTTCGTCGACTTCAACGACAAGGTGAAGAAGGGCGAGCTCCTCGCGACCATCGACCCGACGCTGCAGCGCCAGGCAGTCGAAGACGCACAAGCGGGCCTCGAGCGCGCCAATGCGCAGCTGCGTCTCGCGCAGGAGGAGTACGACCGCAACAAGCAGCTCTTCGACGCCAAGATCATCACGGCCGCCGAGTATGGCACCGTGAACGCCAACCTCTCGGTCGCAAAGTCGAACGTGAAGTCCGCGTCGATCGCGCTCCAGCGTGCGCGGCAGAATCTCGCGTACACGAACATCCATTCGCCGATCGACGGCGTGATCGTCGAGCGCAACGTCGACGTCGGTCAGACGGTGGCGGCCAGCCTGTCGGCGCCGCAGCTGTTCCTGATCGCCAACAACCTGTCGCAGATGCAGATCCTGGCGTCCGTCGACGAAAGCGACATCGGCTCCATCAAGGATGGGCAGGACGTGCGCTTCACCGTGCAGTCGTATCCCAGCCGGCAGTTCACCGGCAAAGTCGCGCAGGTGCGCCTCCAGTCGACGACCACCGACAACGTCGTGAACTACACGGTGGTCGTGGCCGTGCCGAATGCGACGGGTGTGCTGCTTCCCGGCATGACCGCGACGCTCCAGTTCACCACGGGCTCGGCGCAGGATGCACTGACGGTATCGAACGCGGCGCTGCGCTTCCGTCCCACCCAGGAACAGCTCGCGGAGGCGGGGATCACGCTGCCCACGGGGAGTGGCCGCCGCGATTCCACGCAACGTGGCGCGACTGCGGCAACCGGTCGCGACTCGACACAGAGGGCGCAATGGGCGGCCGCAGGTGGCCAGCGGAGCGCGACCCGCGCGGCAGGTACTGGATCCGGATCGCGCGGCACGCTGTGGTATCTCGACGCCAGGGGCAAGCTCGCGTTTGCGCGGGTCACGTCCGGACTCACCGATGGGTCGAAGACGGTTGTGACGAGCGACAAGCTCACGCCGGGCATGCAGGTGATCGTGGGCAGCACCAGCGCGACCGCGTCCACCACGAGCACGTCGACCAGCACCAATCCGCTCCAGCCGCAGCGCGGCCCGGGCGGGCCTCCGGGCGGAGGGCGCTTCTAATGGATAAGACTGTCATCGAAGTCCGCGGCGTGAAAAAGGTCTATTCCACCGGCACGAACCAGGTGTTCGCGCTTCGCGGAGTGGATCTGACGGTTCGCGCCGGTGAGCTGGTGGCCGTCATGGGGTCGTCGGGCTCGGGCAAGTCGACACTGATGAACATCCTTGGCGCCCTCGATGTTCCCACCGAGGGGACGTTCGACCTCGATGGCATCCGCATAAATGGACTGAGCAAGAACCAGCTCGCGGACCTTCGCAACCAGAAGCTCGGCTTCGTGTTCCAGGGGTTCAATCTGCTGGCGCGGACGAGCGCCGTGGACAACGTGGAGCTGCCGCTGCTGTACGACCGCACCGGTCGCAAGCGCGACTCGCGCGCGATGGCCGAAGCCGCGCTCCGGCGCGTCGGGCTCGGCGATCGCATGGACCATCAGCCGAGCGAGCTGTCGGGTGGTCAGCAGCAGCGCGTCGCAATCGCGCGTGCGCTCGTCACGGAGCCGACGCTGCTCCTCGCCGATGAGCCGACGGGCAATCTGGACAGCCGCACGTCGGTGGAAGTGATGGCGCTGTTCCAGGCGTTGAACGACCAGGGAATCACGATCCTCGTCGTCACGCATGAACCGAACATCGCGCAGTACGCCACGCGCATCGTCGAGGTCCGCGACGGCCGCATCGTTCGGGATCATCCCGTCGAGACGCGTCGTCGCGCGGCGGACGATCTCGCCGCGATGGATGCGGCGGGTGACGTGACTGCTTTTCAGGAGGCCGCATGAAACAGTCGACGCTGCTCAAGCTCGCGACGCAAAGCATCGCCAAGAACAAGATGCGCACGATGCTGACGATGCTCGGCATCGTCATCGGCGTCGGCGCGGTGATCATCATGGTCGCGATCGGCAACGGTGCGCAGACCGCCGTGCAGAAGCAGATCAGCAGCCTGGGCACCAACCTTATCATCGTCATGCCGGGCAACTTCCAGCAGGGCGGCGTGAGCCAGGGGCAGGGCGCGGTCAGCCGGCTGACGATCGACGACGCGGACCGGATGAAGCGGGACGCCACGCTGCTGGCGGGGGTATCGCCCGTCGTGCAGACGCGCACGCAGGTGATCGCGAGCGGGACCAACTGGCGCACGTCCATCCAGGGCGTATCCACGGATTTTCCGACCATTCGCGACTGGACGATGTCCTCCGGTGATTTCTTCACTGAGGCTGATATCCGCTCGTCGCGGAAAGTGGCGGTCGTCGGCGCCCGCATCGTGCAGAATCTCTTCAACGGCGGCGATCCCGTCGGCTCCGAGATTCAGATCGGCAAGGTGCCGTTCACCATCGTGGGCGTGCTGGCAGAGAAGGGTCAGAACGCCGGCGGGATGGATCAGGACGACGTCGTGCTGGTGCCGTACACCACGGCGCAGAGTCGCCTGAGCGGCAACGTGCGCATTGGACAGATCGTGGCAAGCACCGCCGCGGCGGCGGACATCCCGGCCGCGCAGGAAGAGATCGCCACCATCATGCGTGAGTCGCACAAGCTCGACGGCGCACCCGACGACTTCACCGTCCGCAACCAGACGGAGATCGCGGCCGCCGCGACCAGCACGACCCGCGTGATGTCGGCACTGCTGGCCGCGATCGCATCCATCTCTCTGCTCGTCGGTGGCATCGGCATCATGAACATCATGCTGGTGTCGGTGACGGAGCGGACGCGCGAGATCGGCATCCGCCTGGCCATCGGTGCGCGCGGCTCGGACGTGCTCACCCAGTTCCTCGTCGAGAGCATCGTGATGAGCGTGCTCGGTGGCCTCGTCGGCCTGACGGTAGGCGTGGGTGGCGCGATGCTCGTCGCGAAGCTCACGGGATGGACGGTGGCAACGCCGCTCTCCGCTCTCGCCCTTGCGGTCGGCTTCTCGGCGGCGGTCGGCGTGTTCTTCGGCTTCTATCCCGCCCGCAAGGCGGCGGCGCTCAATCCGATCCAGGCGCTCCGGTATGAGTAGACCCACGGCCGTCATCCTGAGGCGCGGAGCGCCGGCGTCATCCTGAGGCGCGGAGCGCCGGCCGTCATCCTGAGGCGCGGAGCGCCGGCCGTCATCCTGAGGCGCGGAGCGCCGAAGGATCTACGGTGCGTAAGGCAGATCCTTCGCTTCGCTCAGGATGACAACAAGAGACATGCTCAGGATGACAACAAGAGACATGCTCAGGATGACAACAAGAGACATGCTCAGGATGACAACAAGAGACATGCTCAGGATGACAACAAAAGCAGATCCTTCGCTTGCAGGATGACAATAGGAGACATGTAATGAACGCATATATGAAGGGCTCGATGATCGGCGTGGCGCTGGTGCTCGCGGACGCGAGTGCCACACACGCGCAGCAGCCGTCGCAGGCGAAACCCGCGGCGACGGTCACGTTCGACGAGGCGGTGAACATCGCTCTCAGGCAGAACATCTCGATCCGCCAGGCCGAGAACACGAACGACCTGAACTCGGCTTCGGTGCAGCAGGCGCGCCTGCAGTTCCTGCCGAACCTCAGCCTCAATGTGAACAACGGACTCGATGTCGGTCGCAACTTCAGCCAGACGACGGGCGGCATCGTCGATCAGACGAGCCAGTCGTTCAACACCGGCGTGTCGTCGAGCGTGACGCTGTTCGACGGTCTCAGGAACGTGTCCAACCTCAATGCGGCGAAGGCCACGGAGCAGGCGAGCACGAAGGACGTTGCGCGTGCGAAGCAGACGGTCGTGTTCACGGTCGCTTCGAATTTCCTCAGCCTTATCGCCCAGGAGGAGCAGCTTCGCGTGCAGCAGGAGAACCTCAAGGCGCTGGAGCTGCAGGAACAGCAGATCAAGTCGTACGTCGACGCCGGCGTGCGGCCGATCTCCGACCTCTATCAGCAGCAGGCCGCCACGGCGAACGCGCGACTCGCGCTCGTCAACGCGAACCGCGCGCACGAGCTGGCGAAGGTCGATCTGATCCAGACGCTCCGGCTGGATGCGGCCGGCAGCTATGACTTCGTGGCGCCGAACGTCGCCGCGACCGTCGACGCCGCTGCCGCTCGCACCTTCGATCTCAATGGCCTCGTCGCCCAGGCGTACGAGCAGCGGTTCGATCTCGATGCGCAGGAGGCTTGTGTGGACGCGGCGAAGCAAACCGCCCGGGCGTCCGCGGCCAGCAAATGGCCCACGATCTCGGTCTCCGCGGGATACAACACCGCCTTCTCGAGCGCGGCGGACCAGCCGTTCGCCGACCAGCTCAACGAGCGTCGCGGCGGCTCGGTCGGCCTCGGCATCTCGCTGCCGATCTTCGATCGTGGCTCGACGAGCGTCGCCGAGCAGCGTGCGCAGATCCAGGAAGAGAACGCACGGCTCGAGCTGGAGAAACAGCGACAGCAGGTCGCGATCGACATCCGTCGCGCGTACCTCGATCACCAGGCGGCGCAGGCGCAGCTCGCGGCCGCGCAGGCGCAGAAGACGGCCGCCGACCAGGCCGTGTCCGCGACGCAGGAGCGCTACCGCGTCGGTGCGGCGACACTCGTCGAGCTGACGCAGGCGCGGGCGACGCAGGTGCAGGCCGCCAGCGCGCTCGTGAACGCGCGCTACTCGCTCGTCTTCCAGGACGCCCTGATGGACTATTACACGGGCAGCCTCGACCCGGCGAACGTGAAGCTGGGCGCATAAGCGGTCTTTCGGCGGGGTCCGGCAGCGCACATTCTAGACACGCTGCCGACATCCCTCCCGTTCCTCCTACCGGAACACCGCCATGATCAAGGAATTCCGCGCGTTCATCGCGCGCGGCAACGTCGTGGATCTCGCCGTCGCGGTCGTCATGGGCGCCGCGTTCGGGTCCGTCGTGAAATCGCTGGTCGATGATCTCATCATGCCGCCGATCGGTCTCGTGCTCGGCCGGGCTGATTTCTCGAATCTCTTCATCGTCCTGAAGGACGGGTTGAAGGTCGGGCCGCCGTATGCATCGCTCGCCGAGGCCAAGGCGGCGGGCGCGGTGACGATGAACTACGGCGCGTTCGTCACGAACTTCGTCAGCTTCGTCATCGTCGCCTTCGCCGTGTTCGTGCTCGTGAAGCTCGCGAACCGCCTGTACACGCGGCCCGTCGTCACGGCAGACACCAGGGCCTGTCCGTTCTGCGTGGCCACGATCCCCAGGGCAGCGACGCGCTGCCCGCAGTGCACGTCGCAGCTGGCGTCCGCGTAGCTCGTGGCCATGGCTGGATACTCGGGCACGCCG
>Ga0066652_100001186_pt1 | contig 13255 bp, 6 predicted proteins | sample GraSoiAngelo_101_FD_71413 | JGI IMG/M metagenome (GOLD analysis project Ga0066652, IMG submission 71413) | Grasslands soil microbial communities from the Angelo Coastal Reserve, California, USA - 14_0903_02_30cm | ecosystem: Environmental > Terrestrial > Soil > Grasslands | place: USA...
ATCTTATTATTGCCGGCGAATGGATGCCAATTAGATTTTTTAAAAATGATCGGGGCCGATTAAATGAAGTCACGCAATTCACGGGACTTACGCAAATGAATGGTATGTGGAGAAGCATGCTTGCAACAGATATTGATGATGATGGTGATACTGATATAATAGCCGGTAACCTTGGTCTTAATTGTCTTTACCAGGTAAGTTCGAATGAGCCGATGCAATTATTTGCTACGGATATTGATGGGAACGGGAGTATAGATCCTGTTTTATTTTATTATATAAAAGGAATGGATGGGAAAAGACATTTGTTTCCTGCCATTAGCAGGAGTCAATTTTCGGAGCAGGTACCTGCAATTAAAAAACAATTTCTGCATTACAAAGATTATTCAACTGCAACATTCGAAGATATTTTTAAGAAAAAATCCAGGAAAGATATTTTGCAATTACAATGTGATGAAACACGAAGTTGTTTTTTTGAAAACATAGGCAATGGGAGGTTTATCAAACATCCTTTAAATATGGAGGCACAATTTGCTCCGGTAAATTCAATTATTTGTGATGATATCGATAATGATGGATTTAAAGATTTGCTTCTGGCAGGTAATGAATACCAGGCAGAAGTAATGAATGGAAGATACGATGCCTCCTACGGATGGTTTTTAAAAGGCGGCAATAACAAATCATTTATTTCAATACCACCAGTTAAGAGTGGTTTTATTTTAAACGGTGATATAAAGGATATGGCCATTATTCGCCTGCAAAATGGTAAAAAAATGATTCTTGCTGCTGCGAACAATGACTCTTTGCAGGTATTCAATATTAATAATTATCCCAAACAGCAAATTGCAAAACAATGAAAGAGACTTTTGATCCACCAGGAGTTTACAAATATCTTTCGTTGACGGAAAAATAAATTGAAGGCCCTTTTCATGGCGCTTTATTATTTTAGCATAAATATCAGCTCAATTGAAATCAATACTTACAGAACCGCAATTAGAAATAACAATTAAACGACTTGCTCACCAGGTACTCGAGAATCATGTCGATCTTACTAATACAGTTGTAATAGGTCTGCAGCCACGAGGAATATATTTATCAGACAGGATCGTAGATGAAATAAAAAAGGAAACTGATTCAAATAAAATTCAGTACGGAAAATTAGATATTACATTTTATCGTGATGATATTCGAAAAGAACTTCATATTGCAAACCGTACAGAAATTCCTTTTTCAATAGAAGGCAAAAATGTGATCTTAATAGATGATGTATTATATACGGGAAGAACTATTCGTGCAGCATTAGATGCTTTACTTGATTTTGGCCGTCCGGAAAAAGTTGAGCTTTGTGTTTTGATAGATCGTCGTTTCAGCCGCCAGTTACCAATACAACCTGATTATATCGGTAAATCAATTGATGCGATCGTTTCACAAAAAGTAAAAGTATTCTGGAAAAGCAAAGATGGAAAGGACGAAGTTTGTCTTATGAATGATTAAAAATTATTTTCTTCTATTGATTTTTTTAATTCGTGTACTTCAGACACTATCTTTTTTTATTATAAAAAAACTCCACTTTCTCATTGGTAAAAAATATTTTTTTTCAAGATTATTCCAAACAAGTGTTTGGTTATCAAAAAAAAAGTTTATAAAAAAATTAAGGATTTGTTATTTTTTTTTCTGAAATTGCTCTATCCTTCTAACCAAATTTTTTAAAACTGCTTGTATTATGAAAAGAAAAACTCCGACGCTTGTCAAACTGACAAGCTATTTCTCCTTATCTGTCATTTTACTGTTGTTTGCTTTTGTTGCGAATGCTCAAAAGCAGGTCACAGGTACGGTCAAGAGCTCGACGGGACCGGTATCAGGAGCTACTGTAGTAGTAAAGAGTACTAACGTTGCTACCCAAACAGATGCCGCTGGAAAGTTTTCCATTGCAGTGCCTGCCGGGAAATCAGTATTACTGATCTCTTATATAGGACTTGATACAAAAGAAGTGGACATTTCGAATCTAACTGATGTTGACGTTACACTCGCTACAGTTGTATCTACTTTAAATGAAGTAGTAGTAACTGGCTATACGGCGCAAAAGAAAAAAGAAATTACAGGTTCTGTATCTGTAGTAAACATCAATGAGATGAAGCAACAACCGGTTGGAACAGGAGAGGAGGCTTTACAAGGCCGGGCCTCCGGAATAACAGTTATTAGTTCTGCTCAGCCAGGTGCTGCAAGTGATATACGGATAAGAGGTATTACTTCATTCGGCAATAATGCCCCGCTTGTTATTGTGGATGGTGTCAGGGGAAATCTTCATGACATCAATACTAATGACATTGAATCATTGCAGATATTAAAAGATGCTGCCGCCGCTGCTTATGGAGTAGCAGGTTCTAACGGAGTTATTATTGTTACTACAAAAAAGGGAAAGCAAGGAAGAGTGAGAGTTAGTTATGATATGTATTATGGTGTAGCAACTCAAGGTGAGGGATTTGATATGGCAAACACTCAGCAGGAAGCTGATGCTATCTGGTTACAACAGCGTAATTCCGGGATCGCTAATCCAAGCAGCAAACAATATGGAAACGGCGCTAACCCTGTTATCCCTGATTTTATTACACCGTATGGCGTTTCCGGAGCTGGACCAGATCCTGCTACCTATGATAGGGAAACTAACCAGATCACAAGAGCTAATAAAACAGGAACCGATTGGTATAAAGAAATTACAAGAGATGCACAAGTACAAAGCCATAATTTGTCAGTAAGTTCTGGTACTGATAAAAGTTCCTATTTCTTTTCTTTTAATTACCTGGACCAGGATGGTATTCTTAAATACCAATACCTGAAAAGATATTCTGTAAGAGCAAATACTTTGTTTACTATTAAAGATAAGATCCGCGTTGGTGAAAACGCTTATATTTTCTATAAAGACAACCCGACCTTTCTTAACCAAAGCGAACAAAGCCCTTTTACAACTGCGTATCGTGAAGACGCAATTATTCCTGTTTATGATATTGTGGGAAATTATGCCGGAACTAAATCCCAGGATCTTGGTAATGCCCGCAATCCTTACGCTGATATTGCACGCACAAAAGATAACCACGGTTATAACTGGGACATTACAGGAAATGTGTTCGCTGAAGTTGATTTCTTAAAAAATTTCACGATCCGTTCCAGCTTTGGTGGTGTTATGGACAATAACTACCATTATAATTTTGGTTTTGTTGGTTATGAGAACGCAGAAGGAAATACAGGTGCTAATTCATTTAGTGAAGGTGCGGGTTATAATACCAGTTGGACATGGAATAATACATTAACATATGCAAGAGTATTTGGCAAACATAATCTAAGAGTGTTGGCAGGTACAGAAGCAGTTAAAAACTACGGACGTTTTATGGGAGCTTCGAGAAGTCTCTATTTCTCTGAGCTTCCGAGTTACTGGACGCTAAATTCCGGCACAGGTAGTCAGGCGAATTCTGGCGGAGCATATCAAAGTACTTTATTTTCATAACTGGGAAAGCTTGAGTATGCCTATAACGGAAAATACCTTATTAATGCTACTGTTCGCAGAGATGGTACTTCAATTTTCTCTGAAGATCAGCGTTGGGGAGTATTTCCCGCTGTTTCTGCAGGATGGAGAATTTCTGAAGAAAATTTTTTTAAGGGTATAACTTTTATTAACGATTTAAAATTAAGAGGCAGCTGGGGTAAGATGGGTTCTACAAGCAACGTAGACCCCACCAATCCTTATAATCTTTATAGTACAAGATTGGGTAAATCAGCTTATGATATTTCTGGTACAAGTACTAGCCCTTATGTTGGTTTCTATAGAAGTAATATTGGTAACGCAGAAACAACATGGGAAGAAGACATTGTTACTAACATAGGTCTTGATGCCGTAATACTTAAGAACAAACTTGATTTTACAATTGACTGGTATAAAAAGAAAGTTAGTGGATTGTTATTTACTCAAAGTGGGGTGCCAGTTGACGTGATCTTTGCAGGTGACGCGGGGCTTCCAAAAGTGAATATTGGAGATATCCAAAATAGTGGTATAGATTTTAGTGCAACGTATCATGCTACCATAGGAAAAGATCTTAAACTTGACCTAAGCGGTACTATCACTACTTATAAAAATGAGATCGTTGACATACCAGGTCTTCCATTCTTTGATGGACCTGTGATCAGGAATAACAGGTTACAACGTTACCAGGAAGGTCATGCATTTGGTGCTTTCTTTGGATACAGGGTGATCGGTCTTTTCCAGGATGCTGCTGATGTTACAAAATCTCCAACGCAGGCCGATGCATCACCAGGCGTATTTAAATATGATGATGTAAATAAGGATGGCAAGATCGATGCTAATGATAGAGATTTTATCGGCGATCCTAACCCTGATTTTACATATGGATTCAATATCTCTGCAACCTATAAGAATTTTGATTTTTCAACATTCTTCTTTGGATCATCTGGCAATGATATTTTTAATAACACTCTTTATTTTACAGATTTTCCTGATTTCTTTAAAGGTGGTCTCAGAAAGGAGGTTGCTCTTAATTCATGGACACCCGGAAATACCAGCACTACAATTCCAAAATTGAGGACCACGGGTGGATTCAGTACTGACCAAAGTGGTTTTGCAAATAGTTATTTTATCAGCAAAGGTTCTTACCTGCGTAATAAACAAATGCAGATAGGCTTTACCTTCCCTCAAAAAATGCTGGGAAAATATGGAATTGATAAATTGAGAATTTATTTTCAGGGAACTAACCTGTTCACATTTACCAATTACAAAGGTCTTGATCCGGAATTGCCAAGTCAGCCTAATTCAAATGGACAGATCGTTAACACATTTGAATATGGTATAGACCAGGGTAACTATCCGCATACACCGGCATTTCTTTTTGGTCTTAACGTAAATTTTTAATTCTATTTAATTCAAGCATATGAAAAGTTTAAAAAATAAATTACTACTTCTGGGGGGTGTCCTAGTTACCTTCCTGGTTATTACGGCATGTAAAAAGTTTCTTGAAAAGACGCCATTGGGAACTTTAAGCCCCGAAGTAATGGCGTCCGAAAAAGGTATTCAGGGATTATTAATCGGAGCCTATTCTCTCGTTGATGGTGAAGGTGCGGCCGGAGATGGGTTTGCCTCAGGAGCTTCTAACTGGATACTTGGCGGCGTAACTAGTGATGACGCATATAAAGGATCAGATCCTACAGATGTCGGCGAAGCAGCTCCAATGGAACAATGGACAACATTGACTCCAACCAATAGTGCCATCCCACAAAAATGGATCGTGTGTTATGCTGGTATACAACGCTGCAATGATGCGATGAATACTATGAAACTGGCCACAGATATTACCCCGGCTAAACAAACTTTGATAACTGCCCAGGCACGCTTCTTAAGAGCATTCTATCATATGGAATTGAAAAAGGTATTCGGTAATATTGTTTTTGCCGATGAAACTGTAAGTCCTACAAATACCAATGTTAACAATAATGACCAGGCAGCAGTCATGACAAAAATTCAAGCTGACCTGGATTATGCGGTGGCCAATTTACCTGATACATGGGGAGCTGATGTAGGAAGAGCAAATAAATGGGCAGCTAAAGCGATGCTGGCAAAGTTTTATATGTACCAGGGTACTACAAAGTATGCAACTGCTTATCCTATATTGCAGGATATAATTGCTAGTGGAAAAACTGCTAAGGGTGATAAATATGGACTGAATGATCATTATTATTCAAATTTTAACCCGGCACAAAAAAACAGCAAAGAATCAGTTTTTGCTGCGCAAACTTCTGTAAAGGATAATTCTTCTGTTGACTGGGGCGGTGATCCAAATGGTAACTATGGTGATATCCTGAACTTTCCTTACACAGGAGGCCCTGGTGCTTGCTGTGGGTTTTATAACCCTTCTCAGGATCTTGCTAATGCTTATAAAACTGATGCCAATGGTCTTCCTCTTTTGGATGATTCATGGATCAATAAACCATGGGTCGATTCTGCTCACGGTTCATATGTTGGCAATCTTGATCCAAGGGTTGACTGGGCAATAGGGAGACCAAAAGTTCCTTATTTGGACTGGGGCCTTCATCCCGGGACTAACTGGATTAGAAACCCGGTCAATGATGGCTTTTTTAGTCCTAAGAAGAATGTTTATGCTACTACACAAAAGGATGGCTTTACGGATGTGGGCAGCGCTTATTGGGGTCCTACAGAATTAGTTGCGAATAATGTAAATATTATACGTTTTTCGGATGTTCTATTATGGGCTGCAGAATGTGCAGCAGAAGCTAATGATCTGACCAAGGCAAGGGACTATGTTAACCAAGTCAGAACAAGAGCAGCAATTCCAAGCGGCTGGGTCTATATAAACAGTCCCTATGATGCTGCTAGCGCCACATATACAACACAGACTACTCCTGCAGATACTTATAAAGTTGGTTTGTATACAGCACCTTTTCCTGATAAAGCCACTGCGATAAAAGCCGTGCGGATGGAAAGAAGACTGGAACTGGCCATGGAAGGTCACCGGTTCTTTGATCTTGTAAGATGGGGAGTAGCTGCTACTACCATCAATGCATACATTGCACGTGAAAAAGTAGCAAGGCCATTAAAGCTAACTGCAGTATTTGTAGCAGGTAAGAATGAAGTTATGCCTATTCCCCAATCTGAGATCGATAATATGAATTCAGATGGAACAGTGCGTTTAAAACAAAATCCCGGCTATTAATTTTTAGTACCGTTTAATAATGTTTTATAAAGAGGCAAAGTATATTTACTTTGCCTCTTTACGTTTATCCTTATTTCAAAAGTTTTATAGATGAAAACTAATAATTGGGTATTGCTTTTTTTTGCCCTTGCATTTTTTACTTCCTGTCAAAATAAAAAAACATTATTCCGCCTGGTTTCATCAAAGGAGTCAGGAATTGATTTTGCTAATAACATCGTGGAAAATGATTCCGTCAATCCCATTGATATAACCAATGTTTATAATGGTGGTGGTGTTGGTATTGGGGATTTTAATAATGATGGCTTACAGGATCTGTATTTTACAGGCAGTATTGTACCCAATAAACTTTATATCAATAAGGGTAATTTTAAGTTTGAAGATGTAACAAAAGCTGCGAACGTGGCAGGGGATGGAAAATGGTGCAGAAGTGCATCTGTCGTTGATATAAACAATGATGGCTTGCAGGATCTCTATGTGTCAGCCTCTATTTTATCAGATCCTCATAAACGGGAGAATCTTCTTTATATAAACCAGGGAGCCGGTAAAGATGGCATACCACATTTTAAAGAAATGGCGGTTGCATATGGACTCAACGACACTACCCATACTACCATGGCTGCTTTTTTTGATTATGATAACGACGGAGACCTGGATGTTTACCTGGCAGTAAATGAAATTGTAAAAACTTATAACCCTTCAGTATTTCGGCCAATATTTAAAGACGGAAGTTTTCCGAGTACCGGAAGATTATACAGGAATGATTGGAGCGATTCAGCCAATCATGCTGTATTTACGAATGTATCAAAACAAGCAGGCATAACGATCGAAGGATATACACATGGCGTTACGATTTCAGATTTTAATAGAGATGGGTGGAAAGATATTTATGTTACAAATGATTTTCTTTCTAATGATGTACTTTATATAAATAATCGGGACGGCACCTTTACTGATAAAGTAACCTCTTATTTTAAACATACTTCGGCTACGGCGATGGGACAGGATGTGATAGATATTAATAATGATGGCTTATCTGATGTAATCGTCGTAGATATGAACCCGGAAGATAATTACAGAAAGAAAACAATGCTTTCTCCAGGTACTTACCACACTTATCAAAGCAGCGATTATTTTGGTTACCAATATCAATATGTAAGAAACACGTTACAGATAAACCAGGGTCCAAGAGTAAACCAAAATGATTCTATTGGCGATCCTGTATTTACTGATGCTGGTTTTTTTTCTGGTATTGCAGAAACAGATTGGAGTTGGACGCCACTCGTTGCTGATTTTGATAATGATGGTTACAGGGATATTATTGTGACCAATGGATATCCAAGAGATGTGACTGATCATGATTTTATTGCTTTTCGCAGGGAGTCTGCAAACATTGCTGGCAAAGAATATACGTTGAGCGAGATGCCGCAGGTCAAATTACACAATTATGCTTTTCATAATAATGGCGATGTTACTTTCGAAAATGTGACAGGTAAATGGGGATTGGATGTGCCTACGTTTTCCAATGGCGCTGCCTATGCTGATCTTGATAATGATGGCGACCTTGATATGATCATAAATAATATTAATGACCCGGCATTAGTATATGAGAATACCACCAATACAAAAAATAAAATTTCATCGAACTACCTGCAGATAAATTTTAAAGGAGATGAAAAAAATATCAATGGTTTAGGGGCCTGGGCTGAGATCTATTATAACAAAGACCAAAAACAGTTCTACGAGAATACGCCTTACCGCGGCTATCTCTCAAGCATTGCTGCAGGGGCTTTTTTTGGTTTGGGAAAAGTAACCGAGATCGATTCACTTATTGTTCGTTGGCCGGGAAACAAAAAACAAATTCTGAAAAATATTAAAACGAATCAGGCCATTGCTGTTGATATAAAAAATGCTTCAATGGAAGACACATGGAGTAATGACGGTATTGCTAAGAATACTTTATTTACAGATATTAGTGGTTTGGCTGGTATAAACTTTACTCACAAGGAAAAAGATTTTATAGACTTCGACCGGGAAAGATTGATCCCGCATAAGCTATCTCAATTTGGACCAGGCTTAGCTGTTGCCGATATTGATGGAAATGGATTGGATGATCTATACATTGGTTGCTCTGCAAATTTCCCCGGTAGATTTTTTCTTCAGCAGGCTAACGGTAAATTTTTAGAGAACAACATTCCTTTAAAAGACACCATAGAAAAAAGGTCGGAAGATATGGGCCTGTTATTTTTTGACGCTGACAATGATGGTGACCAGGATCTTTATTGCGCCAGTGGCAGTGATGAGTTTCCAGCTAATACAAATAAATACCAGGACCGGATCTATATAAATGATGGGAAAGGAAATTTCTTTCCTGACACTACTGTCTTACCAATAAATTATACAAGCAAGAGCTGTGTAAAAGCAATTGACTTTGATAACGACGGCGATCTTGATCTTTTTATTGGTGGCAGATGCTTGCCGGGCCAGTATCCGTTGCCTGTTAGTTCTTTCATTTATCGTAATGATTCCAAAAACGGCCAGGTAAAATTTACTGACATTACACTGGAGGTAGCAAAGGATCTGAAGAATATCGGTATGGTTTGCGATGCATTGTGGACAGATTTTGATAATGATGGATGGACAGACCTTATTGTTGTGGGTGAATGGATGCCCGTTACATTTTTTAAAAATGTAAAAGGAAAATTCGAAAACGTAACATCGCAATCAGGAATCAGTGATCAGACTGGCTGGTGGAATAGCATTGCCGGAGGAGATTTTGATAATGATGGAGATATCGATTATATTATTGGCAACATTGGTAAAAATTCTTTTTTCCGTGCTGATGATAAACATCCCGTAAGTATGTATGTAAAAGATTTTGATAAAAACGGAAGGATAGATCCGATTATAACCATTTTTCTAAAAGATCAAAAAGGAGTAAAAGATGAATTTACTTCATCGAGCCGGGATGAAATAATTAGCCAGCTTCCGGGGCTAAGAAAAAAATATCTAAAATATAAGGAATTTGCCCAGGCTAATATTCATCACATTTTTTCTGATGAAGAAATGAAAGATGCAATGGTCCTTCGTGCAAATAATTTTAATAATTGCTTTTTGCAAAATAATGGAAATGGAAAGTTCTCATTGCAGCCACTGCCAAGCCAGGCACAAATGGCACCGCTCAATGGAATGGTTGTAGATGATTTTAATGGTGATGGGAATCTTGATATTGCCGTAAACGGAAATGATTATGGAAATGAGGTTTCAAATGGCAGGTATGATGGAATGAATGGACTTGTTTTATTAGGCGATGGTGCTGGAAAATTTATCGCACAAACAATTTTACAAGCCGGACTTTTTATTCCGGGTGATGGTAAAGCCCTGGTGAAGATGAAAGGCCCTGGCGATACTTATTTATTGGCAGCATCACAAAACAGGGGGCCCTTAAAAATATTTATTCATAAAAATAGCAGCCAAAAAATAATTCCATTGATACAAACTGACAAAAAAGCTTTAATAACACTTTCAAACGGTAAAAAAAGAACAGAAGAATTTTACTTTGGAAATTCCTGCTTGTCTCAATCCGGTCGGTTTTTAAGTGTGGATAAAAATGTAGTTTCAGTTGAGATCGAAGATTCAAAAGGAAAAACCCGTCATATAAATTTGCAATAAACCAGGAGATCACTTTGAATTTAAATATAAGATCAGTTGCGTCTGTTTTGTTAATTGGATTTTTAACTCTTATCCTTATAGGTTGTAAGAACTACCAGCGGAACAGTAGTCATAGAGATGTTTTTATATCAAGTATAAAAAAAGGAGAGGTATTAGCAGCTAGATATTGCCAGTCCTGTCATTTATTGCCTGACCCATCACTGTTAGATGCCAAAAGTTGGGGAGAAGGAGTTCTGCCAAACATGGGACCACGGCTTGGAATTTTTAATTATGGTTATAAGACTTATCCTTCTTCCAGGAATGATTTAAGCATCGGTTTAAATTTCTATCCTTCTAAACCGGTAATGAGCATGCAGGAATGGCAATATATTATTGATTACTATACTGCGATTTCACCAGATAGTTTACCCAAGCAGGATCGAAAACAATCAATTCAAAATAACTTGACGCTTTTCACCGTTCAAACTCCTCATATTAGCTATAAAGATCCGGCCTCTTCATTTGTGAAAATTATTCCCGGTGATTCGATCCATCCGTTAATAATAAGTGATGTAGCCAAACAGAGCATTTATTTTTTAGATAGTCAATTAAAAATAAAAGATTCAGTTCACTCAATTGGCCCTGTAGTAGATATAGATATTTTACAAAATAAAATGCTCGCTTGCAATATTGGTGTCCTTAATCCTAATAATGGCATGTTTGGAAAAGGACAGTTTATAAAGATGAATGAAAAAGGAAAACTGTTTGAAGACACTACTGCTTTATTTGATAAATTAAGAAGGCCGGTTCAAATTACATCTGTAGATCTGAATAAGGATGGAAGGGATGACTACCTGGTTTGTGAGTTTGGAAATTTGATAGGAGAGTTGTCATGGATGGAAAACATGGGGAACAGCAAATTTACAAAGCATGTATTGAGAGCTTATCCCGGCGCCATTAAAGCTTATATCAATGATTATAATCATGATGGAGCACCTGACATTTGGGTTTTATTTGCACAAGGAGAAGAAGGTGTGTTTTTATTTACAAACAAAGGGAATGGAGATTTTGAAACAAAAGAAGTTTTGCGTTTCCCTTCTGTTTATGGTTCTTCTTATTTTGAACTGGCAGATTTTAATAACGATGGTTATCCCGATATCGTTTATACATGTGGTGATAATGCGGACTACTCTGTTGTTTTTAAACCTTATCACGGGGTGTATATTTTTTTAAATGATAAAACGAACCAGTTTACTCAGAAGTATTTTTTCCCTATTAATGGGTGTTATAAAGCAATGGCGCGGGATTATGATGGTGATGGTGACCTGGATATTGCGACTATCTCCTTTTTTGCCGACTACGAACGCCAGCCGGAAGAAGGTTTTGTCTATTTGAAAAATGAGGGAAGTTTTAATTTTAGTCCATATAGTGTCCCTGAAGCTCAATCCGGGAGATGGCTTACGATGGATGTAGGTGATTTGGATGGCGACGGAAAAATTGATATTGTGTTAGGCAATTTTACCCTGGGGCCATCGGCAATTAAACCTAAGGGTGATCCATCGCAAACACCACCATTTATAATTTTGAAAAACACAGGTAAGTAATTATTAAACAATATTAAAATCTTGCACTAGTCATGAACAGGTCGAGGCTTTTTTTTGCGGTATCTATTTTTTACTGCTTTGCATTCATTCTGTTTTTTCCTTCAAGAATGCATTCTCAAACGATTCCCCCTTTTAAAATGACGCTTTCAAACAATAAGATCTTCAATGTGGCTGATCTGTCTAAAAACAAGCCATTAGTTCTTATTTATTTTGATCCAGATTGTGATCATTGCCAAAAACTGATGACCGAGCTATTTAAAAAGATAAATAGTTTTAAAAAAGCAGAGATGGTGCTGATAACTTTTAAACCTATAACAGAAGTAGCTGCATTCGAAAAAAAATATACTACGAGTAAATATGCAAATATGCGGGTTGGTACGGAGGGAACCCTTTTTTACCTGAGGAATTATTACAAATTAGTGAAGATGCCATTTACTGCTTTATATGACAGTAAAGGAAATTATAGTTATTCTTACAGGGATGAAACTCCTGTGGATGATTTGATAAAGAGGTTGAAGGGTCTTTAAAAAGAGTTGACAAACTTATAGGTCAGTCTGAGATAGAAGGTTAAAACTTTTTTATCAAAAAAAACTGAATCCCCTATCTTCGCTTTTTAATGAGCCTCTCTACCAGACACCTTCTTGGTATAAAAGACCTGACAGTAGACGATATTTCCCTTATTTTAACAACAGCGGAACAATTCAAAGAAGTTTTACAAAGACCTGTAAAAAAGGTTCCTTCATTGCGTGATGTGACGATCGTCAATCTCTTTTATGAAAATTCTACAAGAACAAGATTCTCATTTGAACTTGCTGAAAAAAGATTGAGCGCCGACACGATCAATTTTGCTGTTTCGGGGTCTTCTGCTGCAAAAGGCGAAACACTTCTTGATACAGTAAGGAATATTTTATCCATGAAAGTGGATATGGTTGTAATGCGACATAGTGCAAGCGGAGCGCCTCATTTTTTAGCCAAACATATCCCTGCTGCTATTATTAACGCAGGCGATGGAGTGAACGAACACCCTACACAAGGATTGCTGGATGCACTTTCTATGAAAGAGAAATTTGGAAAGCTCGAGGGATTGAAGGTTGCAATCATCGGAGACATAATGCACAGCCGTGTTGCAATGAGTAATATTTACCTGTTAAACAAAATGGGAGCAAAGGTGACCGTATGTGGTCCGCCGACATTGATACCAAAATATATTCGTGAGTCATTCGGAGTAGAAGTAAATTATGATATTAAAGAAACATTAGAGTGGTGTGATGT
>Ga0066652_100001188_pt1 | contig 13223 bp, 8 predicted proteins | sample GraSoiAngelo_101_FD_71413 | JGI IMG/M metagenome (GOLD analysis project Ga0066652, IMG submission 71413) | Grasslands soil microbial communities from the Angelo Coastal Reserve, California, USA - 14_0903_02_30cm | ecosystem: Environmental > Terrestrial > Soil > Grasslands | place: USA...
CTGCAATGTCTCCTGGATCGATTTTCCAATATCAACCTTTTGCGGGTAAACAGCGCTGGATTGCATTTGAGCTTTTGACCATTGAAGCAAATTATCCATTAAACTGGTGGTATAAGTAAGGTCATTGACTACCGCGGGGATCATATTTTTTAATTCCCTGGCTGGCATATTATTTTGCTGTACTTCGCCGAAAAAATTTCGCAATGCATACATAGGTGCTTTCAGGTCATGGGAAATAATGCTGAACAATTTATTTTTTAATGCATTCAATTCGGTTAATTCTTCTTTTTGTTTTTCAAGGAGGCTTGCGTCTTTTTGTATTTTCTCCGATTGCATTTGTATCTGTACATTTTTTTGCAACAGGTCTTTGTTCTTGTCAAGAATGTTTAACTGGTAACCTGTGTTTTCATTTTTGATAAGATATAATCCATAAAAAATAAATATGATCGCTACCGCTTCATTAACGAGATACAGTAATTCATTAATATTCTCGAGTTCGTAAAGAAATTGCTTTAATACTACAGACAGTACAAAAAAATTGACCATGGAAAAAGCTATCGTAAATACCATAAATGCAAGATCCTTCAAAAAGAAAACGGCGAGAATACCATATAATATAAAATAAAGGTCAATGCCGAGATGCATGCCATTCATGAAAATAAAACTGGCAGCAAGAGGATGCAAAATAAAATAAGCTATCAGGGCAGTCTTATGTTTATACTGGCTGTTCAGGTACAACACAAAAGAACTAACAAGCAAAGGAAGGCAACCTAATATGCAGATCCAACCTGAGAATTTTTGATGATAAAAAAGACAGGTAAAAAAAATAAATACACCTGAAAGCAGTTGAAAAAAATTCAATTGATTAAATATTCCCAACTTGCGCAACTCATATTCTTCCATGGTATCCTGGTAACCGATAGTTTTAATACGATGTAATAAAGACACCAGGTACTGTTTCAGAAAAATATTCGGTTTGGTTACCCCGGGAGTCTTTAACTTACCCAGCAGGTGGTGAAGGCGTTGTTGGCTTAATTCCATAGGTTTTGAATTGGATGGGACTCTACAAATACAAATTAATAATTTTTCGGAAAGGTTTTTAGTCAACTCAGGATTTATGTTTAAAATAGTAATTCCCCATACTCTTATATAGTAAGTCCCCTGCGATTTTTTCTAATACCTCATTACCTGCTTTTTTCAAATTCGTTGCCAGGTTCTATATTCACTATTAAATTTTTCTTCTTGTGAAGAAAGCAACTTTTGCTTTATAAACTTCCCGGCGCCTTTTATTTATAAGCAACATCTGACCGCATGTTTATTCATTCTCCGCCGATTTCAGTAACTTACAAAAAGATCTTTTCAAACGATCGGCCTGTCGGGAGATAGGCTTCTTATGAAGCATATTTTATTATATTGTCTTTTTATCTTTTTATTCCCCCCCGTTATTGATGCACAGACTGTGATCTCAATGAAGATCGATGGTACGATCAACCCGGCATCGGCAGATTTTATTCATAATGGAATTGAAAAAGCCGCCCGTGAAAAAGCGGAATGCATCATCATTCATCTTAACACTCCTGGTGGATTATTAAAATCAACAAGAATGATCGTAAGCGATCTACTGGAGTCGTCTGTGCCGGTGATCGTTTATATTTCGCCGGGCGGTGCACAAGCGGGTTCGGCGGGAGTTTTTATTACACTGGCTGCTCATATTGCCGCCATGGCGCCCGGTACAAATATTGGTGCGGCACACCCGGTAACGTTGCAGAATCAAATAGACAGCATCATGAATGAAAAAGTTACCAATGATGCTGCCGCATTTATAAGATCGATCGCGGAAAAAAGACATCATAATATTGAATGGGCAGAAAATGCAGTTCGTAAAAGTTTTTCTTATTCAGAAACAGAAGCACTTAAAGATTCAGCAATTGATATAATCGCTAAAAGTGAAACGGATTTGCTGGCAAAAATTGATGGTAAAATAGTATATCTTAGTTCAGGCACTAAAACATTGCATACAGCATCTGCAATTGTGAAAGAGCATAAAATGAGTGCATGGGAAAAAATCCTCAATATTATCAGCGATCCTAATATTGCCTATATATTATTCCTGCTGGGGCTATATGGGCTCATGTTTGAACTATATAACCCTGGGTCGATACTGCCAGGCATTGTTGGCGTCATTGCATTGATACTCGCTTTGTATTCGATGCATACTTTACCGATCAATTACGCCGGACTTGCGCTGATCATTTTCTCAGTCATACTGTTCCTGTTGGAAATTAAAATTGTAAGTCATGGATTGCTTGCTATAGGTGGCATAATTTCCTTGTTACTTGGTTCAATGATGCTGATCAAATCCAGCTCATCATTGGAAATGGTAAAGATCTCACGCAGTATAATTATTTCCGCTACGATCGTAACCGCCCTTTTCTTTTTGTTTGTGGTCGGACTTGGCATAAAAGCCCAACGTCGCAAAGTGGTAACCGGTATTGAAGGATTAGTAGGAGATATTGGTGAAGTAATGGAGACATTATCTCCGATCGGTATTATAAAAGTGCAGGGTGAAATATGGAATGCAGAATCGCTTAGCGGTACAATCAATAATGGGGAGAAAGTAAAAATAAAAGAAATGAAGAATTTGAAACTTTTTGTAGAAAAAATCAATAACAGTTAAAAACAACAACATGCAACAATTTCCAACAATAGCGGTCGTCATTATTTTCTTTGTTATACTCATCTTGTCAAGTGCAATAAAAATATTACGTGAATATGAACGGGGCGTCATTTTTCGCCTGGGGCGTTTGATTGGCGGCAATGGCATTAAGGGGCCGGGTCTCATCCTGCTAATACCTGTTATTGATAAAATGGTTAAAGTAAGTTTGCGAACTGTTGTACTTGATGTACCGCCGCAGGATATTATCACATCTGATAATGTTTCAATAAAAGTAAATGCCGTTGTATACTTCCGCGTGGTGGAACCACAAAAAGCAATTGTGCAAGTGGAAAATTTTTTAGCAGCTACATCACAAATCTCACAAACTACATTGCGCAGCGTATTGGGACAATCGGAGCTTGATGACCTGCTTTCACAAAGAGAAAAGATAAATCACAGGTTGCAACAGATCATCGATTCACAAACAGATCCATGGGGTGTAAAAGTTACCAACGTAGAAGTAAAACAAATTGACCTGCCGCAGGAAATGCAAAGAGCCATGGCTAAACAAGCTGAAGCAGAAAGAGAACGTCGTTCAAAAGTAATTGCAGCCGAAGGAGAATTCCAGGCATCGCAACGGCTAGCTGATGCGGCAAAAATTCTTGCGAGTGAGCCCAGTGCTTTAACGCTTCGATATTTACAAACACTGCGGGAAATTGCTACAGAAAATAATTCAACAACCATATTCCCTGTTCCCATCGATTTACTGACACCGTTTTTGAAAAGTAGCGGGAGTAAGTTGTCATAAGAATCGTCGACCATTTAGTTAAGCCAACTATTTGACCTTTTCAAATTCATAGTTCGGTTTGATTTTCTTATTTAGAAACTCCCCTTTAGAAGAAGCGGCTCTCATTTCTTTGAATACTTCTTCAGGCACATCTTTATAATCATACACATTGCCTGAAACATATACTACCCTCAGAATATTTGTATAAACATCATATCGTATAGCAGCAATAACTGAAGACGGCATCGCTTAATTGTTTGATAAATTGTGTAATTAAAAAATTATGCCAGACCGGTATGTTGAATACCATTGCTGCAGCAACAAAAATTTAAAAAGGGAATTTCATTTTTGAAATCCCCTTTTATTCACATGATAACTACTAAATCGTGAGAGTTCTTTACTGTCTTCTTCCACGAAAAGACAAAGATTAGCCCTACAAATTCTTTAATGCTTCGATGGTTTCCCACCTACGTTGTACACCTGTATTAGCCAATGCAAGAAACTCTTCGCCTTTTTCCGGGTAATTGTTTTTAATAGTTGCAAACCTGTTTTCATGATATAAAAATTCATTCAATGCTACTGATGGCGGTTTGCAATCAAGTGTGAAGCGTTGTCCTTTATCCTTCGTTGGATTATAACGGAACAACGGCCAATAACCGGTTTTTACCGCAAGACTTTGTTGTTCCAGCCCATGACACATGTCATATCCATGTGCAATGCAATGACTGTATGCAATAATAATTGAAGGGCCTGGGTAAGCTTCTGCTTCTAAAATTGTCTTGAGTGCATGCACATCATTTGCTCCCATTGCTATCTGTGCTACATAGGCGCTGCCATGGGCAATGGCTTGCATAGCCAGGTCTTTTTTGCCGGTAGTTTTTCCTTTGATAGAAAATTTTGCACTGGCCCCAATTGGTGATGCTTTTGATTTTTGTCCCCCCGTATTGCTATACACTTCTGTATCCATCACCAATATGTTTACATTCTCACCGGTACTCAATACATGATCAAGCCCGCTGAAACCAATATCATAAGCCCAACCATCACCGCCGACGATCCACACCGATTTCTTTTCTAAGAATTCTGCAAGTAAATAAAGCCTCCATGCATCTTCTCTTCTCAGATCTCTTAATCGTTTCTTTAATTCATTTACATATTTACGTTGCTGTATCATTTCAGCTTCACTATTCTGTGCGTTAGCTAATATTGCATCTGCTAATTCTGATCCTACTTCTTCACGCAATTCTCTCAGCAATCGCAAAGCCATTTCCCTTTTTTTATCTGTGGCCAGTTTTATCCCCAAGCCAAATTCTGCATTGTCTTCAAATAAAGAGTTAGACCAGGCGGGTCCGTAACCATGTTCATTTGTTGTCCATGGTGTTGTTGGTAAATTAGCGCCAAAAATGGATGAACATCCTGTTGCATTGGCAACAAGCATACGATCACCAAATAATTGTGTAAGCAATTTTAAATATGGTGTTTCACCGCAACCACTGCAAGCTCCTGAAAATTCAAATAATGGTTCGAGCAGTTGTGAACCTTTGACTGTTGATTTATTAACTCTTGTTCTGTCGATATCAGGTAATGAAAGGAAGAAGTCCCAATTTTTCTTTTCTGTTTCTTTCAATGGCAATATGTCTACCATATCAATTGCTTTGTGACCTGGTTCTGATTTACTTTCAATTGGACAAACCTCCGTACAAAGCTTACATCCGGTACAATCTTCAACAGCAACTTGCAAAGTATATGCTTCCTTGTCTTTAAAGAATTCCTTTCCGATCGGGTCAGTATGTTTGAAGTAAGAGGGTGCATCGGTTAAGCATTCTCTATCATAAACTTTTACTCTTATTGCTGCATGAGGACAAACAAAATAGCATTTACCACATTGAGAACAGAGTTGCGGATCCCAAACAGGAACTTGTTCCGCGATATTTCTTTTTTCCCATTTGGTTGTGCCGCTTGGATAGGTGCCATCAACCGGGAAGGCACTCACCGGAAGATCATCACCATCACCTGAAATAATTTTTGCCAAAACATTCTGCACAAATTCAGGAGCATCGCCGCTTATAGGAGCCTCTATTTCTTTATTGCCAATTTTGAAATCAGCGTAGTTGATCTCAAGTAGGTTTTCAAGTGTTTGATCAACTGCTTTAAAATTTTTCTGCACCACTTCATCACCTTTGCGGCCATAGGTTTTTTTAATTGCATTTTTAATATGCTGTATCGCTTCATCTTTTGGCACTACGTTGCTAATTGCAAAAAAACATGTTTGCAAAATTGAATTGATCCGTGAACCCATACCTGTTTCTTTTGCAACCTTAGAAGCATTGATCACATAAAACTTTAATTTTTTATGAATGATCTCTTCCTGTATCTTTTTTGGCAATTGATCCCAAACTTCTTCTGTTGGATATGGGGCATTCAATAGAAAGACCGCTCCTTCCTCTGCGTCCTTCAATACATCATACTTTTTTAAATAATTAAAATGATGGCAAGCAATAAAGCTTGCTGAGCTAATCAAATAAGTAGACCGGATAGGATGTTCACTAAAACGTAAGTGTGATACTGTCAGCGAGCCAGATTTTTTTGAATCATATACAAAATACCCTTGTACATGATCATCCGTTACCTCACCGATAATTTTGATCGTGTTTTTATTGGCACTTACAGTTCCATCAGCACCCAGACCAAAAAATAATCCGCGGAACAAGTGCTGATCATCAAGAGAAAAATCTTTATTCCATTCCAAACTCGTATGAGTTACATCATCATCAATACCAATAGTAAAATTATTCTTTGGTTTTTCTTTATTCAATTCATCAAACACTGCTTTTGCCATACCGGCATTGAATTCTTTTGAAGCCAACCCATAACGGCCACCAATTACTTTTGGCATTTTAAACTCCCAATCGCTGTGCAATGCGCTGATCACATCCATGTAAAGAGGCTCACCGATAGCGCCAGGTTCCTTGCAACGATCAAGAACTGCAATTCTTTTTACAGTCGGTGGAATTGCATCCATTAAATGTTTTATGGAGAAAGGACGGAATAAATGCACATTTACATAACCAACTTTTTCACCTCGGGCATTAAGGAAATCAGCTACCTCATGTACGGGACCATAACCTGAACCCATGATTATAATAATTCGTTCGGCTTCAGGATGACCATAATAATCAAAAAGTTTATAAGACCGCCCGGTCAATTTTTGAAACTTCCTCATTGTTTCATCAACGATCTCCGGCACGTGATTGTAAAAACGATTACATGCTTCACGGCTCTGAAAAAATACATCTGGATTCTGTGCAGTGCCACGAACATGCGGATGATCTGGATTCATTGAACGATGACGATGTTCATTGACTGCCTGTTCATCGATCATTTTCTTAATGATATCATCAGGGATCACTGCCACCTGGTTCAATTCATGTGAAGTGCGGAAGCCATCAAAAATATTTAAAAAAGGAATTTTTGCTTTAAGCGTGGCAGCATGTGCGATCATTGCCATATCCATTGCCTGCTGAGGATTACTGCCAAATAATTCTGCAAAGCCTGTTGATCTTGTCGCCATCACATCACTATGATCACCAAAGATTGAAAGTGCATGTGTGGCTATTGCTCTTGCTGCAATATGAAAAACGGCAGGTGTTAACTCACCTGCGATCTTATACATATTCGGGATCATAAGCAACAAACCTTGTGAACAGGTAAACGTTGATGCAAGTGCACCACCTTGCAATGCGCCATGTATTGCGCCGGCTGCACCCGCCTCGCTTTGCATCTCGATCACTTTTGGAGTTTCTCCAAAAATATTTTTTCTATCATCGCTGCTCCATTCATCAGCCCATTCACCCATAGCTGAAGAAGGTGTAATTGGATAGATTGCACAGACCTCGCTTGTTTTATAAGCGATATAAGCCGCCGCCTCATTTCCATCCATGATGGAAAAAGCATTCTTGTTTTTTTGTTTCGCCTGCTTATCGATCGATGAATTAACAATGGTTTCCATTTCAGAGATTTTGAGTAATAAATATTGCTCAAAGTACCCTGTAGGACCTCTTTTTCTATATGACATTGCTCAGCCTCATGGCTGATTAAGAAAAATCTCAGATGAATTTTAAAAATTATAGCCGACACTTGCTGCGGCGAAAGCCTGGATATAACCGCTTCCTACAAGTGGTGTGAACCCTACCCGCCATGAAAACCCTCCATTGACCGGTTGACGACGGTACATAAAAGAAAATGTTCCGAACAACTGAGTTCGGTGATCCTGATTACCATAATAATCAAAGTTCATAATGTTCAATTTTTTTGTCACATAAGTTAGACCACCGCCGACTTCAAAACTGTGTGGAGAATTATTTTTTCCAAAAATATAATTAAGTTGAACCGGCAATGTGATCGCAGATTGTTGATCGCCCCCATTATAATTCCCTGTAACCGGATCATAATAATCATCATAAGCGCTGACGAATCCAACACCAACTCTTCCACCAAATCCTAAACGTGACTGCTTAAATCTTGTATCATAATTGGCTGAAAAAGCAATACCAGGACCACCAATCTCAGCAATAAAAGAAGATTTTCCTATAGATGTTTTGGCGTCGGGAGAAATATTCTGTGAAAAAATAAATGGTGAAAGAATAAGAAGAAACGCCAATGTAATCGCACATTTTCTCATAATAAAAGTTTTAGTTAAGGACTAAAAATTGAAAGTAAAGTTTAAAATTCAAAAAGTTTGTTAAGTAAAAATGTGAACACGTCAAACTTATGAATGTTCTTATGAACGATATCTTTCATTAAAGCAGGAATAAGGTTTTATCAAAATTTTTTCTGTCTACAAATTTTAATACCCGTTAAAAAACGGGTATTAAAATGGTTTTATGCTGTAGGGATCTTTTTCTTGCTATTATTGATTAACGAGTTTGTCTTTGAAAATAATATTTCCGTTCTCATCTTTTACCGAAAGCATGTACACGCCTTTACTTATAGATGATGGCAGCTCTATTGTATGAGAAATGGTTCCTCCATTGTGTTTGATCTGTTGTTTGTATATCTCCTGACCATTGGCGCCAAAGATGTTTATCTTATAATTGCCGCGGCCAAGATCACTTCCCTGGAGCAAAACAATTCCATTCACTACAGGATTTGGATAAAGGCTTAATCCATGAATTGTTTTGTTCCGGTTCACTCTTATTACAATGCTGTAAGCCGATTTGCCATCGAGGTCATTATTTTTGATCCGGTAATAACTTGTACCTGAAAGAGGATTAGCATCAAAGAAACCATAGTCGCCGTCGGAAGTGTTATTGTATAAAGCAGGTAATGATCCAACAGAAGTGTATGACCTACCATCAGCTGAGCGTTCGATCTCATAGGTCCTTACTTTATTTTCTGAATAGACTTTCCAATCAAGTTGTATACCGTTTTGTTTTTCATAAGCTTTTATTGCTCCAAACTTAACGGGTAATACCGCTCCAATCAATCCTACACCAAATGCCCCAAACGCACCAAAAGTTGCTGTTACAGTATTGCCTGCGGCATTTGCACTTGTTGCAATAGCAGCTAACCAAGTTCCTGAAAAACGGCTAATACCGATATCGCTATTACTATAATTTGCAAAACTGCTGCCTTCGAGTGCATCTACCCATTGTATTGTAATTGTAGAATTACCGGTGCCGGAGAGCCTGTCGATATTCCAGACCGCATCTACAATTGTTGATTTATTGGCGAAAGCTGGACCACCTTGAACACCATTAGTAGTTGCAGGGGTATAAGCATTCACGGCAAAGTTGCTCGTAGTGGTAGGCGTTACCGTTACTGGCAAATAATTAGTGGCTGTACCCACAGGGAAGAGATATGCAGTTGCTGCAGCAAGGGTATTACGTTGGAGACGTCCCGCACCAGTTGAATAAATATAGGATGTAGCGCTTCCACCAACTAACTGGTTTGCGGGTGTTGCATTAGTAAGTATCAATGAATTCGTCCCAGTATTTATTTTACCCGCAGTAAGAGTAAGCGTTCCCGTCACCGTTAAGTTTCCGCCCAATTGTAATGTGGATGCTGCGTTATTCATTACAAGGTTAGGCACTGTAAGAGGTGTAGCAGGTGTAGTTTGTATACCGCTTCCGGTGAAGCCAATTGTGCCAGTGAAACCAGCATCCACGGGATTATTAGATACATTACCACCGATATTTATAGTAGCGTTACCCGCATTTAACGAATCGTTGGTTACATTGCCGGTAATATTCAGAGTCCCCGGACTACTAGGGTTTACAGTTCCCCCAGTTAGATTGCCATTTATAGTAATAGTACCGGTTCCAATGTTTATATCTGTTGCGCCTGTCAGGCTACCCGTAATTGTAGTAGTACCGGTTCCGCCGTTTATTGTTCCGCCGCTCAGGTTGCCGCCAACAATCAATGTACCTCCGGATGGGAAATTAATAGAGGTTCTTTGGTCTAATGCTGGATCACCTGGCATACTTAAATTTCCACTTATATTAACTGTACCAGCAGCAGCAAACTGTAAAAAAGCAGTCTTGTTATCATTTGCGCTCGGAAGTATAACTAAAGATCCAGCATTCAACTGTGCAGTAGTACCATTTATCACAATAGATTTAGTGATACCACTGCCACCGATTGGTATACTGATAAGGACAGCACCGGTCACATTTAAGGTGAAGCCGTTTGAAATAATTAAACTGGTAATAGCATTTCCAGTTTGAATGGTTAGTGATCCAATAGGATTAGCCGGACTTACATTTAGAGTTACTGTAAACCCGTTCTGAATTGTTACTGCACCTGTTAAAGGGTTTTGACCAGGATAATCAGTTGCTGCGACAAAACCAGCTCCATAATCCGCGTTCCAAGTAGTAGTAGCATTCCAGTTACCACTGGCCACAGCTATGTAATCTCCCGTAGCTGCGAATAAAAAATTGCCGATAAGAATTAGGCCTAAGCTTAAGGATAAAACTTTTTTCATAAAAAAAGACTTTAAGGTTGAGAGAATATAATTTAATAATAGTGCAGGATAATGGATGAAGGATATTAGAATCAGGGCAGGAGTTAATTCAAAAGTATCAAAATTATTATTGCAAAAAAATTATAATAAATCAGAAATAATTTTGGGGAATCTTCGCCCCAGCAAAAAAGTAGACTTTTCCGAATAACTCTTTCTCTATTCACAAGTTTTGTTCGCTTTCTACTTTCATTGAGAAAATCAGGGTGATTTTTTTCACAACAAAACTTATGGTTTGCTTGAAATAAATAATACTGTGCAGGATAATCATGCAATGGTAATGAAACAAGATGCTTTAATAAAAGATACGCTGCATTAAATGATAGCTGCGAGTACAATTTCTTTTACCCGGTCAATAGCAACACGGTCCTGCTTCATGGAATCCCTGTAACGAATGGTAACAGTATTATCTTCTTTTGTCTGATGATCAACAGTAACACAGAATGGAGTACCAATGGCATCCATGCGACGATAACGTTTTCCAATGGTATCTTTTTCTTCATAGAAACAACGGAATGAAGTCTTGCAATCATCCATGATCTTTCGTGCAATTTCTGGCAACCCATCTTTTTTCATTAATGGAAGAACCGCCAGTTTCATCGGTGCAAGTTTCGACGGAAATCTTAAAACGACACGACTATCTTGTTTTTCTGGAGTACTCAGATCCTGTTCTTCATAACAATGACTTAATACAGCCAAAAACATTCTATCCAAACCAATAGATGTTTCAATTACATAAGGAATATAATTGCCATAAGGTTTGCCAATTGCCGGATCAATTTCGTTATCGAAATATTGTTGCTTCTTTTTACTGTATTCCTGGTGATTCTTCAGATCAAAATCGGTACGGCTGTGAATACCTTCTAATTCTTTAAACCCTATTGGAAAATTAAATTCGATATCACAGGCTGCATCCGCGTAGTGAGCCAATTTGATATGATCATGAAAACGGTATTGTTCTTTTCCAAAACCCAGCGCCAAATGCCATTTCATTCTCTCTTCTTTCCAGTACTCATACCATTTTTTCTGTGTGCCCGGTTGAATAAAGAACTGCATTTCCATTTGCTCAAACTCTCTCATGCGGAAAATAAATTGCCTTGCTACAATTTCATTCCGAAACGCTTTACCGATCTGTGCAATACCAAAAGGAATTTTCATTCTTCCTGTTTTTTGCACATTCAAAAAATTTACAAAAATTCCCTGTGCCGTTTCTGGTCTTAAATAAACTTTATTATCCTCGTCATCGCTAGATACCGTAGAACCAAATTCTGTTGAGAACATCAAATTGAATTGACGTATATCTGTCCAGTTACTGGTCCCGCTAACCGCACATTTTATTTTATTATCCTCAATTAGTTTTTTTAATCCTGCAAAATCATCTTTTGCCAATAATGCATCCATTGACGCCAACAGATCATCGCTTTCTTTTTCTTTTCCGCCAGTTTTTAAAAGTTCAGCATGAGCTTCGATCAAATGATCAACCCGGTATCTTTTTTTACTGTCTTTATTATCGATCATGGGGTCGTTGAAATTATCAATGTGACCGGAGGCCTTCCATGTTGTTGGATGCATGAAAATAGCCGCATCGATACCCACAATGTTCTCATACATGCGGGTCATACTATCCCACCAATAATCTTTGATATTTTTTTTCAGTTCGCTGCCCCACTGGCCATAATCATACACTGCCTGCAATCCATCATATATTTCGCTGCTGGGAAAAACAAAGCCATATTCTTTTGCATGAGAAATAATTGCCTGGAATCTGTTCGAATCGTTTGCCATAGCGGCAAAGATAAGAGGCGGATAGTTATTGAAGATTATGACTTTTCAGACTGCGCTTTCTCTTCTTTTACTTTTTCTTCTTCTACTTTTTTTTCTTCTTCTACCTTCTGCCCATCAGTAGTTTTAGGAAGCGGCTGTTTGGAAGCTACTTCTATTTTCTCCACCCACACCGCATATTTGTTTGGATAAATATTGGATCCCATTTCAATAGCATATTGTCTTGTAAACGCAGCTCCGAAGTATAGGATCATCGCTGAACAATAAACCCATAACAATACTATAATAATGGAACCTGTAGTTCCATAGGCAGTTGTCATTTGACTATGACCCAGATAATAGCTTATCAAAAATTTACCCCCCATAAAAAAGAAGGCGGTCGTAAAAGCTCCAACTCTTACATGCCTCCATTCGATCTTTGCATCGGGCAGCACTTTAAAGATGATCCCGAAAATAAAAGCCGTTATAAAAAATGTAAGAATGAGATTCGCAATATAAATTGCTACCACAGTAAGATCAGGAAATTTTCGCAACAACTCATTTAATAAAAGATCCATTGCTCCATTTATAACCAGTGAAACAAGTAGAATAAAACCAAGACTTACAATTATTGAAAAAGAAAGAAGCCGGTTAATTATTAATCGCAACCAGCCCTTGCCTTTTTTGGGTTTTGATTTTAATTTCCAAATAAGATTGATGGAATCCTGTATTTCTCCAAACACCGCCGTGGCGCCGATAATAAGCGAACTAAGACCGATAATAGTAGCCAGCTTACTGGAATCAGAATGCATTGTTGCTTGCATTGCGTCCTGGATGCTTTTTGCAGCCGCTGGGCCTACAAATCCTTGTATCTGTTTATAGATCGTACCCTCAATAATTTCTCGTCCATAAAAAATGGTAGCAAACCAGATAATGATGATCAATAATCCCGGTAATGAAAAGATGGTAGAAAAAGCAAGTGAAGAACTTAGCTTAAGTAT
>Ga0066652_100001190_pt1 | contig 13218 bp, 14 predicted proteins | sample GraSoiAngelo_101_FD_71413 | JGI IMG/M metagenome (GOLD analysis project Ga0066652, IMG submission 71413) | Grasslands soil microbial communities from the Angelo Coastal Reserve, California, USA - 14_0903_02_30cm | ecosystem: Environmental > Terrestrial > Soil > Grasslands | place: USA...
CAGGCAATCGAAGCGATGCAAAAGGAATTGCCTCAGACGCAAGAAATCACCGAAATCATCACGTTCATCGAGCAAAGCGAGCGCGGAATCATTCGGTGAAACCGCGGATCACGCGGATAACACTGATCCGAACACAGGTATCCTCCTTGTGCGGCACGCGGGCTTCTAAGCCTGCGTAGTTTGGTCTGGCGTTTAGAATCTGAGCTTCAGTCCGTCATAGGCAATACGCACACCATTCGGGAGTCGAGATTCAGCGGATTGTGGAAGGTCGTGGCAGATGTGCGTGAAATAAGTCGCCTTGGGCTTTACGCGTGCGGCGACTTCCAGTGCCTGGCCCACGCTCAGATGTGTCGGATGCGGTCTGTCCCGGAGCGCGTCGATGATCAAGGTTTTGACGCCAGAGATAAGACCGACAATCGCATCCGGCACGGCGCTGCAATCGCTTAGGTAGGCGACAAGTTTTTGATTCGCGCGCGAGAAAAGATAACCATTCACGATCGATTCGCCATGTGGCACCAGCAAGGGAGTGATCATCGTCTCGCCCAATTTGAACGGGCCTTCGATCACATGTGGCTCAGGCTTCAGGTAGTACGGTACCGGGTTGCTCGTGTTGAACGCGAACTCAAACACGCGCTCGAGATCGCGCATCGTTTCGGCTGACGCATACACCGGCATCGAACCACGTGCGTGCGAAAAACGCCTCAAATCGTCAAAACCCATGATGTGATCGGTATGCGAATGCGTGAAAATTACCGCGTCCACATTGCGGACATTCTCGCGAAGTGCTTGCGTCCGGAAATCAGTCCCAGTGTCCACGACCCATGAACATTCGGCTGTTTCAATATAAATGGAGGAACGCAGCCGCTTATCACGCGGATCAGGCGACTGGCATACGACGCAATCACAACCGATCATCGGAACACCCTGCGAGGTTCCAGTGCCGAGGAAGGTGAGCGTGAGCCCTGACTTGAGAGTTGAACATTGAGTTGGCAAGCTGTGACTCTCAGCTCTCAACCAATAACTCTCAACGTACCGAATGCCCGCCATTCTCACTCTACTGCGGATAAAAAATCTCGCACTCGTGGAAGCGCTCGAATGGCAGATACGGTCGGGCTTTATTGCTGTCACAGGTGAAACTGGCGCGGGGAAATCGATCATCATCGGAGCGCTGCAACTTTTGCTAGGTGAGCGCGCAGACAAATCGCTCATTCGCACCGGGGCTGACCTTTGCACTGTGGAAGCAGTTTTCAGCGGCCGGGATCTGCAAAAGTTAAATCCACAACTGTCCGAAGCTGGAATCGAGCCGTGCGACGGCGATCTCATTATCAAGCGAACCTTTTCGGGTACCGCAGGAACGCGCCAGTTCATCAACGGTTCGCCTACGACGTTGTCGATCCTGAAAAACCTCGGGAATGAACTTGTCGATCTTCACGGGCCGCACGATCACCAATCATTGCTCTCGTCGGAGACGCAACTGAGCTTGCTCGATTCGTTCGCGCACGCCGAAGAGCAACTCGATCGATATCGAAAGCATTACCGGCAGCTACAGGCCCTACTGGCCGCGCATGCCGCGCTCAACACCGCGGAAACAGCACGCGAACAGGAGTTGGATTTGCTTCGTCATCAGATCACCGAAATCAAGTCAGCGAACCTGGTCGCAGATGAAGAAGAGGAAATCGAGAAGCGCTACAAACTTACCAGCAACAGCAAACGGCTGATTGAGTTGGCCAGCACAATCGCCAACAAACTTTCCGAAACCGATAATTCCGTCCTTTCGCAGCTCGCGGAAACTCAGCGGCTACTTCGCGAACTGGAAAGGATCGATGGCTCAGTCACGCAATTTTCATCAGCTCACGCCGCGAGTGTCGTTGAGCTTTCCGAAATCGCGCGTGCGCTTTCCGCGTACGCCGAAAAACTCGATCTCGACCCGCAGCAACTCGCCGCGCTCGAGCAACGCGTCTCGCTCTTTGAAACGTTGAAACGCAAATATGGCGGCTCAATCGCCGAAGTAATCGCGTTTGGCGAGCGCGCGGCGGAACGGATGCGGAAAATTGAAGGTCGAGACACGGAGTTGGAACGTCTGGCCAAAGAAATCGAAAATGTTCGCGCGCAAATGAACCGTGCGGGTGAAGTACTGCGCAAACTGCGCGCAAAAGCTGCTCCAAAGCTTTCTGAAAATATCCGGCGCAACCTTCGCGATCTCGGATTTCGCCAGTCGAAATTTGAAGCGAAACTCAGCGCGCTGGATGAGCCGCGCCCGAATGGATTCGATTCGGTGGAATTACTGTTCTCGCCGAACCCAGGCGAACCGCTCAAACCGCTTCGCGCCATCGCATCGAGCGGTGAAATCTCGCGCTTGATGCTGGCGATCAAATCTGCGCTGGCGGCGCACGATGCGATTCCGCTGCTTGTGTTCGATGAGATCGATACGAACGTCGGCGGCGAGATCGCACATGCAGTTGGCGCAAAGATGCAAACGTTGGGGCGCGGTCATCAGGTTATTTGCATCACACACTTGCCCCAAGTCGCTGCGACTGCTTCTTCGCATTTCGTTGTAACCAAGGACGTCATGCGCGGTCGCACGTTTTCCAATTTGCATGAGGTCGCTGGGAAAGCGCGCCAGGAAGAGATCGCCCGGATGCTCGGCGGCAAAAGCGAATCGGCGCTTAAACACGCAGCGAGTTTATTGAAGCAACGTTAGCCTGCGAATCACGCGAAAGAACGCGAATGGATCCAGAAGGAATTCTTTTTCTATTCGCGTGATTGGCGCGTAGAAATCATTTCTTCACCGGGCCGAGTGGCAGGACGATTTTGCCATAGATTTCGTTCAGCACTTGCGCAAGGCCGCCATAAATCGCAGAGAAGCCGCAGAAGATTCCTTCGTAACCGGTGAAGTGTCTGAAATCCGCACCCGCACCGATGAAATCACCGATCGCGAGCAGAAAGAAAAGAATCGTCAGCGAACCGAACACGACCTGCAGCGCGACGTTCAACCGCAACGTGCCGATGAACATCACCGCGGTGAACAAGCCCCACATGGCAAGATACGCGGCCATCGCCGTATCGTTGGACGCTGCGCCCCAGCCAAGTTTCGTCAGCACAATCAGCGTCACCAGAGAGAGCCAGAACAAGCCGTACGAAAGAAACGCAGTGGTGGCAAAGGTGTTCCCTTTCCGCCATTCCATGATACCGGCAACAATTTGCGCGAAGCCACCATAGCAAATTCCCATCGCCAGGATCATGCTGTTCAGTTCGTAACACCCAGCGTTGTGGAGATTCAGCAATACAGTTGTCATGCCAAAACCAAGCAATCCAAGCGGCGCCGGATTCCCTGTTGTATCTCTGATTTGAGTAACGGATTCATTCATGACGAAGCCAGTGTGCCGAAAGAAAGATCGACGAGGCAACAACAATATCGAAGGCGAACGATTTAGCTTGTCGACTCGGCAGGACTGAAATTATCGTGCGAATTCTCCCGTATGATTCGCCGTGATTATCTCATTATTGGTGCCGGCATTGCCGGCGCGAGCGCATGCGAAGGAATTCGCAAACACGACAAGCGCGGCTCCGTGACACTGGTCGGCGCTGAAGTTTTTCCGCCGTACAAGCGATGGATACTTTCGAAGAGCTTTTTGCGTGAAAAGGATCCTAATCTCAAAAAACTGCAGGAGCCCGACGAGCGCTGGTTCGACACACATAAGATCGAGACCCGCTTCGCTACAGTGGTAACACAGTTCAACATTGAGCGGCGTTTGGCCGTGCTTGCCAATGGCGAAACTATTGAATTCAGCAAAGCATGCCTGGCGATGGGCAGCCGGCCAGTGCGACCGCCCGTTGCCGGAGTCAATCTCGGCAACGTCATTTACCTGCGAACGATCCGCGACACGCTCGCTTTAAAGGAGATGGCGGGTGTGGAACGAGGCATCATGGTCGTGGGCGGCGGACTGCTTGCATGCGAGGCAGCAGCGAGTTTGCGCATGATGAAACTAAAGATCGGTCTAATGCATCGTGATCCTTATTTGTTGAACCGCTATCTGGATTCGGAAACCGGCGCGTGGCTCACCGATTACTTTGCAAAACACGGGGTGATTCTGTCGCTGGGCGAAAGTCTCAACGGCTTCGAAGGCAAAACCGTTTTGCGCAATATCCAGACAAAGAGCGGCAACCGCTTCCCAGTCGGTCTCGCTGTGGTTGCGTGCGGCGCAGAACCGAACCTTGACCTTGTCCGCAACACGCCACTATCGGGACCGCACGGGTCCCCTGTTACTGAATATCTCGAGACAGAAGAAAAGGGAATTTACGCCGTTGGCGACCTGGCATTTTATCCGGACCGGATCATGGGTGGTGTGCGGCGTCAGACACATTGGGAAAACGCGCGCGAACAGGGCCTCGTTGCCGGCGCGAACATGACAGGCAAAAAGCGCATTCGCTACGAGCAGGTTCCCTGTTTTTGGACAGAGATGTTCGATTTGCGCATGGATTTTGTCGGCGATTTCAGTGTCTTGCCGACTCGTGTCGACCTTCAAGGCACATACACGAAGAAAAAATTTGTCGCCCGCTATTATCAAGGAGACAAACTCCGGGCCATTCTTCTTTGCCAGCAAGCGCAGCGTGACGTGGATTCTGCCAAGACGCAGTTGCGCCAGGCGCTCGGGAAATAAAGGGGTTCCATGGATCAGTACATATCAGCTGGGATTTCAAACCCCGAATTGCTCACTCGCACAAGCTTCCAATCCCACGGCTTCCCCGAGAACCGATGCCACTCCAACTCGAAAGGTGTAGGAAGTTTGTTAACGCGCTGGTCGAGCACTTCCATCACGCCGTCGTCGCTACTATACAGCGCGATTTTGCCGATCCAGATCGCGCGCCGCGTTTCGACCTGCACGGCAGGGCCAGATGCCATGATCCTGGAGCCACGTATCCATCGAAAGCCTTCTCGCATGCGTTCGAGAACTCGCGCGCGATCATCGCCCCACTGATCATGATAATCACTGCCGATGAAATCGGCTACAGTTTCCCAGTTTCGGCCATCAATTGCGTGAAAGAAATTTTCGGTGTGCAACCGAACCTGATGCTGAGGTCGCCAGAGCCAGATCAGATATAGTCCAATGCACAGGGCCAGGGCCAACCCGCCAAAGAATCCGCCACGGAACGTAATCGTCACAGATTTGCGAGCTTATTCTCGCCCGCAGATTACGTCATTTCAAAGGCGACCGTTCGTCCCTCCACATCCCGAACGAAAGTGGCGACAATACCGCGCAGGTAAATAATCACCTGCATATGGGACTTAAGTCCAATACACAAAAAGCTCGACAAGTTTACACGGCTTTGCGAAAGTTTTCTTGATTACGTCACCCGACGTTTCAACGCATCTTCGGCCGAGCTGAGAAGCCCGAGGGAGCTGGACCTTCGCTGAAAGCGCCGCTTAACGTGATCTTCAGATCCAACTAGACGCCCGAGCCAGCCGATGCGAGTCGCTTATTGGAGAACGTCTCGCAGGAGTGATGGTTCTCGGCTTCGCGCGGAACTGGGATTCCAGTCAACAATTCTTCCGATATCGACGCTTATGACTCCCGCGCGGCTCCCGAATCTCACGGAAGCGAGTTCAGTAATTCGAGTGGCGATCGTCTGCGAACCGGAGACGAAAGTCCTGGCCGACTCCCTCGAGAGACTGCTTACGGAGGCGAACGGATTCACGTTTTCCCGATTCGAGTATGCTGCCGAGTCCGGTCTCAAGCCGAAACCGGCCAACCCTCGCAATCCCGACGTAGTCGTCGCCACGCTGGATTCGTTTCAAGCAACGAAAACTCAACGTGTTTTCGCGCCGCTGCAACGGGCTTTTCCCCATCGCCCAGTGCTGGTGACTGCGACGGACCCGGAGGCGTTTGATGTTTTCCCATTACTGCAAATGGGCGCCGCGGATTTCCTATTGCCTCCGTTGCGGCGTTCCGAAGTATTGCCACGCATTATGCGGCAGGCGCAGGTCACCTGCCGCGGCAATGCACTCGTCCAAAAACTCAAGCAGGATATCGGCCTCAAACAGATCATCGGCGATAGCGCCGTGTTTCTTGACAAAGTCCTGTGTGTACCGCGTTTCGCGCGGTGTGACGCGACAGTGCTGATCTCAGGCGAATCCGGCACCGGCAAGGAACTCTTCGCGCGCGCCATTCATTATCTAAGTCCGCGGGCAGGGCGGCCATTCGTTCCAGTTAATTGCGGTGCGCTTCCAGAAAACCTCGCCGAAAGCGAGCTCTTCGGCCATAAACGCGGAGCGTTCACTGGCGCCGCGTGTGATCAAGCGGGGCTGATCCGTGAGGCCGAGGGCGGTACTTTGTTTTTGGATGAGATCGACTGCCTCACGCCTCAGGCACAAGTGAAGCTGCTCCGTCTGCTACAGGACGGAGAGTACCGTTCCGTCGGCTCGCAGCAGACTCTTCATGCAAACATCCGGGTCGTCGCGGCAACGAACGCCGATTTTAGTTACATGGTGCGCGAAGGAAAATTTCGTGAGGATTTATTCTATCGCCTGAACGTACTCTCGCTCACCCTTCCGCCGTTGCGCGAACGTCGCGGCGACATCCTCTTGCTAGCTCACGACTTTCTGGAGAAGCACGCTGCAATCACGGACAGGCAGCCGAAAAAACTCTCGCTCGCCGCGCTTAACCGGCTGCTCAGTTATTCATGGCCGGGTAACGTACGCGAACTCCAAAACGTGCTGACGCGCGCCATCGTCCTTTCCGATAGAGACTCGGTCGAGCCTTCAAACCTTGACCTTCCGGACAACTTCGCTGCGGAAGAGCAGTCATTCCAAGCGATGAAATCCCGCGCGGTTCAGCGATTTGAGCATGACTTTCTCGCAACGGTCCTGCATGCGCACGATGGAAACATCACTCGCGCTGCGTTTGCCGTGAAGAAAAACCGGCGGGCGTTTTGGGAACTTTTGCGCAAGCACGGCCTGCTCGCCACCGCGAGACGCAACTCAGCGGCGCTCAGGCGAGGCACCGGCGCTGGCTACCCTTCTCGAGTCAGGACAACCATTCGGCATGCCAAAGCCCTGCTCTGAGCTTGGACAAAATTGTCCTGGTCTCCGCGCAGAGGATCACGATGAAATCGGCAGCGAATATACGCCAGGATGGTAGGACGAAATTGTCCTCACTGGCGCTCTCGAATCCAACACCAAATGCGTGTTCGGGCATTGATACAGATCTCCTTGGGCAGGCGCCTTTTCAGGGGAGGAATTGAAACTCGCGAGACCCGCCGGAGGCGCACGATTGGTATTGGCCTCCACAGCAGCGGAAACTACAGGTACGCCGATTGCTACAAAAGGCGATTGACGTGCCCAATGTGCCTACCGAGCCTTTGCTTCCATCTCCGGCACCAGAAATTCTGGATTATCTGGCCAGACATCCGGAGGCACAGGACACCCTCGACGGCATCCTGCATTGGTGGGTGCTCGACTCCTGCGTCAAGAGGTGGGCGCCGAAAATTGCAGAGACCGTGGGGAAACTCGTCGAACAAGGTTTTCTCGAAGAAAAGCCTTCTCCAGACGGCCAAACATTTTACCACGTTTCCCCGCATTATCTCTCCACGCTTCAGCACGGGGCATCACCAGTCGCTTAACAATGACATGCTTCGCATCACGGCAATTGACGAATTCATTGGTTTGCAATTCACGCGCCTCGGTACGGAGCTGCAGGCGCACGATTTCATATCAAAGTTATCACCACCAAACACCCAACTAAATACAAGGTAATCGCAACAGCATGCCCGCAAAACAACGACGCGTGCTGACGAGACAATAAATATGGCTCAAATCTCTCTAACCGTTGACGTCGCGGTGCCGAACGGGCCCAAACTCTGGTTCCGACGAGCGCTTGATGTCGACGCTTACGACAAAATCGACGTCACCGTGCCCGCCCCGCCCGACCCAACGGCGAGCGACAAGAAAGTTGAACTACAGCCGGGCGGCTCCGGGCAGGTGCAATTCATTGCCATCGTCTCGGATTGGTATGGGGACGATCTAACCTACAAAATTAACAAAAAGACTGCGGACGCCCGTACGCTAGACCACCCGCACCTGCTCGCCGGCAAAGGGGCGGTTTCCCTGTTCGATAATGCCTCGCCACCGACGGCGTTATTTTTCACCAATACCACTTCTGGCGCGAAAGCAAAGGATGCGAAGGTGCAGATTCTGATTGGCCGGGACGCAACTCCATAGCTAATCAAACAAGAAAGGAAACACATGCCATCCACATTGACCTATCCCGGAGTATACATCGAAGAAATCCCAAGCGGCGTCCACGCCATTACCGGGGTGGCGACCTCGATCACAGCGTTTGTCGGCCGCGCCAAGCGCGGTCCAGTCGATAGCGATAAGGAATCGCCTGTCACGATCAATAGCTTCGGCGATTTCGAACGCATCTTTGGCGGCATCTGGCCGGAGAGCACACTTGGGTTTGCGGTTCGTGACTTTTATCAAAACGGCGGAAGCCAGGCGCTGATCGTCCGTCTTTTTCATCCGCTTGTTGGGACGAATGACTTTGCCACTCTGAACGTTAATTCGTTAGGTTTGACCGCCGCCAACCCCGGCGGTTGGGCTAATTTGCTGCGGGCGCGAATCGATCACAACACCCGCCCGCTGCCGGATGGCTCGGCCGATCCCGACACATTCAACCTCACCGTGCGCGACGGGGACACTGGACAGATCGAGATTTTCCGCAACGTCTCGGTGGTCGACGATCATCTCCGGCGGATCGACAAAGTCTTGGAAAATGAATCCAGACTAGTTAGGGCGGAGACCCCTCTCCCGGGCGCGCGCCCAGGACCGCATCCGGACCCGCAGCCGGGCGAAGATGTTTGGGGCGACAATACGCCCGCGACAAATTCCGCGGTGGTGGTTGCGGGCGAGGCCTCCGAAGGCGACGCGCTCGACGAGGATGATTTCACAGGCGTGGGCAAGGAAGCCAACAAGGAGGGGCTGTTCGCCCTCGCCAAAGCCGATCTCTTTAATCTGCTGTGCATTCCCGGCTACGTCGATACTGGGGCCGGCTTCGATGTTAATATTGGCCTAACGACAAGCGCGGCGAGCTACTGCGAAGCTCGCCGGGCCATGCTGCTGATCGATTCGCCGAGCGGATGGCTCGACAAGGATGCAGCAAAAGCCGGCCTCGCCGCGGGTATCGGAACGACGAGCAAAAATGCCGCGCTTTTTTTCCCGCGATTGCGCCAGCCCAACCCAGCGCACGACAACCAGAAAGAGGATTTTGCTCCGTGCGGCGCGGTGGCCGGTGTTTTTGCCCGGACGGACGCGCAACGCGGTGTCTGGAAAGCACCCGCTGGTTTGGAGGCGACTTTGGTCGGGGTGCCGGAACTGAGCGTAAGCCTCAACGACGGCGAGAATGGCGAACTGAATCCGTTAGGGATCAATTGTCTGCGCTCAATGCCCGCCGCCGGCCGCGTCGTTTGGGGGGCGCGCACGTTGCAGGGCGACGACCGGCTCGCTTCCGAGTGGAAATATATCCCGGTCCGGCGGACGGCGCTCTTTCTCGAGGAAAGCCTCTATCGTGGGACACAGTGGGTTGTCTTTGAGCCTAACGATGAGCCGCTTTGGGCACAGATCCGACTGAACATCGGCGCATTCATGCAGAGCCTTTTCCGCCAGGGCGCGTTCCAGGGGAAAACGCCGCGCGAAGCCTACTTCGTCAAGTGCGACAGTGAAACCACAACACAAACCGATATCGATCACGGCATCGTGAACATCCTCGTCGGCTTCGCCCCGCTCAAGCCGGCCGAGTTCGTCATCATCAAGATCCAGCAGCTCGCGGGACAAATTGAAACCTAAACGGAGAATCATTCCATGGCACAATTTAGCGTTAATCCACAACGGTTTGACCCATACAAGAACTTCAAGTTCCGGGTGAAATGGGACGGCAAATACGTAGCCGGTGTCAGCAAGTGCGGCGCACTCAAGCGTACCACCGAAGTCGTAAAGCACCGCGAAGGCGGCGATCCCAGCAGCAGCCGCAAGTCGCCTGGCCGAACCGAGTTTGAAGCCATTACTTTGGAGAGAGGTGTCACGCACGACACCGAGTTCGAAAAATGGGCGAATAAGGTTTGGAACTTTGGATCCGGACTTGGCGCGGAAGTTTCGCTGAAAGATTTCCGCAAAGACATCATCATCGATGTCTACAACGAAGCAGGTCAGCTCGCGATCAGCTATAAGGTTTTTCGCTCCTGGGTCTCGGAATTTCAGGCGCTCTCCGATCTCGACGCCAACGCCAACGCGGTCGCGATCCAGCACATCAAACTGGAGAACGAAGGCTGGGAGCGCGATTACGACGTCACCGAGCCTAGCGAGCCAACCTTTGTCGAGCCGGCATAACAGTGGATGCCTTCAGTCATGGAGCAGCCGACGCGATCTCTCTCATCAGAGAAAATTCTCGATGTATGGGAAGCCGGCCGGCAGCAGCATGAACTCGACCGGGCGCTGACCTTGCTGAGCGCGGCGTATCCGGGAGTAAGCCGCGATGAATTGGCCGACCTGACAATTGGCGAACGTGATGGTCGCTTGCTGCGGGTCCGGGAGCTCATCCTGGGAACAGGTGCGGCTGCGATTTCTGAATGTCCTCAGTGTGAGGAGCGGGTTGAGTTTCCGCTCGATACCAGCACGCTGCTGCAGGCAGAGGAGATCGCCGAAACGTCGCACGAAGTCACAGTGGACGGAACGCATGTGCGATTTCGTTTGCCGACCAGCCGAGATCTGGCGGAAGCCGTGGCGGTACCCGACCAGCCGCTTGGCGTTCGCCGCCTGATTGAGCGGTGTGTCATCGAACCGCACGTGGTTGACGAGCTCTCTGACGAAATTGCGGAAGCGCTCAGTCAGGCAGTCCTGAAAGCCGATCCGCGGGCGGAAATTATCATCTCGTTAGGCTGCCCAAATTGCGGACGAAAGTGGGAACTGCTTTTTGATATTGCGCACTTTTTTTGGCCCGAGATTGCAGCGCAAGCGCAGCGACTCGTGTGCGAGATTGACGTCCTCGCCCGCGCATACGGCTGGACGGAGCGCGAGATCCTGAGCCTGCCGGCGCGACGCCGGCGCACCTACTTGGAGATGCTGGCCGCATGAGCCATTTCCTCGCCAGGTTGGTCGAGCGCGCCCGCGGTACCGCGCTGCGCGTCGAGCCAGTGGTTGCCTCACGGTTTGCTCCAACACCGATCGTGGAGATCGCCTCCGAAGTTGAAACTCCGCCGTCACAGCGCAGAGATCAACAGCCGACGGCTGAAGAGAAATCGTCGCCGCGTGCAATTGTTCAGCAAGAACCGCCGGCCGAGAAAGCTGAGGTGACGATAGGCCGTGAGTCGGAGAGGTCGTCGCTACCGCAACCGCCGGGAAAATTGCTCGTCCCAATGGAGATGAGTGCGGTGGACTCGACGGTCTTTGTTAGGCGCTTAAAATCCGACGATCGACCTGTGCCGGCGGTCAAGAATAGCGTGGTGAGGAGAAATTCGTTTACCGCCTCGCGATCGAAGCGGACGCGGCCAGCGACCTCCATCACAACGACATCCCGGAATCTCGAGCGCGGTTTATTCGCACCTAACGAATCGTCGGAGGAGCCGCCGATTGTCCGCGTCACGATCGGCCGAATCGATGTACGGGCGACGCCGATAGCTGCGCCGTCACGAAAGTCGCCCACGCGGTCCGAACCAAAACTGACGCTCGAAGCTTATCTCAAGTCGCGAAAGGAGGGCGCGCGATGAGCACTCCACTTGCCCTCGCTACGGTCACGGCTGTTTTGCAAAACTTTATCCAGAACAGCATAACTGATCATGATCTGGCCGCCACGCTCGGCGGCAGCATAACTGTTTCGGCGGAACCACCCGACCGAATCGACAATGGCGCGTCCTCGCCTGACCGGATCAATCTTTTTCTTTTCCAAGCGACTGAGAACCAGGGCTGGCGCAACGTGGGCCTTCCTTCGCGCAATGCCAGCGGCGATCGGATTAGCAATCCATCGTTGGCGCTCGACCTGAGTTATCTTCTCACTGCTTACGGATCAGGTCCGTTGCATGCCGAGGCCCTGCTCGGGCTCGCCATGTTTGTACTGCACGAAATGCCGGTGCTCACTCGCGACGCAATTCGCGCTGTGACAGTGACGCCGGCCCAACCGCCGCTCCTTGCCGGTCTCCAAGCTTCGCAACTGGCTGATCAGATCGAGCAAATCAAGGTCGCACCGCAAGTCATGTCGGTTGAGGAAATTTCCAAGATCTGGTCAGCCCTCCAATCGCAATATCGGCCGACCGCGGTTTACAAAGCTTCGGTTGTGCTGGTGGAAAGCCAGCGCTCGATCAGACCGACATTGCCTGTGCGGACACGTAACCTCAAGGTTATTCCGTTCGAGCGACCGGTAATCGAATTTCTTCAATCGCAGGAAAACAATGCCGCGCCGATCGTGCTGGATGAGCCAATTCTCGCCGGCTACAACCTCGTCGTCGATGGCCAGCGCCTGCGCGGTGCTACTACGCGGGTGCTGATTGATGCGTTGGAGATCGTGCCTAACGACGCCGACGTCACTGAGACGCGAATCGTTCTTGCTCTCCCGGCAACATTGCAACCCGGCCTGCATTCCGTGCAAGTGAGTCACTTCATTGATTTCGAGACGGGGCTTACGTCCGATCCTCATCGTGGCGTAGAATCCAACGTCGCGGCATTTGTTCTTTCGCCGCAAATCACGACCGCGGCTCCGATTGCCGCCGCGCGCAATACTATTCTCACGCTCACGATCGATCCGCCCGTCGGTCGCGCCCAACGTGCGGCACTGCTCGTTGGCAGCGGCACGATTTTTATTCGAGCCCGCCCGGCCGCGGGCCCCGCTACCACCGCGACGCTCGACTTTCCGATCCCGAATGATTTTACCACCGGAACGCAATTGCTCCGGGTCCAGATCGATGGAGCAGAGAGTCCGCTGGAGGTCGATGGCTCGGGACAATTCGTTGGTCCGACCGTCACGATCACATGAAAGCTGAGACGCAAATAGCGGAAGACTGGGCGCAGGGAAATCAGGGTAACCTGATGGCAGAACTCGCTCGACTCGGGCGCCTGCTTCGCCGCGAGCCAGAGGAAGAGACCCCTGCGACAGATTCATCATCCGCACTCGACGCGCTCTCTGCTCTTTTTGGCCTAACGAGTTTTGAGCGGCGAGTGGTTTTGCTTTGTGCCGG
>Ga0066652_100001191_pt1 | contig 13217 bp, 9 predicted proteins | sample GraSoiAngelo_101_FD_71413 | JGI IMG/M metagenome (GOLD analysis project Ga0066652, IMG submission 71413) | Grasslands soil microbial communities from the Angelo Coastal Reserve, California, USA - 14_0903_02_30cm | ecosystem: Environmental > Terrestrial > Soil > Grasslands | place: USA...
CGCGCTGAGCTTGACCTGCAGGTGGAATTCCCGGCCGACGCGCGCGCGGATCGCGCGGATCACCTCGATGAGGAATCGCGCACGGTTCTGCAGCGAGCCGCCGTATTCGTCGGTGCGATCGTTGATGCCGGAGGAGAGAAACTGGGTGAACAGGTAACCGTTGGCCGCGTGCAGCTCGACGCCGTCGAGCCCGGCCTCGCGCGCGCGCCAGGCGCCGGCGGCGAATGCCTGCACGAGGTGGTCGATCTCGGCCTTGCTGGCAGCGCGGCAGAGAAAGCCGTGCAGCGTCTCCTTGCGGCTGGTCGAGCTCAATGCCGGACGGTGGGAATTGTGCACGCCGGGGAAGTCCATTTGCCGGCCGGAATGGCTGAGCTGCAGGATGTACTTGCAGTCGAAGCGGTGCACCGCGGCACCGAGCCGCTCCCACAGCGGGATGAAATCGTCGCGGTGGATGGTGGCGTAATCGGCGATGATGCGTCCCTCCATCAGCACCGGCACGTAGGAGGAAATGATCGCGCCGACGCCGCCGGCGGCGAATTTGCATTCCCAGTTGATGCGGGTTTGCGTGAGCGAGCCGTCCTCGTTATCGAACCGGCCCGAGATGTTGGAGCGAAAGATACGGTTTTTGACCGTGAGGTTGCGGAATCTGAGCGGGGTGAAGATGACGTCTTGATTCATGACACCGCCTCGCTCTCCGGCACGGCGATCGCCCGCTTCCATACCGCCTGCAACAGCGCCGGCACGAAGGCGGCGGCGGGGCACTGCGCCCAATTTCCCAGCATGAACTCGACGTCGCGGCCCGCCGCGCGCTCGCGCGCGGCTCCGAGCTCGAGCACGACGAGAGTGCCCGCGCGCACGGCACCGCAGACGGTCGCGCCGGGCATCACGGCTTGGCGCAGCACGCTCGGCGGCGCAAACACACATTGTTCGACCACGGCGTCGACAGCGGCGGGGGAGCGCCAGCGCGGCTCTTTCCACAACTCGCGCATGCGCTCAAAGCCGCGTACGAGATTGTGCACGGCGATGCCGGTGGCATGAACGCCGGCGGGATCGCCGTGGACGAGATCGGCGAGCAGCCGGCGCGAGCGCCGCAGGCGTCCGCTGAGATGGAGAAAGGCCGCCTGCAACGGATTGCGGGTATGCACGGCGGCGTCGAGCACGCCGGCGGCGGCCCAGCTCTGCGGACTTGCCTTGTAGTCGGCGGCGAACAAGCGTCCGACCGCCTGTTGCGCCGCCGGCCCGAGCGGCGGCGCGCCCGGCGCGCCGCGGACGGCGCCGGCCAGAGCGGCGATGGTCTCCTCGTCCCACAGCGGCTTGCCCGCGGCCGGATCGAGGCGGCGCCGCAACTCCTCCTGCGCGCGCGCGCGCCGTGCATCGTCGCGCGGGGCGACCGAAGGGAGCGGCGTGCCGGCGAGGCGCAGCACGTTGCGGATGCGCAGCACCAGAAGGCGGTTGATCAGCGGTCCGCGCGGCTCGAACTTGCGGTCGAGGCGGCCGTCGTCGGCGAGTCCGCGAATATCCGCCCGCGCATCGGCCCGCACCAGATCGATCAGACCAGGGATGCGCAGCGATCGGCCCATCGCCCCCTCCGCCTCACGTCTCCCAGGGGAAATACACGTTGCGGACGTTGGCGAAATGCGGCCGCAGCTGCGGCACGTGCCGCTCCAGCACCGAGCGCAGGCTGTTGTCCGCAATCCATGCAAAGCCCGTGGGCGTATAGGTCTCCGGCGTGAAATCTGCGGTGAAAAAGCGGTCGCTTTTGAGCCGCCGCGAAGCCATCAGGATGAAGATGCGGAAAGCCGTGTCCGAAAAGCCGAAGCCCGGCGGCGCCTCCTCGCAATGCATGCCGACGAGCAAGTCGACGTCGTCGACGGACTTGTAGACGGCGGCGAGCTCGCGCCGCCAATCGGGATTGGAGGTTAGCTCGGCGAAGCTCTTCGGCACGCGCATGCCGAGACGGCGCCGAAACGCGCAATAGCGCGGCACACCACGCTCGCGATCACGCAATACGTCGGTCGAGGCGATGTCGACGAAAATATCATCCTTTTTGTGCAGCCTGCGCAGCCCCTGCGGGTAATTGTGCAGCACCAGCGCGCCGGGACGGCTGGTCGCAAGCGAATAAAGCACGTCCTCGTAGGGCACCTTGGCGTAGAGCTCGCGAACGCCTCCGCCGGTGACCTCTCTGAAATCGCGCCTGACGATCTCCGTTCCGTCCCGGTGGCGGCGGAAGGAGAATTCGTCGGGCAACAGCGAATGCATGCGGTAGACGGCGGTGAACTCTTCGGTCATCGCATAGGGCGCGGTGTGATGATCGGTCGGCGATCCGGGAATGCCGGAGAGGACTTCGCCGCTGCCGAGGCGGCCGTAAGCGCGCGCATATTCCTCCCCGAGCATGCCCCAGAAGTTGCCGCGCATGGCAAAGCGCCCTTCCGGCGAATTCAACATCGCCGGTGTCCACTCGACCGTGTGGATCTTGGCGATGAGCGCGGCGTTGACGAGCCGCGCCTTCTGGAACAGCCACTCGCCATCGGCGGTCGGATGGTCGATGCGCAGCCGATCGACGATGGCATTGTGCTCGCGCGCGAACAGCGTGTGCATCACCGACAGGCCGATCCACCAGTTGCCGTTCACTCCGGCAAGCTCTTGGTTGGGGACGTCGCTTGTCGCATCGACGGGAAGATGCCCGCGTTCATCGAGATGCAGCTTGCCGTCCGGGCGCACTTGCCCGGTGGCGGGATCCGTGCGCACCGCGCGTTGGATCTCCAGATCCGAGCCGTAGATCTGCGAGCCGTCCCACCAATGCGTCTCGGTGTTGCGGTAGGTCGCGGGCTGGCCCAGATCCGCGGGCGAATGCCGGTCGTCCGGCAGCGTGCGCAAGATGGTCATGTCAGGAGGGGGCCAATCGTCGCCGGGCGGGAGCGGCAGGCGGTGCGGCGGCTGCGCGGTATCGCCGCCGCCGTGGCTGAGCCAATCGTGCACCATGAACTGCAGCCAGGCCGGGATGAGAACGCTGAGATGCGGCACCGGCACGAAGGCGCGGCGCGCGAGCAGATCCCGGCTAACCCGGCGCGGATTTGGCTCGTAGAGATCGGGCGGCTGTTCGCCGAACGTGTCGGCGACCGGCACGTTGCGGCCGAAGCGCGCGCCGCCCATGCCCATCCAGGGACAACCGAGATCGTTGTAGCTGCCGTCGGCGGTGCGCTGATCGCGGGGACTAGCGCCGCCGAGCGGCTTCAGCAGGGCCGGATCGCGTTCGGTGTCGGAAAGATTGTGCTCGCGCATATTAACGCGATGGCCGAGGAGCGTCGGCATCGCGAGCAGGAAGGGAAGCTGATACCAAACGCGGAATTGATTGGTCAGCCTGGCGAAACGTCCGAGCAAGCGCTCGCGCAGCGGAATAGCCACGTTTCCCCTCCGTTTCGATCTTCGCGCTACATCATGACCTCTTGCCCGCTGTGCTCCCCAGCCTCGGAATTGAACGCCGCTTGCGCGGTTCTAGACGTTTTATATTGCAGCTAACGACTCTCGGTTGCAATAGGCGACTCGCGTTACGCGCCGATGACGCGGCCGAAAATCGTGAAAATCGGGGAACCGCGCAGCGAAAACCGCGAAAGGAACGCGGCCGGCGTCTCATCGCACCTGGAACACGAGCTTGCCGCGGAAGTGGCGCGACTCGCTAAGCCGGTGCGCGTCGGCGGCCTCGGACAGGCGATAAAGCTTGATCTGCGGCACGCGTATGGCGCCCGCCTCGAACAATTCCAGGATGCGCTCGAGTGGCCGGCGCGCGCGCTTCACCGGCGGCCTGAGCGAGGCGACATCATCGCGCGGGGACTTCGGCGCCTGCGCCCCGGACGCGATGAAGGCGGCGCGGCCGCCCGGCTTGAGCACGGCGAAGGAGCGCTGCGCCACGTCGCCGCCGACAGTGTCAAAGACGGCGTCGCAATCGCGCACCGCTTGCGTGAAATCCACCGCGTTGTAGTCGATGACTTCATCGGCGCCGAGCCCGCGCACATAATCGCGGTTCGCCGCGCTCGCGGTCGTGATCACGCGCGCGCCGACATGCTTGCCGAGCTGAATGGCGAAGCCGGCAACCCCGCCCGCTCCACCCTGAATGAGAATCGTCTCGCCGCGGTTAAGCTTCAACGTGTCTTCGACGGCGCTGAGCGCGGTGAGGCCGGTCAACGCCAGGGCGGCGGCGTTGACGTGCGAGAGGCGCTCCGGCTTTTTCGCGATGATCGCAGCCTTGACCGCGATCTTCTCCGCATAAGCGCCCTCTTGGCCCGCCTCGCAAACTCCGAATACCGCGTCGCCAACCCTCAGATCCGCGACGCCGGTACCGACGGCAGCGACCACCCCGGAAAAATCCCGTCCGAGGATCAATGGGAACTTTGCCGGTTCGTATTGACCGGTGCGCACCTTCCAATCCGCAGCATTGACGCTGGCAGCATGGACGTCGATGACCACCTCGCCGGGCGCGGGAACGGGATCCGGCAAATCGCCGTAGCGCAGTACATCCGGCCCGCCGTACTGTTCGATGAAAGCAGCCTTCATCTTTTGCCCCTCTGATCGATGCCGATGCCCGCCATAGGTCTATTTCCACCTACTCGATCGCAATGCCGCGGTCCACGCCAATTGAGGATGTTCGCCTTCATGTTAGGATGGCCGAGAAACGCGAGCCGCGGTATGGGCTGGATTTTTCGCATCGAAACTGGGCGACAAGGCTTCCCGCGGCGATGGCTGCAGCCGCGCCTCAACGCGAGGCGATGGCGCATGCGCGCTTTGGTTGCCGCCGCGGCGCTGCTCGGCCTGAACGCGCCCGCCGCGCGTGCCAGCGTCCTCGTCGCCATCGATAAGAGTACGCAGCAGATGTCGGTGTCGGTCGACGGCGCGCCGCGGTACCGCTGGGTCGTTTCCACCGGCCGCGCCGGCTACGGCACCCCCAGCGGCACCTATCGGCCGCAGCGAATGGAAAGAACGTGGTTCTCGAAGGAATACTACAACTCGCCCATGCCGTACTCGATCTTCTTCCACGGCGGCTATGCGATCCACGGCAGCTACGAGATTCATCGCCTCGGCGGTCCCGCCTCCCACGGCTGCATCAGGCTGCACCCCGCGAACGCCGCCACGCTGTTCGCATTGGTGAAGCAGAGGGGGATGAGCGACACGACGATCGTCGTGTCGGGGGGCCACCGCTCCTGGTAGGCGCGCGTGACGGCCGGATCAGGACCGGGCGAGCCGTTTTCTCCGGAATCCCCGCCCTTCCTGCGGCAATAGTTCCATTATACTACCGCGGTTGCGCGGGTTACGCTCTCAGGCATGGCGGGCGGCGCAAGCGGCGGCGGACGTATGTAGGAGGACGCGTATGACTCTCAGGAGCATCGGCATCATCATCGCAGCCCTTGGGTTTGCTGCGGCTTCTCCGGCGCGAGCCGAGGATCTGCTCGTGACGCAATACAAGAACGATCCCTCGGGCGCCCCATATGGGATCGCGCTGGAGAAGGGCTTCTTCAAGGCTCACGGGCTCGACATCAGCGGCATCATCTCCGGGGCGGGCGGCGGCAGCTCGGTGCGCAACGCCATCGCGAGCGATCTCGGCTACGGCGACGTCACCGCTGCTCCGGTGATCGCCGCCGCCGAACAGGGGCAGGACGTCAAGATCGTCGGCATCACGTCGCGCTCCCTCGCCGATCTGGTGCTGGTCGTCATGCCCGATTCACCACTCAAAAGCCCCGCCGATCTCAAGGGCAAGAAGTTCGGCATCAGCAACCCGAAATCGCTCGGGGAGATGATGGGCGTGCTGGTGATGGAGCAGGCCGGGCTCAAGCAGGGCGACGTGCAGATGACGGCGCTCGGCAGCCTCAGCGGCGCGCTCACGGCGCTGGAGAACGGCGTGGTCGACGCCACATCCATCCCCGTCATCCTATTCCGGACCCGCGGCGGCGAGAGCAAGTACCGCGTGCTGGTCAGTCCGAAGGATTTGCCGCTCATTCCCTCGCAGCTCGGCATGGCGACCGGCAAGGCGATGAAGGAATGGCCGGACAAGCTGCGCGCGATCCAGACCGCCCGCCGCGAGGGCACCAAGTTCATCTACGATCACACCGACGAAGCAATCGAGATCCTCAGCAAGGTCTACGCCCCGCTGCCGCCGAGCGAGGTCGGCATCATGGTGAAGCAACTGGTGGAGGCGAAATTCTGGAGTGAGGGTCGCATCGAGATGCCGCTGCTCGAGCAGACCGTGCATGCGATGAAAGGCGTCGGCATGCTGCAGAAAGACGTCGACCTGAAAAAGGTTGTGGACAGCTCGTTCCTGCCGCCCGATCTGCAAAAATGACCACCGCGGCGGCGGACGCGGATATCCACGCGGCGCTTTCGGGTGTGACGCGGGTCTATCCAGAGACCATCGCTACGCCGCCGGTTCATGCGCTCGGGCCGCTCGATCTCGAACTCAAGCGCGGCGAGTTCTTCGCCGTCGTCGGCCCCTCCGGCTGCGGCAAGTCCACGCTGCTCGAGGTGCTCGCCGGCCTGCAGCAGCCGACCGCCGGGACGGTGATGTTCGAAGGCCGCACCGTCTCGGGCAAGGTGCCGGACGGGATCGGCGTTGTGTTTCAAGAAGACGCCAGCTTTCCTTGGATGACCGTGTGGGACAATGCTGCCTTCGGCTTGCGCCGCAACGGCGTGGCAACCGCGGAGATCCGTCGCCGCGTCGACGACGCGCTGGCGTTCATGGGGTTGACGGAATTCGCGCGCGCCTATCCCGCGCAGCTTTCCGGCGGCATGCGCCAGCGAGTCTGCATCTCCCGCACGCTGGTGCTTCAGCCACGGCTGATCCTACTCGACGAGCCGTTCGGCGCGCTCGATGCGCAGACGAGGCTGCTGATGGGAGACGAGGTGCTGCGCCTGTGGCGGCGTACGGGGGCAACCGTTCTCCTGATCACGCATGCGCTCGATGAGGCGGCGATGCTGTCCGACCGGATCGGCGCGATGTCGGCGCGGCCGGGCCGCTTCCTCGACATCGTCGTGACCGGCTGGTCGCGCGAGCGCGACAGCAAGATCGTCAGCGAGCCGCAGTTCGGCGAGATCACCGGGCGGCTGTGGGAGGACCTCCGCGGCGAGTCCTTGAAATCGCTCGGTCATCCCGGGATGGCGGCCGGATGAGCCGGGTCGGCTGGATCAGACTCGCGGTCCTCGCCATCGCGATCGGGCTGCTCGAGTTGTGCTGCCGCCTCGGCCTGATCGACCAGCGCGTCGTGATCCCGCCCTCCGAGATGGCCGTGGCGCTGGTCCGTCTGCTGATCTCCGGCGAGGCCAACGAGCAGATCGTGCGCACATTCGGCATCGTCCTCCTCGCGGCGCTGATCTCGGTAGTCGCGGGATTTGCGCTCGGCGCCGTCATTCACGCGCTGCCGCGCGTGCGGCAGTCGCTCGACCCATTCTTCGCCACGTATTACGCCGTCCCGATCTTCATCTTCTATCCGGTGATGATCGTGATCTTCGGGCTCTCCGCGATACCAATCGTGCTGATGGGGGTGGCAACGGCCATCGTGGCGATGATCATCGCGACGTTGAACGGGCTCGACCGCGTGCCGCAGGTGCTCGCCAAAGTCGCACGGGTGCACCGGATGGGCGCCATCGCCACCGCGCTGCGCCTGAAATTGCCGGCGGCGGCGCCGCATCTCTTCACCGGCGTAAAGCTCGCGGTCAGCTACGCTTTCATCGGCGTCATCGCCAGCGAGTTCATCCTTGCACCGGCCGGGCTGGGCCGGGTCATTTCCGACGCCTATACCGACTTCAACAATCGGCAGATGTACGCGTTGATGCTGCTGCTGATCATCGTTGCGACCATAGTCAACATGTTTCTGCACGTCGTCGATCAGCGCTGGGCGGAGCGGCGCGGGATCGCAAAGCCATGATCGCGACCAGACGCGCCGCCGATACCGCGATCATCCTGATCATCATGCTGCTGGCGTGGCAGGCACTGCATCAGCTCGTTGGCGCCACCGCACTGCCTGGCCCGGTGCCGACGCTCGCTTACCTCGCTAGGTTCGTGCCGAGCGAGCGTTTTGCCGAAAACGCATGGGCCACCCTCGTGTGCTTTTTCTACGCGCTGCTCTTGTCGTACGGGATCGGGCTTGCGATCGGCGTGTGGATGGGAATCCATCGCCTCTCGGGAGCGGTCGGCGAGCCGATCCTCATCTCGCTCTACACGCTACCGAAAGTTACGCTTTATCCCGTGGTGCTGCTGATCTTCGGGCTGAGCCTATCGGGGCGGGTCACATTCGGCGCCATGCACGGGGTGCTGCCGGTTGCGCTTCTGACCATGAGCGCGATCCGCAATATCCCGCCGGTCTACCTCAAATCGGCGCGAACGCTACACTTGTCGGGGTGGCAGACGATCCTGACGATGCTTTTCCCGGCAGCGCTTCCCGAAATCGTCGGCGGACTGCGCATCGGCTTCACCTTGACGTTGCTCGGCGTACTTCTGGCGGAGATGTTCGCAGCCAAGCAGGGGCTGGGCTCTCTGATCATCAACGCCATGCAACTGATGCAGGCCGAGGAGATGCTGACCGTCGCAGTGGTGCTGTTTGCGTTTGCAGCGCTCGCCAACGCGCTGCTGCTGTGGATCGAACACCGGCTGCATCGGCGAGTCTAGAGAGCGCCGCGGCCGATGGCACGCGATCGATCATTCACGGCGTGACTTGGCGCCGTTTAGCCGGTATCGAAGCCCTCCTGCCCCTCTGAGTTCTCCTTCGATTCTGCGCGAGAACGAAGGGCTTATTCTGACACTCGTCGGATGATGAAGGTGAGCGCATGCCGGACGTGCCATGGTGGAACTCCGCCGTCATTTACGAAATCTATCCGCGCTCGTTCCAGGATACGAATGCGGACGGCGTCGGCGATCTGCGCGGCATCATCGCCCGCCTGCCTTACCTGGTCGAGCTTGGGGTCGATGCGATCTGGATCTGCCCGATTTTTCCCTCTCCGATGGCCGATTTCGGCTATGACGTCGCCAACTACATCGGCATCGATCCGCTGTTCGGGACGCTGCCGGACTTCGATGTGCTGCTCGCTGAGGCGCATCGCTCCGGCTTGAAGGTGTTGCTGGATCTCGTTCCCAACCACACCTCCGACCGCCATCCGTGGTTCGTGCAGAGCCGCAGTTCTCGCGACAATGCCAAACGCGACTGGTATCTCTGGCGCGATGGCGGAGCAGACGGGGCTGAGCCCAACAATTGGCTCTCACAATTCGGCGGCAGCGCCTGGGAATTCGACCCCCACACCGCGCAGTACTACTACCACGCTTTTCTCAAGCAGCAGCCAGATCTGAACTGGCGCAACCCGCAGGTGCGGCACGCGATCTACGACGCGATGCGGTTCTGGTTGCAGCGCGGGGTCGACGGGTTCCGCGTCGACGTCCTGTGGCACCTGATCAAGGACGATCAATTCCGGGACAATCCCGTCAATCCGGGCTTCGCCGTGGGGGGCCCGCCGCACGAGGCGCTGCTTCCGCTCTATACCACCGACCGTCCGGAAATGGCCGAGGTGCTTGCGCAGATGCGCGACGTTGTCGATCAGTTCGGCGAACGTCTTCTGATCGGCGAAATCTATCTGCCGGTCGAACGGCTCGTTGCGTATTACGGGCGCGACCTCCGCGGCGTCCACCTGCCGTTCAATTTCTCCTTGCTCGGTGCGCCATGGCATGCCGGCACGATCGGCAAATTGATCCAGGAATACGAGGCGGCCCTCCCCAAGGGCGGTTGGCCGAATTGGGTCTTGGGCAACCACGATCGGCCTCGCATCGCAGGCCGCGTTGGACGCAAGCAGGCGCGGATCGCCGCCATGCTCCTGCTCACGTTGCGCGGAACGCCGACCATCTATTTCGGCGACGAGATCGGCATGACGCAAGTACCGATACCGCCCGACCGCGTCCGGGATCCGTTCCAAAAGAATCTGCCCGGCATCAAAATGGGCCGCGACGGCAGCCGCACCCCCATGCAATGGGACGACAGCCGCTATGCCGGCTTTTCCGAGGCCGAGCCTTGGCTGCCGCTAGCCGACGATTTTCGACAGTACAACGTCGCCAAGCAGCGCAGCGATCCGACCTCGATCTATCAGCTCTATCGCCAGCTCATTGCATTGCGGCGATCGCGGAGCGCCCTCCTCCGCGGCAGCTATCGCCCGATCCATGCCGACGGCGATTTGTTGCTGTTCTTTCGCGAGCAGGGTCCAGAGCGCTTGTTGGTTGCGCTCAACTTCGGAACCGGCGCCGCCGTTGCGAAATTTCCCGACGAGCTTGTCGGAACGCTGCTGCTGTCATCCCATCTCGATCGCCAGGGCGAGGACGTTCGCGGCACCATAAAGCTACGGTCGGAGGAAGGGGTGGTGATCGAGGTCGCTGGGAAAACGCCGATGCGATAGGAGGAAACCGGCTGTTGAAACTCAAACCTTCCCGGGGCCTGCAGCTCCGATCACTGGTCGTTCCGGCAGCACGGCTACCCGGCGCCGATGGCGACCGATACCGGGCCGCTGCGCGACCGGCACTACCACACGCGCGAAGATACGCCGGGGTCGACTTCGCGTGGCTGAACGCGTGACGAACGCGCTCGATGCGCTGCTTACGGATCTCGCGGGGGCTGCCTGGTATGGAACTTTGCCGAGTAGGCATTGCGAGCTGTGCTATCGGGACGGTTGCCCGAATCACTTTGCTTAAGTTAGAGAGCGGTCCGGCGGAGGGAGGGAACCGACCCTTGGTGGTCGGCACGACGTCCGCGAGGCCGTTCGGCCCGACAAGATCCCCGGACGGCCTCTTTCTTTTGTCCGCAGCCAGCCGGTCATTTGGCGGCGGCGCTGACCCTCACTTTCGGTCGCTCGCCCTTGACCGGCGCATGCTGCGCTTGCAGGACGGCGATTGGCAGGACCTCGAACAGTTCCGCGGCTGCCAGCCTCGGTCCGATCATGGCCTTGCCGGCCGGCAGCAGGGTGCGGATGCCGGAAAAACCTTCAGCCAACACCGATGCATTCCAAGCCTGACTCGGCGGCCATCGCCGCCCCTCTTGCGTCGCGCGGCCGAAGAACCGCCCGGTCACGACAATTACGGCGTCTCGCTCGCGCACGCGCGCGAACGCGACGATCTCTCGGCGATCCGGCCCGACGACTTCGAGCGGGCGATAGGCACCGTTGGTGAAGAGGTCCGCAAGCTCGGACCGCAGCGCGAGGAGCGCGCGCGTCAGCGCGAGCTTGATCCGGCCGTCCGGCCAGGCGCGGGCGAGCGCGGGCCAATCCGGCGCCTCGCCGATCGATGCCAGCGCGGATTCCCGCGCCGCGAAATCGACGGGTCGGCGGTTATCGGGATCGACCAGCGACAAATCCCAAAATTCGGTGCCCTGATAGAAATCCGGCACGCCCGGCATGGTCGCCTTCAGCGCCAGTTGTGCAAGGCTGTTGAGGGCCCCGATCAAAGCCACGCGGCGCGCGAACGCATCGAAGCCGTCGATGAAGCTGGCCGAGCTTTCGCGATCGAGAAGGCGATCGACAAAGTCGGTAAGGCCCTTTTCGTACCGCTCGTCGGGGGCGAGCCAGCTAGTCTCTTGCTTTCCCTCGCGCGCGGCTTTGATGGCGAACGCTTTGATCCGATCGACGAAATCGGGCTGGATGCCGGCGAACGGCCAGGCGCCGAGCAGCGCCTGGTAGATCATATATTCGTGCGCCCCCGACGGTATCCGTGATCGCCCCGAAGCAACGACCAGATCGGCGTTGAGCTCCCGCCATTGATGCACGTGTCCTGTCCACTCGTCGGCAAGCTCGGAAAGCGTGAGCAGCCGCGCCCGCGCGTCCTCGCCACGTTTGGTGTCGTGGCTCGCGGTCGCGGTTAGGCCATGCGGCCAGTTCGCGGCGCGCTCCTGCATGCGGTTGTGGAAATTCGCGACGGACAGCGCGCCGGCAGCCGGATTGCCGCCGACCTCGTTGAGAGCCAACAGCCGATGAAAGCGATAGAAAGCGGTATCCTCCAGCGACTTTGCCATCATCGGACCGGTGAATTGCTGCACTTTGAACGCGAAGCGGCGGTCACGTGCGATGCTGTGGCCCACGCGACCCGGCGCAATGAGATCGAGGGTCAGCGCGTCGCGCAGGAAATCGAAGATGTCGACGTCCGAGCCGAACCAGTCGGCGCGCGCCTTGGCGAGCGCGCCCTCGATGATCGCGCGATCCTCGCGGCTTGGCCCCGACGCAGTGATGTAGGTTCGGTAGATCGGGAAGTGCAGGATGAACAGCGCAAATGCGTCACGCAGGCGCTCGGCGGTGTAGTCGCGCGTGCTGTAGTGGCCGGCGGCGATGCGCACGAGCAGGCGCCTGAGCACCGTGAATTCGCTGTTGAGAATGTTTGCAATCACCCGCCGCTTGGCCTCGATGAGAACGGCATCGAAGCCGGCCTCCTCGCCGCTCACGTCGCGCCAAGTCCTGGCGAGCCCGGCAAGTCCACGATGGTCGAGCAGGAGGCGCGAAAGGATGTTCAGCCATTCGTATCCTGTTGTGCCGGCGACCCCGGCAAAGCGCGGCAAGCGCTCCGCGTCGCTCAGGATCTTTTCCGCCACGACGTAGAACGATCCGTTCTTTGATCTCCGTTCGACCTCGATCAGGCGGTGCAGCCGGCGGAAATACTGATGCGGGTAACGCAGCCCATCGATGTGGTCGAGGCGCAGCCCGTGCAGGCGGCCTTCGGCGATGAGGCGGCGGACGAGCGCGTGAATCGCGTCGAAAGTGCCGCGGTCTTCGACGGACAGCCCCGCCAGCGTGTTGATGTCGAAGAAGCGCCGATAGTTGATCTCGCTCCCGGCGAGCCGCCAATGCGCGAGGCGATAGTGTTGACGCTCGAGCAGGTAATGGAGGGCGACGACGGCGTCCGCTCGCCCGCAGCCGGCGCGGTAGGCGCGCAGGCCGCGTTCGATCACCTCCTTGCCGCCGGCGATCGCAGCGAGCTCGGCCTTGAAGGTCGGCGCCGCGGAACGCGGGGGGTTGTGCGGACCGCGATAGCGCTCCGCCCATTCCAAGAGCTTGCGGCCGGCGGGTTCCTCGCCCGCGCCCGCCTCCGCCACGGCCTTCTGCACAATCTCGCCATAGCGGTTTGCAGCGATGGGCAGCCGATGCTCGAAATACCAGGCGGAGAAGCTGCCCTCGGCGGCATCGTAACGAAGCTCGATGTCGCCGCGCTCCAGCGCCTC
>Ga0066652_100001192_pt1 | contig 13215 bp, 13 predicted proteins | sample GraSoiAngelo_101_FD_71413 | JGI IMG/M metagenome (GOLD analysis project Ga0066652, IMG submission 71413) | Grasslands soil microbial communities from the Angelo Coastal Reserve, California, USA - 14_0903_02_30cm | ecosystem: Environmental > Terrestrial > Soil > Grasslands | place: USA...
TAATGCTGGTGGAGATACTACTTTTGCAACTGGTAAAGCCTATGTTGTAACAGGTGTAGGTGGAGGTGCAGGAGGTGCAGGAGTTGCTAATGCTGGTCACTCTTTAATTGCTGGAGGAGTTGGAGGAGGATCAAGCGGAGGCAATGTTAATGCTACTGGAGATGATGGAGGAGTTGCCTGTACTTTAGGAGCTGCTGCTTTATGTGCGCCAACTAATTATGGTGGATCATCTAAATTAGGCGGTTTAGCTAAAGCTCCTGGAGCTACAGGAACAGGAACAGCAGGAAAGCTTTATGGTGGAGCTTCTTCCGGAGCAACTAATTATGGTGCTGGTGGTGGAGCTTTAGCCTCATTGGCAGGAGCGGCAGGCATAGTTATAGTTATTAACTGGTACTAGGAGTTAGGTATGAATGCTAAGGTTTTAGCTGCTCAAGCTGATAAGATTGCGCCAGATAGAGTTGATGCAATTAAAAGAAGGCTTAATAAGCAGCCTCCTGTAGATAAATCTAATAGTCAGCAGCCTCAAGATGATGTAACCAATAATAGAAAGAATATGGGATTCTAACATGGATGGAGACTTCGGGCTCGATGACGTAGGCTCGGGCCAGGAACAACAAGGCGATGGACATCCAGCATGGAACGATGTGCTTGGTAAAATCCCTCAGGAGTTCCACAGTGAAGTTAAGCCTTATTTCGAAAGCTGGGATAAGGGCGTTAGTGAGAAGATTAATAAGGTACATCAGGAGTATGAACCCTGGAAGCCTATAATCAAGAATTCTGATCCAGACACTACTAGATTTGCTGTTCAGCTCTTAGGAGCAATTGAACAAGACCCAGTGTCAGTGTATAGAGCTTTAGGTGAGTTCTATAAGGATCAAATAGGCGAGAGTTCAAAACCCGGACAGGGCCAAAACGAATCTAAAGACCAGGAAGAAAAGCCTTGGTTAGCAGATCTAGCTGAAATTAAGCATCAGAATGAGATGCTCACTAGAGTGCTAACTACGCAGCAACAAGCCCAAAACAGCGCAAGGGCGGATGCAGCGCTTGATCACGAACTTAGTGAAGCAAAGAAGAAGCACGGAGAATATGATGAAAGATATGTTCTCGGGCTTATCAATGCTAACTCTAATCTTTCTGTAGATCAAGCAGTACAGTCCTGGAGACAGTCTGTACAGCAGTATGCTGAAAAGATGGGATTTGCTGGACCCAAGCCTATGTTCTTAGGTGGAGGTAGCAATATTCCTGGTAATAATGTCAATCTTAAGAGTGCCAGCGACAAAGAAGTTAAGGACGTAGTCCAACAAATGTTGATGGCCGCTGCTCAGCAAAACAAGCAGTAACTAAGAGAGGTTCGTTAAATGGCCGGTGCATCTACCACCATGACGGTGGTAACTAATATTCTGAAGGAGGTCTACGAAGACCGAATTCGAGACCAGCTTCAGCGCGAGGTTAAAACTCTTAAGAGAGTTGAAAGTACCTCAGAAGGAATTACCTCTCAGGTGGGAGGTAAGTACGTAGTCTTCCCAATTAGAACTCGTAGCAATCATGGTATTGGTGCTAGACAAGAGAATGAAGTCCTTCCTGACCCGCGCTCTCAGGCATACGCCAGTGCGAGAGTTTCTCTGGCTTACCTTTACGGTGCTGCCAGCTTAACTGGTCAGACTATGGAATTAGCTCAGTCTAACTTCCAAGCTTTTGCTAGCGCCTTAGATCAGGAACTCTCTGGACTTAAAGAGATTCTTCGTAAAGACCAGAACCGACAGGTTTATGGAACTTCTGATGGTGTGTTAGCTACTGTTACTGCCGACGCTGCTAACACTGTTACCGTTGACAGTCTTCAGTATCTTGAATTAGGTATGGTTATCGACATTTGGGCCGCTGGATTTGGTTCTTCGCACGCTCTTACTCGTACCATTACCGCAATCAATACGACTACTAACGTTGTTACCTACGACGGTGCGGATGCTTCTGCTGCTGTTGTGGCTACTGACGTTCTAACTCGTACCGGTTCTCAGCAGAGAGAAACTATTGGCTTTAAGCAGATAGTTACTAACACTGGTGTTCTCTACAATGTTGACCCGGCTGTTGAGCCTGTCTGGAAAGCTGTTGTAGCTAATAACGCGGGTACTCCTCGTGCTCTGTCCGAGGGTCTTATGACCAAGATGGTTGACGATATTAGAACTAATGGTGGTTCTACTACTGTTATCTTTACTACTCTTGGTGTTAGACGTTCGTATGCTAACCTGTTAACTCAGCAAAGACGCTACACTAACACTACTGAGTTCACTGGTGGTTTCAAGGGTCTTGCTTTCACGACTGATGAAGGCGACATTCCTTTAGTGGCAGATGTTGACTGTCAGCCTAAGAGAATGTACTTCATCAATGAGAAGGAATTGAAGTTCTATCGCGAGGGCGAATGGAGCTTCATGGACCGTGATGGATCTCCTTGGCAGAGAATTATTACCTCTGCTGGTGCATTCGACGCCTACCAGACAATGATGTATCAGTATTGTCAGCTTGGCACTCACCGTCGTAATTCTCATGGTTTACTCGACGACATCATCGAAGCGAGCTGAATATGTCTCTTAGTGTTAGACAACAAGGTGAAATTGCCTATCTGAGAGGTGCGCTCGGTCTGGATGACTTTGAGCGTAGACTGTTAAAGTTAGAGAATAGAGACGAATCTGAGGTTGCCACGTTAGAGGAACGGCATTCCCAAGGTTTAGCGGCCTTAGCTCAGTTAGACGTTTATCCTGCTGCTCCTTTCTCTCCTGAAGGTTTCCCTGATCCTGAGCGTGAAGAAGGAGAAGAAGCTCCAGTTATGGCTGGTTCTGTAGATGAAAGTGAGACTGTGCACGAGACTAATCCTGCTGTCGCAGCTAATGAGGATGCTTCTGTAGACGGAACTCCTGAGTTAGATGAGTATCTTGCTAGCTACAACACTCTTACTGTGGATGAGTTAAAGCAGGAGCTTAAGAATAGAGAACTCTCTACTTCCGGTTCTAAGGACACGCTTGTTGCTCGTCTTGAAGAAGACGATAAAGAAGCCTAAAGCTACGGCTAATAGGGGAGAAAAGGAGTCTGGGCTGCTACAGGCTCCTTCTCTTCTGTAGAGAGGTTATAATGGCAATAACGATACAAAAGGGTACGCTTCTTAATGCTGTAACAGGTACAGGAGCAGGTGCAGGAACGTCTTTAGATAAGGTATGTAAATCCTTCACTTTCGAGAAGAGAATTGCTGGAGTATTTTCTGCCTTAGTTATTGCCTATGAAGGTTCAATTGATGGCCTTAACTGGTTTAATTTAGCTACAGATAGTGCTGTAACTGCTGCTCCTACCTTCGCTATAGATAAACCCTGTTTATGGATTAGAGCTAACTGTACTACGTTCACTGGTGGAACTAACACTACTGTGTTATTTGTGGCTACGGAGGATTAAATGGTCTTCATTCCTACGGATACTGGAGAGTGGGTAAATGAGGATTATGAAAGACTTGCCAGGATTATCCAAGAGTACGATAGTAACCTTGAGTTGCGATGGATTCCTCCAGCGAACAGAACAAGAGAAGATAGAAAGCCTTACGTGGTCGTCGATACTAGTACAGGTACTCCTGTGCTGTACGCTAATGAGCTTGACACTCCTACTGATATCCTTGTACGTTTGGTTAGTTCTGACAATTCTGTAGGAAATGTCATAGATCGCATGGAAGCTTATGAGGTAGCTAGTAAGCTTCAGCAGCATAAGAAATGGCTTGATGAATTAGAGCAAGCCAAAGATATGGCTAACTTTATGCTTAACACTCCACTGCATACTATAAAGATAGGTGGAGTTAAGTTCGATAATGAAAGGAGACGTATGTGATAGTTTCCGACATTATCACGAGAATACAACGTAAATTCGGTGATGAGTCAGCAGTACAGGTTACTAATGCTGATATTATTCGTTGGATTAATGATGGTCAGAGACGTATAGTTCTTAAGAACGATGTTCTCTTAGAGAAGACTGCTACCACTAACTCAGTTGCAGGACAACAGGAATATGATCTTCCTACAGATCTATTAATTCTTAAATTCATACAGTATAAAGATTCAGGATCTACCTCGTACCTTAAACTACGAGGACTTACTACTGTAGAATTTAACGAGTACATAGATGGTTGGAGTGATGGAGGTAGTGTTAAAGGCGTACCTCAGGTCTATACCATATTCTCTGGTAAGATTATAGCCTATCCTACTCCAACTAATTCAGTTACAGCAGGATTTAAGATCTATTATAATCGCGCTCCTGTAGATGTTGCACTTACTTCAGATACTCCAGATCTTCCTAATCTGTACCATGATACTCTAGTTAACTACTGTATGCAGCAAGCATATGAACTTGATGAAGATCTAGAGTCTGCTAGTGGAGAAAGCACTAAAGTAGCAGAAGATATAGATCTTCTTAGAGGACGAGAAGATTGGAAAGTACAGGAGACCTATCCTGTCATATCTGTACAAATAGAAGATATGGATTAAAGTGGCCTCAAAAGGACAGCCTCTTAGACTAGGTCCGTTCTTAGGCGGATTGAATACAGCTAGCGACCCTACTGCTATAGCTGATGCTGAGCTGTCTGAAAGCTTTAATATGGAGTTAGATATAGATGGCTCCCTTATCTCTAGACCTCCATTCAAGGAAATAGCAGGTCCAGGAGGAATTACAGAACGCATAGTTACATTATGTGATGCTGTGTTCTCAGGAGTTCACTACTTAATAGTATCTAATTCAAATGGAGTGTACTATTTCTCAGGTGGATCTTGGGGAACTATAACTACTACTATTCAGTGTTACTGCGCTGTGCAGTATGCTGATAAAGTCTATTTACCCGCTAGACCTGGAAGTGCTAATCCAGGAGGTAAATGGGACCCCAGTGGCGGATTTACTGCTGTAGCTGCTATTCCTAAAGGAACAGCATGTGTTATTCATAAGGAGCGTTTATTTATAGTTCCAGGTATAACTGCTACTGTTAATGCATCTCGTTTAACTTTCTCTAATCCTGGAAACTTTGATGTGTGGACAGGAACGGACTTCTTAGATGTGTCACAAGGTGATGGATCTAATCTCTTAGATTTAACTGTGTATCAGGATAATTTACTTCTGTTTAAGAACCATTCATCTTATGTGCTTGCATACGATATACGTCCTACAGATGCTGTTCTACGAAAAATCTCATCTACTATTGGCGTGCCAGGACAGTACTGCGTAGCTAATTACGAGAATCAGATCTATGTATTTCACGCTGGCTGGATCTACGAGATCATAAACTATGACTTTAATAGACTTAACACGAAGGTTCCCTTTGTAAGAGATTCTACAGCTCCTACTGCTTTTGCTGCTGAGAGTATATTCCTAGGATTACTAGGAGACAGGCTAGTTTGTAGGATATTAAAGAAGGTGTATGTATTCGGGTTACGTACTCGTACCTGGTCAGAGTGGGGCTCTACTGAAGATCCATTACAATATTTCGGACCAATAGTCAGCGTTAAAGCCAATACAGGTCCCGAGTACTATTCTGGATCGAGCTTGTTGGCACCCACTACACTCATACAACTATTTGATACAATTACCTCAACCAACGTGGAAACGGTCGTTTCTATTAGATTAGCTATTGCTAACGCTACCTCAGCGACTTCTGACTATCTACAGACTACAGATGCTGATGCAACTGATATCCGTGTAGATGATATAGTACAATTAACTACCACAGGTGATGTTCTTAAAGAAACTACAAAGTTTAGAGTAATTAATAAAGTATCCTCTGGTGGTAACACGCAGATCTACTTTATGCCTAATGCTGCTGTAGTCCCTATTAGTACAGATAAGATCAAAGCTGTCCCTACTATAAACTGTACTATCAAGACTAAAAACTTTGATATGGCAATCTCTCATCAGTTCAAGAGATTGTTCTGGTGGGGAGCAGATGTTTCTACAGATAGAGAGATTAGAGGGCAGGCTACTCCTATAGTATTCACGTTTAAAGTAACGTGGGGGCAACTGTCTGCCTATAAATGGAATCAGCTTAACACTTGGAAACAACCTCTAATATCACCTAGTTTTGTAGAGACTGTATTATCTACAGGAACGGGTACTGATAGACGATTTGTTAAGTTCTTAAAAGCATTGAGATATAGACAAATTAATTTTAAAGTTCGTATGATAACTGAAGGGTCAACAGTCGATGGACCTGCTAGACTGTTTACAATGACAATAATTACAGAATCTAAGCAGGTGGTTCCGGGAGGTGTTAACTGATGGCAGATTTTAGTGATAGAACATCAGGAATAGCTCCTTACGCCGTAGGAAATAAGATATACGGTGGAGGAAGATCCTTTCCTACCTCCGGCCCTGTAGATAAGATGGGCTATAGAGAACGAGATGCTAAGGCATCTGCTAGACGTGATGCAGTTTTAAGAAGATTACAAGCTAAGCAATCAGGTAAATATGCTTCTGCTGATGCTTTAAGGACGGTTTAGATATGGCGTATCTACAGGGCGATGAAAGATCTGGTGCAGCAGCTCGTAGAGCCCAAGGTGGCGGTGCGGGCGGTGCTATTGGATCTGGTTTAGGTTTAAGCACCCCTACTGGAGCTGTTGGTTCTGGAGCAGGTTTAGGTAAAACTAGAACTCCAGCACCTCCTAAGCCTAGAGTTACTACTACTTCTACAGGTCAATACACTAAGCCTATGAATGTTCCTGCTGCTACTGCGGGAGCTATTCCTGATATTGAAGGCTTCTTAGGATCTGATGTTAGCTATCAGAATCAGCTACGCCAGTTCCAACAGGCTCTAGCTGATATGAGTGCTGATGTAACTAGACGTAAGGGCGGATTACAGTCTAATTACGCTACTTCATCTAAAGCATTAGCAGATCAGCGAACTAAGGATCTTTCTAATATAGAAGCTGACTACGGTGCTAGAGGTCTGCTTAGATCTGGACTTTATGGTAAAGCTCAAGGAGATTATGAGACTGAGTACAACACTCGATCCTCTGATCTTCAGAGACAGCAGAATGAAGCTCTGTCTGCTTTAGATCAGCAGCTTAATCAGTATGGATCTCAAGAGAATCTGCAAAGTCAAGCAGCTAGAGAAGCAGCGATTAGACGTCGCGCAGAGCAGTATGGTATCTAGGAGAAGTAATGCCTGTATTCTATGGCCAGACGCCTAATCAGCAGCCTCCTGGTGGACAGGGACAAGGTGGCGCTGGGCTGTCCTTCTGGGATTATATAAAGTATGCAGGAGTTCCAGCTCTTGAAGGTGCATTAACTGGAAATATGGGTGGTGGAGATAGCCCGCCGCTTAGAACTTCTTTAACTCCAGCTACTCCTTGGCAGCAACGAGTTCCAGGTAATATGGGTCCTCCTGGGACTGGGTTAAATATGCCAAAGAGTAACTCTATACAAGATATCTTGGATAGATTAGAAGAGCTTCAGAATCCTGGCAGATACACTCCTCCTATGGATTTATTGGAGCAACAAGCTAGAGCTAATGCTTCTGCACAGTATGATCCTGTTATTGCCAGAATTCGTAATCAAATGGGTGCTGCTGAAGGTAGGGCTAATCGTAATAAAGATGCTCTTGGAACTATGTTCAACCAGCTCTCTGGTAATTTAGCTGGAGAGATTCCTGGAATTGATCAAAGATTCCAACAAGCTGAGCAGCACACTGCTGATCAATACACTGGATTAAAGCAGGGAATTGAAGGGCAGTACGCAAAAAGTCAGGCTGAACAAGAAGCTATGATGAAGCGGCTTAATATTGAAGCTGCTGCTCCTGATGCTTTACACCAGCAACAGGTTGATAGAGACTTCTTTGTTAATCAAAGCTCACAGGATGCTCAAGTTCAGCAGAATGCATTAGGTCAGGAACAACGCGGGGCTGTAGATTACACGCGCCGTGGATCTCAGATGGCTCAGGTTGAAGGAACTAACCGCCAAGCTGATCTGATGTTCCAATTACAGGATCTATTAGCTCAGTATGAGGGTCAAATTGGTGAGGCTGAGATTGGTAAGAATGCTACCTATCAGTCTAATCTTTTAGGATTACAGACTTCTTCACAAGATAGAGCAGCACAGCAGGCTCAGAGAGACTTTGAGAACTATATTAAGGTTCTTAATGTTGGTCAAAGTCTACAGAAGGCCGGCAATACAGTTATGAATGTACAGAGTCCTGCGGATGTCGCTCAGCGCGCTCTTGGATTAGGTATAGATCCTCATGGAGCACAGGATATTCAGAGTGTGTTTATGTCTGCTATAAGCTCTGACCCTATGATTCAAGCTGGAATAGATCAGAACTTCGGACAAGCATTACCCAAGGAGGCATTAGCTGCTAGAGTAGTGGAAGCTGGAAGACAACAAGGATTAAGTGAGCAGCAGCTCAATGCTCTACAGATTGCTGCTCTGGAGTACTTCGGGCGGCGATAATGGCTTATGAAGAATTAGCTAATTATTTCAACAGCACTGGAGTTCCTTCATTGGGACCTAATGCTAAAGATATAGCTAAATTCATCGTGCTTAATGCTGATACAAAGAGATCTTCAGTTCCTCAAAAGAGTACTGGAGGTCCTTCTTTGATGTCCAGAATCTTTGATGTTCTGTCCAGACCAAATTACGCTGTGGCTAATAGTATTAAAGCTCTTGGCGAAGGTGATGCTAATTTCCTGGATGACTTTGTCTCAGGACTAGCTGGCACTCAGAAGACCACTTTTAAGGATGTCTTCGAGGAAGCTAATATTGGAACTCCTACTAGTAGAGCTGCTTTAGGGTTAGTCCTTGATATAGGATTAGATCCTACTACCTATATCCCTGGAGCTGCTATTGCTAGAGGCATCTCTAAGGTTAAGGGAGCTACTAAAGCTGGTAAAGCTGAAGCTGCTGCTAAAGATATGTTATCGCTTAAGCCTAGGCAAGATGTGGAAATTCCTACAGGAGAAGCGCCACAAGCCTTTAGGCCAGAATTACCATCGGCCCTTCCTGTAGATACGGCAGCTAAGGTTAGCACCTCTAAAGCATTATTAGAAAATATGCCTGAAGGACAGTTACAGTTAGATATTCCTGGTGCTCCTACTAGAGCGCCTTATAAGTACATCCCTCCTGTAGAGGATGCAGTAAAATCTCCTGTAGGTCAATTAGCTCTCAATTTTCCTAAGTTTAAAGTCACTGATATTAGAAAGTCTGCTGCACAGACTATTGAAGATTTGCCTACAGATGTAGCTAGTGTTATGCCTGTGCCTAAGCCTACTCCTTCTGCTAAGCATATTTCATTAGCTCAAGATATGATCAGTAGTTTTAGACCTAAAGGTACGGTATTATCTAAAGGGCAGCAGGTTAATCTATATAACAAAGCTGTCCTACAGGTAAAGAAGGCTTTCAAGAAGCCAGGTAAAGCTAGACTACAGGATCAAAGTTTCAGAGTTTACTTAGCTGCTGAACAACTACTAGAACGACAAGGATTCAAAACCCATGATGGGGTCAGGCTGTCTGATGTTATCGCTAAGACAGGTCCCGAAGCGGTTTCTCAGTTCTCGGGGCTTCTTAAAGAGGGTTCGCCTGTTTGGCAAGCAGTACAAGATCTAAAAGCATCTACAGCAATACAAGATGCTGGAGTTGTTCAAACTGTAGCAGAGAAGACTGGACAAACCAAACAAGCATTAGAAGCTGGAAATCAGCTATCTGATGTTCAACTTAGACGTGTCCAAGGAATGCTTAAGAGCATAGCTAAGGAAACTGTTAAAGCCGGTGGAGTAACTCCTATGGCTGAAGAGGCATCTACTAAGTTAGTTAAAATGGCCCTACAGGGCGGGATGACTCCTGCACAATTAGCTGTAGAGCAATCTCGGCATATCCTTAATGATATAGTAGCTACAGGCAAAGCTAATCCTAAGGCTAATAAAGCGCTGACTTTAGGATTAGAGAAGGATATGGGCAATCTTCCTTCTTGGGCTGTTAACAATAATAAAGCCATGGAATTCCTCATGGGAAGGGTAGCTACATCATGGGGACAGAAGGATTTACGACCTTTGAGCCTGAATCAAATAGCTTCCAGTATCAATACTGCTGCGGCTCGCGGACAGGCTCTAGACCACATGTTTACAGGATACAACCAAGCACAGAGAGCGGAAGCGTTCAGGCTTGCTCAGGGGATTCCAGGAGTTCCTTCGAGTCCGGAGATTCATGTGCTGGGACAGCAAGTAGCTCGAATGATGGAGAACTTAGTAGGTAGAGTTGCTGGAACTAGTGTAATAACTCGTTCTGGTGTAGATATGCAAATGCTTAATAAGTGGATGAAACAGTATAAAGTAGGCTTCCAGTTTGAGAAAGCTAAGATTAAGAATTATGTGACTGGTGAAGTCCACGATCTCACTAAAGGCACTAACTGGTTAAACACTTGGAAGCATGTTGAGCTTCCTGGTGACTGTAAATCGTGCGTGTTCAAATTACAGCAGGCTATGGAGCAAGCTACTAGAGAGAAAGCTCTGTTTGATGAAATAGGAGAGCGCTTTGGTAGTATAGTTCCTGGTAAGGGATTTAAAACTAAGATAGAAGGTCATCCTTATCTGGATGGCTATTATTTCACTGAAGCTATAGCAAAGCAGATTCCTAGAGTTGTGCGAGATTGGACTACTCCAGGATTCCAAGCACTGTCAGGAGCATTAGGGTTATATGGCCGTGTGCTATCTATGTGGAAAGCCGGAGTTACAATTTATAGGCCCGGCCATCATGTACGGAACATGGTTGGAGACGTTTATCTGGGTTGGATGGATGGTGTTAATTCTGTACGGCCTTATAAGTTAGCGGCTCAGGTTCAGCGTTCAATGGGAGGTCTATATAAGGACCTAATGAATGTTGATAAGCTTGTAGAATTAGGTGTTCTTGGTAAAGATATGAGAACTCCTATGCCTGGAAGAGTGCTCTTTACTAATAAGAGCGGAGTTGAATTCACTGCTGAGCAGATAGGTGCTGTTGCTCATCAGAAGGGTTTACTTGAACATGCCAGAACAATTGAAGATATTATCGACCTTGGAGGCGGAAGTTCAGCCCTAGATGTTAAGCCTTTTGGTGGGCGGGTTCAGAAAGTCGCTCGTGGAGCCAGTGAGTTACAATCGCACAATGCGAGACTCGCACACTTTATTGACAAAGTCTCTAAATCAAGAGGATCAGACCTAGAAGCTATTTTTGAAGATGCATCTCGTAGAGCTAGAAAATGGCATCCTACAGGGCTAGATATGACGCCTTTCGAGAAGAAAGTAATGCGTCAAATCATGCCATTCTATTCCTGGATTCGTAAGAGCACCCCTCTACTATTAGAGGGACTTGTAATGAATCCTGGTAAGACTGTCATCCCTTCTAAGGTTTATGGTGCAATTCAAGCGGCGCAGGGTATAGACACTCCCGGAAGACAAGACCCCTTCCCTGTAGATCAAATGTTTCCTAGTTGGTTAAGACAGGAAGGCGTAGGCCCTATAGGCTTACCAGGAGAAGGACTGCTAGCTAAATTTAGTAATCAGCAGCCTGAAGGCTACACAATGGCAGGAATGGGATTAAACCCCTTAACTCAGATGATAGCTCAATTCACTGATCCTGGACGAACTATCACTACGAGTTTAACTCCTGCTATTCAGGTTCCGTTAGAATTAGCTACAGGAAAGAAGTTATTCACCGGAGAGCCTATCTTTGGTCCCGAATCTAGACCTGGCTCGTTTAAGCAGTACGTAGGTGAACAGCTTCCCGTATTAGGTTCTCTACAAAATATATTAGGAATAACTCCTTTTGGTAGTGACACTAAAGCCGTGTCTAAGTCAGGAGGAGAATCTAGAGTTGAAGCCCTTACTAACTGGCTTACTGGATTAGGTATTAGAGGAACAGGTCCTTATCGTTCACAGGGTCGCTACGAAGCTATAGCACCTGGACGAATGGCTAAGAAGATAAATAGGGAGAAGTTCCTAGCAGATCTAAGGAGTAGGTTAGATGGGAATTATTAGAACTCCCTTTGATCCTACTGTTGGGTTACCACAACCTGTTGTCTTGCCTTCTGGCAGAGCTGCTAAAGTTAAAATGAATAATCCTCAGTTCTATCAGCAACCAACTTCCTTTTTGGGAGAACAGCCGGCAGCTCAACCTTCTGTTCAGCCCTATCAGCCTTCTGGACAGCAACAACAGCCTCAGGGACCTAGTAGTCAAGAGTTTATTCAGAATCAGTTACAGAAGTACTCACAAAGAGCAGCACCTCCTATGCTGGAGCCTGGGACTAGAGTTCAGTCTCCTAATGCAGAGTTAGTACAACCTACTAATTTTCAAACCTACTATTCAAGATTGTCCTCTATTACAGATATGGGACAGCAACAGTTAGCAGCGGCTCAAGCTAGATCTGCATATCAAAGAATGCAATCAATGCAACAGTCGTTTGCAGTCCCAGGAACAAGTGGAGGACTTCCTGTAGGCTATAAAAATACAGGTTCAGGAGGAGATGGATTTGGCAGAGCAGGAAGTGGTTTAAATACCGGACTACCTTCTAACCCTCAAGCTAACTTCAAATTTGCTCAAAACATAGCAGGCAATTTTGGCTGGAGTAGCCCGGCTGAATTGAATGCTTGGTACCAGTTAGGAATGAAGGAATCTGGTTGGAGAAACACAGCTCAGAATCCTACTTCCACGGCTTACGGTATAGGGCAATTCTTAGATAGTACCTGGAGAGGATATGGAATTGCTAAAACTAGTGATCCAGCTCAACAGGTAGAAGCTATGGCCAGATATATCAAGGCTCGCTATGGCTCACCATCTAAGGCTTTAGCTTTCCATATAAGTCATAACTGGTACTAGTAGACGGGATAACTCGTGCGTGGGTACAAGACTGGAAAGAACGATAACTATAGGGAAAGACCTGTTCCTATTCTTCGGTGGTTTAGCTGGGATAGGATATCAGCAGCTATCAGGAAACGTAAATTTCGTGCTGCTGATGATATTTACCGCTATGACGGGAGTCCCTGGCTTAACGAATTTGATATCACTTATGCGTGGGTCAGTTATAAAATTACCATCACCGCCGCCAGCATTACCGCCTTCTGCGTTGGAATCGGACAGCTCTTCATAAAACTAATGGGGTAGTAGCGTGACTGAGTCTGTCCATATTCCAAGAGGGATCTGGTATGCTGTTATAGCTTGCTATATTTCTAGTATTCTAATGGT
>Ga0066652_100001193_pt1 | contig 13214 bp, 10 predicted proteins | sample GraSoiAngelo_101_FD_71413 | JGI IMG/M metagenome (GOLD analysis project Ga0066652, IMG submission 71413) | Grasslands soil microbial communities from the Angelo Coastal Reserve, California, USA - 14_0903_02_30cm | ecosystem: Environmental > Terrestrial > Soil > Grasslands | place: USA...
TCCTTGTTGTCGGCGAGCAGCTTCGCGAGGATGAGCAGCGAGTTGAGTGGCGTGCGCAGCTCGTGTGACATGTTCGCCAGGAACTCGTTCTTGTATTTGGAGCTGAGCGCCAGCTGCTGCGCCTTCTCCTCGAGCGCCTGACGCGCCGCCTCGACCTCGCGATTCTTCTGCTCGACCTTCGCGTTCTGCTCGGCGAGGAGTGACGCCTTCTCCTCCAGCTCCTCGTTGACCTGCTGCAGCTCTTCCTGCTGCTCCTTGAGGAGCTCCTCGGACTGGCGCAGCGACTTGGCCTGCTGCTCCAGCTCCGTGTTCGACTTCTTGAGCTCGTCCTGCTGCTTGCGCAGCTCCTCCGATTGACTCTGGAGCTCCTGCGTCAGCTTCTGCGACTGCTCGAGCAGCTCCTCGGTGCGCATGTTCGCCTGGATCATGTTGAGCACGACGCCGATGGACTCGGCCAGCTGATCCAGGAAGGTCTGGTGAATGCCGCTGAACGGGAGGAAGCTGGCCAGCTCGATCACCGCCTTCACCTCACCCTCGAAGAGGATGGGGAGCACGATGATGTTGCGCGGCGCGGCTTCGCCCAGCCCCGACGTGATCTGGATGTAGTCGTCGGGCACGTTCTGCAGCAGGATGGGCTGCTTCTCGAGCGCTGCCTGCCCCACGAGGCCTTCGCCGAGTGCGAAGCGGTTCGCGACGTGCTTGCGCGCGCGGTAGGCGTAGCTGGCGATGAGTCGCAGGGTCGGGGACCCCGTCTCCGCGTCCATGATGAAGAACGCGCCGTGGTGCGCGGACACGAGCGGCGTGAGCTCGCTCATGATGAGACGGGACACCGATTCCAGGTCCTTCTGGCCCTGCATCATCCGGCTGAACTTCGCCAGGTTCGTCTTCAACCAGTCCTGCTCCTGATTGCGCTCCGTGGTCTCGCGCAGGTTCGCGATCATCTGGTTGATGTTCGTCTTGAGCTCATCGAGCTCGCCCTGCGCGTCCACGGTGATCTGCCGCGTGAGATCGCCCTTGGTCACGGACGTCGCCACGTCGGCGATGTTGCGCACCTGCATCGTCAGCGAGTTGGCCATGGCGTTCACGCTGTCGGTGAGGCCTTTCCACGTGCCGGCGACGCCTGGCACGTCGGCCTGGCCGCCGAGCTTTCCTTCCGTTCCTACCTCGCGCGCCACGCGCGTCACTTCGTCGGCAAAGATGCGGAGCCGGTCCACCATGTTGTTGATGGTGTTCTTGAGCTCGAGCACCTCCCCCTGCACCTCGACCGAGATCTTTTGCGAGAGATCTCCGTTGGCCACGGCGGTCATGACAAACGCGATGTTCCGGACCTGGCTCGTGAGGTTCGACGCGAGCCCGTTCACGTTGTCGGTCAGGTCGCGCCACACACCCGCCGCGCCCGTGACCTTCGCCTGTCCGCCGAGCTTGCCTTCTGTGCCGACCTCACGCGCCACGCGAGTGACCTCAGATGCGAAGGCATTGAGCTGATCGACCATCGTGTTAAACGTGTTCTTCAGCTCGAGAATCTCGCCGCGCACTTCGACGGTGATCTTCTTCGAGAGGTCGCCACGCGCGACGGCCGTCGACACGTCGGCGATGTTGCGCACCTGCGTCGTGAGGTTCGACGCCATGTAGTTCACGTTGTCCGTCAGGTCCTTCCACGTTCCGGCGACGCCCGGCACGTTCGCCTGTCCGCCAAGTCGTCCTTCCGTGCCGACCTCGCGCGCCACGCGCGTCACTTCGTCCGCGAATGTCCGGAGCTTCTCCACCATCGTGTTGATGGTTTCCTTGAGCTCGAGCATCTCGCCGCGGACGTCGACCGTGATCTTCTGCGAGAGGTCGCCGTTCGCGACGGCCGTCGTCACGAGGGCGACGTTGCGCACCTGATTCGTCAGGTTGCTCGCCATGAAGTTCACGTTGTCGGTCAGATCCTTCCACGTGCCGCTCACGCCCTGCACGCTCGCCTGACCGCCGAGGATTCCTTCCGTGCCCACTTCGCGCGCCACGCGCGTGACTTCCGCGGCGAACGACGACAGCTGGTCCACCATCGTGTTCACGGTGTTCTTGAGCGCGAGCACCTCGCCCTTCGCCTCGACGGTGATCTTCCGCGTCAGGTCGCCCTTCGCGACGGCCGTCGTCACGTCGGCGATGTTGCGCACCTGACCGGTGAGGTTGTTCGCCATCAGGTTCACGTTGTCGGTCAGGCTCTTCCACGTCCCACTGACACCCTGCACGTTGGCCTGGCCACCGAGAATGCCTTCCGTGCCCACCTCGCGCGCCACGCGAATGACTTCGCCCGCGAACGCATTGAGCTGATCCACCATCCGGTTGATGACTTCCTTCACCTGGAGGATCTCACCGCGCGCCTCGACGGTGATCTTGCGCGTCAAGTCGCCGTTCGCGATCGCCGTGGCCACCGCGCTGACGTCGCGCAGCTGCACGGTGAGGTTCGCGGCCATGCCGTTCACGTTTTCGGTGAGGTCGCGCCATGTCCCCAGCACGCCCTCGACGCGCGCCTGACCGCCGAGCTTTCCTTCCGTGCCCACCTCGCGCGCCACGCGCGTCACTTCGCTCGCGAAGGAGTTGAGCTGGTCCACCATCGTGTTGATGGTGTTCTTGAGCGCGAGCACCTCGCCCTTGGCTTCGACCGTGATCTTGCGCGACAGGTCGCCGTTCGCGACCGCCGTCGTCACGTCGGCGATGTTGCGCACCTGGTTCGTGAGGTTCGCCGCGAGGCCGTTCACGTTGTCCGTCAGCGCCTTCCACGTTCCACCGACGCCCGGCACGTTCGCCTGTCCGCCCAGCACACCTTCGGTGCCCACTTCGCGCGCCATACGCGTCACTTCGTCGCCGAACACGCGCAGACGGTCCACCATGTCGTTGATGGTGTTCTTGAGCTCCTGGATCTCGCCCTTCGCTTCGACGGTGATCTTCTGCGACAGGTCGCCGTTCGCGACCGCGGTCGTGACGACGGCGATGTTACGCACCTGGTTCGTCAGGTTGCTCGCCATCGAGTTCACGTTGTCCGTCAGGTCCTTCCACGTGCCCGCCACTCCCGGTACGTCCGCCTGACCGCCCAGCACACCTTCAGTTCCCACCTCACGCGCGACGCGCGTCACTTCGGCGGCGAACGTGGACAGCTGGTCCACCATGCCGTTGATCGTGTCCTTCAGCTCGAGCACTTCGCCCTTCGCTTCCACCGTGATCTTCTGCGACAGGTCGCCGTTCGCGACCGCCGTCGTCACGAGCGCGATGTTGCGCACCTGGCTCGTGAGGTTGTTCGCCAGACCGTTCACGCTATCCGTCAGATCCTTCCACGTGCCCGCGACGCCCGGCACGTTCGCCTGGCCGCCCAGCACGCCGTCCGTACCTACCTCGCGCGCCACGCGCGTGACTTCGCTGGAGAAGGCGCGCAGCTGATCGACCATTCGATTCACAGTCGAGCCGATGCGGAAGAACTCGCCCTGCACGGTCTTGCCGTCGATCTCGAGATCCACCTTCTGCGAGAGGTCGCCCTCGGCGACCGCCTTGATCACGCGCGATACCTCGGTCGTCGGCTGGACGAGGTCCGTGATCATGTTGTTGACCGCGTCGACCGCGACGTTCCACGAGCCGGCTGCGGGGAAGACCACGCGCTCGCGCATGTTGCCTTCGCGGCCGACCGAGAAGCTCACGCGCTTGAGCTCATCGGCGAGTCGCTCGTGCCGCGTCGCGACGCTGTTGAAGACTTCCACGACCTCCGCCATCAGCGGATCGCCGTTGGGAGTCAGTCGGGTGCGGAAGTCGCCCTGATCCAGGGCTCGCAAGCCCTCGAGCAGCTGCCGCAGTGTCTTGTTTCGCGTGTTGCGGCTTCGATCGCGGTTGGGACGCGCCGCCTGCTCTTCCAGTTCGTCGGTCGCCACGCCTCCGGACGACATGTCTGCAGGCGGTCGCTTGCGGCCACCGTTTCGTTTGCCACCGTCGCCACCGTCGCCACCGTTGTCGCGGCCACCGTTGCCGCCGCCGATTGGCGTTTCCTTGTCGACGTTCGAGCCTTCGCTGACTCCCACGGTCGTCTCCTCGCGAATGGAGATGCACGAGCGACGCGTTCGGACTCCTTCCGAACACGCGCACGTGAATCATCTGCACAGGGCGTAAACGCCCCGTATGTCGAGTTATGGATGAGTGTTCAAGAACAATGCCGGCCTCTGGCGTAAGCCGGGCGGGCCGAGGCTGGCCCGTACTGACTGCAACGCCGGCTAGTGCAAAAACCGTCCCGACGCGTGCAGCGCCTCGATTCGCAATCCGCCGTTCGTCGTACGGAAGAGAGGCGTGAGCGAAAGCGCCGTCTGCGCTGCCAGGTCCTTCCGCGGCGAGTACATCGCAACGGACCAGCCCGTGTACCGGTCACGCACGATCTGGCCGAATCGGGCGTAGAGATCACGCAGCGCTCGCGTGTCCCCAACGCGCACGCCGTATGGCGGATTCGTCGCAACGAGCCCGCTCGCCGCATCCGCCGCATCGATAGACGAGATCGCGCGCGCGTCGAATGAAACGTCGCTGGAAACGCCTGCCCGCTCGGCGTTTGCCGCGGCGGCGCGGATTGCCCCGCGATCACGATCGGATCCCCGGATCGGCACGGGCGAGCTCGCCAGCACGCGCTCGTGCGCCTCCGCCATCAACGTGGTCCAGCCAGCAACGTCGTGGCTGGGCCACTGGCTGAACGCAAAGGCTCGACGCAAACCGGGTGCGACGTGGCGCGCGATGAGCGCACCTTCGATCGGTATGGTGCCGGAGCCGCAGAAGGGATCGAGCAGCGCTGTCTGCCCGTCCCAACCGGCCGCGAGCAGGAGCGCGGCCGCGAGCGTCTCGCGCAGCGGTGCCTTCCCGACCTCCTGGCGATAACCGCGCATGTGCAGCAGCTCGCCGGACGAATCGACCGAGATGGTAAACTCGTCGCGCACGACGCGAACGACGAACAGCTGCGACTCCGGCGACTTCTCGCCGGCGCCGGAGCCGGCGGCGTCGCGAAGGCGCTGTGCGATACCGTCGGAGTGATAGAGCCTGGACTTGTGCGCCGTGACTCGAAAATCCGCGGATCGGCTGGCGGTGACGTATTCACGCCACGGAATCTTCTTCGCGCGCTTCTCGAGCTCGTAGAACGCCGTCGCCTTGAACCGCGCGATGCGGACGAGGACGCGGCTCGCGGTGCGCAGCCAGAGGTTCGCGCGCATGAGCGAGCGCGCGTCTCCCTCCCAGGCTACGCCGCCTTCCTCAATGCGCGGTTGCTCCCCGAGCGCGCTCAGCTCGGCCGCCGTCAGCGACTCGAGCCCGGGCGCCGCGACGGCGAAGCAGTTGTACGGCGCGGTAGCCAAGGAGTAGAAGGAAAGTCGCGAGGTACGTGAGGGGAAACAGCGTGTCCTTCTTGACGGCCCAAAGGTAGTGCACCGTTCCGGTGATTGCGGCGAGATAGACGAGGCGATGGAGCACCGTCCAGCGTCGACCGCCAAGACGACGCACCCAGCCCTTCGTGGACGTGAGCGCGAGCGGAGCGAGCAGGAGGAACGTCGTCATTCCAGCGAGGATGTATTTGTGCTTCACGATCTCCCCGCCCATGGCGTGCCAGTCGAAGAACCAGTCGACGCCCACCCACATGCTCACGTGCAGGCACGCATAGAAAAACGTGAAGAGGCCGAGCATGCGGCGGTACTTCGCGAGCGCGCCAAGGTTCGTGAGCTGACGCACGGGAGTGACGGCGAGCGTGATCGCCAGGAAGCGGAGCGTCCAGAGGCCGGTGCGGATCTCCAGGCCGCGGATGGGATCGACGCCGAGATCGGTCGAGTCACTGCCATGGATCACGAGCCAGGCATTCCAGAGCAGCAAGCCGGCCGGCACACAGCATAACGCGAATACTGCTGGCTTCAGGCGTAACACGGCTTCTGCGCGGCCACGGAAAAGATTCACCGCAGTGGCCGCAGAGGTCGCGGAGGACTGCAATTATCGGGTTTCAATATTCCAGCATTCCTCTGCGGCCTCCGCGTACTCCGCGGTGATCAGTTCCATTGCGAGAGGAGCTTCCTTCAATAATTCGCGCGCAGATCCAGCCCCGCGTACATCGACGCGACCTGCTCCGCGTAGCCGTTGAACATCAGCGTCGGTCGGCGACGAAACTCGCCGATGCGCCGCTCACTCGCCTGCGTCCACCGCGGATGATCGACGTTCGGGTTCACGTTCGCATAGAACCCGTATTCATCCGCATTCGCGATGTTCCACGTCGTCGGCGGCTGTCGATCGACGAACGAGATCCGGACGATCGACTTGATGCCCTTGAAGCCGTACTTCCACGGCACGACGAGCCGGATCGGAGCCCCGTTCTGATTCGGCAGCGGCTTGCCATACAATCCCGTCGCCATGAGCGTCAGCGGATGCATGGCCTCGTCCATCCGCAGCCCTTCGACGTACGGCCACTCGAGCACGGGGCGACGTTGTCCCGGCATCTCGTTCGGTCGCAGCACGGTGGTGAAGGCAACGTATTTCGCCGACGGTTGCGGCTCGAATCGCTTCAGCATGTCGGCGAGCGGGATGCCCTGCCATGGAATCACCATGCTCCACGCCTCGACGCAGCGCAGCCGGTATACACGCTCGACCAACTGGTGCGGCTTGAGCAGATCCTCGAACCCGTAGTTTCCCGGCTTCCGGCACACGCCATCCACACGAACGGTCCACGGCTGCGGCTTGAACGCGCCGGCGTTCGCCTTCGGATCCTCCTTGTCGGTACCGAACTCGTAGTAGTTGTTGTAACTCGTGATCTGCTCGTACGAGTTCGGCTTGTCGTCGTCTGCTCCCGCGACGTCGCCAACGTCGCCACTGGCGGCGGCGTCTCTCCCGCGCGTGCACGCGGCGAGCGCCGACGGTACGATGACTGCCGCCGCCGCGGCCAGGCCGGCCGCGCGGACGAATTCTCGTCGACCGAGGTAATCGCGCTCGCTTGTAATCTCGGATGACCGGGTGTCGTCGGGGCGTCGAATGATCATGGGTGATGGATTGGACCCTTCAGGATAACTCCGCCGCCCCTTCCCGGGTTCCTTCTTTGGCAGATCGGTCTTTCACAGTGACAGGCGTCGGCGGAAATGGGGACTCGCTGCTTGTCAAAGTGGCAGAATTCGACGGTATGCCCGATGCCGTTGTCCGAGGCGATCGCGCTCGTGTCGAGCGCGCTTCTCACACCATCATCCACCGTTGCAGGAGGACAACATGCTGACGTCCCGTTCTCTCAATTCGACGCTCGACCGGATGCTGACATTGAACCGCGTCCTCGACGAAGCGCTCGCAGGCACACTCGATGGCTCGCGCGAGGGACGCGCGTGGGCTCCCGCGTTGGACCTGGTCGAGCGTCACGACGCGTATCTGATTGCGCTCGAGATTCCTGGCGTGGATCCGGCAACGATCGACATCAGCTTCGAGCAGAACGTGCTCACCGTGCGAGGATCCAAGCCCATGGGCTTCGAACTGAGCAAGAGCGCCGAGTTGCGCGTATACAGCGCTGAGCGCGTCGTCGGCACCTTCGAACGCTCGGTTCGCCTGCCAGAGTTCGTCGAAGGCGAGAAGATCGCCGCAGACTACAATCATGGCGTTCTCTTCCTGACCATTCCCAAGGTGCAGGCAGCACAACCCCGGAAGATCGAGATCGCCGGCGTCGATACGAAGAAGCAGATCAACGCCTGAGCGCCGGGTACTCCGGTAGGGTCCGCATGCGGGCAAGGCTTTTGTCGCATGCGGATCCTTTCGACGCGCCCTGGGGCGGTGGTCGGAACATTTGTTGCCTTTCCTTACCGCATGCCTGTAGCCGCGTCCAAGACGCGCGCGCGCGAGATACTCGCGAGCCGTTTCGGTCATGTTGATTTTCAGGAAGGACAGTGGGAACCGATCCTGGCCGCACTTGGCGGCGAGGACGCGCTGGTCGTCATGCCGACCGGCAGCGGCAAGTCGCTCATCTATCAGCTGCCGGCGCTGATGCTCAGCGGGCTGACGGTCGTGGTGAGCCCGCTGATCGCGCTCATGAAGGATCAGCAGGACAAGCTTGCCGCGTGCGGCGTTGACGCGCTGGCGATGCACTCGCACCTCACGACGTCCGAGGCGCGCGAAACGGCGCGACAGGTCGAGGAAGGCGAAGGGGAGATCCTGTACCTCACCCCCGAGCGGTTCAAGGACCGCGACTTCTTCGACCGGCTGTTGACGCGGAAGGTCAGTCTGTTCGTCGTCGACGAGGCGCACTGCGTCAGCCAGTGGGGACACGACTTCCGTCCGGATTATCTGACGCTGGGCTCCGTCGTGAAGCGGCTTGGCCGGCCGACGATTCTCGCCCTCACCGCGACGGCGACCGACGAGGTGCGGCAGGACATCATCCGCCAGCTCGGGATGCATGAGCCACACATCACCATCACGGGGTTCGCGCGTCCCAATCTGCACTTCGAGGTCCGCCGCACGGTCAACGACCGGATGAAGGAGCAGGAGCTGCACCGCGTGCTGTCCGAGCACGCCGACGGCGGCGTGGGCGTCGTGTACTGTGCGACCGTGCGGGAGACGGAGCGGCTGTACGAGCGATTCTCCGGCGAATTCCCGATCGGCATGTACCACGGCAAGATGCACGCGGCCGACCGCAAGGAGATGCAGAACCGCTTCATGGCCGACGAATTCCGCGCCATGATCGCGACGAACGCGTTCGGCCTCGGGATCGACAAGCCGGATCTGCGCTTCGTGCTCCACTACCACTTTCCCGGCTCGGTCGAGTCGTACTACCAGGAAGCGGGACGCGCGGGACGCGATGGTCTGCCCGCGACGTGCAGCATCCTCTACCGGGTCGAGGACAGCCGGGTGCAGTCATACTTCCTCGGCGGCAAGTACCCCGACGTCGAGGAAGCGGCGCACGTCGCGCTCGTCCTGGAGCGCGTGCCGCTCGGCGAGCGCGTGCACCTCGACGAGCTGTCACAGCAGTCCGGCGTGCCGAGGCGGAAAGCGAAGATCGTTCTGGTGCTGCTCAAGCGGCATGGCCTGGTGCGCGAATACCGGGGCGGCGATTGGGAGCGCACCAGCGAGCAGCGCATGACGGACGTCGACCTGAGCGCCGATCTCACGGACTACGAGCAGCGGCGTCTCCAGGATCGTGCGAAGCTTCGCGCGATGGTCCAGTACTGTCAGTCGGCGCAGTGCCGCACGCGGTTCATCCTCCAGTACTTCGGCGAGCAGGTAGACGACGACTGGGAATGCGGGAGTTGCGACATGTGTCGGCGACCCGTGCCCATGCGTCGCAGTGAACCGGTCGCCGAGACCCTGACAGCGTGACGTCGTCACGGCGTTCGTAGCGAGGAGTCTGTTTTCGCGAACGGCAGATTGGTAGCCGCGCTCGAAATGATGGCGAGGCGGGATGCCGACCAATCAGCGGCGCCATACCTTAATGCGTCGCGCCTCTCCGACCGTTCGCTGCGTGGTTCCTGGCACGGCCGAGGTCGCGCGTCAGGCACGCCCCACCCCCTCCGTCTCATGAGCATGAACAACGACGTCACCTGGTATCGCTGGGAGCAGATGCCGAAGGAGCAGGTATCGGCAATGCTCGATCGGCGCCTGATCACGGGCGAGCGCATGATGCTCGCGCACGTGTATCTCAAGAAAGGCTGCATCGTGCCCAAGCATCAGCACGAGAACGAACAGCTCACCTACATCCTCGAGGGCGCGCTGAAGTTCTGGATCGGCGACGACCAGAAGAAGGAGGTGACGGTGCGCGCCGGCGAGGTGCTGCACATCCCATCGAACGTGTGGCACAAGGCCGAAGCGCTCGAGGACACGCTCGACGTCGACGTATTCAGCCCGCCGCGGCAGGACTGGCTCGAGAAGACCGACGCCTACCTGCGGCGCTGACGATGGATCTCGGGCTGTCGGGCAAGGTCGCGCTGGTCGCGGCGGCGAGCAAAGGACTCGGCCGCGCGTGCGCCGAAGAGCTCGCGCGCGAGGGTGCGCGCGTCGTGATCTGTGCGCGCGGACAGGACGCGCTCCTCGCGACGCGGGACGCCATCGCTTCGGCGACGAACGCGGACATCCATGCCGTTGCCGCCGACGTGTCGACCGCCGATGGCGTCGATCGCGTCGGCCGCGAAGCGCTCGAGCGCTGGGGCCGCGTGGACATCCTCGTGAACAACGCCGGCGGCCCACCGTCAGGACCGTTCGAGAAACATCCCTGGTCGGCGTGGGAGGACGCGGTGAACCTCACGCTGCGCAGCGCTGTGGAGCTCACCCGCCTCATGCTCCCGGGCATGCGCGATCGCAAATGGGGACGCGTCGTCAACATCACGTCGATCGCCGTGAAGCAGCCCGTCGACGGCCTCATGCTCTCGAACGCATTGCGGTCGGCGGTCACGGGATGGGCTCGCACGCTCGCCAACGAGGTCGCGCGCGACGGGATCACGGTGAACAACGTGCTCCCGGGCTTCACTCGCACCGACCGCGTCGAGGTCCTCAACGCCGCCACGGCGGCGCGCGAGGGAATCTCGTCAGAGGAGGTGCAGCGGCGCACCGAGGCGCAGATCCCGATGCGTCGCATGGCCGACCCGCGCGAATTCGGCGCGATGGTCGCTTTCCTCGCCAGCGATCGGGCGAGCTACATCACTGCCCAGTCGATCGCCGTCGACGGAGGATGGATCCGAGCGCTGCTGTAGCGGTCAGTGCTTTACCTGCTCATTCGGCCGCACGAGCGGATGGCTCCGCGCAAGAACTTCCGCCAGCGACTCGATGCCCTCGGGCATGGGAAGTTCCTCGAGCCGATAGTGCGCCAGAAGCGGGCGGGCGTGGCGCAGCGCGTCGCTGCTGCCGAACACGATGACCCGCGCGCCCGTCATCAGCGCGCGACCGAGCAGCGTTTGATCGCCAGCGGATGGATGCGCGATGTCGAGGAGCACGGCGATAGCGCGTGTCCGCCGGATGGCATCGATGTCGGCTTCGCCGTCGCGGAGAAACGCAGGGCGGTATCCGACGAGTTCCACGGCAGCACCAATCAGCGCCGCCAGGAGCGGGTCCGCCGAAACGACGGCAACAGAGTGTCCGCGCCGGTCTGGTTTCATGTCACGTGCGCCATCAGCCTATCGGGGTCGTGGGCGAGCGACAAGCGGGCTGCGGGGTTTGCGGTTCAAAACTCCGGATGACGCACTTGACGTGCCCGCCGCGCGCGGAAACATTCGTCTCGCCGCGTGGACGCGGCATTCTGTTCGAGTCCGAAGTATTCCTCCCCCGGCCCTCCCCAGCCGCAGGACACGCCCTGATGATGATGGCGCGCGACTTCACCCCGCAGCGGCCCGAGTTGGATGCAGCCTCGGTAGACACCCTTGCCCGGGCGCTGGCGAAGTATCTGGAGGACGACGAGGGTGCAGACCTGCTGCTTGTGTTGCGCCACATCGCCGAGGAGGCACGCTCCAGGCACATGCACGCCGAGCAACTCCTCGTTGCGCTCAAGGACGTCTGGTATTCGTTACCTGCAATCCGGAATTCGCCCGAGGGAGAACAGCAGAACCGGATCCTGCAGCGCGTCATCACGCTCTGCATCCGGCAGTACTACGCCGGCTAGCCGATCGTTTTCGAGAAGCGTCTGACGCTCAGGGTCAGGACCGCGACCGCGAACGTCACGAGCGCCAGCGCCTCGGGCCACATGCGCGGAAAGCCCGCACCTCGCACGAGGATGCCGCGCAGGATTTTCAGGTAGTACGTCAGCGGCAGCAGGGCGCCGAGCCATTGTGCCGGTGCCGGCATGGCTTCGCGCGGAAACATGTACCCGGACAGCAGGATGTTCGGCAGCATGAAGAAGAAGCTGAGCTGCATCGCCTGCGCCTGCGTCTGCGCCACGGTGGACACGAACAAGCCGAGGCCGAGGCTTCCGATGATGAACGGCGCGCTCAGCACGTACAGCAGCGGGATACTCCCCTCGAGGGGAATGCCGAACAGCAGCTTGCCCAGCACCATGATGACGGTCATCTGCACGTAGCCGACGACTGCGAAAGGCACGATCTTGCCGAGCATCAGGCTCGTCTTGTCGATCGGCGTCACGACGAGCTGCTCGAGTGTCCCGCGCTCGCGCTCACGCACGATGGCCATGCTGGTGATGACGATCAGCGTGATCGACAGCAGCAGCCCGACGAGACCGGGCACGATGTAGTGTGAGCTCTTCAGCGACGGGTTGTACCATGGCCTGATGCGGATCTCGATACCGCCGCGCGCTGGCGTCGCAGCCCGCCCGGCGAGCGCCGCCGCATTGATGGCGGCGGTCGACGCGAGCGGATCGGCTGCATCGACGATCACCTGCGCGGTGGGATGGCCGCCGCGCTTGATCTCGTTGTCGAAGTCGGGCGGAATGATGAGCGCCGCCCGGATGCTGCCGGCCTCGATGCGTGAGCGGATCTCGCTGCGGTCCGTCACGTTGCCGACGATGTCGAAGTTCTGCGTGTTGCGGAGGGCGTCGACGAGCGCACGACTGCTCGACGACCGGGATTCATCCAGGACGACCGTGGGCAGGTGTCGCACTTCCGTGCGGATCGCGTAGCCGAACAGCGCGAGCTGCACCGCGGGAAGTCCCACCATCATCGCAACCGTGAGGCGGTCGCGGCGCATCTGGATGAACTCCTTGCGGAGCATCGGCCAGAAGGGCGACCGGCTCAGCGTCGCGCGCAACTTTCCGAGCGCGCTCATCAATGCCGCTCCGCCGGCGCGACATTCGCCGGCTCGGCCACCGGACGGCGCGCCTCGTCGCGGCGCTGCAGCTCGATGAACACGTCCTCGACGCTCGCCATGCCGAATTGGCGCGTGACCTCGTCCGGTGTTCCCACCGCGATGAGGTGCCCGCGCGACATGAACGCCAGTCGATTGCAGCGCGCCGCCTCATCCATGTAATGCGTGGTGACGAGGATCGTCGTGCCGCGCCGGGCGAACCCGTGGATGATCTCCCAGAACCGTCGACGCGACGCCGGATCGACGCCCGCGGTGGGCTCGTCGAGAAACAACACCGGCGGCTCGTGCGCCATCGCGCACGCGAGCGCGAGACGCTGCTTCCATCCGCCGCTGAGCGTCCCCGCGAACTGCCCCACGCGCTCGTCGAGGTCGAGCTCGTGGATGAGCGCCACGATCCGCGCTTCGCGGGCGTCGCCGTGCAGACCGTAGATGGTGCTGTAGAAGCGGATGTTCTCGACCACCGTCAGATCGTC
>Ga0066652_100001194_pt1 | contig 13208 bp, 8 predicted proteins | sample GraSoiAngelo_101_FD_71413 | JGI IMG/M metagenome (GOLD analysis project Ga0066652, IMG submission 71413) | Grasslands soil microbial communities from the Angelo Coastal Reserve, California, USA - 14_0903_02_30cm | ecosystem: Environmental > Terrestrial > Soil > Grasslands | place: USA...
TCGCTGGGATCTGTCAAAATCGATAAGCCTGGATTATAATGCTATTAATAATGCAAGAGTGGATGAACCCTATGGCCGCATCAACACTAAAGAAAAAAAGGAAGAGGTAAGAAAGAATTTCTTTGATGGCGGTAGAAACACCCATTTCCACCAGGATGCAACATTCACTTATAATTTCCCAACCATTAAATTCCCGATCATTGATTGGACATCTTTAAGGGCAAGTTATAAAGCAGATTACGATTGGATCGCCGCATCCCTGCTTGCAAAAGGCCTTGGTAACATAATTACAAACGGAAAAACTACAAACTTAAATGCTGATTTGGGTTTTGAGCAGCTTTATACTAAGTCCAGGTTTTTAAGAGCAGTTTATTCTAATTCACCAGCAACTAACCAACAAAATAATAATCCTGCAACCAACAATCCTTCAAAAAGCAAGTCAGCAAATAAAAATTTAAAAACTGATTCGCTTACAAGAAAAGAAGCAAGAAAACTCAGAAAGCTTCAACGCAAAGAAGAACGAAAATTAAGAAAAGCACAGAAGCAAAGTTCTTTACCAGAAGTGAATGGGATCGTAAAGGGTGCTGCTAAATTAGTTACTTCATTGAAGAGGGTGGGCATTCAATACACAGAAACGGGCGGAACTTCCTTGCCTGGTTATCTTGACAGCACAAAATTTTTAGGACAGAACTGGAAAAGCATGCAGCCTGGATTTGATTTCATTTTGGGTTATCAGCCAGATACAAATTGGGTAAACAAGAAAGCGAATGAAGGGGTTTTGACAAAAGATCCGCGATTCAATACCTTATTCCTGCAACGTTATGATCAGCGGTTGAATCTGACAGCATTGGTTACACCTCTAAGAGATCTTACCATTGATCTTAATATGGATAAAACATTTACGAAAAACTATTCTGAATTATATAAGGACACGACGTTGACCGGTATAGAATTGCCTAAAAGAGTGAATCCATATTCTCTTGGTGGTTTTAGCATCAGTTATATATCTTATCAAACATTATTCAGAAAGTTTGATCCCAATATTGTATCTGAAACATTCAGGCAGTTTGAAAACAATCGTCTTCTTATTTCAGAGAAGTTAGGTAAACAAAATCCATACAATGGTACGAATCCAACACCTGGTCCTGATGGTTATTACCAGGGTTATGGCAGATATGCGCAGGATGTGATCATACCCGCTTTTATTTCTGCTTATACTAACAAAGATCCTTTAAGTATTGCGATAGTGAAGAATTCAAATCCGAAGACCAGTTCAAATCCGTTCAATGGATTAAAAGCAAAACCAAACTGGAATATTACGTACAACGCAACAAGTATAAAAGGTCTTGAAAAGACATTTACCAATTTAATGATACGTCATGGATACCGTAGTACTTTAAGCATGAATAGTTATAATTCCGCTTTATTCTTCCAGGATCCTTTCCATTATGGATACCCGTCTTTTGTTGATCCGCTTACGAATAACTATGTTCCTTATTTCTTTGTGCCTAATATTACGATCACTGAAGAATTCAGCCCATTGATCGGTGTAGATATGACTTTTACCAACAGGCTTACTGCAAGAATGGAGTATCGGAAAACAAGACAATTAAGTTTGAGTCTTATTGACTACCAATTGGCAGAAAATCATTCTACAGAATTAACCGTTGGGGCTGATTGGATCGTTAGAGGCATGCCGCTAATTAAAAAGATCGGCAAGCTGAAACTGGACAATGATGTTACATTCAAACTTGATTTCAGTATCCGGGATGATGCTACTGCAAATAGCAAGCTGGATCAGAATACTTCTTTTGGTACAGCAGGACAAAAGGTGATCAATATTAATCCAACAATAGACTATGTTGTTAATAGTCGTATAAGAGCTACATTCTATTTCCAGCAGCAAAGGACGATCCCCAAGATCGCCACTACAGCGCCAATCACCAACACAAGAGCAGGTGTACAGTTAACGGTGTCGTTAGCGCAATAAACCACGATTTTCAGGATGAAAGGGATTTTGATGATAATCAGGACGAAGTATTATTTTAGGAAAATGGTTTTGTATAAAGCTTGAGGAGATAATTTATAAAATCCTTTTTTGTGCTATGTAAGATATCAGGAATTATATTCGAACCAAGATTTGTAAGATTGAAAAGATATTTAGGAAATACGATGGGTTACTCATGTAGAAAATAATATTTTTAATTTAAGGCGTTCAGATGAAATATGAAGAGATAACTTATAAGATCATTGCTTGTGCAATGGAAGTGCATAAGAAACTGGGACCTGGTTATCCCGAATATATTTATCATCGAGCACTAATAATAGAATTTAAATTGCAGTGTGTGGTTTTTGAAGATGAATTTGAGATAAAGATTTATTATAAAGGCGAACAAGTGGGAATACGAAGAGTTGATTTTTTAGTTGAGAAAATAGTTCCAGTTGAAATAAAAGCCGCATCAGAATTATCAGATATAAACATTGCGCAAGCAAAAAATTATGTAGAGGCAAGTGGAATTGAAATAGGATTATTGATAAATTTCGGCGCTGCGAGTCTTCAATTCAAAAGAATGATCAATAACAGAAGTATGTATCCTTAATTTTCTAATTAATCCTATAAATCCTGAAAATCGTGGTTCTGACTATCTCACTTTCTTAAACATCATCACATAACCACAGAGGTTCTTTTTCTTTTGCTTGTTTACCTGTACAGGTTTCATCATGTGGAATTCGGAGAACTGAGGTTGATATTCGTACGAGATTATGTTTCCATCAATGTCGCCCCATTTCTTTTGTTTAAAGACAACTTGTTTTTCATTCCAGTCAAACATGCGGACCTCATAAAGACGGCTGGTATAATCGCCTATAAAAACAAATTGGTAAAGACTTCCTTGTGTTAATGGAACGATCACTGGCAATTCGAATTCGCTTTCCATTGTAATAGAAGCCTCTTTTAAAAGAACAAAGCCATCATCAACATAAATTTTCTTAAGACTGTCAACCTGGTGAGCTATCAGTTGATCATTACAGGATTGCATTGACTGTGAATTAGCAAAGAAGACACTCAGCATTAATGTTAGGAAAACCAGGTAGGTTTTTTTCATAAGGGTTCTTAACAGGTATTGAAATGATAACGACATAAAAATAGATTCTATTACCCTGGGTTCTAAATTTTTAATTAATAATATTCAAGACATGGTACAAATGCCACGATGAACTACGCAAATCAAAAAGATCAATTAAGGAAAAATAACAAGTACTTAAGTAAGGAGGTGGGACCTATAGCAGTAAATCTACGAAATCCATTTAAGTGGGTGAAAAAATGTTGAGAACAATTAAAACTATTTGCGATTAAAGTAGATCGCATTAGCCTGTTGAGTACAAGTCAATACAAGATCATTGATACAAACATGGGGAGGAAGTGTAGTACAGTAATAGATCACATCGGCTACATCTTCTGCTGTAAGCGGAGTAAGACCATCATATATTTTTTTTGCAGAGTCTTCATCGCCTTTAAATCGAACAAGGGAAAATTCTGTTTCTGCGGCGCCGGGATGTATAGCTGTTACTTTTATTCCATGCCTTAAAAGATCGATCCGCATGGATTGTGAAAGAATATCAACTGCGGCTTTGGTGGCACAATAAACATTTCCTTTTTCATAAACATCTCTTGCTACAGAACCAAGATTGATAATATGTGGAGAGGAGCTTTTTTTTATTAATGGCATTAATGCTTTCGTAGAATAAATTAACCCTTTTACATTCGTATCGATCATCGTGTCCCAATCATCTATATCGGCCTCATCAAAATAGTCCCGGCCAAGTGCAAGACCTGCATTATTTATCAAAATATCTATGTGTTGCCATTCACCAGGAATATTTTTAACTGCTTCGAACACTTCATTCCTGTTGCGGACGTCAAAAACAGAAACAAGAATTGCGGTATTGTATTTCTTTTCAAGATGTTCTTTTAATTCAAGAAGTTTATCCTCGCGACGTCCATTAATAATTACATCATAGCCATGACAAGCAAATTTTTCCGCACATGCTTTTCCAAATCCTGATGAAGCACCGGTGATAAAAACAATTTTTGACATAGTAATTTTTGAATTAGATTTTAGATCGAGGTATTACTTCAAATTCTTTTCTGCTAATACAAAGCAAATCTAAAATCTGCAATCTGCAATCTGAAATTTACCGGATAAGTGTTGCTGTTCCTTTTTGGAAAATTGGTTTGCCGGTATAGTCAACCGCTTTTACCATCCAAACAAAAGTATTTGTTGTTTGAGGTTTGCCGCCGATCTGACCATCCCATCCTTTGCCATTTATTGTTGTGGTGAAAACAAGCTGTCCCCAGCGATTATATACGCTGAAATATTCAATGCGTTCTATTCCTACGGCAATTGGTTTTAAAACATCATTGAGCCCATCGCCATTAGGAGTAAAACCGGTAGGAACAAATATCTGTGGATTGGTGCGAAATATCTTTACAAGCATAGAGGCGGAATCAAGACAACCCTGCAGGTCTGTCACATAAACTTTATAACGAATGCTATCTATATTAGAAGTGATCTTAGCAACTGGATTTGAAACGGAAGTATTATTTAAATAAGTGGGGGGCGTCCATACATAATTTTCTCCGCCACTGGCTTTTAATTGCAAGGGCTGGCCGAAAACTATCATTGTGTCTCTGCCCGCAGATGCTTGTACTTTTGGACGAACAGTTACTGTTACAGTATCATATGCCGGTTTAGGACATCCTAAAGTATCTGTTGCTGTTAAAATATATTTTGTGGTCAATGCAGGATGCGCTATCGGATTTAAAATATTAGGATCATTAAGAGAACCCTGAGGTCTCCAATAAAAATTACTTGCTTTTACTGATGCGTTTAATTGAACCGATGTATTATAACAAATACTGACATCAGGTCCGGCATTCACTGCCGGATATGGAGTAACAAACACTTTTACATCATCTGTGGCGGAACACCCTCCAATTTTTGCCGTTAGTTGGTATGTGGTAGCAACAGGAGGATTCGCCATCGGGTTAAGTATATTCGGATTATCGAGATTTAATGTCGGAGACCACGCAAATTGTAATCCATTAGTTGTTGCTCCTAATTGTACGCCGTCACCTTTGCACAAAGTAGTATCTGTTCTTGTAACAACTGATACATGATCTACTACTCTTACTCTTATTGAATCGTTATTAACGCAGCCATTATCATCTAAAAGGACCTTGTACCATGTTGTAGTTTTTGGGTAAACAAACGGATTGGCTGTATTTGGTGAAATGATATTGTAATTGGGTGTCCATGAAAAGACACCTGAACCCGAAGCTCCTAATTGAAGAGTATCTATATTACATATAAGTGTATCTCTGAATGGAAGTGTTATGGGTGGTTTATCAATAATTGTTATTGCCTTAGTTACTGTATCAATACATCCTTTGGTGCTTTGTACAATTAATTGTGCATTCTTTACACCCACGATGGGATAACTATAAACAGGATTTTGCAAACGGGATGTATCATTGGTCGCGGTTAGATCTCCAAAATCCCATCGCCACCCATTTACAACACCATATGCCGATGTAGTAGCATCCGTAAATGAAGTTGGTTTAGTAACGCAAATACCTGATGGAATAAAATCAGGGAAGAAACCGGGGTAAAGACTCATTTGCATTTTCGCAGAATCAGAACATGGATCACCGGGGTTAACAACGAGTTTTACAGTATATAATCCCGTATCAGGATAAGTAAATGAAGGTGCTTCGAGATTTGATGTATCGCTTAAAGTTCCGTTGATTCCAAAGTCCCAATGCCATGCATAAATAAGTGAAGTTGGAGTCTGGTTTGCAAAACCAACATTGAAATCATCACAGAAAACTGCTGAGAGTGGTAATTGTGCTGCTACAAAATCACAATCAGCAACTTTTAAAATAAAATCTTTGCGATGAGTATTGATAACGCTTCCATTTCGCCATTCATTAATACAAACAGTGATAACATAAGATCCTGCTCCTGGCGCAACACCTGAAATTATACCAGTCGTGGGATTAATCGTAACTCCCGGGCCCAACGGCGAGAATGCACTATAACCTGTAGCGTAAGGAACAACATTATAAGGCGGTGAAGATGGATTTGGAACAACCGGGTTTGTTTCGCTGCCACCAGAATAAGCTTCACAAAATTCATAGGTTAATACATCACCATCCGGATCAGTTGCGCTAAAGTCAAGTGTAAAATTCCTGTTTTGGCAAACCAGCGCAGTATCTCTTAAAAAAAATTGAGGACTTGAATTATGATTTCCTGCACCAAGTGTATTTGATCCTGCAATACTTCCCACATAGGTGGCACCTACTCCAATTGGTACTGACAGGTTGGTGATATTATCTACTCGACAACATCTTTGAAATGCTATCCAATAACCCATTTGATTATCGGGCAGAGCTCTTGTTAAATAATAATAACCCACCTGGTAACACACCTGTGGCGGGTTAATGATACAAGGAATATTGCCTCCTTTCTGTATTTGTTGGGTATGATCAAGATTCACAGCAAACGGGGAACCAGCAACTGCACCGCCTGTTAGTTTATCAAATATTCCAATATTTACAGTAGGGTCAAGTGCGGCGCCGCCTGAAAAACAATCTCTGAAAAGGCGAAGGGTTATCTTATAATTACTCATTCCGGGAGTTCCACTGGGCCCTAAGTATTCATAAAATATTTCACCACCAGTAATATGACGGGCAAAGGAAGGAATTGCGCAACAGATAAAGAGTATTACCAATAATTTTTTCATGCCGGATATGGTTCGTATGTCCTTACGCTCTTTTCAGGAACAAAAGCTAAGCTCGGAGGATCGCTTCCACCGGGCCGGAATCAGGTTTAAAAGTACTAAAATTTAATTGCATATTTACTTGCAAACAAGGTTGCTAATTCGTTAAAAGACCCTGATAAATAAACGAATGCTGCACAATAAAGTTGTTATGAAAAAAGAAAAACCCAGTTGTAAAAAGGGTTTCTAAAAATATTTGGCTTGTCACCTGACAAGTTCCCCAGCTAACTTAGTTTTCATTTCGCTAGCAAAAATTCTTCTAATATCCGGTTGGCGTTTTGTGTTTCCTCTATCATTCCCATGTGGCCGGAATTTTTCAAGATATGAAAATAAGATTTTTCAGGGAGGTGGCATTGCTTAAGGACGTCATCCAGAGGAATGGCCACATCATGTTCCCCTGCAACGAAAAGCACAGGACTTTTTGTGTTTTTTAATATAGAAGTTCGGTCAGGCCGGCTCATCATTGCTTCATAGTATGCTATGAGTGCTTCAGGAGTAAAATCCTTTAAACTATTAATGAACTGATCAATGGAATCTGGAATTTGTAATTTGGAATTTGGAGAGAAAAGGTTTGGTGTTGATGTTTTTAAAAATTCAAAAGCTCCATGTTGTTTTATGAATTCAATTCCTTTTTTGCGTGTTTCTTTTTTTTCTTCAGTATCAGCAAAAGCGGAAGAGTGAAAAAGGCCAAATGCATTTACATGGTTCCAGTAACTTTCAACAAGAGCTAATGTGATATAACCTCCCATGCTGTGACCGATCACTGTACATTTGTCGATATTTTCTTCATGAATAATTGAATGCAGGACTTCTGCCATTCCTTGCATGGTCATATCATCGATCATTTCTGATTTGCCACTCCCAGGAAGATCAGGAACGATAAGATGGTATTTGCTTTTTAAATATTCAACTTGTTTGTCCCATACATTTCCATCTTCGCCAAAACCATGAACAAGCATTAAGGGATCACCACTGCCAATGTTGCGGTAAAATATTTTTTTGTTTTGGTATAGAATTATTTTTTCCACTACTAGTTTCTTTTGCTTAAGAAAAAACTTCTTATTAAAATGATCCCAACTACAGGAAGTAAAGCTGTATTGAATTGTTGGGGGAGAAAGAACCATGCCAGTAACAGGGCTATTATATAAAAAAAGATAAAACGGAAGTAACTATTGATCCATTGTTTTTTGCTGAACAACATAAATGCAACCGGTAAATGTGTTGGCAAAGCCCAAAGCAAATTAAAATTATTCTTACACATGGCATGCTCCGTTCCAAACCACATGAATAAGATCAGTAAACCGATCAAGCCAACGATAACAAAGAAGAAGAAATCAAATATTTTGAGAAATAAACTCCATCTTTTAAGAAAAATGCTTAAAGAAGCTATTAATAAAAATAAGACGCCAAAAACAATAAGAGGAGTGATACCTGTTTTTGTTTTGTAAGCATCAAAATAATTAAGCAAGATCTTTTTCTCACTTACTACGTGTTGACCATTCAATGTAGAACTGTCAAAAGCCATCAATAAATAATCAGGCAAGAACATTGCTTCACGATTTGTCACCTTCTTATCCATTGGAATACCAAGGAGCATATCAATTCCCAATTTGCTCCATTGCTGACCGCCTCTATCAAGATAGACATGAATTAAATTCCTGAATGTCGTACCAGGGTTTGGTAAAATATTTTTTGATTCAAGTTGTTTGCCTGCTGCTTTTTCCAGCATATCACGAAGCCGGGTGGTGCAGTTATCATAATTAAAATCGTAGCGGTAATATTTGTTTTCCTCTTTTGCATTTTCGAAAAGGGCTGCGACCATTCTTTGTTTTTCTTCGCAGGAAATATTTAGTATCTGTTCGGTAATGCCTCTTTTGTAATATTCATATTCTTCCATGAAAGAAGGCAGTGAGTCAATGGAGACAAAATATAAGAGCTTTCCTTTTACAAACTTGTTATAAAAATCAGGGTCATAAAAATCAAAAGTGCCGTAGTTGAAAACGAGATCAGTATTGTTGTTACTATTTACTACTCTTAATGCACTGTGACCAAATGTTGAATAAAGTTCTGTGCCGGGGGTGCAGGTAAGTAAACTGATACGTATGCCGCAACTATCCTGGGAAAAAGAGGAAAAGTGAAAAGTAAAAAGTGAAAAGTAAAAAAGAAGTTTCTTCACTGCAGTTGTTTTGGTAAAAATATAAGTTTTATTTCACGCAAAGGCGCAAAGAAATGCTAAGAACGCAAGGATTTTTTTCTGATTTGTTGAATAGAATTATTGAACGTAAAAGAGTGCGACGCAACAGGCGATGATAGTAGTAATGAAGTTGACCTCATCCTCTTATCCTTCTCCTAAAGGAGAAGGACGGTGCCTATGTACAAATCCAAACTTTTATTTCTTCCACATCAACTTTTGTACAATTCCAAACAATTAAAGATTCTTCATTCTAAGTCTCCCCTTTAGGGGAACAGGGGTTACTTCCTGCTATAATTCGGCGCTTCCCTTGTTACTTCCACATCGTGCGGATGACTTTCTTTCATTCCTGCATTAGTGATCTTAATGAAGGTTGCTTTCTTCAGATAATCAATGTTAGCTGCACCGCAATAACCCATACCTGCACGAAGTCCGCCGGTGTATTGATAAACGATCTCTTTCAATATGCCTTTGTATGCAACACGACCTTCGATTCCTTCAGGAACAAATTTCTTTACATCATCTTCCACATCCTGGAAATAACGATCGCTGCTCCCGGTACTCATGGCGCCAAGTGAACCCATACCGCGATACTCTTTGAATTTTCTTCCTTCATAAATTATGGTTTCACCCGGACTTTCTTCAGTACCTGCAAACACACTTCCCATCATCACACAATCAGCACCAGCTGCAAGAGCTTTTACCATATCACCCGTGTATCGAATACCGCCATCAGCGATCAAAGGAATATTTTTTTGCCTGAGTTCACTGTATGCTTCCATCACTGCAGTAAGCTGCGGTACACCAGCACCGGCAACGATGCGTGTTGTACAAATTGATCCCGGACCTATACCAACTTTCACTGCATCTGCGCCAGCTTCTGCTAATGCTTTTGCACCGGCTGCCGTCCCGACATTGCCCGCGATCACATTCAGATTTTTAAAATTCTTTTTTACATCTTTCAATGCATTGATGACTCCCTTACTATGGCCATGTGCACTGTCAAGACCAATGATATCAACGCCTACATTTTGTAAAGCAGCAACACGATCAAGCATATCTCTTGTAATACCAACACCGGCTCCAACCAATAATCTTCCAAAAGAATCTTTCACTGCATTCGGATGACTTTTTAATTTTAGAATATCACTATATGTAAAAAGACCTTTTAGTTTTCCTTGCTTATCTACGATGGGGAGTTTTTCAACTTTTGTTTTCTTAAAAAGTTGTTCTGCTTTTTTGAGATCGGTCCCTTCTGGTGCAGTGTACAAATTTTCTTTTGTCATTACCTCACTTACTTTTCTTTTTGGATCGTCTTCAAATCGAAGGTCACGATTGGTAAGAATGCCCACGAGTTTACCAGCTTTATCAATAATAGGAATGCCACCGATCTTATTTTCTCTCATTAATTTCAATGCGTCGCCAATTGTGGCATTTGCAAGCAGTGTAACCGGGTCGAGTATCAAACCACTTTCACTTCTTTTTACTTTACGTACTTGCGCCGCTTGTTCTTCAATGCTCATATTCTTATGTAGCATACCAAGGCCACCTTCTCTTGCCAATGCAATTGCAAGATTGGCCTCAGTCACCGTGTCCATTGCTGCCGAAAGCATCGGAACATTTAGTGTAATATCTTTTGTAAGCCGGGTTTTTATTTCAACATCTCTCGGTAGCACCTGGCTATAGCCCGGTAATAAAAGCACATCATCAAATGTGAGTCCTTCGCCGAAAAATTTTTGGGATTGATTGTCTGTGGAGGGAATATTTCTTGTTGCCATGTGCAAAGATAGGGGGAGGGGAGGACTTTTAGATTTTGGATTTTAGATTTCGGATTTTGGGTGAAGCTTGTAATTCTTTATTTGATAGTGAAGGTGATTGACCAACTTTTGTAATTCTATTAAGCTTTTGTTGTGTCACTCACTTGTACTACAACAATTCTACTCAACTTTTAGGTCTCGCAGCGATCGCATAGATTCTGCGACGCTGGGCTACGTATAATGTTTCTTTGCGATCGCTGCGTGAAATTGTATTTTTAAATTAGCGGATCAATGTAACCGTTCCTTTTTTAAACACCGTTTGTTTTGTATCACGGTGTGTGTAGCTCAGCATCCAAACAAATACACCGGATTCCTGAGGAATTCCCTTTATCGTTCCATCCCACCTGTCTTGCCAGTTTGTTGAATGAAACACTAACTGTCCCCAACGATTATAAACTTTGAATTCATAATTATCAGCTTTCAACGCATTATGCGGGCCAAATTTATCATTGAGCCCATCATTATTAGGAGTGAAAGCAGTTGGTACATCACTAGTGCAAAAATCAAGAACGGTGAGTGTTTTAGTTGCACTATCACTACAGCCAAGGGCCTGGTTAGTGACAACTAATTTTACAGGATATTTTATTTCACGATTAAGTGTCGGAAAAAGAAAAGGCGGAGGATCTTTTACTAAACTTGTTCCAATAGATCCATACGTCCATCGCCATGTGTCAATGCTTCCTGTGCTTGTATTTTTTACTGAGAGCTTATCTTCCGGACAAATGATATTTTCCATTTCAAACGAAGCTTTCACTTCATTATTCAGTTTGATCACAGCGATAGATGAATCTGTACATACTCCATTGCTCACAAACAATTTAATATTATTCGTACTTGAAGCCGAAGCAATAATCGATGTGGACGAACTGAAAACAGGCGGAAAACTATTAATGTTCCATTTCCAATAGTTCACATCATGTGCCCCGTTGTGCGAAAAGAAAACAGTGTCTTTCACACATCCATATAAAATATTAGATTGAAAATCGGCAGACACAGTATCAACTGTAGTAAATGAAAGTGTTTGTAAAGGTGTTTCCTGTCCGCATTCATCAATTAATACATTTCCATCACTTCCGGCTTTTAATGAAACAGTGTATGTTCCTTTTGTGTAAATAGGAGAAGAAAATTTTACAATGATGTATTCTGTTTTGTCATTGATACAATTTCCAAATGCGCTGCTTACAGTAACAGGTGAAGGGCCGGAAACAGAAAAGTCAGTTCCGTTTGAAGCGATCGTGCTGCAGTTTATTTTTTTGGGGAAATAAATTTTTATTGAATCTGGTGCACAACCTGGTTTGCCAACACTATCGGCAAAAATTGGTTGCGGTTTATTATATGTAAATGAAACGAGTTCTCCTTGCGGAATAGTATTATCACAATTATCTTTTAGTGTATTACCATCACTGCCATTGTTAATTACCAGATTATAATTGCCATTTCCCATCGGGGCAGCCAGCGTTAAAGTTATTTCATCGAAATCAAAACCAAAACTACAGGAATCAGGCAATGCAGCTGTAACAGTCGTTACAGCAGGAAGCAAACTGAACTCAGAACCATTTGCAGTGATGCTGGTACATTTCACTTTTTTCTTCAGCTTCACTGTGATCTTTGTGCCGTCGCAATCAGGCTTTGCATTATCCAAATGTGGAATGACTGGGTCGGTAATAACAGCAGTGCCGCCTCCAAATGAAAGATCATAACCACTCTGCCCATCTGTAAAATGACTTATCATTAATATATATTCATGACCGGCACTAAGATTCGGCATGGCAGCAAAAGTTGGTAGATTACCTGCCGGATTGGAAGCACATTGTATAGAATTAATGCCTGCAGATGATGCGCCTGTAGGGCCATAAGTGCCTGCCCAGTTTCCGGTCACAACTAACATGTTGTTTGTGAAAATAGCATCCGGACTTTGCCCGGTGATATCCCATAATTGCCAATCATAGTCTTCATTTGCAGACAACGGAGTTATTAGAAATCCCAATGTGCCCGATGCGTAGCACGTGAATTTATAGAAGTATGGATTTTTATTTTGATAGGCAGCACCGCCAGGCTGGTTTGAACAGCCGGGAACAAATATGTTTACAGTTGAACAAACCGGAACAGATGCCTGGTGAAAAACAGTAGTACCGCAAACCGGAAATGCAGTGGAAGGAGTTTGTCCCAGGTTGGAACATGTCTGGCCAAAGCTGATGATCGCCTGAAAAACAACTATCGACAAAACCACAAAATATTTCCACAGCAGTTTTAAAGGCATAAAAGGAGATAAATATTTTTCTTTACTGCACTTGAGACAATAACAACGATTAAAACGTTGCCCCATTCATCAATCAGCGCAAACTATATAACTTTTTAGT
>Ga0066652_100001195_pt1 | contig 13198 bp, 14 predicted proteins | sample GraSoiAngelo_101_FD_71413 | JGI IMG/M metagenome (GOLD analysis project Ga0066652, IMG submission 71413) | Grasslands soil microbial communities from the Angelo Coastal Reserve, California, USA - 14_0903_02_30cm | ecosystem: Environmental > Terrestrial > Soil > Grasslands | place: USA...
TGAGCTGTACCTCGAGGTTCCCACCGCTCGTTCCCAGCCCGAGTACGCGAACGTCACGCAGGTTCACGACCGGATTCTGAAACGCCTGCCGTCCCAGCGCAGAGCATGCGACGACGACGAGCGTCAGTGCGATTGCCACGACCTTTTTCATGGTTCCTTTTCTCCCGATTCCTCGTTCGTTCGGCGCTTCAGCTCTTCCCACCACGCGATGCGTTTCGCGATCTCCTTCTCGAAGCCGAAAGCGCCTGGCTGATAAAATGTGCGTCCCCGCAGCCGATCGGGCAGGTACTCCTGCGGGATGTATGCCTCGGGGACGTCGTGTGCGTACTGATACCCCTTGTGATAACCCAGTTCCTTCATCAGCGCAGTCGGCGCGTTCCGGATGTGCATCGGCACGCCTTCGGCCGGCGTTTCGGACGCCGCGCTCATCGCCTCACCGAGGGCGACCTTTGCCGAATTCGATTTGGGCGCGGTCGCCAGATAGATCACCATCTGCGCCAGTGGTAAATAACCTTCCGGTGCTCCGAGCATGTGATACGCATCGCGGGCGGCGACGGCCAGCTTGAGCGCCTCGGGATCGGCCAGGCCGATGTCTTCGGCCGCCATGGCCAGCGCGCGACGGAACAGGACCATCGGGTCGCCGCCACCCTCGATCCACCGGGCCATCCAGTACAGCGACCCCTGGGGATCGCTGCCGCGCAGACTCTTATGGAAGGCGCTCAGAGTGTTGTAGAACTCTTCGCCACCCTTGTCGAAGCGCGCGAATCGCAGCTGCATCGCTTCGCGTGCCGCCGGCACGTCGATGCTGCCGCCCTCGCCGGCGTGTTCCGCAGCCGCCTCCAGCACCGTGAGCGCCCGACGTGCGTCGCCGTCCGCTTCCTCGGCGATGAGGTCGATCGCTTCGGCGGCGACCGAGAGACGCCGGGTCCCGAGGCCCCGTTCAGTGTCGTTCAGGGCACGATCGAGCAGCGCACGAATTTCACCCGGTGACAACGGCTGGAGCACGAAGACACGGACGCGTGAGAGGAGCGCGCCATTGATCTCGAACGATGGATTCTCCGTCGTCGCACCGACGAGCGTGATCGTGCCCGCCTCGACGTGGGGCAGAAACGCATCCTGCTGCGCCTTGTTGAGCCGGTGAATCTCGTCCGCGAAGAGGATGGTTCCGCGACCGACCTGCAGGCGCTGCTGCGCCTCGGCGACGACCTCACGGATGCGGGGCACGCCCTCCGTCACCGAAGAGAACGGGACGAACTCCCGGTCGGTGTACGCGGCCATGAGCCGGCCGAGCGTCGTCTTGCCGGTGCCCGGCGGACCCCAGAGGATGATGGAGCCGATGGAGCCTGTCTCGATTGCCTCGCGCAGCGGCTTCCCGCGCGCGAGGAGGTGCTCCTGTCCGACGAATTCATCGAGCGTCGCCGGGCGCATACGCGACGCAAGCGGCTGGGCGCGATCCGCCGCTTCCCTGAACAATGTCGGCTGCGAGGTGGGTCGTCGCGGCATGCTACCTCGTCACACCAGCGCTCGCGTCGCAAAATACGCTCCGCACCCGGCGAGGAAGCTGAATGGCGTCCCCCAGCCGCCGCGTGACTGCAGCTCGGGAACGAGGTTCGACGCGCCCACGTAGATGGTGACGCCGGCGGAGATCGCGAGGCCGTGCGTTCGCAGTGGCGCCAGTTGCTCGGTGAGGGCGACGCCGAGGAGGGTGGCGGCGCCGATCGCTCCCGCGGCTGCTATCGCGGTGCCCCGCCGCGCCCCCGCAGCGAGAAACAGGCTCGCGATGGCCAGTCCTTCGGGGAACTTGTGCAGCAGCACGCCCACGAACACCAGCACGCCCACGGTGGCGCTCACCGTGACGCCGCTCGCGACGGCGACGCCGTCCACGAACGTGTGCATCAGCAGACCGACGAGCGCGCTCACACTCACGAGCTGGGTCACCCGATGCGTCTCTTCCCCGAAATGGAAGTGCCGACCAAGCGTGTGCTGCGTGATGTGCACGAGCAGATACGCCACGAGCGCGGTGATCGCCGCGCGGTGCCCACCGCGCGCGATCGCCTCGGGCATCAGATCCACGAAGGCCACGGAGAGGAGAAAGCCCGCGGCGAAGGCCAGCGTACGGTCGAGGAGATGAACGCTCCACTCGCGCCGCGACGTGACGGCGAGCGCGCCGACGACGTTGGCCGCCGCGGCCGACAGGCCGTACATGACTTCCGTGCTGTTCACGCGCGCTGAAGACTCAGTCGCTCCACCGCAGCCTGAATCGCGTTGACGAGCTCCGATGCCGCCGGGAATTGCGCACTGCGCTGCTTCCAGCTCTTCGTGCGAACAACCGCCTGCTCCTCCAGTCCCTTGCCCTCGAGCAGATAGCACCACCGATCGGTGCGCGAGTAGATGAAAAGCTCGAGATACGGGTTCAGCGTCAGCTGGTCCTCTGACGTGAAGACCGAGAGCTCGACGCCGCCGTAGCGTGCCAGCAGAACCTTGAGGCGATTGATCTGCTCGCGGACGTCATCCAGCGGGAGCGCCTCGCCCTTCCAGCTCCGCCCTGAGCGCAGGTCCTCGAGCACGACGTCCACGGCCGGCGGCAGCTGCTCGGCCAGGGCGTGAAAGAGGTTCACGACACGCTCGGAGTTCGCGACGACATGCGCGGCGTAGTAGCCCTCCTCGGACGTAAACGTGAAGCCATCCGCCGGCGCGCGAAAGCGCCGCCACACAGTGGGCTCGGCTTGTTTGCCGCGAAACAGCATGAGGTTCTCGGTTCCTCAGGTCTGGTCCAATTGCGAGTGCAGCCGTCGCGCCTCGTCGAGCAGGCGGTCGGCGACGTTCCTGTCAGGATCCTCGACAACCCACTCGAGCAGTCTCGACAGAATCATACCCAAGCCAGGTCCCGGCGCGATGCCCGACCGCCGCAGATCGTCGCCATCGACGACGAGATCGCGAAGATCGACGGGCTCCTTCAGCGCCGCTCTCAGGCTTCGGCGATAGACCGAATGCACGGCCTGCGCCGCGGGCACCGTCATGGTGTCACGTTGCGGCTGTCGCACCGCGGACCAGCGAGCTGCTGCCATCCGGAAGAAATCATGGAGATGCGTCCGCCCGATGCGCGCGACCCAGCGCCGCACGGTGGCGCGGTCGGGCTCGCCTGCGACGAGTGCATTCGCGACCTCCTGTCCGAGCGACTGCCACCGTTCGGCCAGCGCCACGATCCATTGGCCGTCATGCCGGGAGAAGCGAAGCCGCGCCGCGAGGGCGGCGATCTCACTCGGCGACGCGTCGCCGAACAGCGCAGCCAGTCGCACCAGGCGTCGTCCGGGCTTGCGTGCGGATCCAGGCATCGACGCGCAATCCACCGCCGCGAGCGCCTGATCTGACGCCGCGACGAGCTCCGGAAGCAGCACCGCGGCGGCGCCGCTCTCACGCCACAGTCGCAGAGCCGTCGACGGCGCCCGGACCTGTTCCATGGTCTTGTCGAGCTCCTGCTTCACCCGCTCCGCGGACAGGCGAGTGAGATGCGGAGCGCTCGCGCGAATCGCCTGCCACGTCGCGGGATCCAGGTCGAACCCGAACCGCGCGGTGAATCGAATGCCGCGAAGCGCGCGGAGGCGATCCTCGCGCATGCGCTCGAGCGGCTCGCCGACCGCGCGCACGACGCCGCGCCGCAGGTCCGCCTGACCGCCGAAGGGATCGCGTACCTCGCCGTCGTGCGGCGACACGGCGATAGCATTGATGGTGAAGTCGCGCCGCGCGAGGTCCTCGTCGAGCGACGCACCAAACTCGACGACTGCGTGGCGGCCGTCCGTGTCCACGTCCCGGCGGAACGTCGTCACCTCGTGCATGACGCCCGCACGGTCGAGCACGCCCACCGTGCCGAATTCCACACCGACCGGAATCGTTCGTTTGCCGCCGAAGATCCGGCGGACGTCGTCCGGCGTCGCATCCGTCGCGAGATCCCAGTCCAGATGCGGATGTCCGAGCAGCGCGTCCCGCACCGCGCCCCCGACGCACCACGCCTGGAAACCAGCGCGTTGGAGGTCTTTGCTGAGCTCGATGACGCCTTGGGGCGGAAGGATCCGGGGGAGTTTTTGCGGTGTTGCCACTCTGCCTTCCAGGCGTCTCCGCTCAGTGTGATATTTCGTTGTGCCGCAACAGCTTCAGCGTACGCACCTAAACTAGTCTGGCGGGCTCGACCTTCGCATGGAAACTCTCGTCCAACACTCCCTCGCGACATCGGAATTCAAGGCCGACGTGCTGTCGTTTGTCGCCGGTCAGCCCACCGAGCGAGTAAAGGTCGAGAGCTACGTACCCCGCGTCAAAGTACGTCGGCTGCTCGCCCATCTGCTGCATATCGAGCCCGCCCTCGAGATCGAGAAAGTCGTCGTGCGCGGGTCCTCGGGGTGCTCGGACTTCGTGGGTTCGGTGGATGTCCACACGACCGCGGGGCAGCACGCCTTCGAGTTCGTGTGGGACTGTCGATGGAAAGCGGAGAGTGAGGGGTACGTGGATTTCTTCGGATTCCCCGACCAGATGCGCGCCGCCATGGAGTTCGACTGGCGTTGCTTCCAGCGCTGGGAGCGTCGCTCCGTTAGCTGATCGCGGCCGAGCGATCAGCGCGCGAAGAACTCGCTCACATCCAGTCCGGCGCCCAGCGCCAGCATGAGGTCGATGCGGGCCTGTTGCGGTCTCCGGCTCCCGGCGAACACTGCACCGAGGTCGTGGAGGCGTCTGCCGCCGCCGTCGTAACCATAGGTGTGGCCGACGCGCCCGCGGAGCGCCCGTGAAGTGATGACAACCGGCTTCCCGTCCGCAACCCAGCGCTCGATACCCGGGACCATTTCTGGCGGTACGTTGCCGCGTCCCATGCCGGCAACGACCACTCCCTGTCCGTCCCGGCGCGCGGCGTCCAGCAACCGGGAATCCGCGCCGGCATAGGCGTAGACGATGTCGATCGGCGCGGCGAGCAGCGTCGTGTGCACGATCTCGCATGGTGAAGGGATGGCGCGCCGAAAGATGACGCGCCCGTCGTCGACGACGCCGAGCGGGCCGAGTCCCGGACTTTCGAACGCATCCACCATGTGTGTGTGCGCTTTGGTGACGTCGAGTCCCGCGAAGATCCGGTCGCTCATCACCACGAGGATGCCGAAGCCACGCGCCTCGTCGCTGGCGGCGACGCGCACGGCCGCACCGAGGTTCGCGGGGCCATCCCACCCCAGGTCGCTGGTGGTGCGCATCGCGCCCGTCAACACGACTGGCTTCTCCGTCGCCAGCGTTCGCGACAACAGATAGGCCGTCTCCTCGAGTGAGTCCGTGCCGTGCGTGATGACGACGCCCTCCACGTCGGCACGAGCGACATGGCGCCCGATACAGTCGCGCAGCGCCATCATCCGCTGCGGCGACATGTGCGGACCGGGGAACGATCCGAAGTCGTCGATCTCCAGCGCCGCGATGTCGGCCAGCTGCGGCACGAGCTGCAGGATGTCGCGTCCGGCGAGCGCGGGCACGGCCCCGCGCGCGGCAGCGTCGTGTCGCATGGAGATCGTGCCGCCCGTGAAGACGAGCACGATCATCCGATCAACACGCTCCCACCGTTGACGTTCACGATTTCGCCGGTCATGTGTCGCGCGAGACTGGAGCAGAGGAACACGATGGGCCCGGCGATGTCGCGCGGATCGGCGACGCGTCCGATCGGGATCGACGCGGCAATCCGCTCGCGGCCGCCGCCGGCATATGGGATCGCGGCCATCTCCGTGTCGACCCACCCCGGTGCAACACAGTTGACGGTGATGTCACGACTCGCGAGCTCGATGCAGAGGGATTTCACGAAGGAGATCATCGCGCCCTTGGAGGCCGCGTAGTCCGCGTGAAAGGCCTCGCCGCGCTGCCCGGCCGTGCTCGCGACCAGCACCACGCGCCCGTGGTCGTTGAGCACCCGGCTCGCCGCGCGCGTCGTGTAGAAGACCGAATCGACGTTGTCGCGCATGGTGCGACGCCACTGGTCGTCGGACATCTGCCCCAGCGCGACGGGATCGGGAATCCAGATGCCGGAATTGCCGACGAAGAAATCGAGCCCCTTGTCGCCGAGCCGGCGCACCGCTTCACCGACGAGGGAATCCGCGCCGTCGGCCTGACCGATGTCCGAGGCGATCGCGACCGCGTCGACTCCGAAGCCGTGCGCGCGGCGTACGACGGCCTCAGCGTCGGTTCCCCGCGTCCGATAGCCGATCGCCACGTGCACGCCCCATTCGGCAAACAGCATCGCCGTGGCCGCGCCGATGCCGCGCGAGCCGCCGGTGATGAGCGCGCGCCGGCCGGCGAGGTCCTTCACAGCTCGCGCTCGACGATGTCGCAGATGATGTGCTCGATGCACATCTGGAGCTCCTGCGCCCGGTCGGTCCGCTCGGTGGGGATCACGACTGCGTGTGTCGCGAGGCCCACGATCCTGCCGCCGTCGCGGGCGCTGAACGCGAGGACCGCCACGCCCTTGGCGCGAGCCGCCTCCGCGGCGCGAAGGATGTTCGGGGAGTTTCCGCTCGTCGTATGCACCACCAGCAGGTCACCGGGCCGGGCGAGCGCTTCCACCTGTCGAGCGAAGACCTCGTCGAATCCAAGGTCGTTGCCCGCCGCGGTGAGCAACGACGTGTCCGTGGTGAGCGCGACAGCCGGATACGCGCGCCGTTTCCGCGAATAGCGCACCACATACTCCGTCGCGAGATGCTGGGCGTCCGCCGCGCTGCCACCGTTGCCGCAGAAAAACAGTGTGCCGCCGGCCCGCACTGTTTCCCGCACCAGTTCCAGTGCCCGTTCCAGCGCGGGGCCGAGCTCCTGCACGACACGGTTCGCCGTGTCGGCCAGCTCGCGGAGCGAATTGCCGAACGAGTCAGACACGTGCCAGGGATGACGTGCCCAGCGCATGGATGCCGCGAGCGGCGGCGGCGCTGATGGCCTGGACACTCGGCCCGTATTCCGCGGCGTGCTCGAACGCGAGAGTCGCCAACGCGTCCACTGCCAGCAGGGGCAGCGCGGAATCCCGCTCGAAGCGATGCTCGGTCACGATCCGATCGAGCGCACGAGCCGCGGCGGCCACGCACGCGTCGCCCGCGCGCTCTGCAGGCAGGCGGGCGTCCTCAGACAGAGCGTCGAGCATCGCGGACACGAGGGTCCCTGGTGCGGTATGGGCCCGCTGCTCGACCCACTCGTGAACGGTCACTTCGGCGAGAGCAGCGGACGGATGATGGCCGGCGCGCCGCGTATGGCGTCGTCCAGCTTCGTGGCGTCCGGGATCCCGGCCTGCGCCATGTGCGGCTTGCCGCCGCCGCGGCCTCCCGCGACCGCGGCGATTTCCCGAACGAGATTATCCGCGCGCACGCCACGATCGCGCAGGTCGTCCGTCACGACGACGAGCAGCGTCGTCTTTCCATCGGCCAGCGTGGCGCCGAGCACGCCGACACCGGATTCCAGCGTTTCGCGCAGCGCGTCCCCCATCGCCTGGAGCTCCTTCACATCCCCGGCGCTGACACGGCGGCCAACGAAGCGGGCTCCATTGGTGCCCAGCGATTCGCCTTCGGAGATCCACTGCTTCATCTGATTGCCGCCGCCGCGCATCGTCTCCTCGAGCCGGCGCTCGAGATTGCGGCGCTCCTCGACCAACGCGGCGACTCGCCGCTCCACTCCGTCTTCGCCGGTCCGGAGCAGCTCGCCGATGCGGCCCAGCGTACGCTCGCGCTCGTGCATGAACTGGAACGCGCCCGGGCCCGTGACGGCCTCGATGCGACGCACCCCGGAGGCCACGCCGGTCTCGGCGACGATGCGGACGAGCCCGATCTCGGACGTGTTGCGAACGTGCGTGCCGCCGCAGAGCTCCATCGAGAAGTCTCCGACGGTCACGACGCGGACCACGTCACCGTATTTCTCGCCGAACAGCGCCATCGCGCCGGCCGAGCGTGCATCGGCGAACGCCATCTCGCGGAAGGTGAGGGGAATGGAGCGCCAGACGGCGTCGTTCACGATCCGTTCGATCTCCTCGAGCTTGTCCGCCTTGACCGGTCCGTGATGCGTGAAGTCGAACCGCAGCCGGTCCGGCGCCACCAGCGACCCGGCTTGATGCACCGCTTCACCGAGCACTTGGCGGAGCGCCGCATGCAGCAGATGCGTCGCCGTGTGATTTCGCTCCGTGTCGCGGCGCTGGCGCGACGGCACACGCGCGACCACGCGGCCGAACGCGAACGGCCCAGTGACCTTCCCGACTGCGGCCGGACGTCCGTCCACCTTTCGGACATCATCCACATCCATGCGCCATCCGTCGCCGACGATCTCGCCGCGATCGGAGATCTGCCCGCCGGACTCGGCGTAGAACGGTGTCTCGCGCAGCAGCATGGCGACGCGACCGCCGTCGAGATGTCGCACCGCCGTCACCTGCGTCTCGATCTCGACGGTGTCGTATCCGACAAACCGCACGTCTCTCGCGGACGCGCCTGCAGACGTCTCCCACTGGGAAAGATCGTCCAGCGCGTCCGTCTCCACGCCGAGCTTGCGCGACTTGCGCTCTTCCTGGGAGCGGCGACGCTGCGTCTCGAGCGCGGATTCGAAGGCGGCGATGTCCACGACGTACCCGCGCTCCCGCGCCATCAGTTCCGTGAGGTCGATCGGAAAACCGAACGTGTCGTACAGCCGGAACGCGTCCTCGCCGCTGATGGTGCCGCGAATGTCCGCGCCGCCGCCCGTTGTTCGCGCGGGCGCGATCTGCTCGAACCGCGCGAGACCGCCCTCGATGGTGGCGAGGAAGCTCTGCTCCTCGACGCGCGTGGTGTCCACGATGTGCTTCGAGCGCTGCTTCAGTTCGGGGTACACGTCGGACATCGTGTCGACGACGGTCTGCACCACGGACACGAGCGTTGGCTCCTTGCGGCCGAGCAGCCAGGCATGACGCACCGCGCGTCGCAGGATGCGACGCAACACGTAGCCGCGGCCTTCGTTCGACGGAAATACACCGTCCGCCAGCAGGAACGCCACAGCACGCGCATGATCCGCGAGCACACGGAACGATGCCGGCGATACCGCGTTGGTGAGCACATCCGTGCCGCCGCGCCCTCCGGCGACCCTGATGCCCGAGCGTGACTCCCCGGATGTGCGGCCCCAGTAGGAGAAGCCGACGGTCTTTTCGACCGTTTCGAGCAATGGCGCGAAGAGGTCGGTGTGAAAGATCGTGAAATCCCCCTGCACGATGGAGGCGATGCGCTCGAGCCCTGCCCCTGTGTCGACCGATGGTTTCGGCAGCGGCACGAGCTTTCCGTCCGGCTGCTTGTCGTACTGCATGAACACGAGGTTCCAGAACTCGAGGAAGCGATCGTTCTCCGATCCTTCGACGAACGCATCCAGCGAGAATTCGTGGCGATCGAGCTGGGTCCATTCGCCAGTCGCACCGTCGGGCACGCGCCAGCCCTTGATGACGTGGGCGAGGTCGATGAAAATCTCGGAACACGGACCACAGGGACCCGTATCCGCCATCTGCCAGAAATTGTCCTTGTCGCCCAGACTGTAGATGCGCGAGTCAGGCAGGCCCGCGATCTCGCGCCACAGCGTTCGCGCCTCGTCGTCGGAATGGTGCACGGTGACGCGCAGGTGCTTCTTGTCCAGCTTCAGCTCGTCGGTGACGAACTCCCACGCGAAGCGGATCGCATCGCGCTTGAAGTAATCGCCGAACGAAAAGTTGCCCAGCATCTCGAAGAACGTGTTGTGTCTCGCCGTATGGCCGACCTGCTCGAGATCATTGTGCTTTCCGCCCGCGCGCACGCACTTCTGGGCCGTGGTCGCGCGGCGATTCCCCACCGGGGGATCCTCGAGGCCGAGGAACACGCGCTTGAACTGCACCATTCCCGCGTTCGTGAACAGCAATGTAGGATCGTCCGCCGGGACGAGCGACGAGCTCGGGCGAACGGCGTGGCCGTTGCGCTCGAAGTATTTCAGAAAACGATCGCGGATCTCGGCGGCACGCATCTGCGGAATATACGACGGCGCGTGTCAGGAGGACTGCGTCACTCCTCGATATCGTCGTCGAGTCGCTGAAGTGCTCCCCTGATCTCGTCGGGACCGAAGCCCCTGCGCGCAAGAAACGCGTAGACCCTGCGGCGGCGCGTGACGTCGTCCAGCTTCGCCATGGTCAGCCATTTCTTTCGCGCCACACGATGGATGCCGTCGGACGGATCGATGCCGTCCTCGTCGCGCAGCTCATCCAGCGCGCGCTCGCCAACGTCGCGCGCAATTCCCTTGCGCCCCAGCTCCTGGAGTACGCGGAGGCGCGACGCTCCAGTGCCCAGCACCCTCGCACGCGCGAACTGGCGCGCGAAGTCGTCGTCGTCGACGAGCTTCTGATCGCGCAGCTTCGCGAGCGCCGCCTCCACTTCATCCGCGGGCGAACCGCGGCGACGCAGCTCGCGACGCAGTTCTACCGTGGAACGTGCGCGAAACTCGAGGAGACGCAGCGCCTGGTCATATGCCGACCGCTGGGGCGACGCCTCCCCTGAAAAGCGATGGAGCCGGGGAGACGACGCTCTGTCGCGGCGGGAGTTTCCGGGTCCCGTCACGTCCACAGCGCCTCTCCCCGGCTCCGCCGGTTGCTCGGCACGCTACTCCTCTTCCGCAATCTCCTCGGCGGCCGTCTTGGTGGGCGACATTCCGAGGATGACCTTCACCTTCTCCTCGATCTCCGTCTGGAGCACCGGGTTGTCCTTGAGGTACAGCTTCGCGTTCTCGCGACCCTGGCCGATTTTCTGACCGTTGTAGCTGTACCAGGCGCCTGACTTCTCGATGATGTTCGCTTCGGCGCCGATGTCGACGAGCAGCGACGTATGGCTGATGCCTTCCGCGTACATGATGTCGAACTCGGCCTGCCGGAACGGCGCGGCGACCTTGTTCTTCACCACCTTCACGCGAACGTGCGAGCCCACGATGTCCTCCTTGTCCTTCACCGGTCCGATGCGCCGGATGTCGAGGCGCAGCGACGCGTAGAACTTGAGCGCCTTGCCGCCCGTCGTCGTCTCCGGGTTCCCGAACATGACGCCGATTTTCTCGCGCAGCTGGTTGATGAAGATCACCGAGGTGCGCGACCGCGCGATGGCGCCCGTGAGCTTCCGCAGCGCCTGGCTCATGAGTCGAGCCTGGAGCCCGACGTGACTGTCGCCCATGTCGCCCTCGATCTCAGCTTTGGGCACGAGCGCGGCGACGGAATCCACGACCACCACGTCTACCGCGCCCGAACGCACGAGGATCTCGCAGATCTCGAGCGCCTGCTCGCCGGTGTCCGGCTGCGAGATGAGCATGGCGTCCACGTCCACGCCGAGCTTGCGGGCATATTCGACGTCGAGGGCATGTTCCGCGTCGATGAATGCGGCGACACCGCCCTGACGCTGCGCATTGGCCACGACGTGGAGCGTGAGCGTCGTCTTACCGCTGGACTCCGGCCCGTAGATCTCGGTGACGCGACCGCGCGGGATACCGCCCACGCCGATCGCCGCGTCGAGATTGATGGCCCCCGTGGGGATCGCTTCGACCCGAACCTTGTTCTCCGAGCCGAGTCGCATGATCGAGCCTTTGCCGCAGCTCTTCTCGATCTGCGCGATTGCGAGGTTCAGCGCTTTCTTCTTGTCGTCGGCAATCGTTGACACAGCCATTCTCATCCATCCTGTCGTTGAAAGGTCCGAACTCTTGGCTGGCTAGCGTGACATGGTGCCGCAGTGGGGACCCGAAGAAAATACGAAAAGCTCGAGGTTTATCAAGCGGAAGTTGCGAGAATGAAGGCGTTTTCGACGTGACAGACTCGAACGACGGCGCCGTCGACCAGCACGCCGATCACGTCGAACCGGTACGAATCCGCCACCCGTCCGTTTCGGTCGATCCAGACCATCGCAGAACGCTCTAACTGCTTGCGCTTGCGATAGTTGACAGCCTGTACCGGACCGCCGAATTCGTCGCCGCGCCGTGCTTTGACTTCCACGAACGCGACCGTGCCATCCCGCTCGACCACCAAATCGATATCACGGTGACCGTTCCTGAACCGTCGCTGGATGACGCGCCACCCGCGCCGAGTGAGCCACCGCTCCGCGATTCGCTCTCCGAGTTCCCCGAACGCCTGCCTGGCCGCTGACATGGGGCGAGAATAGCAGCCGTCCCGAAACGTCCATCACCATATGGATGCACGGTTGGACGGGAGCGTTGCATTTAGGATCCGCGCGCCTTGATCATCGCCGCGGGGTCGTCCGTCACGATCCCGCTTACACCGCCGTCCCACAGTCGCCGCGCGACATCGGGTTCGTTCACCGTCCAGACGTGCGTCGGGATTCCGATGGCTCGCGCCGCACGCGCCATCGGCAGCACCGGGATGGGAAAGCCGCGGAAGCTGCGCGTGATGGAGAGCACCTGGTACGGCGGCCTGGTGGTGCGCATCCGGAACAGCCCAATCGGGATCATGCGGGTCGCGTCGCGCATCGACGCACAGGAGGAGATCCCGCTCCCATAGAACCACTGCATGACCTCCGTCCGAGGGGATCCGATGAGCACGTGATCCTGGATGGCGAACCGCCTCACCATGTCCGCGGTCGATTCGGCAGCGGCCATCTCTTTCACTTCGATCACTACGGGAACGTCGCGAAACGCGTCGAGCACCTCTTCGAGCGTCGGTACCGGCACCCGCTTGACGCGGTAGGGCGACCGTGCAGCGGCGTCGAGCGCGCGCAATTCAGCCAGCGTCATCGTGGCGACGTCGCCGATCCCGTCGGTGGTGCGGTCGACGCGCGAGTCATGCATGATGACGGGGACGCCGTCCCGCGACAGGCGCACGTCGAACTCGAGCGCGTCGGCGCCCAGCTCAACGGCTTGACGCAGGGCGCCCATCGTATTCTCCGGTGCGCGGATGCGATTGCCGCGATGGGCAATCACGAGACGCCGGTTCAGGTCCAGCAACGGGTTCGCCGGCATCACGGCGCCATCAGCAGCCAGCACGCGCGGATCGCGCTGCTGGTCGCCGTCATCATGTGCGCGGTCCGCAGATGCGATCGAGGTCCTCCAGCCCCGCGAGCACGTCGCGCGGCTTGGAGCCGTCGGGAGGGCCGAGCACACCCGACGCGTGCAGCTGATCGATGATGCGCGCGGCGCGGCCGTACCCGACCTTGAGCCGTCGCTGGAGCAGCGACGTCGAGCCCTGCTGGTG
>Ga0066652_100001196_pt1 | contig 13192 bp, 14 predicted proteins | sample GraSoiAngelo_101_FD_71413 | JGI IMG/M metagenome (GOLD analysis project Ga0066652, IMG submission 71413) | Grasslands soil microbial communities from the Angelo Coastal Reserve, California, USA - 14_0903_02_30cm | ecosystem: Environmental > Terrestrial > Soil > Grasslands | place: USA...
CTCGGCTGGCCCCAGGCGTTTGGCGGGAGCACCGCTGACGCGCCGCCGCCGACGGTCGTGGCCAGCACCGTGGTGACGCTCATCAACATCCCGGCCATCGCCGTCGGCGCGGTGATCCTCACGATGTCGCTGGTGAATGCGATGTCGCCGGCGTTTCACGTGAATGCGCTGCTGGCGAAGAACCTGATCTTCTTCTTCGGCCACGTGTTCATCAACTCCACGATCTACATGTCGGTGATCGCCGTGTACGAGCTGCTGCCGTCGTTCACCGGCCGCCCGTGGAAGACGTCGAAGCCATTTCTCCTCGCCTGGACCGCCACGATGCTGATGGTCCTCGCGGTGTACCCGCATCATCTGCTGATGGATTTTGCGAACCCCACGTGGGCGAACGTGATGGGGCAGATCCTGTCGTACACGAGCGGGTTGCCCGTGCTCGCCGTGACCGCGGTGGCGACGCTGGCGAACGTCAACCGCTCGGGCATCAGGTGGAACCTGACCTCGATGCTCCTCTTTACCGGGATCATGGGGTGGAGCGTCGGGGTGATCCCGGCGATTGTCGACGGTACGATCGCGATCAACCGCGTCATGCATAACACGCAGTGGGTTCCGGGACACTTCCACACGTATCTGCTCGTCGGCCTCGTCGCGATGCAGTTCGGCTTCATGTATTTCCTTGGCACCGCGAAGGACCGGACGGACAACGCGTTGGATCGCGCCGCGTTCTGGATGTACGTGCTCGGCGGCTTTGCGTTTGCGGGCGTCTTCCTCGCCGGCGGGGCGCTGAGCGTGCCGCGTCGCTGGGCGGTACATCTGCAGCCGTGGCAGGGGCTCGACCGTCTGGGGACGCTCGCCGCTCTCGTGGTCGTGGCAGGCGCAATTGTCTTCGTGGCGCGCTATCTCATGCGTGCGCGGGCGGCGAGTGCGTGACGCGCGGCTGAGGCGGACCGTCCTCGCGTCGGCGATCGTCGTCGCGGCGGGCGGTGCGTCGCTGTATCAGGGCACCGGAGGGTTGCATGTCTTCACGAGCGAGCAGGCGCGGCGCATCAGCATCGCGCGCGCGCCGCGCCCGGTGCCGCAGGTGACGCTGGAGGACCAGTTCGGCCGGACGTTCTCGTTCTCCGATTATCGCGGCAGGCCGCTGCTCGTCGACTTCGTGTACACACGATGTACGACCGTCTGTCCGCTGCTCAGCGGTGCGTTCATGCGGCTGCAGCACCGCACTGACTCCGCGGGTCGGCTGGCGATGCTCAGCATCACCTTCGATCCTGCGGACGGCCGCAGTCGCCTGCAGGCCTACGCCGATCATAATCACGCCGGCCACGGGTGGCGCATGGCCCGCGTGCGTGACTCGCGCGATCTCGCGCGGGTGTTGTCCGCGTTCGGGATCGTGGTCATCGCCGACACCAATGGCGAGTTCCAGCACAACGCTGCGCTGCACGTCGTCGACGTCGCTGGCCGGCTGTCCCGCGTCCTGGATGTCGATGCGACCGCGGACGACGTGCTCGGGGCCGCGTCGGTCATGACGAAGGCACGCCCGCCGAGGGTTCGCGGTGCGGTGCGATGAGGCGGATCGGAGTGCTGCTCTTGCTGGTGCTCGTGCTGCCATCCGCACGTGCGGCTCTCGAGCGCGTCATGGCGACGCATATGCTGGTCCAGATTCCGCTGCTGGTAGTCGCCGGTGCGCTCATCACGTGCGACCTGCCGGAGCGCTGGTCCCGGCGGGCGGCCGACTGGAACGCGGGCGGTATCGCGGGGACGCTGCTGGCGCTCATCGCGAGCTCGTGGTGGATGGTACCGCGCGCACTCGATCTCTCGCTCGCGTCGCATACGATGGAGCTGCTCAAGTTCGTAACGCTACCCCTGTTCGTCGGCGCCCCGGTGGCGATGAGCTGGCGCGCCCTCGGCGGTATCGGACGCGGCTTCGTCCTGGCCAACGTGCTGCCGATGTGGGCGGTCGTGGGTTGGATGTATGTCGCCGCGCCTGTGCGGGTGTGCAACTACTATCTTGTGAGCGAACAGGTGATGGCTGGCACGGCGCTCGTCGCCGCGTCCATCGCCCTGGGAGTGCTCGCCTGCGCGAGCGCGTTCGTCTCGCATGCACATTCGAGCTGACATCCGAACTGTTCCCGTCGCCGCGGCGCTCGTCGCGAGCCTCGCTGCCTGTGTAAGTCCGCGGCCATTCGCGGAGCCGCAGAGTGCCGCGCAGTTTGCGTCCGAGATCGCGGCGTTCGATTCCGCCGATCGCGCGAACCCTCCGGCGCAGGGCGGTGTCGTGTTCACCGGCAGCTCCTCCATACGGCTCTGGCCGAATCTCGCCGCCGATTTTCCTGGCGTCACCGTATCCAATCGCGGCTTCGGAGGTTCGACGCTGCCGGACGTCAGCTTTTATATCCCGCATACGGTGCTCCCCGCGCGGCCCCGACTCATCGTGGTGTATGCCGGCGACAACGATCTCGCGTCCGGCCGCACACCCGCACAGATCGCCGACGACTACCGCATGTTCGTGCGCCGCGCTCGTCGCGCCCTTCCCGGGACGCGCATCGTGTACGTGTCCATCAAACCGAGCCCGAGCCGCTGGTCGCTCGCGGCGGGGATGTGCGAGGCCAACGCGCTGATCGCCGCCGAGATCGCGCACGATTCCCTCGCCGCCTTCGTGAATGTCTTCGACGCCATGCTGGGGCCGACGGGCTATCCACGCGCCGAGCTGTTTCAGGATGACAGCCTGCACATGACCGCCGCCGGGTATGTCATCTGGCGCGATCGGCTCGCCCCCGTGCTCAGCGGCCTGCGTCGCTAGCCGAACCGCGAGGCTCCGTGGCCAACCTGCTCACCGTCGCGCGGGTCTTGCTCGTCTTCCTGGTGATCGCCGTGTGGGCCCGACATCGCACGGTGGACAACGTCTGGCTCGATCTGGCGATGGTCCCGCTGCTCGCGTTCGCCATTTTCATGGACGCGCTCGACGGCTGGGTCGCGCGGCGCCTTCACGAGGAGTCGAAGGCGGGCGCGTTGTTCGACATCGCCGGCGATCGCATCGTGGAGCTGACGTTGTGGACGTTCTTTGCGATTCGTCGAGACGAGAGCGGTGACACGTACGTCTCGCACTGGGTGCCGCTCGTGCTCATCGCGCGGACGGTGCTCACGGACTTCGTGCGCTCCGCGGCATTCGAGCAGGGCAAGACGCCGTTCGGCAAGGACGAGAGCGCGATGCAGACGAGCACCTGGGCGCGCGAGCTCACCGTGTCGCGCTGGAGTCGCGCGCTCTACGGCGGACTGAAGGCGATCACATTCTGCGCGCTGGGTCTCGTGCTCGCATGGCCGTATCTGCGGTCGTCGGAGCTGGGCGGAAAGCCGCGGATGATCGTGGATGCGCTCGTGTACGCCACGGTGGCGTTCTCCGTCATTCGCGCCGTGCCGGTCCTCTGGGAGGGCCGCCGCTTCATCGCGAACACACCCGCCGAGTAGCGCGCCGGCTCACGCCATCCGCACGGGTGACGCTGAGCCTGCGTTTCCTTCCGCGTTCCGCGGTCTTGCGGATCGCTAACACGGGCGCCATCGTCTCGCCGCTGGCACCGGCGTGGGTGCCCCTCGTCTGATCCCTCCCCAGGAGACACCCCGCAATGCGAACGAGAACGCTCGTATTGTTCGGCGCCGTCGCTATCGTCGTGCTGGCCTGCGTGGCCGGCGAGCAAGTGACCGGCAACCATCAGCAGCACGCCGGGCCGCCGGCGAGCTTCAGCAACGTGAACGATCCGTCCAAGATCGATCTCATCGGCATGGCGGATCTCGTCGTGGACACCCAGGCGACACAGCAGCACTGGGTCGTGCGCCAGGAGAAGTTGCCGTACGAGTTCTGCAGCGTGCAGGAGGGCGGCGTCACGCCTGGCCTGCGCCGCATCATCCGGTTCACCGTGACCACGCCGAACATCGGCGACGCGGATGTCTTCGTCGGGGACCCCGTGCAGCACATGGATCCGAACGGTGACGGCGATCAGTCGGATGCGGACGGCATGTTCGAGTTCGCGTCATGCCACAATCACTATCACTTCCGCAATTACGCGGTGTATCGCCTGATCGAGCGCAACGCGGACGGCACCGACGGCAAGGTGTGGCGCACCGCGAAGAAGGGGTTCTGCATGCTCGACACGGATCCCAATCCACGCAGCACCTACTCGCGCGAGCAGCCCGCCGGCGATCGCAACTATTACGCGTGCGGCACCACGACCGCGCACGGGTTCCAGGGTGTCTCGCACGGCTGGTCGGACACCTACATCTTCTTCCTCGGCGGACAGTTCTTCGTGCTCGACGGCGGCGACGGACAGGACGTCGTGCCTCCCGGCGACTACTGGATCGAGGTGACCGTGAATCCGCCGTACGCGCCTGCTGGCAAGAAGGCGTGCCGCTTCGCCACGGACTCGAACGGCATGTGCCACAACTTTGTCGAGCGCAGTTACGACAACAACTCGATGCGCGCGCTCGTGACGATCGGCACCAACTCGGGACGCAGTGACGGACCGGAGAAGGACTCCAAGATCCTGGACTACGAGCCCATGAAGGGACCGGCGCAATAGACGAGACGACAGCGACCGGACGCCGGACGTCGATCCCCCCCTCCGACGTCCGGCGTTCGCATTTTCGTCGCGAGTGCCTTCCGTCCCCCTCGCGTAAGCCGGTAATACCGCGCGCGCCGGGCCGCCCACGTCTCACCATCATGCCAGTCGCCTGATACTTTCTGCCACCCACCGCTACCGGAGTCTTCCCTGTGCCGCGTTCAGGCCTGCTGGTCACTGTCCTTTTCTTCACCGCTACATCACTCCCCGCGCAGGTACGCTTTTCCGTGACGGTCCCGGCCGAACGCTCGACGACCCCGCTCGATGGGCGGCTGCTCGTGATGGTGTCCGCGGACACGACGGGCGAGCCGCGGCTGCAGGTGAGCGACAACGTGGCGACCGCGCAGGTGTTCGGCGTCGACGTGGACGCATGGAGACCGGGCGCCGCGCAGATCATCGACGCGAAGGCGTACGGGTATCCGATCCGTTCACTCAGCGACCTGCCAGCAGGTCGCTATCGTGTTCAGGCGATGATCAATCGCTACCAGACCTTCAAGCGTAGCGATGGCTTCACCGTGAAGCTCCCGCCCGATCGCTGGGAAGGGCAGCAGTACGCGCGCAAGCCGGGCAACCTGTACTCTCGGCCGGCGACGATGAACGTCTCACGTGCCGGGACGATCGCGCTCTCGCTCGATCAGGAGATTCCGCCCGTAGACGACTTCTCGAAGCAGGAGACGAAGTACGTGAAGTACGTGCGCATGCGCTCCGAGCTGCTCTCGAAGTTCTGGGGGACGGACACGTACATGGGCGCGTGGGTGCTGCTGCCGGAGGGCTTCGATTCGCATCCCGACGCGCGGTATCCGCTCGTGATCAATCACGGGCACTTCCCGTCGGCGGTGGACAACTGGCGCGAGACGCCACCCGATTCCACGCTGAAGCCGGACTACTCGGAGCGCTTCTCGCTCGCGGGATACAACCGGATCCAGCAGGACCTGTCGTACCAGTTTTACAAGGAGTGGACGGGCAACGGATTCCCGCGGATGCTGCTCGTGCAGATTCAGCACGCGACGCCGTTCTACGACGACTCGTACGCGGTGAATTCCGCGAACAGCGGCCCGTATGGCGACGCGATCATGCGGGAGCTGGTTCCCGAGATCGAGCGGCGCTTTCGCGGCATCGGTGCGGGGTGGGCACGCTTCACGTACGGCGGCTCGACGGGCGGCTGGGAGGCGATGGCCGTGCAGATGTTCTATCCCACGGAGTTCAACGGCGCGTGGGTCGCCTGCCCTGATCCCATCGATTTCCGCCGCTATACCGTCGTCGACATCTACAAGGACCGGAACGCCTACTTCATCGAAGGACCCTTCAAGCGCACACCGCGCCCCGGCATGCGCAATTATCTCGGCCATGTGAGCACGACACTCGAGCAGATAAACCACCGCGAGCTGGCTCTCGCCACGAAGACGCGCTCCGGCGATCAGTGGGACGTGTGGGAGTCGGTGTTCTCGCCGGCCGGTCCGGACGGGTACCCGAAACGCATCTGGGACAAGGAGACGGGTGTTATCGATACGAGCGTCGCGGCGTACTGGCGCGAGCACTTCGACCTGTCACACATCCTCGAGCGCGACTGGAAGACGCTCGGGCCGCAGTTGCGTGGCAAGCTGCGCATCTACGTGGGCGACATGGACAACTACTACCTCAATAACGCGGTGTACGAGGTGGAGAAGTTTCTCAAGCGCGCCGATCCGCCGGCCGATGCCGTCGTGGATTATGGCGATCGCGACGAGCACTGCTGGAACGGCGACCAGACACGCGCCAACGCCTACTCGCGACTGCGCTACGCGCAGATGTCGATGCCATGGTTCGTCGAGCGAATGCTGCAAACGGCGCCGTCGGGCGCGGACCTGCGCAGCTGGCGGTACTGAGCGATGGGAGTCCTCGCACAGCTCATCCTCGGTGCACTGCTGCAGCTGCCAGTGTCGAACGACACCCTCGGGTACCGATTCACGGTGCCGGAGGGCTTTGTCGAGTATCCGGAGGGTCGCGGTACGAATCGCAACGTGGTCGACTGCTGGGCCGAGGAAGCCGCGGACTCGACGTCGGCGACGCTCGTCCTGTGTGTGACCCGGCTTGGCCTCACCATGGGCACGGACACGCTGGAAGCGAACGATCTCCCCCCGAACACCCGACGACTGCGGTACAAGTGGAAGGAGTTCGACCTCCAGGGGTTCCTCGTGCAGGTCGCGCGAGACGACAGCCAGATGATGGCGCTGAATGTCCAGGTGCCGCTGCGAAAGGAGGCGATGCAGCTCACGCTCGCTGGTGCCCCGTCCGAAGAAGCGCGCGCGGACAGCATCATGCGTGAGACATTGGCATCCTTCGAGGGCGAGACCAACTGGCTGACGCGGAAGCAGCGCGCCGAAAAACTGGGCGAGGTCATCGGCTACTGGCTGAGTGCCGCCATTGGCGTCATGGCGCTCGCGTGGATTTACCGGCGACGCAAACGCGCCGAGTCTGCCGCGCGCCGCCCGCCGCCGCGACCGAGTCGCTCCGCTCCGCGGCCTTCGGCCGCGCGGCCGCCAACGACTCCGGGCAAGTGAAGGGTCGCGTCATCGCGATGGTGCTCGCGGGCGCAGTGGCCGCGAACGCTCAGACGGATTCCGTCTCGCGTGACCGGCTGGCGGCGCGCGAGTGGTACCAGGACGCGCGGTTCGGGATGTTCATCCACTGGGGCGTCTACAGCCAGCTCGGCGCCGGCGAGTGGGTGATGCAGAACCGCGGCATTCGCGTCCCCGAGTACGAGTGGCTCGCCAGCGGGTTCGACCCGGTGAAGTTCGACGCGCGCGCGTGGGTGTCGCTCGCCCGCGCCGCCGGCATGAGGTACATCACCATCACGTCGCGCCATCACGACGGATTCTCGATGTTCAGGACGGCGGCGACGCCGTACAACATCGTGGACTGGACACCGTTCAGGCGCGACCCGCTCAAGCAGCTCGCCGACGAGTGCGCGCGCCAGGGCCTGAGGCTGTTCTTCTACTACTCACAGCTCGACTGGCACCACCCGGATTACTGGCCGCGCGGCGGGACGGGACGCGCGACGGGACGCGCCGAGACCGGCGACTGGAATCGCTACATCGCGTTCATGGACCAGCAACTGAGCGAGCTGCTGACGAACTACGGTCCGATCGGTGGCATCTGGTTCGACGGCATGTGGGACAAGCCCGACGCCGACTGGCATCTCGCGTCCACGTATGCGCTGATCCATCGCTTGCAGCCGGCGGCGCTCATCATCCCGAATCATCATCGCGCTCCACTGCCGGGCGAGGATGTGCAGACCTTCGAGCAGGATCTGCCTGGCGCCAATACGGCAGGCTTCAATACCACGGAGATCGGCGCGCTCCCGACGGAGACGTCGCTCACGATGAACGGCGCATGGGGCTTCAACATCACGGATCGTGAGTGGAAGTCCGTGCGTGAGCTGATCCACACGCTCGTGCGCGCCGCCGGCACGGGCACGAACCTGCTGCTGAACATCGGACCGCGACCGGACGGCACGATCCAGCCGGAAGCGGTCGAGCGGCTCCAGGCGATGGGACGCTGGATGGAGGTGAACGGTGCATCGATCCGTCGCACGCGGGCCGGGCCCGTTCCACCGAGGAACTGGGGAGCGACGACGCGGCGCGGCGACACCGTGTATGTGCATGTGCTCGACTGGGCCGACCGAATGCTGGCGATTCCTTCGCTCGGCGCGCGTGTACGTCGCGCGACGGTGCTCGGCACGGGCGAAGTCATTCCCTTCACCGAAACACCGGCCGGCGTGACCCTCACCCTGCCGGCGGGACGCAGCAACGAGTACGACGAGGTCGTCGTCCTGGTCACCGTCCACTGAGCGATGGACGCCTCGCTCGCGATTCGCACCGCGACGACCGACGACATCGCGCCACTCAACCAGCTGATCGCACGGTCGGCGCGAGACCTGAGCAGAGGTTTCTACACCCCTGAGCAGATCGAGTCTCTGGTGCGGTATGTGTTTGGCGTGGACTCGAATCTCGTGAGCGACGGGACGTATTTCGTCGTGTCCCATGGCGCCGCGATCGCGGCGTGCGGCGGCTGGAGCAGGCGACGCACCCTGTACGGCGGCGATCAGCGTCCCGTCGGCTCCATCGACTGGCTGGATCCCGAGACCGACGCCGCGAAGATCCGTGCCTTCTTCGTCGCACCGGAGTTCGCCCGCCGCGGGATCGGCCGCGCATTGCTCGACCACTGCGCCGATGCGGCGCGTCGTGCCGGCTTCACCCGGCTCGAGCTCATGGCAACGCTTCCAGGCGTGCCACTGTACGAGGCGTGCGGATTCACGCACGTTCGCGACGTCGTCGATACCCTGCCGGATGGTATCGCCATCCCGTTCGTGCTGATGCAGCGCGCCGGCCTTGCCGTCTGATCGAGCCGCGGAACAGGATGACACGAGCGACACGGACGCAGTGGTTGTAAGAGCTGGCGCACGAAAAGCAGTGCACCCATCATTGCGCCGATGCAATTCGACCTGGCCAGTGGCGCCGCCGTGCTGGAGCGCACTCCGCGCACGGTGCGTGGGCTTCTCGAGGGACTGACTCCGGCGTGGACGGATGCGAACGAGGGACCGGCCACGTTCAGCCCGTTCGACGTCCTCGGCCACCTCATCCACGGTGAGCGCACGGATTGGATTCCAAGAGCGAAGATCATTCTCGCGCAGGGCCCGAACCGTCGCTTCGAGCCGTATGACCGTTTCGCGCAGCAGCGTGAAAGCCAGGGCAAGACGCTGAAACAGTTGCTCGAGGAGTTCGCGCATCTTCGCGCCGAGAATCTCGCGATCCTCGGCGGCTGGCATCTCACCGACACGCACCTCGCGCTCGCCGGCGAGCATCCGGAGCTCGGGACCGTCACGCTGCGACAGCTCCTCGCCACGTGGGTGGGGCACGATCTCGGCCACATCGCACAGATCGCTCGCGTGATGGCGAAGCAATACCGCGACGCCGTCGGCCCATGGAGACAATACCTGCCCGTCATGGATCGATGACGACCCCGGATACGACGCCACCAGTCGCGCCGCGCCTCGATCGCCATTTCGGGCTGCTGCCTGCGACCGCGCTCAACATGACGAACATGATGGGCGCCGGGCCGTTCATCACGATCCCGCTCCTCATGTCCGCCATGGGCGGACCGCAGGCATTGCTGGGTTGGCTCGTCGCGCTCGTGATCGTGGTGTGCGACGGGATGGTGTGGAGCGAGCTCGGTGCGGCGATGCCCGGCTCGGGAGGTTCCTTCCAGTACCTTCGCGAGGCGTACGGCCGCTCACGCTTCGGCCGCCTCATGGCATTCCTGTTCGTCTGGCAGTTCGTGCTCAGCGGGCCGCTCGAGATCGCGTCCGGTTACATCGGCTTCGCCAACTACGCGTCGTACATCTGGGCAGGCATCACCCGGCGCGACGTCATCATTCTCGTCACCGTCCTCGGGTTCCTCAACATCGCGCTGTTGTATCGCCGCATTCACTCGATCGCGAGGATAACGATCTCGCTGTGGGTCGGCACGCTCGTCACGGTGCTCGCTGTCATCGTCACCGGTGCGATGCATTTCGATCACCGTGTCGCGTTCGACTTCCCCCCGGGCGCGTTCAACTTCTCGCTCGGGTTCTTCCTCGGCCTCGGCGCCGCCTCGCGCGTCGGCATCTACGACTACCTCGGCTATTACGACGTCTGCTACATCGGCGACGAGGTGAAGGACCCTGGCCGTGTCATCCCGCGCTCCATCGTCATCAGCACGGCCACGGTGGCGCTCATCTACATCGCGATCAACCTGTCGATCATCGGCACCGTTCCCTGGCGCCACTTCGTCCCCGCGGACGCGCACCCCGAGTCGAGCTTCATCGTGTCGATCTTCATGCAGCAGATCTACGGGAAGACGATCGCAACGCTCTTCACGCTGCTCGTCCTGTGGACGGCCCTCGGATCGGTGTTCGCGCTGCTGCTGGGCTACTCGCGAATTCCATACGCGGCGGCGGAGAGCGGTTACTTCTTTCGCGCATTCGCGCGGCTGCATCCGACCCGGCATTTCCCGCATCTGTCGCTCATCGTGCTCGGGGTGCTGTCCATCTTCGCCGGTTTCTTCTCGCTCGGCACGGTCATCGACGCGCTGATCGTGACGCGTATCCTCGTACAGTTCATGGGGCAGATCGTCGGCGTGATGCTCCTCCGTCGCAGCGCCCCCGAGATGCCGAGACCGTATCGCATGTGGCTCTATCCCGTGCCGGCGCTCGTGGCGTTGCTGGGTTGGATCTTCGTCTTCGCCACGACGGATCCACGTGTCATCCTCTTTGGCGTGGCGGCGCTCGTGGTTGGCGGTATCGTCTTCCTGGCCTGGTCCTTCCGAAGCCATCGCTGGCCGTTCGAAGTCGCGTCGACCGCGCAGGCATAACGTGGATCGGCGCACGTTCCTGTCGAGCGCGGCGGCGCTCGCCGCAGCCGGGTGCGTGCGGCCGCGTACGGCCCCGACATCGGCGTCCACCGTCGTACCATCCGCGGCCCAGCTGGAATGGCAGCGCGATGAGCTGGCGATGTTCCTCCATTTCGGCGTCAACACGTTCACGGACCGCGAGTGGGGCGACGGCGGCGAGAACCCGGCGATCTTCAATCCGGTTGCGCTCGACGCGCGGCAGTGGGTCCGCGCCGCTCGCGCGGGCGGTTTCCGAGCGCTCATCCTTACGGCGAAGCATCACGACGGATTCTGCCTCTGGCCGACGGCGACGACGACGCACAGCGTGGCGTCCAGCCCCTTCCGTGGCGGGAACGGAGACGTCGTGCGCGAGTTCGTGGACGCTTGCCGAGCGGAGGGACTGCGCGCGGGACTGTACCTCTCGCCATGGGATCGTAATCACCCGACGTACGGCGACTCGCCGCGCTATAACGACGTGTACGCAACGCAGCTCACTGAACTGCTCACTCGCTACGGCGAGCTCGCCGAAGTCTGGTTCGATGGAGCGAACGGCGAGGGACCGAACGGCAAACGCCAGACATACGATTGGCCGCGCGTGTTCGGGCTGGTGCGACGCCTGCAGCCGGGCGCGGTGATGTTCTCCGACGCAGGTCCGGACGTTCGCTGGTGTGGAAACGAAAAGGGGATCGCGGGCGACCCGAACTGGTCGACCATGAATCCGGACGCCGTCGCATATCCCGGCGATCCGCGCCCTGAAGTCATCGACGCACTCCAGCATGGCGACGCGATGGGAACAGTCTGGCGTGCCGCCGAGGCGGATGTATCCATCCGCCCAGGCTGGTTCTACCACCCCGCCGAGGACGACCGTGTCCGCAGCGTCGACAACCTCGTCGAGCTGTATTTCAGCTCCGTCGGCCGCAACTCCAAACTGCTGTTGAACGTCCCACCGACGCGTGACGGCCTGGTGCACGCCACGGACGTCGACCGACTCGAGCGGATGCGGGCACAGCGCGATGCGCAATTCGCGGAGGATCTCGCCGCGCGCGCCAGCGGGCGCTGGACGCGCACCGGAGAGCGATCTGCGTTGCTCGAGCTCGACCTGGGCCGTGCGACGCGCATCAGCGTGGCGCGTCTCGAGGAGGATATCACGCGCGGCCAGGCGGTGGCGCGATACACACTGGTGGGCGATGCCGATGGGGAGTGGCGCACACTCTCGCGCGGCGCGACGATCGGCTACGCCAAACTCGATCGCCTCCCCGCGGTACCGGTGCGACGCATTCGCCTCGTCATCGATGAGGCGGCGCACACTCCAGCTCGCGTGACGCTGCGATTGTTCGCCTGATCACCGAGTCGTCGGCTGGCGCGGCTTCCCTACCTTATATAGCGTTGCGCCTGTGAACGCCGAGCTCGACATCGACGCGCGCGCGAAGCTGGCGATCTATCGTCATTTCGCGGACAGCGGCCGCGCTCCGACACCGCAGGACATGGCGCGAGCGATCGGCTGTGACGAGCACGACGTCGTCGCCGCGTACGCCCGCCTGCGCGCGCAACGCGTGCTCGCCCTCGAGAAGGACGGGCGCTCGATTCGCATGGCGCCTCCCTTCTCCGGCATCCCGACCGAGCACGAGGTGCTCGTGGACGGCATGCGGTCTTTCGCGAACTGCGCCTGGGACTCGCTCGGCATCCTGGCGGCGCTGCAGCGGCCGGGCGACGTGCGTTCGCGGTGCGGACAATCGCAGGAGCCGCTGCACCTGCATGTCGAGCGCGATGGACCGGAGCAGTGCGACTGGCTGTTCCACTGCCTCGTGCCCGCCGCGAAGTGGTGGGACGACATCGTCTTCACCTGAAGCACCATGCTCTTCTTCCGGTCGGAAGACATGGTGCGAGACTGGTGCGCGGAGCGGCGTGTTCCCATGCGCCCACTCGTGAACATCCCGCAGCTGTGGAAACTGTCCACCACCTGGTACTCGAATCGGTTGCAGGTGGATGCGCACCGTCCGAAACCGGATGAAATGGTGTCCATCTTCGCCGGACTCGGACTCACCGGTGATTTCTGGGATCCTCGCGCCGATCGTTTCTGATGCCGACAGTGGCGGGGACGTTCGCCGCCACACGTGCGGGCCCACACGCGGCCGAAGCCAACCGTGAAACAATGCGCCGTTGACGCGCGTTGGTCC
>Ga0066652_100001199_pt1 | contig 13183 bp, 15 predicted proteins | sample GraSoiAngelo_101_FD_71413 | JGI IMG/M metagenome (GOLD analysis project Ga0066652, IMG submission 71413) | Grasslands soil microbial communities from the Angelo Coastal Reserve, California, USA - 14_0903_02_30cm | ecosystem: Environmental > Terrestrial > Soil > Grasslands | place: USA...
CTGAGGAAGTCCTCCGTGCCTGATCCGGTCGTGGAGAGCGTGCCGGTGGCGAACGCCGTGATGGCCATGGGCTAGCCTCCTCAGAATGTCGGAACGAGTTGTGCGCCAACCACCCATATAGGAACCGCCGATTGGGTGCACAGGACGGGCGTTGCTGGATCGGGAAGCGTGACGCTTCCTAGTGCTTCCTCATATACAGGGACAACGCAAAGCACAACCTCATCGTTTGCGGACGTGCGGAAGCATGTCCCCACCGTCGTCGAGCACGAGACGCCAAGCAGGTAGTCCCCCGGCGGCAGCACAGTGTCCGCGATATTGATCTCTTGCACGGTATTCACCGTTGCGCTCATTGCAGTGGAACCAGCCGATACGATGCGTCTAAGTGCTGCATCGTATATGCCAACGTCGATGTTACCGGAGGACGTGGCACCGACCCAGAAGAGCAACTGGTAGACAGTGACGAAGGTGGATAGGCGGAATGGATAATAGAATGCCAGGTTATTGGCAGGCCATGTCGCGCTAGCCGTTCCGGTTAAGGTGGTGGTTGTCGCGAATAGCTCCACGGCGAGAGAGAGACCCAGCGATTCCACACTGAACGGAGTAATGATGGGAGAGGCCGGGAGAGCGTAACTCGGAAAGTCCACTCAATAGCTCCTAAACAGTGCGGTGATCGCCGGGATCAGGGCCGTCGTCCGCGCTGCGAAAGTCACGGTAGACGGCAGGGTATAGGCCGTGGCAGCTTCCAATGTCCCGAATAGTCGTGCCTTTTGCAGCGGCACCGGCGACACACCTGCGGGCGTAAGCATGATGTAATTGTTGGTACCGTCGGCTGCCAGCGCAAGGTAGTACAGTCCTGGACCGAGCTGCGTATCAGTGATGTCCAGTATGTGCTCGGTGTTGGTGCCCTTAGCTGTCGCGCCACTGCTCACGAGCCGATTGCCGAACCGATCGTAGATGCCGGCGTCAAAGTTGCCAGACGCCGTCCCGCCCGCCCCGATAATCAGCTTGTACACCGTTACTGGGGCCGCCAGGCGCATAGGCGCGAAGATCGCCTGATTCGCCGATGGCCATGCAGTGCTCTGCACGTTGGCCGTGGACTGGAGCCCGACGAGGGCCGTGCCCAGCCCGTAATGGCCGCCGGCCGTGAGATCCCACGGGACGATGGTCGCAAAGTCCGACATGTCAGCAGTGCTTCCGTGGCGGAGCGCACCTCGTCGGTGTAGGCGTCGTGGTCGATGTAGGCGTGGCGGTCGGGGAGAGTGTCGGGCTGGTGGTCGGGCTCGGCGTCGGGGTGCTCGTCGGCGTCGCTGTGTCCGTTGGGGTCGAGGTTGGAATGGCCGTGTTCGTGGGCGCGCGGGTCGGTGTGGGCGTCGGAGTGGAATACGGCGGCAGCGGACAACCGTAGTCCTGCCCTTCGACTACGAAGGCTCCGACGGTATCGATCGTCCACCCATCGTCGTGCGCCTCGAGCCCTTCCACGTCGGCCATATCCGTGGAGCCCGGACAATACCCATGGTTCCGATCCACCCAAAGCCACGCGTTCATGCACCCGTCTCCACCATGGTCGAGCCCGAGCAAGTGTCCGATCTCGTGGCAGATGGTCTTCGGGTAATACTCGGTCCCGAGGACGATGCGGCCGCCCCCATAATGGTCACTGCACGGCTTCGTGGAGTCCCAGGCGCAGGCATACCAGGAGTTCGCCCCGCCTGCCCCTGCTCCGAATGTCCCGGTGTTGTCGAGGCAAACGACGATATGGCCGTAGGGCGGTGTGGTGTTCTGGCCGCACTCTTCGGCCGTCGGCGTGCCCGCCACCACGCCGATCTCGATCGAGGCGAGCTTGCTCCATTCGCGGGCAGCATTCGCGACCAGCTGAGCATCAACCTCGTCCGCGACGAGGAGGCCGATGCGTGCCGGGGCGGCACCCTGCCGTGCCCAGTGCGTGCCATTGATCGAGACAGTTGCCTCGCCCGGGGCCGGGGAACCCAGCATGAAGGCCAACAGTCCGGCGGCTACTCCGAGGATCGCGAGGAGGGCCGAGCAACGCCACCTCATTATGGGAATCCGGCTGCGTCGCTCGCAGTAACAGTACCGATACCTGTACCAGCATGCTGAATTGTAAAGACACCACCATTCTGAGCGACTTGATCGGCACCGAAGTCTACCCATATCAACAAAGGATTAGTCGCAGCTGTGCCCGGAGTGGAGTCGTAGTAGACTGCTCGCCGTGCTGTGAACGTTGCTGGGTTACCAGACGTCCACGACGGATCATCCGAATCGAGTGTCAGGACATTTGTCGCTGTTGCCTTCGTTGGGTTGACCAACGAGAATCCACCAGCGGTGTAGCCAGTGTCAGCGATCTCGTTGGTGACGTCGTTGAAGTAATCATGGGTGTCTTGGTTAGGCGTGTACGCATTGAGCGTCAGAGCAACCTTGATCCCGTTGTCGAAGTCGATCTCAGCATTGAATGCGGCCAGAAAGGCCTTGGCATACCAGAAGGCCGTCACTGCCATTAGGAGGCCTCCCCTACGTGCGCCCCTGCTTCAGCAGAGGCTGTCACAGACTGGATCGTGACGCTGATCGGATCGGAGGCCTTAGGTCGCGGAAGAGGCGACATCGGAGGCTTGAGCTTCTTCTTCATAGCTTGTCACTCAAAGTCCAGAGTTCGTTTTTTGGGACGTGAATGTCGATGCACTGGCGAGCATGCGCCACGAACACAGCCCACGAGAGCGTCTCGCGACAGAATGGACAGTTGTGTAGCTCGTCCGGATCACGCATCTGCTTGGTCACGTCGTCCAGCTCTTTGACCGAGCGAGCCTCGTCCGGCATCACGACGCCACGGATGTGCGCGATCGCAGGCACTGACTTAATCACGACGTCCTTACGACCGTCCATGAACCGCAGCATAGTCTACGAGCGGGCTAGAGCCTCAACTTTTGTCGATAGCACGATTGACCAGCAACGCTCCAGCCGAGACGGCAAGGATCCACTGAGGGAAGCGAAGGCCGCGCGTAACGTACAGGATGGCTGCGGCCCACACGCTGACGCAGAAGATGCACGACAGCAGCCCGGCCAAGAAGGTTACCTCTCCGGGCGCGTACACACCTGCCTCCGCGCGCAAGCGGCGGAAGACGTAGCCGGGGCCATCCTCTTCCACGATCATGTAGGCAGCGCGCCACGTAGCGAGCGATAGAAGGAGGAGGTCGATCACGTCAGGACAGGTTCGAGCGTGCCGGACGGAGACGACTCCCTCAAGATGACGAAGTCCTCCAGCCGCATGAAGAGCTCCACGTCCTGCGCCAGCACGAACTTGATCGGCTCGTAGATATCGAAGTAATAGATCGTGCCGCTGTTGCCCCGGTAGGGTGACGCACCAGCACGGTTACCCGTGTACTGGACTTTGACAGCCTCGTTCATCCCAGCAGGGACGTCCATCGACATCGACTGGGCTGGTGCTTTTGCTGCTCCTTGACATCCGCAAGCCATGAACTTCTTGTCTCCTTTGAAGTACTCACCCCAGCGAGCGTAGATCGCGTCCTTGCGACGGTCGAACTCGGTGCCGTCTGCCCAGTTGCGGCGCATGCCGGTGTGCTTACGATACGTGAAGAGTGCCGCCGAGAGGTGGATCGAGCAGATCCCGGCCTCTGCCACTCGCATCTGGAAGTCCCAGTCCTCCCAGTTGATGCCTTCAGCGTAGCCGCCCACCTGCTTCCAATAGTGCTTGGGAGTCAGGGCGGTCACGGTGTGGATGGCACCAGTACGGATCAGCAGGTCGCACTGCCAGTCGGGCAGGCCCCATGATGTGAACACGCCTTCCTGCTTAGGATCCTCGAAGAAGTCGCAGTAGACAATCTTGTCGGAGCCGTTCTGGGCGAAGGCCGTGAGCAGCCACTGGAGCGCGTCCGGCTGGAGGTAGTCGTCAGCGTCCAAGGGGAGGAACAGGTCGGTCGTGGATGCCCGGATGCCTATGTTCCTAGCCGCGCCAGCATCGCGAGCCGTGCTGGGCACCACGTGCGCCCACACGGGCAGATGCAGGCGTGCCCCGGAGTCGTTGACCACGACGATCTCCCAGTTCGGGTACGACTGGGCCTGCACGCTGTCGACCGCGTCCTGTACGTACTGCTCGTGGCCCGGCCCGACCGGGATAATAACCGAGACCTTAGGCTCTCGAAGCGACACGCCGTTCATGCCGGACAGGCCAGCGGGAGCCAGCGTGGCGTCCTTCGCCCAAGGGAACCAGCGGATGTAGTCGTAGCGATGCTCGTTCTCGGTGCGGCTCATCGAGCCTTCGCGATTGCGGTAGATAAGCGTGTCGCCATCCGAGACCATCTTGGTGCGAAAGCCGAAGCTGGAAGCGCGCGTCCACAAGTCGGCATCCTCAGCCGTCTTGAGGCGACGGCGGTAGCCACCCGTAAGTCGCCAGACTTCTCGACGGTACATCGACGAGTAAGGGAGGTAATTGCGTCCCTTGGCTTGCTCCCACGGATCAAACTCCGCAGGCCAGCCTGAGTGTCCAGCCCCGTAGCGAGGCAATCCATAATCCGTAGGTGTTACACCATCCTCGTTTACGAACAGGACGTTGCCGTACGCGATGCTTAGAGAGCGATCGACGTCGAGTGCATCGGCCAGCACCCGTACAGTGGTCGGGGCCAGCTGGTCGTCTGCGTCAAGCGGCAGGATGTACTTCCCCATCGCCTGCGCGATCCCGGTGTTGCGGGCCTCAGCGAGGTACTGGTTCTTGTCGTTATGGATGACCTTGATCCGCTCATCCTGCTCCGCGAAGCTGTCCGCAATATCGCCGCACTCGTCCGGGCTGTCATCATCGACGACGATGCACTCCCAGTTCGGATCGTCCTGTGCAATGACGGAGTTGATCGCGTCGGGCAGATACTTGGCTAGCTTGTACGCGGTAATGATGACCGTGGCTCGTGGTCGCTCAGCATACGCCGTATATCGACCGATCATCTCCTGATAGATGTCGCAGTACTGCTGCGCTGCCTTGCGCCAAGTGAATGTCTGCGCCTTGGCGCGTGCTGCCTTGCCCACATCCTCACGGTTCTGGAGCGCCCAGCGGACGCCATCAGCCAGCCCTTGCACGTCGCCCGGTTCCACCAGCCAACCATCCACCTCATGCTCGATGAACTCGGCCTGTCCGCCCCACCGAAAGCCGACAACGGGTACTCCCGCTGACATGGCCTCAAGCGTACCGATACCGAAAGTCTCCCGACTGGTTGCGAGGTACACGCCAGCGTGGCGCACGAGGTTCTTGGCGGTCTCGTAGCTGACCCGTCCTGTGAGCGCGAGGTTTTCCGCTTGCGTGCCATAGGTAGAGACGAACGTCTGCTCAGGCATGATGCGAACCAGCATGTCGAGCGGCTCAGCAGTGCATACCGCATCGAGACGTGTCTTGTTCCACAGGACGTATCCGCGTGATTCCTCGCCTAGGGGCGTCCACTCGCGCGTATTCACGCCGTGCGGCACCACACGTACGTCTCTCGACGTATGGCGACGGATGACCTGCGCTACCCACTCGGATGGAGCAGTCACCACGTCAGCGACGCAGATCAGTTTGAGCACCTCGCTGTTAGCGTCGTATGCCCACTTCTCCCACTCGTGCTCGTTCCAGTAGAGACCGTGGCAATGAGCGACAAGCGGCTTCTCGGGATACACCTTGAGGAACTGGTCTGGAGCTACGACGTGACAGGCGATCAGGTCAGCATCGGCAGGCGTCTCTGTGAACGAGTGACCGAGCTTAGGGATCTCACGACGCTGCGCTTCAACAACGCGTCGTACGCCACCGTCGCCAGTGTCCTCCCCAGCAAATTCGGGGTGAAGGTATAATCGGATCACTGCACCTCCGGGTAGGCACGTTGATCTGTCCTCGCTTGCTTAGCTCCGATGTGAACGAAGCGCTGAGGTATATCCATCGGCCAGACCACTCCGACTCGCGCCTGCGGCTGCCCCGCCACTATGAATTCTGTAGTGCCGGGGTCGTGCCCCTCTGGCCATGGGCCGATGTTGCGCTGGAACTGGATCGTCTCGAAGCGCGGGTGGCCAGCGAATACGTGCCGTTCCTCCGACTCGGGATCGAACAGCAGGTATTTCTGTCCGGATGGGCCAGCTATGATCTCGCCTCGCAGTCGCTGAGTGAAGCCAAGATAGCCGAAGCGAATACAGTTGATTCGTGGATCGTGGAGCAGGTCTTCCATGAACGGTGTCGTGTTCAGGTTGGGCGTCAGGCCACAGGCTCCGTCCTGAATCGTCCAGTCGTCTTCGAGCGGGAGAATCACGTGAGGGTCGTACGCGTGGATCACCTGAGTAGCGAGGTTGTAGCTGTGTCCGTAGCCTCCGCGATCACCGTTGGTCACGGTGACCCCGTGTACATGCTTATAGCCTCCTGCGATATCACGCAGTCGCTCGGTGTACCCTTCGAAGCTGCCGTCGTCCGCAATGTGGACGCTCACCTCGCCATCGAACTCCAGCTTATTAAGTACGGAGGACAGCGTCATCTCAGCGTACATAGCGCGCGGGTCGGTCGGGTCAGAGGCGTAGGTAAGGAGCATGATGTAGAGCTTCATTGCTTCCACAGCCTGCACCACTGTGTTCCCGTCACCTCACCGATGTCCTCGAAGGAGAGGTCATACGGCAGGCGCTCGATGTAGCAGTCACGCTCGTGCGGCGCGACGTTCGGGTAGAGCCAGCCAACGCCATCGTGGTGCGGTTGGCCGACGTAATAGTTGACGATCATCGAGCCACCCGGCTTGAGCACTGCGCTGGCGTTCTGCATCGCCTGCTTCATCATCGCGTGGTCGGCATGGACGAGCACGTCACCACACAGCACCCAGTCAAACTTCTCATCGAAGACGCTGGCGTCAAACTGGTCGTTGGTATCGATCCGTATCTTCTTGAGCGCAGTTAGGCCCGGAGAGACTTCGTGCTTGATGCCGAGCTTCGTCAGCTCAGCGTTCGGCTCGATGGCCCTATAGCAGTCGGAGTTGAGGTACATCATCAGGAAGCGGCCAACGCGGAACGAGCCAGCGCCGATGTCCACGAGCGTGTCGTCCTGCTTGAGACCAAGATGCAGGAACAGTCGGAACACCTCAGCGCCTGTAGAGAAGAGCGCGTTGTGCGCGACGAAGTTTCGATGCCAAGCGGTCTCAGGATATGGCTGAGTCATCGGCTTGGATCCACGTCTGAGACATCAACGGTATAGATGTGATCCCAAGGGTGAGGAAGGGCGAGCGCGATACGCGGCTTACCGTTGGCAGCGTACCAGCGGTCGTTCATATCCTTCTCGCATTCGAGCGACGAGCAGTCCTCTTTCCAGTTACCCAGCTCAGCGAAGAAGCGCGAGTGCCACAGGGTCGGTCGCTGGCTTGCTACGTAGCCTCCATCTGGACACAGGTCGAGTATCCACTGGTTGTCGCCCACGTGCTCGACGCGGCCCGTGATGCCGGGGTGTGGTGGCCCAAGCCGGACTGCGCCTATGTCCGTGATCTCGCGCAACACACGCGCCCACGGGTTGAGGTCGAACGGCTCGGTCAGTGACCAGTCGTCGACGGCGTACAGCGTCAGTGGCGTGATCACATCCTCGAAGGCTAACTTCTGCCCAGCATTGAGCGAGGCTCCTACACCGTGACGCTCCTGACGAGAGGTGCTGAGGCCAGAGAAGTTCAGCGTGTTGAGCGTAGCGAAGTCGAGCAGCTCTTGCTTATGCGATTCATGCGAGCCGTCGTCACCGATGTGGAGGTGGAGGTCTCCATCATATCGCAGATGCTCGCCCCATGACTCTACGGTTTGCTTAGCAGCATCCAGTCGCAAGCGACCGCGCTCGTCGTCTGGCATCCACGAGGTCATTGTGATCACAATCGGTACTGGAGCCATCAGCAGAGGATTCACGTCCTGTACGCTCCCGCGAACGCCTTAGAGTCGGCGCGCTGATCGCGCAGTGCAGTGATCGCATCATTCCAGCGCTCATTCGGTCGCGGAACGAAGTAGGCACGCTGGCGTACGTTACTGTGATCTGGAAGAACTGAGTCAGACACGTAGCTGACCGTCATCACCGTACGCGGCACAGGGCCACGGTTGACTTCGATTCCGTGCCAAGCGAAGTCGGTGTTCTCAAACATGACGACCATTCCATGCTTAGGCGTGACGCGCACAGCGAGCTCTTCTACGTGAGGACTGTTGAGTGAGCAGTCTGTACCATTCCAGAACTCAAGGTCACCTTCGCCATTACCAAGGTAGAGAAGCACCGTGACAGCCTTGAACTGAGCCGTGTGTGGATGGACACCAGCGTCCACGTGAACCCTCAGCCAGTCCCCCTCGTCATAGATGAAGAGCCCGGCCCAATGGCGAGTCAGGTCTGCGCGCAGGTCGGGGATGCGAAACAGAGCGCGTGCTGATGCCAACCAAACGCTCTCCATCGCTGCCATCATCCGCTCGCATTCCGGAGGCAACTCGTGCTTGTCGCGATACGTCCACTTCTGCTCGAAGGGATTGGAATAGCGGTCAAACGACTCACGCGGGAGCGACCGTACTTCCTCAAGCAGCCCGTCTGCCATCTTGCGCTGAATGGTATCGATTCCGATCGTGTGTCTCATGAGTAGCGTCCCCATTTCGGTGGTTCCCACAGCGCTGTTAGCTTGTCTCGAGTCTCAAGGATAACGCCCTGCCAAGGGCCGCGCGCTGCTGTGTCGGTGCGGTCGTGCCTGCGGTAGTTGTACAGGCCCGGCTTACCCACAGGGACGAGCTGCATCACGTCGCTGCGGTTCCAGAACGTCGAGATCAGTGCTGCGTCAGAAGCACCAGAAGCAGTCTCGGGAGCAAAGCCACCTGTACGTCGCCAGAGCGTCTTAGTCACCATCGCAGCACCGCACGGGATGGTCTGTACCTCTCCGGTGTCCATGTAGCGGACGGAGAGAGCGTAGTAGGACGAGCCCTTCTGTCCATCAGCGGTGCGCTCGTACTCCTTGGCGCACTCCTCAACGACAGTCGGCTCAAGCGTATCGTCCGCACCCAGCATAATCGAGCATTCCGTCCCCGCCAATGAGACTCCGAAGTTGAAGGCGTGAGCAACACCGAGACGCCACGGTGAGCGCCAGATACTGATCCAGTCCGTTGCCCAGTTTGCGTGCTCTGGCATCTCACTGAATCGATCGATGAAGTCACACTCCCCATGCGGATGACCAGTAAAAGGATCAGCTAGGCCGTGCATGTCATCGATGATCAGAGCAGCAGAAGGCACCGTCTGCGCCTGCACTGAGGCTAGCGCTTCCTCCAACCAGCGACAGGCGTCCTGCTCAGGGCCTACAGGGATGACAACGGTTATCCTTTCCATGTCGTCATAGCCTCAAGCAGTGGACGCAGCTCGTGCGTTGGTTTCATGGAACGGTCGATGCGAGGCCCGCCCGGACAGAGCACGATATCCTCGCGCCCAATGTGGTTGATGATGATCGACACGGCCTGCGCCTTGGTGATCGGAACTGCTGTCGCCAGATGGATGAGCCCTTCGTGCTTCTGACTGATAACGATGTCGACGATCTTCTCAGCCACATCCCACACCGTAGAGCCAGACCAGAACGCCTTGTACCACGCCTCTACAGCCGCGTTTTTGGGCTGATCAGCCAACCACCTCCATAGGCCATGCTCTGGGCCAACGAAGGAGGTACGGATCGTGGTGGCGTTGCTGGGCTCACCCGTCAGCTTGGAGCGCCCGTACAGGTCATCCAGTTCCGGAGTGGGCGGAGTTGTGATCGCGTTCATGGACGGATCGTGATCCCAGCGCTTGGCGCTGAAGACGCAGTCGGTGCTGATATGGTATAAGTGGGCTCCTACGCGCGCGCACGCGTCCGCGAGCACGTGCGGGCCTACCGCATTGGCCAGCACCATCTCCGTGGCGCTACGGCCAGTGTGTGCCCTCACACCGGCACAGTTGATGATCACGTCACCTTCGCGGAGTCCCAACTCGTGGACGTGCGACCATACGCTGATGTCCAGCTGCTTATGAGAGCGGCCCTCGATGAAGGACATCTCGCGATTGCGCATCAGCTCCTGCCAGACAGCCCTACCAAGCATCCCTTCGGCGCCGGTTACGTACGTCGTCATCATACTGTCTCAGCGTCCTTGATCAGCTTCATCATGTCGAGTGGAAGCATCCAGCTATCCGGGTGAGACGACTCGTAGGGCATTACCAGTCGTACAGGCTCGCCGGTCAGGCCGAGAGCCGGAGGGACAATGATGTAAGGGTCGGCGTCGAAAGCGTAGGGGGCCTCGTTAGCGTCCACAAGCGTCTCGTGAATCTTCTCGCCTGCGCGCGTGCCTATGACACGATGCTTGACGGGGCCTTCCCGTCCAGCCATCGACCAGACCGCCTGCGCTACATCCATGACCGTCATCGCCTGACAGCGAGCGACGTAGGTGTGGCCGCGTCTGGTAGTATCGCTGAGTGCCTTCTCCACCAGCCTGACTGCATCATCGATACTGATCCAGAACCGCGTCATCTGAGTCGAGGTGATTGTCACCTCGTCGTGTTTGGCGATCTGGTCGAGGAAGATGGGGATGACTGAGCCAGTACTGGAGACCACGTTACCGTACCGGACGCAGGCGAAGCGCATGTGCGGGGAGAGGCGCTGGGCCTCTTGAAAGGTGCGCTCCATCAGCATCTTAGTAGCGCCATAGACGTTCACCGGGGAGGCGACCTTATCGGTGCTGATACCAACCACGTTCCGGACGCCTGCCGAGAGCGCTGCCCACGCGACAGAGCGGGAGCCATTGATGTTCACTGTGATCGCTTCGGTGACGTCCTTCTCTGCTTCGGGAATATGCTTGAGTGCAGCCGCATGGATGACTGTATCGTGCCCGGACATCACCGCCCGCAGGCGATCGGTCTCGTTGATGTCCCCCAGCACCGTATGCACCCACGGGAAGCGCGCCCGCAGTGCGACGTGCTTGTGCTCGTCTCGTGAGTAAACAGTGACACGAGCAGAGATACGGTTGCGCTCGATGTAGCGAAGGATCCCCCTACCCAAGAATCCGCCACCGCCAGTAATCAGAACTGAGCCGCTGAACGGACTATCCATGGAGCGCCAAGGTAGGAGGAAGGGGAGTCATCGTCCGCTAGAATCGCGGATCGCCATTCACGTGTCAAGTGGAAGACACAAAGCAAGACCCCGGCATCTCTGCCGGGGCCTCGCATGCCCCCTCGGCAAGGGTCTTGTATCCGGTAGCAGTGCTACCAGAGGGTGCTGAAGGATGGCCCGTTCGCCACGCGGTTTGTGCGACCGCCGTTGGCGAGGTAGGGGTCTGTCGGGAATGGCTCGCGCTCGTGCTCGATCGGGCAGTAGGCAACGTTTCGGATGCGAGCAGCGAGCCACGGGGTGCGAAGCACCAGACGTGGTTCGATGCGTGTCTGCCAGATGAAGCAGCCGTTGGTCTGGCGCGGGTAGGTGATGAACGCGCCGTTCCCCTCGATGCGACCGAGGATCATGTTGTCCGCGCCCAACGCTGCGTTGAGCGACGGGTTGTTGTACTGGAAGTACTCCATGTACAGGGTAGACTGCCCGCCGATCACGCTCATCGGAAGCAGGTAGATGTCGGACGAGAAGCAGCCGCGCGGGATTGCGCCCGTGCTGTTGCCGTCGAGTTCGGTGATGCCGTCGTCGACGACTACCTCAATGCGGTCGCCATCGATGAGCAGATACTTCCCTGTCCGCATCTCGTCGCGGAACGCGACCGCGTCACGCGCGTCGATCATCTCGGGCGTGGACGTGCTTGCGTTCGTGCAGCGGTACGTGAGGTAAGCACACGGCCAGATGGCCGTCAGCTCGTAGAAGAGCTGAGGACGCATCGCGAACACCCAGCGTACCGGCATCACACCAGTTCGCAGAGCACGCTCCTTGACCTGATAGTATGCGTTGACGATGGCCGCGACCGTGTTGGTGCCGTTCGCGTCGATGCGAGCGCTGTTGAAGTTGCTGACGTAGGAGTCGGCAGCGGGGCAGACGATCCCGGTCTCAGCGTCCTTGTAGCCCGTCGCGACAAGTGTCGAGAGTCCGGAGAGCTCCTTGTAGCCGCCTGCGCCCTTGTTGTTCACAGGGCTGCCGTTCCAGATCTGCTTTGTCAGCAGGCGGTAGAAGGAGATGTTACGCTCCCAGAGCCGCTTGCTGATCTCGTTGGTGAGCAGGTCACTCGGCGCGTCTGACCCGGCCAGCCCTTGGAAGGGGCCACCCTGAGAGGCCAGCGGGGTGCCGATGATCCGGAGATCCATCGGGTCGCTCCGGTCAGTGCGCTCACCGAGACGTCCGATGTCGAGCTGGGTCGTCGACCGCTCGTAGCGCCCGAAGACGCTGGTCTGAAGGCAAGCCTTCATCAATCCAGCGACTGGTGCGTTATCGCAGACGGCGTCCATCTCGTTGCCGGTATCAGCCAGCACACCAGTGAGCACCCAATACGTCGGGTTGGTGTACGGGCTGCCGGTCGTTGGCAGCTGCGAGAGGAGCGAGAAGTTCCCCATCGCAGATGTGAAGACTGCCGGGTCGACGCCGGGGAACGAGAGCAGTCCACCGGGGCCATGGAGATAGCCGACCGCGCTGGGTGTACCAGTCGTGTCGTGCTTCTCTCCAAGGCCCCACTGCATCGCGTTCTTGCGGTTCAACACCGGGGCGAGGATGTCGGCCAGAGCCTCGATAGCGTTGGCCTGTGAGGTCACAGCTGCCCCCTCGATCCTGCGAACAGGTCGGCCACGTACGGGGCGATAGCCTTCGCTTGGGCATTCATCCCGGCCTCGGTCTTCCCGAGCAGCTTCTCAACGATGCTGGCCGGGGTCTCGTTTTCCTTCGACTCAGTGGCACGGAACGTGGCCGCACCAGCCGGAGGCTTGTTGGCTTCTTCGGCTGCCTCAGCTGCCTTGGTTGCCGCCGCAGCGGTCTCCTCAGCGGCCTTGGCGCTCGACGTGTTGGCCTCTTCGATGGCCTTGAGGCGGGCGTCCATCGCGTCGAAGCGTGCGACCACACCCTCCGCGACCGCCTTGATCGCCTCAGCCACGGGCTCCATCGCAGCGGCAACCGCGTCGGTCATCGCCTTCTGGAGTGCGCCTTCGGTAGGCGTCTCGTCACCCTTGGAGTCGTCTTTCGACTGCTCCTTGAACGCGACCACGCCTTCGAGGGTCTTGGTCATCGCGCCAGCC
>Ga0066652_100001200_pt1 | contig 13182 bp, 14 predicted proteins | sample GraSoiAngelo_101_FD_71413 | JGI IMG/M metagenome (GOLD analysis project Ga0066652, IMG submission 71413) | Grasslands soil microbial communities from the Angelo Coastal Reserve, California, USA - 14_0903_02_30cm | ecosystem: Environmental > Terrestrial > Soil > Grasslands | place: USA...
AAAAAGAGCCCCGCGCGGGCGACTCGGCGACCGTCGCCGGAGCACCGCGCGCGCGGGCAACGCAGCCCCGTATACTAGCCGGCGTCGGAAACCATGTCAATCGCGCCGGAGGCCGGTTCCCCGCCGTCCTGGGGCGCCCGTATCAGCGAGAGGACAAAGCGTGAGCCGGAGCCCACTTCGCTCGTCATGGTGAGCGTTCCACCCATCCGCTCCGCGAGCTCGCGGCCGATCGCCAGCCCCAGTCCACTCCCATCGGCCGACCGCGTCAATCCCTTCTCCACCTGCACGAACGGCTGGAAGATCGCGTCGCGGTGGCCTTCCGGGATGCCACGTCCGGTATCCGAGACCACGAAGCGAACCGTCTCGCCCCCTTCCTCGCACCCCACAGTCACCGCACCGCCCTTCGGTGTGAACTTGAGCGCGTTCGAGAGCAGATGTCGCAGGATCTCCACCGCGCGCTCCCTGTCGGCGCAGACCCGCACGCGCTCGGGGCACGGCAGGATGCGGAAGTCGATCTCGTGCGCCGCGAACTCCATCACGAGGGGCTCGCTCGCCGTGTCGATCAGGTCAACCGCATCGAGCTCGGTCGAGTCGATCGTCAGACGTCCGCTGGTCAGCCTCGAGAAGGTGAGCACGGCGTCGACGAGCGAGAGCAGATGCTCCTGCCCGCGCAGGATGCGGCTCACGGCGTCGCGCTGTCCGTCGGTCAGCGGACCGCGGAATCCCATCTCGAGCAACTGCGCATACCCGGCAATCGCATTGAGGGGGGTGCGCAGCTCGTGGCTCATCATGGCCAGGAACTCGGACTTGGTGCGAGCCGCCGCCTCGGCGACGGTCGCGATGCGCTGTTGCTCCAGCGCCAGTCCGATGAGCTGTGCGAGTTCCTCGGCCAGTCCCTGATCGCGCTCGTTGAAGAGTGCGTGATCGGCCGGCCGGCCGAAGCTCAGCGCCCCTACGATGCGTCCGCGCACCAGGATGGGCACGACGAGCACCGGTCCCGCGGCGAGGCGCTCGAGCGCGGTCCATGCCGACGACGACGGTGCATCGTCGCGAATGATGGCTGGAGGCGGTGGCGACACGTGGTCCAGCCGTTCGGCACGACGCCGACGAAGCGCACGCACGATTCCCAGGCTCGCGTCCCCGTCGAGCGCGAGCTCGCCCTCCACCGAATGCGCGAGCTCGGCGAGGGAGGGGTCGGCGGTGATCAGCCGCCGCTCGCCGTGGCCGTTGAACACCTGATCGAACAGGCACCATCTCCCGAGGGCCGGCAGGAAAGGACGAATCAGTTCGACGTTGTCCACGCGCTCGCTGCTGGCGACCTGCCGAGTCGCCGTGCGCAGGGCCGCACGCTCACGCTCGGACTCGGCGATCAGTTGACGCGCGACGCTGAGCTCACGCTCGGTGCGCGCCAGTCGGTCGACCAGGTGTTCAACGAGCGCCTGGCCCTCCGGCGCCGGCAGATCAGCCGGTCGCCGGTTGGGGACGCGCTCCTCCCCACCACCGAGCTCTCGTGGCGGAGGGGAGCTCACGCTACCACGCTGCGCTGCTAGGGAACACGCCGCTCAGGGAACGCGCTTCTTCTCGATATCGGCATTGTTCCCGATCACGCCGCCGAGGATGCCACCGGCCGCTGCGCCGATGATTCCTCCCTTGACCTTGTTCCGGCTCGCCGCCGCGCCGACGATGGCACCTGCCGCCGCGCCGATCGCCGCGTCACGCTTCGTGTTCTTCTTGATGACCTCGTGCGGCTGCGATGCGGTCGTCGACCCGCTGCTGCTGCCGGCGCTGCTCCCGCTGCTGCTCGACGTCGAGCGTCGGCGAGTGGACGACGAGGTCGTCCGAGCCGCGGGAGCTGGCGCCGCTCCTGTCCGCAGGTTGCTCGGTGCTGGCGCCGCGGCGGCATTCATCCGCTCCGCGGCAGTGATGGAATCGAGCCGCGCGTTCGGGTTCGCCTGCGCGGCGAGGGAGAGATCGTTGTTCAACGCTGGATCTGCGGGCTTATCCTTGCTGCATCCTGCCGCGATCGCGAGCGCCGGGGCGAGAATGAGTGTCTTCAGAGTGGAGCGCATCGTACCTCCAGGGGGGTGGTCAGTTCGCGCTTGAAACGAGCCCGGATACACAAGGCAGAGCCTGTGCCAGCCGCCGCGTGCGGCTGCGACATAGATACCATGCTCGGCAGGATGCGGCGGATCGACCCGTCACGGAGATCCAGTGACGTTCGTCACTCGGCCGCGAGGGCGTGCCTTCGGCTGAGGCTGGTGCGTCTAGGGGATGGCATGAGCGACCGGCGCAGATTCCCATCGGGTCCCGCCACGCTGACATCTCACCCCCCAGCCGCTTCCGCAGATGAGCCTTCTCGCCCGGCGCTCCGGCCCCACTTCGACCCCTACCCCCGCCGGCAGCGGCTACTCGCTGCTCGACGCCCAACTCGTCGTCACCGGCGACCTCGATACCGTCGGCTCGCTCAGGATCGACGGAAGGCTCGAGGGCAACGTGCGACGGGCGGACACCGTCGTACTCGGCGTCGGCGCAACGATGACCGGCGACGTCCACGCGCGAGAAGTGGTCATCGGAGGAACGATTACCGGCAACGTGCACGCAACGGAGCGCGTCGAGCTGCAGGCGACCGCCATCGTCACGGGAGACATCCTCACGCAGACGATCCTTGTCCAGGAAGGCGGCGTCGTGAATGGCCGCGTCCTGATGCGTCCCCCTGAAGGGGCGTCCGACACGGCGACGTTGCATGTGAGCGACGGCGCGACGAGCAGCCGATAGGCGGATGTCCTCGGCGAAGCGCACGCCCAGGTACGTCGACGCGATCCGGCCTTTCGAGGTCGTCGAGCGGAACATGTCCGCCGACGTCATTCGTCTGCGGCCCGATCCGCTCGGTCCGGCGCTTCCGCCGATCACGGAGCACTGGCCGCGCGCGAAGGCCGTCCCGCTCGCACGACGGCCATGGCAGCTCCTCCTCGTTCCTCCAACGCCCGGCGCACCGACGCGCACCTTCAACGTCGCGCGATGGCATGCTCGACTGGTACTCGGTACGGTGATCGCGCTGTTCGTCGCGGCGGTCGCAGGCCTGTCGACGCTCGTCGTTGCCGTACGCTCGCCGGAGGTCTTCACGAGCGAGGAGACCGAGCTACTGCGCGCGCGATTGCTCGTCGTCGAGGATTCGCTTGCCCTCGCGCTGTCGGAGGTCGACGCTCCGACCGACTCGCTCGCTGCCGCGTCGGCCGGCGCGCCGAGTGCCAACGCCGCCGCGCCTGCTCCCGCGGCGCGCCGCGCGACGAAGCTTCTGACGCCAAGCCTCAAGGCAGCGTCCCGACGGTCGGATCGCGCGGCCGACGATGAGCCGAGCGTCGGCGGCATCGAGGGGCTTCCCGTGATCGGCGCGATCGCGAGTCGTTTCTCGCGCGCGCGCCGCCATCCCCTGCTCCACGTCATTCGCCCGCATCTCGGCGTGGACGTCGCCGCTCGCCGCGGCACGCAAATCACCGCGCCGGCGCCCGGTCGGGTCACATTCGTGGGACGGAAGTTCGGTTTCGGGCTCGTCGTCGAGATCGAGCACGGCAATGGCGTGCTCACGCGGTACGCGCACTGTGGCACCGCGCTGGTGAGCGAGGGTGCGCGCGTCCAGCGCGGCATGCCGATCGCCACCGTCGGTACGAGCGGGCTCTCGACGGGACCGCACCTTCATTACGAGGTGCTGGTCAATGGCCGGCAGGTCGATCCACTCCGATACAAGATCCTTCAGCCCACTGCGGACAGCTCCATCGGCGCGACTCCGGCGCAGGCCGCCGCACCCGCCGTGGCTGGATCCGTCTCGCCGAATGCGGCGGCAGGCGCTTCGCGACCGGAGCCGACCGCCGCTCCCCAGTAGTCACGGCGGTGATCGTGGCGCGCCGACGCCGGCCAGCCCGATCTTGGGTACGCCTCCTGCACTCTGGAATGGTCTACGACCGAGGAGTGCGGAGAATTGAGCAAGCTGCTTCGCGGGCTCGTTGCAGGTTACGGAGCGAAGAAGTTGGGCGGCGGGTGCTTCAGCACTCTGCTGATCTTCCTGTTGCTCTGGTGGCTGCTCGGTCACTTCGGATGGGCCCGCTGAGGGGCGCCTCATGTCGAACGACGTGATCTCGAACGATCGGCGACACGCGAGCGACCGGCGTGCGCACTCCTCGGGCGGACGGCGCACCCCCAAGCGCACCTCGGCCCTCCAGTACGTGCTGCATTCATTCGTGCTGGCGCTGGTGCTCGTGATGGTGATCATCTTCACCGTGCGGCACACGAGGCCGGTGTACGCATCACGCGGCACGATCGCGCAGGAGCTGCGCAAGCACGCGCCCAACGCGGCCGCGGTGCTCGTCGACAGCTCCGCCTCGCCGATGGAGCGCCTGATGGCGACCGACAAGTTCCGCGAGGAGAAACAGAACTTCTACGAGGATCTGATGCGCACGCAGCGGCTCGACTCGGCGCGCGCCGACTCGATCGCGACCTACGCCGTGCGCGAGGCGTACATCCGCGGCATCTCGCCAGCGATCATCTTCGGCGTCATGCTCACGGAGAATGCGCGGTTCATCTCCGGGGCGCTCTCGAACGTGGGCGCGGTGGGGCTGATGCAGGTGTACCCGAAGATCTGGCTGAAGAAGCAGTTCAGCGACAGCCTGGGCACCGACCTCGCGAGCGATTCGACGAACGTGCGGTACGGCGTCTTCATCCTCAGCCAGTACTTCAATCCGCACACACGCGGTGGTCAGGTGCGAACGCGCGACTATCGCTCGGCACTCCTGCACTACAACGGCTGCGTGACGGGCTCGAACACCCCGAATTGCAAGAGCTACCCGGACAAGGTGAAGCGCTACGTCGAGGCGTCCGCGACGTCGATCTGCAACGGGCGCGGCTTCTTCGACTGTATCACGAAGCCGTTCGTGGAAGGGTTGCTCGGCGAATCGTCGACGTCGTCACGATAGCGATCGCTCACCCCTCGCGCATCGTCTGCAGACCGCGCGCGAGCTCCGCCCGCGGCGCCTGCCCGAGGCGCTCGTCGATCGCGCGCTCGTGTTCGGCGAGGATCGCGTTGGCACGCGCATAGGCGGTGCGGCCGGCCGCGGTCAGCGCCGCGCGCACGTTGCGACGGTCGTTCGGATCGATCATCCGCGCCACGTAGCCGTCGGCCTCCAGTCGATCGATCAGCGCGGTGACGTTCGACCGCCCGCAGCAGTGGCGCTCGGCCAGCTGCGTCAGCGTGAGCGGCTCCTCGGCGAGGGCGAGGTGGCGCAGCGCACCCAGCTTGGCCAGCGACATCCCCTCTTCGGCCAGTGCACCCTCGACGCGCGCCTCGACGGCTCGCGCGGCATCGAGCAGGAGCAGGGTCAGGGCGCAGCCCCGGCCACTCATGTCTCGTCTTCTCCCGAGCCCGATACGTCGACCGTGTGCGTCGTGTGCCGACCGCGGAACTCGCCACGATGCGCGGTCTCGGCGAGCGCGGTGACGTGGCGCGCGATCGTCTCGTAGCGGTCGGCAGGCAGCCCAAGGCCGACCTGCTGAACGTGCACGCGCAACGATCGGCAGATCTCGGCGAGCGGCACGTCGCGCTTCTGCGCCTCGCGCACGTAGTCGGAGATTGCCGCGTCGAGGCTGGCCTGCGCCCAGTCGTCTTCGGCGATCGCGGTCCGCAGCGATCGTCTCAGGCGCTCGCTAGCGGTGGGTCCGTGCATGCCGGCACCTCCTGCGGATGGCCATCGTCTCGTTCGGCGAGCACAGCGTCACGTCGCTCACGAACCGGCGACGTCGTGGCCATGCGCGAGGCGCTCGGCGACGCTCGTGGAACCCGCGGTCTCGCCACCGCTGGCGCCGTGCGTCTCCGTCATCCAGCCGTCGAACATGAGCACCGGCCAGAGCGTGGCCGTGTTGTTCGAGTAGCCGCGCAGGTGCTCCTCCCACACGTGCCGGACCTCGATCGGATCGAACACGTCGTGACGCGCGAGGCGCGCCGGATCGAGCTTCGCCTCGGCCCACTCGCGGAGCGGTCCGCGCAGCCAATCGTGCAGCGGGACGCCGAATCCCATCTTCGGACGCTCGACGAACTCGCGCGGCACGTAGCGGTCGAGGAGCTGGCGAAGGATCCACTTCGACTGCTTGTTGCGCAGCTTGGCGCGCAGCGGCAGGCGCGCCGCGAACTCGACGACGCGATGGTCGAGGAATGGCGTCCGCGTCTCGAGGCTCACCGCCATCGCCGCGCGATCCACCTTCACGAGCACGTCGTCGGGAAGGTAGAACATGAGATCGAGGTGCATCATCTGCTGCGCGAACGTCGCCGACGGCATCAGGTTCGCCACATCGTTCAGCACCGTCGGCAGCTGCGTCGCACCGGGGATGAGGCGGGCGGAGTCGGACCAGGACGAGAGCAGCTCCTGGTACAGATCCTCGCGCCACTCGCAACGGAGCAGTCGCGCGACCTTCCTGGCCTTGACGACGAGCCGATGGGCGCGGCTCCCCGACGACCAGTTCTTCTGCTGCCACGAGTCCGGATTCCAGCGTCGCGCGTCCAGTCGGTCGATCACGTCGATCCGCTTCGCGATGGCGAGCCGCACGGGAAGCGGCAGAAGGCGGAGCCGCCGCCAGATCTTGTCGAGACCCACGTACCGGTCGTAGCCGCCGAACAGCTCGTCTCCCCCGTCACCGGTGAGGGCGACGGTGACGGCGTCGCGCGCGAGCGTCGACACGAGGTAGGTCGGGATCTGCGACCAGTCGGCGAAGGGCTCGTCGTACATCGACGGCAGGCGGTCGATGACGCGCATCGACTCCTCGGCGCTCAGATAGTGCTCGGTATGGATCGTTCGGAGCTGCGCCGCGATGGCCCGTGCATGCCGCGCCTCCTCGAACTTCGGATCGAAGAAGCCGATCGAGAAGGTCCGCACCGGCGCCTTCGACTGCGCCTGCATCATCGCGACGACGGTCGTCGAGTCGATGCCGCCGGTGAGGAAGGCGCCGAGGGGAACGTCGGCCACCATCTGCTTGGCGACGGCGCTCCGGAGGAGCGTATCGAGCTCGTCGACCAGCTCCGCATCCGATTTGTTGACCGGCCTGGCGATCCCGGCGCGTCCGATCGAGTGTGCCGACCAGTACGCCGTGACCACCGGAGCGAGACCGTCGCTCGGTCGGAAGCGGAGCAGCGTGCCGGGTGAGACTTTTCCGATGTTGCGATAGATCGAGTAGGGCGCGGGGACGTAACCAAAGCGCATCAGGAGCGCGACGGCGCCACGATCGATCTCACCCTTGAAGTGCGGATGCTGCCGGATCGCGCTCAGCTCGGAGGCGAAGACGAGCGAGTCGTCGCACACGCCGTAGTAGAGCGGCTTCTCGCCGATGCGGTCGCGCGCGAGAATGAGCTCCTGGTCCCGCACGTCCCACACGGCGAGCGCGAACATCCCGGTGGCCTCGCGCAACGTGAGCGTGATCCCCCAGGCCTCGAATCCAGCGAGCAGCACCTCGGTGTCGGACGTGCCTCGAAAGGTCGCACCGGCAGCGTGCAGGCGCTCGCGGAGCTCGCGGAAGTTGTAGATCTCGCCGTTGAACGAGATGATGTAGCGGCCATTGGCGGACCACATCGGCTGCGCGCCGGTGGTCGAGAGATCGAGGATCGACAGGCGGCGGTGCCCAAGCGCGACCGGGGTGTCGGCGGGCACCCAATGGCCGTCCGCGTCCGGCCCGCGATGCGCGAGCCGAAGCGTCATTCCCCGTACTACCTCTCTACGGACGGAGGCCGAAAGAGAAGGCGACCAGAAGCCAGCGATCCCGCACATGCGTTCTCCTTCGTCGGAACGTCGGCGCGCACAGGCTGCGACCCGTGACGCCGTCCGTCAAGCGGTGGCGCGCCGCGGCCATAAACATTTGGAGTTTTGAATCTGGCGCACGAGGCCGGCTCGCGCCATACTGCGTCGATCCGTGAAGCGGCAGACGCCGAGCTCGGCGATCCTTCCGGAGCAGGACGACCCAGTCGGAGAGTATGCTACGAGGGAAGCCGATCGGGGTTCCGCGCCGTAGGCCTCGAATCGATCCACAGGAGTGAGATGGAGCAGGTTCGCGCGCGTAGTCTTCTTTCGGTGACCCTCGTCACCTTTCTTCTGCTCGTCGCGTGCGGTGGCCACGACGCGGTCACCGGAGCAACTCTCTCGCCACCGGACGACGTGTCCGATCTCGACGAGGCCGAGGAGCCTGGGGCGGCCCTGGTCGCGCCCAGCCTGCTCCCGGCGGTCACATACGAGGGCTCCGGCCAGCTCGTGCACCCCGACGCGGCCGTGTTCCCCGACCGGTGGCAGGGGAAGCGGTACTGGGTTTCGGCCACACCGTATCCGGCCGGACAGCCGAAGTACGAGAACCCGTCCATCTATCAGGGCCACGCGTCGAACGAGATGCAGGTTCCACTCGGCGTCACGAATCCGATCGTTCCCGCGCCGACGAACGGGTACATGTCGGATCCCGACATCCTCCACGACCCCGACACCGATGAGCTTCGCATGTATTACCGGCGAACGTCGGGGGAGGTGGATCAGATCTTCCTGATCACGAGCCGGAACGGCGTGCTGTGGTCGCCGCCGCAGCTGCTCGTCTCCGACGCTCGATACACGATGATCTCCCCTTCGATCGTGCGTGAGAACGCGACGTCGTGGCGGATGTGGACGGTGAACGCAGAGGCCCAGGGGTGCTATTCACTTCCGATCGAGATGACGCTGGAGCAGCGGCACTCCGCCGATGGCATCACGTGGGGAGGCCCGGAGCCCGTGCACCTCGAGGTGCCGGGGCGAGTTCCGTGGCACTGGGACGTGCAGTATGTCGCGGCGAAGTCGGAGTACTGGGCGCTCGTCGCGGCATATCCGAGCGGCACGACGTGCTCGCAGACCGCGGTGTACTTCGCGCGGAGCGTCGACGGCACGACATGGAAGGTGTCGCCGACGCCGCTGCTCGCGCCCGGCGAGTTCGCGCCGCTGCGCGACGTGGTGTACCGGTCGTCGTTTCACTATCACCCACGCAGCGACGCGGTGTCGGTCTGGTTCTCCGGCGCGCGAGTCGAGGGCAAGGTGTTCACGTACGCGGTCGCATCGGCGCGCTATCCGTACCCCGATCTCCTGCGGCGCGTGGGCGGCAGCCCGTCGATCGTCGTCGAGCGCGAGGGCTCGCGCACGGTGTCGCCCGAGCTGCGCGAGGCTCGCAACCAGTTCGAGCGCGATTTTCCCTGAGGTCCGGTCTACTGGGTGAAAGTGCCGAGCTCGATGCTCGCACACGGCTTGCTAGATTGCGGCGTCCGGGTACCCAAAGCTGCGTCACTCCCGCCCTGTCGTGTACATGATTGCATTCCCGCCGCGCCGCGCCGTCACTCTCGTCGCGCTCTCGATCGCGGCTGCCTGCTACGACCGCCCACGGTCCGCGCCGGGCCTCGACACGAGCGCGGCAGCGGAAGAGCGACCACGAGGAGACAGCTCCTCGACTGTCGCGGCGGCGCCGTCGGCGATCGATTCGACGAACGTTCCGCGCCTGCCGGCGCCGATTGGGGAAGTCCCGAAGCGCTCGCATCGTGACAGTGTGGCGCTGGCGAGCATGACGAAGCCCGACAGCGTGCTGGACAGAAAGTGGCCGGTGAAGATGCCAGCGCCTTTGCCGGGAGCCGTGCTGCCGGCGAAGCGAATCGTCGCCTTCTATGGCAATCCCCTCTCGAAGAAGATGGGCGTGCTCGGCGAGTACCCGAAGGACCAGATGCTGGCGATGCTGGACAAGGAGGCCACGCGGTGGGCGAAGGCCGACCCGTCGCATCCGGTCGTGCCGGCGCTGCACCTCATCGTGACCGTCGCGCAGGGTGCACCGGGCAAGAATGGTCTCTATCGTCTGTGGATGCGTGACTCGCTCGTGAACGAGGTCCACTCCTGGGCGCAATCACGGCATGCGCTGTTCTTCATCGACGTGCAGGTGGGAAAGAGCACGGTACCGGCGGAGCTGCCGCGGCTGCGCCAGTTCCTCGAGAATCCCGACGTGCACCTCGCGATCGATCCGGAGTTCTCGATGGCACCGTCGGGGTCCGTACCGGGGCGCAAGATCGGCACGCTGGACGCGAAGGACATCAACTGGGCGGTCGATTTCCTCGACGAGATCGTGCGCTCGAAGCATCTGCCACCGAAGATCCTCATCGTGCACCGCTTCACGCGGAACATGGTGACCAACGCGCCGAAGATTCGGTTCACCCCACACGTCCAGGTGGTGATGGACATGGACGGGTGGGGACCCCCCTGGCTCAAGTTCGATTCCTACCACGACTACGTGAAGGCCGAGCCCGTCCAGTTCACGGGGTTCAAGCTCTTCTTCCACAACGACACCAAAACGGGCGCCCCCCTGTTGACGCCGGCGGAGGTGCTGCGGTTGCACCCCCAGCCGCTGTACATTCAGTACCAGTAGCCATCCAACACGAGCGCCATCCGCTCGATCGCGGCGCCATCTTCTCCTCCCCTGCGCATGTCCGAGCACATCACGTCGCGATCGTTCACCGACACGGTGGGCGTCGAGTGGACGGTTCGGGAGATCGACTCTCCATCGCTCACGCAGACGTTGGCGAAGATGCTCGAGAAGGAACGGCGCAAATCCGGCTGGCTGGTGTTCGAGTCGGCGGATGGGGACAAGCGGCGACTCGCGCCATACCCGCCGGACTGGCGCACGGTGTCGCTCTTCGAGCTCGAGCGCTGGTGCATGAAGGCCACGCGAGTGCCTCCCGCACCGGCACGTCGCGCGCAGGACTAGGGCGCGACGAGATCCGCGTAGCCCCGATGCCGACGAATGTACGCCGCGACATACGGGCACGAAGGGATGACTCGCATTCCCTCGCGGCGCGCGTAGTCGAGTCCCGCTTCGGCCAGCGCAGCGGCGTAGCCGTGCCCCTCGAGGGCCTCCGGCACTTCGGTATGCGTGATCTCGATCGCGTCGCCGCGACGGAGATAGGCGAGCACGGCGGTCCCGGCGTCGAGGCGAATCTCGAAGCGGCCGGCGGCGGGATCGTGTGAGACGGGAGCGGTAATGGGCATCGGTGGGGTGAAGGGTCGAAGACGTGAGGCCCTCGCCTCATGCAAGCTCCACGCTCCGGTCGATCAGGTTCCCCCGTACCACTCGTAGCCCTGATCGCTCCAGTAGCCGCCATTGCGGCCGGGCATGAACACGACACGCGTGAGGTACTTCGTGTTCTTGTAGCCCAGCTTCACTGGAGAGTGCACACGTGCCGGCGCGCCGTGGGCGGGTGTGAGCAGATACCCGTCCATGCCGTAGGCCACGAGGGTCTGCGGATGCATCGCGCTCTGCATGTCCCAGCTCTCGTGATAGCCCTTGTCGAACCCGGCGAAGTCCACGTACTGCGCATCGTCGGTGATGCCGGCGGCGCGCGCGATGTCGCTCACTCTCACGCCCGACCAGATCGCTCGCGCGTTCCACCCCTCGACGCAGAAGTGATCGACCTTCTGCGTGACGCGCGGCAGCTTCATGAGATCGTCGAGCGTCAGGGAGAGCGGCCGACGCACCGCGCCCGACACCTCCAGCCGCCACACGCCGCCGGCAGCGGGATCCCATACGGGCACCGTCGGCGAGATGAAGTACTTGGGGAAGCTCGGTCCGGCGAGCCGCGCCTTCGCGCCGACGTGATTCATCGCCGAATGGCGGAACAGCCCACCCTCCACCTGTTCGTTCGCCCGTTCGGCGAGCTGCAGCAGCGGCTTCGCACCCTCCGGATTCTTGTCGCACGCCGCCAGGAGCGAGCCGGCGATCGAGGCCGCCGAAATACCGAGGAAGCGCCGTCGGTCGAGCGTCATGGACGTGGTGCCTCGCTCGACGGGGCCGGACGCGTCCCCCCGAAGAGGTGATAGAACGGTCTGGCGTTGCGCGCCTCGGGCGAACGCGCTCTGTCGTACCATCCGGTGAAGATCGCGCGAAGCGAGTACGGATCGACGCTGAACACCATGAACACGTGGACGAGCGCGAGCAGCAGCAGGAGCGCCATCGCGGTGAAGTGGACGAAGCGCGCCCACTTGAAGTTCACGAACAGCGCGGTGATGAACCAGAGCGTGACGGGCTTCCAGATCGCCAACCCGCTCAGCACGAGCACGATCCCGAGTACCGCCATCGCGAAGTACGCGGACTTCTGCAGCGCGTTGTGCTTCCCCTGCGGCGGATGGTCACGCCGCACGAAGAGGTAGAACTTGAGCATCTCGATCGCGTCCCGTACATCGCCGCGGCGGGGCACGATGTCGCGCCACTCGCCGTGGAAGAACAGGAAGCCGAGATAGAGCAGCCCGTTGGCGACGAGCAGCCACATCGCGGCGAAGTGCCAGTGCCGAGCGCCGGCGAGCCATCCACCGAACGTGAGCCACGCCGGAATCGACGTCCCCTCCCACGGGTTGAGCGGAAACGTCTCGCCTGGTCGCGCGAAGGCAGGGTGCGCGTTGAAGATGCGCATTCCGCTACCGGCCATGAGCACGACGGCCACGAGGTTCACCCAGTGGGTGAGGCGAATGACCCAGTGGTTTCGCTTGACGAGGGGAGCCACGGGCTGGCGACTCGCGGAAGAGGAGCGGATAGTGTGCAACCGGACGGACCAGAAGGGAACGGCGAGCCGCTCTGATGCGGTACGCCCGACGGCGCCGAACGGATCTTCAGACGCTGCCGGGCGCGGCGAGGTCGCACGGATGGATCGCGAGCCCCTGCTCCACCTGGAGCGTCGCGTGTGCGATGCCGAACCGTTCCCGCAGCAAGCGCGTGGCCGTGGCGAGCAGTGCGTCTTCGCCACCGTGACAGGGCCGAATGAGGTGCGCCGTGAGCGCGACGTCGGTCGTGCTCATCCCCCAGATGTGCAGGTCGTGCACCTCGACGACGCCCTCGAGGCCGCGCAGCATTGCATCGACCTCGAGCGGGTCGATGCCGGCGGGCACCGCGTCCATCGCCAGATTCACCGAGTCCTTCGCCAATCCCCAGCTGCTCCACGTGATCAGGGCCGCGAGGAGAAGTGAGACGAGCGGGTCGATCCAGAGGAGCCCGGTCGCGGCGATCAGCAGACCGGCGACGACGACGCCGACGGACGCGGCGGCGTCGCCGAGCATGTGGATGAACGCGCCACGGATGTTGAGGTCGTGCTCGCGTCCGCGCATGAACGCCAGCGCG
>Ga0066652_100001201_pt1 | contig 13181 bp, 10 predicted proteins | sample GraSoiAngelo_101_FD_71413 | JGI IMG/M metagenome (GOLD analysis project Ga0066652, IMG submission 71413) | Grasslands soil microbial communities from the Angelo Coastal Reserve, California, USA - 14_0903_02_30cm | ecosystem: Environmental > Terrestrial > Soil > Grasslands | place: USA...
GTGGTCCCCGATTTCATCGGGTTGTTTCGCAGGTCGGACAGCCCGGGGAGCAGCGTGATCGTGTACGCCGTGTTCGGCCGGAACCCGTGCCGCGGTCGCACGTCGATGCGCGACCGATGATAGCCGACGCGCGGCGTGCCGTCCGAGGGAGACACGAGGAACATGTTCGTGACGTCCTGCGCGTCGGTGCCACGATCGTTGATCGTCTCGTCGAAGTAGAACGTCGCCGCCTTCGAGTCGACGTTCACGGCATTGGTGTCGGGGGAGATGCGCAGCAGTTTCGGTGGCGCGTGGTCCTCGGCCCCTCCGGGGGGAGGGCCGGCCGAAGCGCAGGCGGCGAGAGCGAGCGCGGCGATCAGACCGCGCCGCACAGCCCCTCGATCCGCGCGCGCAGCAGGTCGCGCCGCGAACGCCATTCCTGCGCCTTCACGCGCTCGGATTCGACGACGTTCGACGGAGCGCGCTCGAGGAAGCCCGGATTTCCGAGGCGCGCCTCGAGCGCCGTGAGCTGCTTCTCGAGTCCGGCGAGCTCGGTGCGGAGCCGCGCGCACTCCTTCGCGACGTCGACCAGCCCCTCGAGGGGCACGATCAGCTCCGTGCCGCCGGGGATGATCACGCTCGCCGCCGCTCCCTCCGGCGCGCGCTCGACGAACGCGAGCGTGGTCTTCGCCAGTCGGCCGACGAGCGCGGACTCGTCGTCCAGCACCTGCCGGTTGACGGGCGAGGAGACGACGAACGCCTCGACCATCCTGGTGGGCGCGACGCCGTACTCGGAGCGCGTGCGCCGCATCGCCTCGATGATCTCGCGCAGGAGCTCGAACTGTCCGACGAGTGCGGACGCCGACTCCGCGCGCGCGACGGGCCACGCCGCCGTTGCCAGGAACATCCCGTCGACGTGGCCGGGCAGCCGCTGCCAGAGCGCCTCGGTGACGAAGGGCACGATCGGATGCAGGAGCCGGAGCGCCTGATCGAACACGTGCACGAGCACCGATCGCGCGAGCTCCTGGTCGTCGCCCGGCGTGAGCAACCGCGTCTTGATCGCCTCGAGGTACCAGTCGGCGAGCTCGTTCCAGACGAAGCGGCGCGCCGTCTCGGCGTACTCGTTGAGTCGCAGCCCCGAGGTCAGCTCGTCCTCGCGCCACGCGTTGTCCACGGGCGCGAGCGGACCGATGGCGCGATCGCACTCGCGAATCGCCACGTCGAGGCGATCGAGAATCCAGGCGTCGGCGCGGCCGAGCGACGTTGGGTCGACGTCGCCGATCGGCCGCACCGGATCGCTCCCGACGTTGTTCAGGAGGAAGCGTCCGATGTTCCAGAGCTTGGTCGCGAAGTTGCGCCCAGTGGCGAACGACTTCTCGAGGTCGGCGGGATCGAGCACGACGTCCGCGCCGAGTCCCATTCCCGAGACGAGCGTCCAGCGCAGCGCGTCGGCGCCGTAGAGCTGCACGACGTCGAGCGGGTCGATGCCGTTGCCGAGCGACTTCGACATCTTGCGTCCCTGCGTGTCGCGCGCCGTGCCGTGGAGGTACACGCTGTGGAAGGGCGCGTCGCCCATGAACGCGTACCCCGACATGATCATCCGCGCGACCCAGAAGAACAGGATCTCCGGAGCCGTGACCAGCACGTCGGTCGGGTAGAACGTCCGCAGGTCGATCGACTGCTCGTTCGGCCAGCCCAGAGTCGAGATCGGCCAGAGCCAGCTCGAGAACCAGGTGTCGAGCACGTCCTCGTCCTGGGTGACGGGGCTGCCGCAGTGCGGACAGCTCGTCGGATCCTCGCGCGCGACGATGACGTTGTTGGGCGGGTCGCAGTCGCGGCAGTACCAGACCGGCACGCGGTGTCCCCACCAGAGCTGTCGCGAGATGTTCCAGTCGCGGATGTTCGACATCCAGTGCTCGTACACCCCGACCCACTTCTCGGGGAGCAGCCGGATGCGGCCCGACCGCACGCCCTCGAGCGCCGGCGCGGCGAGCGGCGCCATGCGGACGAACCACTGATCCGACAGGCGCGGCTCGACGACCGTGTCGCACCGATAGCAGTGCCGCACGTTGTGCTGGTGCACTTCCTTCCGCTCGAGCCGGCCGCGCGCCTGCAGCATCTCGACGATGCGATCGCGCGCGTCGAACCGGTCGAGCCCTTCGAGCTCGCGCGGCACTCGGCCACCAGCGTCGGTCACCTCGCGCATCGCTCCGAACTCGTCGATCACGACGGGCATGGCGAGGCCGTGCCGGCGGCCGACCTCGAAATCGTTCGCGTCGTGCGCGGGAGTGATCTTCACGACGCCCGTGCCGAACTCCGGATCGGCGTAGTCGTCGGCGACGATCGGGATCGGGATGTCGAGGATCGGCAGCAGGACATGCTTGCCGATGAGCCCCTGATAGCGCTCGTCGTTCGGATTCACCGCGACGGCGACGTCGCCGAGCATCGTCTCCGGGCGCGTCGTGGCGACCGAGAGCGCGCGCCGCGACTCGCCGGCCGGCAGCTCGGATTCGACGAGCGGGTACGACAGGTGGTAGAGCGCCCCCGTCGTCTCCGTCGGCTCCGCTTCTTCATCGGAGAGCGAGGTGAGGCAGCGCGGGCACCAGTGGATCACGCGATGGCCGCGATAGATCAGTCCGCGCTCGTAGAGGCGCACGAACGCCTCGCGCACCGCGGTGCTCAACTCCGGACTGAACGTGTACGCCGTGCGCGACCAGTCGGCCGAGCAGCCGATGGCGCGGAGCTGCTCGAGGATGACGCCACCGGTCTGAGCGACGAAGGCCGCCGTGCGCTCGACGAACTGCTCGCGCCCGACGTCCTGCCGAGTGAGTCCCTCTTCCTCCCTGATCTTCCGCTCGACGATGTTCTGCGTCGCGATGCCGGCGTGGTCGGTGCCGGGGACCCAGAGTGCCTCGCGCCCCTTCATGCGTGCCCAGCGCACGAGCACGTCCTGGACGGTGTTGTTCAGTCCATGGCCGACGTGGAGGATCGCCGTGACGTTCGGCGGGGGCATGACGAGCGTGTAGGGATCACGCTCGTCGCGACCCGCGGCGGGAGCCTCGCCCGCACGGGTCCGCCGGACGCGCGACGCGTCGGCGGTGAAGCATCCGGCCTGGAGCCAGCGCGCATAGATGGCCGGCTCGGTCGACGCCGGATCGTACTGCGCGGACAGCGTCCCCGACGAAGAGGCGGGCTCGAGCGGCTCGGAAATGGACATGACCCGCGGAAGTTAACCCGCGGGTCATGTCGGTTGAAGGTCGCTCACCAGGGCGTCGCGACGCCCCGAACGGGCTCAGGCCTCGGCGGTCGGATCGGCGACGTGATCGCCTTTCGGCACGCCGGTCGGCGCGACCGGAGCACCTCCGGTGCGGTCGCCTTTGGGCGTCTTCTTGGTGGACGCTCGGCGCTCGGCGATGCCCGTCGTCTCGTCGGCCGCCTGCGCCATCTCATGCTCGGCCTTGGACCAGCGCTCCTCGAGCTCGACCCGCGGCGTGGCGTGGCGGTCGGGCTCGTCCGACGTGCCCTGACGGCGGCGCCCGGTGCCGATCGTGCGGCCCTCCCAGCGCGCCTCCGTGAGCGCGTCGTCGCCTTCCTCGAACCGGCGCGAGTGATCGCGGATCCGCTCCTCGACTTCGCCGACGGCGATGCGATTCACGACGGTCTCCACGCCGGGAACGCCGCGCGCGAGCACGACGGCGTGGTCCGCTTCCTCCTCGTTGTTCACCCACCCCGCGAGCTCGATCGTGTCCTCACCGATCCCGCCGATGTCGATCGCTCGCTCGGAGAGAATCGGATCGTTTCGAAACGCCTCGAGCACACGCTCCTCAAGTCCCTCGTTCGGCACCCCTTCATCCTCCAGCTCGTCGTATTCGTCGTCGAACTCGCTGAAATCGTCGGCCACTGCGGGCGCGCCCGCCTCGACGTCTTCATCGCCGTCGGCGCGGCGGCGCCGCACCGAATCCACGAGTCCACGGAACCCTCCGACTCGCTGCGCGACCAACATGCCAACGGCGAAACCGGCGACGGCTCCGAGCACGGCACTCGTGATCGTGCCCCCGAGGGACGACTCGTCGTCATCCTGAAAACGCAGATATGGCATAGCGGGAAAACCTGTGGCGTAGGGTCAGCCGCAAGGATAGCTTACGAGGGAAAGTTTCGCGAAGCGGTGCAAGAAGAAGGCCGCCCACGGTCCCCCTGAAACCGGCCTGCAGATGCGTCCGACGCGCGAGTCCCGGGCCGAGCCCGAGGTGACGGAAACGGAGAGCGACGTCTCCTACCGCAGGGTGGTGCTCTGGGCGGTCGTCGGCCTCGCGATCGTCGCCGGCGTCGTGTCGTACTTCAAGTACGCGAAGCTGCTCGCACCACTGCTCGGCTGACGCGACCGGACCCGTTCCACCGACTCACCACATGATCGACAGTCCCGCCGCCCCCGTCGTCGAGGACGCCGAGCTGACACTGGTCCTGCCCGACGGTGCGACGCGCAGCGTTCCCGCCGGCACGCTCCCCGCCGACGTCATCCGCTCGATCGGCGAGCGACTCCTCTCCGCGGCCGTCGCGGTGTCGGTCGACGGCGAGATCCAGGACGTGATGACACCGCTCCGGAAGGGGGGCGCGTTCCGCGTTCTCACGGAGCGCGATCCCGAGGCGCTCGGCGTGCTGCGCCACTCCGCCGCGCACGTGCTCGCGACGGCCGTGCGGCGCCTCCGCCCCGATGCGAAGATCGGCTTCGGGCCGGCCATCGAGGACGGCTTCTATTACGACTTCGAGGTCGCGTCGCCGTTCACGCCGGAGGATCTCGAGGCGTTCGAGAAGGAGATGCGCAAGGTCGTGACGGAGAAGTACCCGTTCGTGCGCGAGGAGGTGAGTCCGTCGGAAGCGCGGAAGCGGTTCGTCGACGATCCGCTCAAGCTCGAGCGGCTCGACGACTTCACCGATCCGAACGAGATCATCTCCACCTACACCGACGGTCCGTTCATCGACCTGTGCAAGGGACCCCACGTCCCCGATACGGGCCGCCTGAAGCACTTCAAGCTGCTCAACACCGCGGGCGCCTATTGGCGTGGCGATGAGAGACGGCAGATGCTGCAGCGCATCTACGGCACGGCGTGGTTCAAGAAGGAGGATCTCGACCAGTACCTCTATCGTCTGGAAGAGGCGAAGAAGCGCGATCACCGGCGGCTCGGGCGCGAGCTCGATCTAATCATGTTCCACCAGTACTCGCCGGGCTCGCCGTTCTGGACCGAGCGGGGGACGACGCTCTACAACCTGCTCGTCGACTACTGCCGCGAGCGGCAGCAGCGCGACTTCGCCGAGATCCGCACGCCGCTCCTGTACAACAAGGGACTGTGGGAGACGTCGGGGCACTGGGGGAAGTATCGCGAGAACATGTTCCTCGTGCTCGACAGCGAGAGCGGGGAGCACGACATCTCGCTCAAGCCGATGAACTGCCCGTCGCACTATCTGTTGTATCTCGCCAAGCGGCACTCCTATCGCGAGCTGCCGCTGCGCTACGTCACGTTCGACGTGCTGCATCGGAACGAGGTGACGGGCGCGCTCAGTGGGTTGACGCGCGTGCGGCAGTTCTCGCAGGACGACTGTCACGTCTTTCTCCGCGAGGATCAGATCGCGAGCGAGGTGGGCTTCCTCATGAAGTTCATCCTCGGTTACTACGAGTCGTTCGGGCTCACGGCGACGCTCAAGTTCGCGACGCGACCGGAGACGCGGATCGGCGACGACGCGATGTGGGACCGCGCCGAGGGTTCGCTGCGCGCCGCGCTCGAGGCGACCGGGAAGCCGTACGCGCTCAAGGAGGGCGACGGCGCATTCTACGGCCCCAAGATCGACTTCGACGTCACGGACTCGCTGGGACGCGCGTGGCAGCTCGGCACGATCCAGCTCGACTACGCCGCGCCCGAGCGGTTCGATCTCACATATGTCGGCGAGGACAACGCCGAGCACCGGCCGGTGGTGATCCATCGTGCGGTGAGCGGCTCGCTCGAGCGATTCATCGCGATCCTCATCGAGCACTTCGCCGGCGCATTCCCGACATGGCTCGCGCCGGAGCAGGTACGCGTGCTCCCGATCTCGCAGGAGCAGGCGCCCGTCGCGGCGGCGATCGTCGAGCGGATGGTGCAGGCCGGGATCCGCGCGTCGCTCGACGACCGGAGCGAGACGCTCAAGTACCGCATCGCCGAGGGCGCGCGCATGAAGACGCCGTACATGTGCGTCATTGGCCGCCGTGAGGCGGAGGCGGATCAGGTGGCCGTGAACACGCGTGGGGCGGGCGAAGGGCAGAAACCGGCGCCGGTGGCGGTGGACGAGTTCATCCGACGCATCACGGCGGAGATCGCGAGCCGGGCGCTGACGCTGGAGGCGGGGAAGGTGTAGTTGCGGGATGCGGGATGCGCGAACGGCCTCGGGATGCTTCGCTGTCCCGAGGCCGTTCGTCTGTCGTCAGGTCCGAGCCCCTCGAGCCCGAAGGGAACGGACTTTGGAGTCGGCATTGCGCCTGCCTCGCGCGAGGGCCTTGCTCGGTCCTCCCGCCGTCGCTCCGCGAGCTCCGCGTCGATCTGGTTGCTGTTCCCGCAGTACTGCGCTGCATGCGTTCGCCGATGCGTATCTCGCATCCCGCCCATTACATTTCTCCCATGCCAGACGCGACTCGCATTCCGGTCATCGTTGCCGCAGCACGCACGCCGATCGGCAAGTTCCTCGGCGTGCTGTCGTCCGTCACGGCGCCCGAGCTCGGCGCAGTCGCCATCCGTGCCGCGCTGGAGCGCGCCGGCATCGACGGCGGTGAGGTGCAGGAAGTCATCATGGGCAACGTCATCCAGGGCGGGGTGGGCCAGGCTCCCGCGCGGCAGGCGCTGCTCAAGTCCGGGATCCCCGCCACCGTCAGCGCCGTGACGGTCAACAAGGTGTGCGGCTCGGGGCTCAAGGCCGTGATGCTCGCCGCGCAGGCGATCAAGGCAGGCGACGCCGAAGTCATCGTCGCCGGAGGGATGGAGTCGATGTCGAACGCGCCGTACTACGTGTACGGCATGCGCAACGGGGTGAAGCTGGGCGACCAGACGATGGTCGACGGCATGATCAAGGACGGGCTGTGGTGCGCGTCGTGCGACGTGCACATGGGCGGGCACGCCGAGTACACGGCGAAGAAGGCAGACATATCCAGACGCGAGCAGGATGAGTTTGCCGCCTCTTCGCACCGCAAGGCGGTCGACGCGCAGCGCGCCGGAAAGTTCGCCGCCGAGATCGCGCCCGTGACCGTGAGCGGCCGCAAGGGCGATACGATCGTCGACGCGGACGAGGGTCCTCGTGTGGACACGACGGCCGACGTGCTCGCGAAGCTCAAGCCGGCGTTCGGCAAGGGCAGCGACGCGTCGGTGACCGCGGGCAACGCGAGCTCGCTCAACGACGGCGCCGCGGCGCTCGTCGTGACGTCGCAGGCGTACGCCGAAGCGAACGGTCTGCCCGTGCTCGGACGCGTGCGCGCGTACGCGACTGGCGCCGTCAACCCGCAGGAGCTTTTCTTCGCGCCGATCACCGCCGTGCGCAACCTCATGAGGAAGGAGAGCTCGAGCATCGGCGACTACGATCTGATCGAGGCGAACGAGGCGTTCGCGTCGCAGGCGCTCGCCGATGGCGCGGGGCTCGAGTGGGATTGGGACCGCGTCAACGTCAACGGTGGCGCCATCGCGCTCGGGCACCCGATCGGCGCGAGCGGTGCGCGCGTGCTCACGACGCTGCTGTACGCTCTGCAGGATCGGAATCTCACCACCGGCCTCGCGACGCTCTGCCTCGGCGGCGGCGACGCGGTGGCGCTCTCCGTCACCCGAGGGAAGTGACATGACCACGCTCGCTCTCGCCGTCCGCACCCCGCGCAGCCGCGCGATCGGCATCGTGATCGTGGCAGTGGCGCTCGCGCTCGCGTCGCAGATCGCGCTGCCACTGCCGAAGACTCCGGTGCCGCTCACGCTCCAGCCGCTCGTCGTCGTGCTGGCCGGCCTGCTCATCGGGCCCATCGACGGAGCGGCGGCGATGGTGCTGTATCTCGTCGCCGGCGTCGCCGGACTCCCGGTGTTCGCGCCGATCGGGGCGCCGGGACTGGCGCGGTTGCTCGGACCGACCGGCGGCTATCTGCTGGCATACCCGGTCGCGGCCGCCGTCGCCGGCTGGCTCGGCGCGGGACGTGAGCGGTTCGCGGCGCGGCTCGTCGCGGCGATCGCCGGAATCCTCGTCCTCTACGCCGGTGGATTGTCGCAGCTCGCGATCATCACGGGCAGCGTGACCACCGCGGCGGTGCTGGGCGTCCTCCCGTTCGTCGCGGCCGATCTTCTCAAGGCCATCGTGGCGGCGGCACTGTCCGGACGCCGGAGCGGAACGACTCTCTGACCACCGAGCCGGCGGCCGACGCACGCAGGACGCTCGGCCGCACGATCGCGCTCGCGGTGGCGTTCCTCCTCCTGCTCATCGTGGCGGAGGTGACGATCGCCTACGTCGTCGGCACCATCGTCGGCCTCCAGCGACTCGGCACCGAGTCGTCGATGCTGTTGTCGGTCTCCCTCCAGCTCGTGGCCGTCGTCGTCGCCACGGCGATCATGCTCCGCTCGGTCGACGTGCGGCCGTGGAGCGACGTCGGCATGGATCGCCGCGCGGCGGCTCCCCGCGCGCTCGCCGAGGGTTGGCTGCTCGGAGGCGCGGCGATCGGACTCGCATGCGGCGTGCTGCTGCTCACGGGATGGCTGCGCATCGTCCCCGGGCCGGAAGGCTCGTCGCTCTCGGCCGCACTCTCGCTCACGGTGTTTCTCATCGTCGCGGCGCTCGGCGAGGAGCTCGTCAGCCGAGGGTATCTCCTCACGACGCTGCGCGACGGACTCGGCGGCCCCACCGCCGTCGGCGTCACGAGTCTGCTGTTCGGCGCCGCACATCTGCGCAACGCCGGCGTGACGGTGCAGTCGTTCTGCATCGTCACGCTCGCCGGTGTATTTCTCGGGGCGATCCGCGTCACGTTCCGCAGTGTGTATGCGTCGTCGGCCGCGCACGTCGCCTGGAACTGGGTGCTCGCCGTCGCGTTTCACGCGTCGGTGAGCGGCATGCGCTTCGAAGCGCCCGACTATCGCATGGTCGAGCAAGGGCCCGACTGGCTCACCGGCGGCCAATGGGGGCCGGAGGGTGGACTCGCCGCGGCACTCGGCATGATCGCGGCCCTCGCCTATCTCTATCGTACGCGGCTCCAGCGCCGCAAGGAGTCGTCGTGAGCGATCGCATCGCGGTGGTCGGCGCAGGGCAGATGGGGAACGGGATCGCGCACGTGTTCGCGCAGCACGGATTCGCCGTGACGATGATCGACGTCGCCGAAGGAGCGCTCGGCCGCGGCCGCGTGACGATCGAGAAGAACCTCGACCGCCAGATCGCGAAGGGCACCGTACCCGCGGAGGAGCGTGACGCGATCCTCGGACGCGTGACGACGAGCACCTCGCTGCACGCGGTGCGCGGCGCCGCGCTCGTCATCGAGGCCGCGACGGAGAACCGCGAGCTCAAGTTCCAGATCTTCGCCGACCTCGATCGGCATACCGATGCGGGCGCGGTGGTGGCGACGAACACGAGCTCGATCTCGATCACGGAGATCGCCAGCCGGACGTCGCGCGCCGATCACGTGATCGGGATGCACTTCATGAATCCCGTGCCGCTGATGCAGCTCGTGGAGGTCATCCGCGGCCTGGCGACGTCGGATGCGACGATGCGGCGCGTCCTCGAGTGGTGCCGCGCCGTGGGGAAGACGCCGGTGGAGGTGAACGACTACCCCGGCTTCGTCGCCAACCGGATCCTCATGCCGATGATCAACGAGGCCGTCTACTGCGTGATGGAGGGTGTCGGCACCCCCGAGGCGGTGGACACCGTGATGAAGCTTGGCATGAACCACCCGATGGGCCCCCTCGCGCTCGCCGACTTCATCGGGCTCGACACCTGCCTCGCGATCCTCGAGGTGCTGCACCACGGCCTCGGCGATTCGAAGTACCGGCCCGCGCCGCTGTTGCGGAAGTACGTGGCGGCGGGGTGGCTGGGGAAGAAGTCGGGAAGGGGGTTTTATGAGTACTGAGAAGGGCAGCATTCTCGAACTCTCGGAGCGGACATGCGTCCGTCCGGTGGGGTGTTCATGCTAGTCCCACTCACCGAACAGCAACGCGCCGTCGTCGAGCTCGCCCGGCAGTTCGCCGAGGAAGAGATCGCGCCGCATGCCGCACGGTGGGATCGCGAAGCGCTGTTCGACCGCGGCGTCGCCGACAGCCTCGGCGCGCTCGGCTTCCTCGGGATGATGATCCCGGAGGAGTGGGATGGCCTTGGCCTCGATACGGTGACGTATCTGATGGCGCTCGAGGAGATCGCCGTCGCGGACGCGTCGACGGCGGTGTTGATGAGCGTGCACAACTCGCTGCCGACGCAGATGCTGCTCAACTTCGGCACGACGGAGCAGAAGGAGCGCTTCCTGCGACCGATGGCGCGCGGCGAGAAGATCGGCGCGTTCGCGCTGAGCGAGCCGGAGGCCGGATCGGACGCGTCGTCGCTGACCTGTCGCGCCGAGCGCGACGGCGACGACTGGGTGCTCACCGGCACGAAGAGCTGGGTGACGACGGGGAGCCACGCGGACGTGATCATCGTCATCGCGCGCTCGACGCCGATGGCCGACGCCCACAAGTCGCGCGGCATCTCGGCGTTCATCGTCACACCGGACCTGCCCGGGTTCCACGTCGGGAAGAAGGAAGACAAGATGGGCCTCCGCGCGTCTCCCACCGTGCAGCTCAACTTCGACGGGATGCGTGTGCCGGGCGCGAACCTGCTCGGCCAGGAGGGGCAAGGGTTCGTGTACGCGATGCGCTCGCTCGACCACGGCCGGCTGGGGATCGCCGCGCAGGCGCTCGGCATCGGGCGCGCGGCGCTCGAGCACTCGCTCGACTACGCCGCGCAGCGGACGCAATTCGGGCGACCGATCCGCGATTTCCAGGCGATCCAGTTCAAGCTCGCCGACATGGGCGCACGCATCGCCTCGACGCGCGCGCTCCTGCACGCGACCGCGGCGAACAAGGACCGCGGAGAGACCACGACGCTGTACGGCTCGATGAGCAAGCTCCTCGCGAGCGAGACGGCGATGTGGGCCACGCAGCAGGCGGTGCAGATCTTCGGCGGCTACGGCTACGTGAAGGACTACCCCGTCGAGCGCTTCTTCCGCGACGCGAAGATCACGGAGATCTATGAGGGGACGTCGGAGGTGCAGAGGATCGTCATCGCGAGGGAGTTGTTTGCTGAACGAGCAGGAGATGGGTGAGTTCGTGAGTCGGATCGCTGGTTGGTTGGTCGGTTGATTGGCGAGTCGACTCCACCGGCCACTCGACCAGCGTGCGACCCCCACACGTGGTCTCCAGGCTGGTTGAGCCAGGGCCGTTCCATTCACCAGTTCACCGACCAACTCACTAACTATCCAACTCACCAACTCACTGGTTAAGAAATGCCTGACCCGACCGGCAAGATTCTCCTGGCCTCCGACCACGCCGGCTTCGCGCTCAAGGAAGCGCTGGAGGCCGAATTGAAGTCGCTCGGCTATGCCGTCGAAGACCTCGGGCCGGCGACGGACGCGTCCACCGACTACGCCGACTACGCGCATCCGCTGGCCGAGCGCGTCTCGCGCGGCGAGGTGGAGCGGGGCGTATTATTGTGCGGGACCGGCCTCGGCATGTCGTACACCGCGAACCGGTACCCGCACGTGCGGGCGGCCGTCGCGTGGACTCCCGAGGTCGCGGCGCTGGCCCGCGAGCACAACGACGCCAACGTGCTCGTGCTGCCGGCGCGCTTCGTCGGCACCGAAGAGGGGAAGGCAATACTGAAAGCGTGGCTCGACACTCCGTTCGCCGGCGGCCGGCATGCGCGCCGCATCGCGAAGATCGAGCGTGACGCCGAGTCGAATTCTTCAACCGAGGAGAGTCGCTGATGTCATCGTGGTCCGCTTGGGAACGCTGTCCCCCCGGGGACGCGCTGCGTGAGACCGACCCCGAGGTCGCCGGCCTCATCGAGGACGAGATCGCCCGACAGAACGACGGGATCGAGCTCATCGCCAGCGAGAACTTCGTCTCGCCCGCCGTGCTCGAGGCGATGGGCTCTCCCCTCACGAACAAGTACGCCGAAGGGCTGCCGGGGAAGCGCTACTACGGCGGCTGCGAGGTGGTGGACAAGATCGAGCAGCTCGCGATCGACCGCGCCAAGCAGCTGTTTGGCGCCGATCACGTCAACGTGCAAGCGCACTCCGGCGCCCAGGCCAACGCCGCGGTCTTTCTCGCCTTCATGAAGCCGGGCGACACCTTCCTCGGAATGGACCTCTCGCAGGGGGGCCACCTCACTCACGGCTCGCCGGTCAACTTTTCGGGGCTGCTGTACAAGGCGGTCTCGTACGGTCTCGACGACGACGGCTACATCGACATGGACGCGGTGCGAAGCCAGGCGCGGACGCACAAGCCGAAGATGATCATCGCCGGCTACAGCGCCTACCCGCGCGTGATCGACTTCGCGGCCTTCGCCGAGATCGCGAAGGAGGTCGGCGCGGTGTTCATGGTGGACATGGCGCACTTCGCCGGCCTCTCCGCCACGGGCATCTACCCGTCGCCGATCCCGCACGCCGACGTCGTCACGACGACGACGCATAAGACGCTGCGCGGTCCGCGCGGCGGCATGATCCTGTGCACGTCCGAGTTCGCGGAGGCCGTGGACAAGGGTTGCCCGATCATCCTGGGCGGACCGTTGCCACACGTGCTCGCGGCGAAAGCGGTCGCGCTGCGGGAGGCGAGCCAGCCGAGCTTCCGCGACTACGCGCGTCGCATCGTCGAGAACGCGCGGGCGCTCGCCGAGGCGTGCGTCTCACAGGGCATGGACGTCCTCACCGGCGGTACCGACAACCATCTGCTGCTCATCGACGTCCATCGGAGCTTCGGGCTCACCGGACGGCAGGCGGAGTCCGCGATCCGCTCGTGCCACATGACGCTGAACCGCAACGCGCTGCCGTTCGACGCGAACGGGCCGTGGTACACGAGCGGGCTGCGCGTGGGCACGCCTGCCGCGACGACCCTCGGGATGACGCCCTCTGACATGCGCGAGGTCGCTGCGGTCTTCAAGCTCGTGCTCGCGAACACGAAGCCCACGATCATGAAGAAGGG
>Ga0066652_100001202_pt1 | contig 13179 bp, 18 predicted proteins | sample GraSoiAngelo_101_FD_71413 | JGI IMG/M metagenome (GOLD analysis project Ga0066652, IMG submission 71413) | Grasslands soil microbial communities from the Angelo Coastal Reserve, California, USA - 14_0903_02_30cm | ecosystem: Environmental > Terrestrial > Soil > Grasslands | place: USA...
GCTCCTCGTAGCGCCGGCGCTCGGCGACGAACCGCTCGCGCCGTTCACCGTCGAGCGCGCGCCACTCGCGCGTGAAGACCGTCGCGGCGTCGAGCTGCTCGCCGACGACCCGGAGGTGAGCGCGCAACGCGAGCCGGATCTTCCCGGGGACGGGCACGTCGTCGGGGACGGCGTCGAGGGCGGCGTGGAACGCCTCCGCGCCGCCCCACGCGACCTCCCAGAGGAGGTCCTCCTTCGAGTCGATGTGGTGGTAGAGCGAGGCCTTCTGCATTCCGAGCGCCTCGGCGACGTCCGCGAGCGAGGTGCCGTGGTAGCCGCGGTCGGCGAAGAGCCGTGCCGCGGTGCGGGTCAGCTCCTCGCGCCGGGAGGACATTGCCTGCGCTAGCCTACCGATCGGTAGGTTGATGACCGAGGCTCAATTCGTCGACTATCTGCACGCCGGCGGCCAGGTCGAGGCCGGCGACTGGATGCCCGACGAGTACCGGGCGCGGCTCGTCAAGTTCATCCAGATGCACGGCAGCTCGGAGCTGATGGGCGTCCTGCCGGAGCGCGAATGGATCCTGCGGGCGCCGACGCTGCAGCGCAAGCTCGCGCTGACCGCGAAGGTGCAGGACGAGGTCGGCCACGCCCAGCTGATCTACCGCGTCGTCGAGGATCTCGGCAAGTCGCGAGAGGACTGCCTCGCCGAGCTCGTCGCCGGCGAGGCGAAGTTCCACAACGTCTTTCACTACCCGACGAAGACCTGGGGCGACGTCGGCGTCATCGCCTGGCTCGTCGACGCCGCGGCGATCATCTCGCAGAAGGCGCTCCTCAAGTGCTCGTACGCACCCTACGCGCGGATCATGAAGAAGATCTGCTGGGAGGAGTCGTTCCACATCCTCCACGGACGTGACGTCGTGCTTGCGATGGTGACCGGCACCGACGCGCAGCGCGAGCTGGTGCAGGAAGCGATCGACCGCTGGTGGGGGCCGCTGATGCAGTTCCACGGCACGAAGACCCCGGCGGAGGAGGATCCGATGCTGCACTGGCGGATCAAGTCGCAGGCGAACGAGGACGCGCGCCAGCAGTTTCTCGACGGTTACGTGCCGCAGATCCGTGAGCTCGGGCTGACCGTTCCCGACCCGAAGCTGCGCCGCGGCGCCGATGACGTCTGGGAATACACCGAGCCGGACTGGGACGAGCTGAAGGCCGTCGTCACAGGGCACGGACCGCGCTCGGCCGAGCGGCTGGAGCTGCGCCGGCGCTTCCTCGAGCAGGAGCGTTGGGTGCGCGAGGCGGTCGCGGCGTGATCTTCGAGGTCTTCCGTCAGGAGAAAAAGGGGCAGGCGTTCCAGCACGCGGGCTCTGTCGACGCGCCCGACGCCGCGTTCGCGGAGGCGTGGGCGCGCGAGCAGTTCGGGCGGCGCGGCGAGTCGGAGGCGCTGTGGCTCGTTGCGCGCGAGGCGGTGCACGAGGTGCACGACTTCCCCGACGAGTTCGACCTCAAGTACAGGCGTGTCGACGGCTACTCCCTCAAGGTACGGCTGAAGGAGGCACGTGAACGAGCGGGCACGACTCCTGCTCGAGCTGGCTGACGACGAGCTCGTCGTCGGCTGGCGCGACTCCGAGTGGACGGGCATCGCGCCGACGCTCGAGGAAGACGTCGCGTTTTCGTCGATCGCTCAGAACGAGATCGGCCACGCGCGTGCGCTGTACGAGCTCGTCGCACGCGAGCGCGGCACGACCGCGGACGAGCTCGCATTCGACCGCTCCCCCGACGAGTACCGCTGTGCACGCCTGGTCGAGCTGCGCCTCCCGGAGTGGGAGAAGACGATCGCCCGGCACTACGTCTACGAGGAAGCCGACGCGAAGCGTCTCGAGCGGCTCAAGCAGTCAGAGGATGCGGACATCGCCGGCCTCGCCGCGAAGATCGACCGCGAGGAGGCCTACCACCGTATGCACGCCCAGATGTGGTTCGACCGCCTCGAGGGCGAGCCGCGGTTCACGTCCGCCCTCGACGAGCTGCGCCCGCTGCTCGAGACCGGACGCGATGAGAACACGTCCGATCTGACCGAGCTCTGGGACGAGATGACGATCGTGCGGCGCTCGCAGCCGGCGGGGACGAAGTGGTAACGGCCGAGCAGGTCTGGGACGCGCTCGCAGAGATCCCCGATCCGGAGATCCCGGTAATCTCGCTCGTCGACCTCGGCGTGATCCGCGACGTCGCGATCGAGAACGGCTGCGTGCGCGTGGAGTTCACACCGACGTTCCTCGGGTGTCCCGCGCTCGACGTCATGCGCGACGCGATGACGGAGCGCGTGCGCGAGCTCGGAGCCGAGGCAGACGTCCGCGTGATCAGCGACGACTCGTGGTCGACGGACCGCATCACGCCCGCCGGACGCGAGAAGCTGCGGGCGTCGGGCTTCGCTCCGCCCGCGCCGCGCGCTGCCGGAACCGCGACGACGCTCGTGCAGCTGCAGTCGGCGGTGTTCCGCTGTCCTTACTGCGGCTCGTCCGAGACAAAGCTCGAGAACATCTTCGGCCCGACGCCGTGCAGGTCGCTCCGCTACTGCACGGCCTGCCGGCAGCCGTTCGAGCAGTTCAAGACGATCTAGGCAACTGTGCCGGCGAGCGACCGCGCCAAGTCGATCACGATGAGGACGATCGACCTCGACACGCCCCACGGGCCCGCGCGGGCGTACCTGCGGCCGCACGCCGACGCACACGCGGCGTTGACCCTCGGCCACGGCGCGGGCGGCGGGGTGAGCGCGCCCGACCTTCAAGCCGCTGCGCGCGCGGCGGCGTTGCTCGAGATGTCGGTCGTGCTCGTGGAGCAGCCCTACCGGGTCGCGGGACGTCGCTCGCCGGCGCCGGCGCACCACCTGGACGCGGCCTGGAGAGCGGTCGTCCAACAGCTCCGACGCGAGGAGGTGGCCGGCCTCCCACTCGTCGCCGGCGGACGGTCGGCGGGCGCGCGAGTCGCGTGCCGCACGGCCGAGGCGGTCGGTGCCGTCGGCGTTCTCTGCCTCGCGTTTCCGCTGCACCCGCTTGGCCGCCCGAATGCGCCGAGCCGGATCGCCGAGCTGGACGGCGTGGCCGTTCCGACGCTCGTCGTCCAGGGCGAGCGCGACCCGTTCGGGATGCCGCCGGCAGGACCGCGCCGAGCCGTCGTGCAGGTCGCGGGCGACCACGGCCTGAAGGCGGACCTCGCAGGCGTCGAGACGGCCGTCCGCGACTGGTTGTCCGGCGTGCTCGCGCTGTCGCGCTGATTGAATCCGTGGATGGCGCGAGTCGAGATCTACTACTGCCCCGTCTGAAGCGGCTACGACCGCCGGGCTGCGAGTCTCGCGGCCGAGCTCAACGAGCGTACGGCGCACGAGGCTCGCGCCGTTGAGGGTGCGAAGAGCCAGTTCGACGTGATCGTCGACGGCACGCTCGTCTTCTCGAAGGAGCGCGAGCACCGATACCCCGAACTGGACGAGATCCTTACGGCGCTTCCGTAGCCGGGGGCGCGAGTCGCGCAGGACGCGAGCTGAGCAGCATCGCGTAGGCCAGCGCTTCGACCTGATAGCGCAGGCAGAACGCACCGAGCTCGCGGAGGCCCTCGGTCGTCCGGCCGCGGGCGAGCGCCACCGACCACGCCCCTACGGCGGACGTGACGAGCACGACGGCGAAGACGCTCCCCAGCAGGAGCCCCGGAACCGCGAGCAGCGCGCGGAAGAGCGCCGACAGCCGCGGCTGCCGCTCCGGCGACGCCTCCACCCGGACGACGTGCGGGCGCCGGCGACGTGCCCGTGGAAAAGCTCCCGACACCAGCGTGAGCCAGGCAAGGAACCGCGTCGCGTACTGCAGGTAGGCGTGGAGGAAGCGGTGTAGAGGGCGCGGGACCCGGGCGAGCGCAACCGTCGCCGGCCACGCGACCACGAGAGCGAGGGCCGCTGCCACGCTCCACCCGAGCACGACGACGGCGACCGGAATCGCGAGCAGCAGCCTCGACACGACGACGAGGCGTCGGCGGCGGAGATCGCGGTCGAACGCCACGCGTATCCGCTCCGCCACCGGGGTACCGTACCGGGGTGCGACGCGCGCTCCTGGTCGGCGCCTGCCTGCTCCTTGCCGCATGCGGCAGCGGTGCCAAGGGACTGTCGAAGGAGGAGTACGCAAAGCGCGCCGACGTCATCTGCACGCGCTTCACGCACCAGACGGCGGCGCTCGGCGGCGCCTCGAACCTGAAGGAGCTCGCGGCGCTCGCGAGCAAGACCCTGCCCGTTCTCGACCGGGCGATCGCCGACCTGCGGAAGCTCGACCCGCCGCAGGACGAGCAGGCGCTCGCACATCGGTGGCTCGCCACGCTCGGCCGCCTCCGCAACGACGTCGTCAGGATCCGCGACCGCTCACGCGCCAACGATCTCGCGGGAGTCGGCGCTGTCGTCCCGGCCGCAAAGCGCGACGACACGGAGTCGAACCGACTGGCGGGTCAGCTCGGCACGCGCGTCTGCAAGAAGCCTGCCTAGCGTCCGCGGAACTCGGGCGGGCGCTTCTCCAGGAACGCTGCCACGCCCTCGCGGAAGTCCTCCGTTCGCGTCGCTGCGGACTGAAGCTGCGCCTCGCGCTCGAGCTGTTCCTCGAGATCCGCGCCCCATGCGCGATCGAAGAGCCGCTTGGTCATGGCGATGCCGCGGGTCGGCAGCGCGGCGAGCTCGGCCGCCAGCGCCGCGGCGCGCGACGCCAGGCCGTCAGCCTCGACGACCTCCGAGACGAGACCCCAGCCGTGCGCCTCCGCCGCGGTCAGCCGCCGGCCGGAGCTCATCCACTCGAAGGCCCGCGCCGGGCCGAGCAGTCGCGCGACGAAGAACGTGCTGCCCGAGTCGGGCACGAGACCGATGTTGATGAACGCCGGCACGAACGCCGCGCTGTCGGCCGCGATCCGGAGGTCGCACGCGCACGCGAACGACAGCCCGGCCCCGGCAGCCGCACCGTTGACCGCCGCGAGCACCGGCTTCTCGAGCGCGCGGATCGCAAGGACGTTCGGGTGGTAGCCCGCGCGGAGTCGCTCGGCGATGTCCCCGGGAGCCTCGCGGAACTCCGTCAGGTCCTGCCCGACGCAGAAGCCGCGACCGGCGCCAGTGATCACGACGGCGCGGATCTCGGCGTCGCGCGCTTCCTTCAGTGCGCTCGCCAGGCCCGCGTGCATCGCCGCGTTGAAGGCGTTCAGCACGTCCGGCCGGTTGAGCGTAATCGTCAGGACCGCGCCGTCGCGACTCGTCTCGACCTCGGCCACGGACGTGACTTTCGCAGATCGACGCAGCGGGTCCGGCCGGTGCTAGCTTGGCCGCACATGTCTTTGACGGCCATCGACGCGATTCTGGGGCCGCAGCAGCCGGGCTCCGACCCTGCCGAGCGTGAGAGCGACGACGAGGCGCTCGACGCGTACTCGCGCGCCGTCACAGGCGTCGCGTCGGAGCTCGCTCCCTCCGTCGGCAGCCTGCGCGTTGCGCGCCGCGTGCGGGGCGGGCGCCGCCTGGACGGCGCGGGCAGCTCGGTGGTGATCACGCCGGACGGCTTCATGCTCACCTCCGCGCACGTCGTCGAGCGGGCCGACGGTTCGGGACGCGTTTCCTTCGTGGACGGCCGGGATGTCGAGTTCGAGGTAGTGGGGGCCGACGCGCTCTCGGACCTTGCCGTGCTTCGCGCGAATGCGCGCGACTTGGTCGCCGCCGTCCTCGGCGACGCCGAGCGGCTCCGCGTCGGACAGCTCGTCGTGGCGATCGGCAATCCGCACGGCTTCGCCGGCTCGGTCACGGCCGGCGTCGTCTCGGCACTCGGACGCTCGCTGCCGACGCGCTCCGGCGCGAACATGCGCGTCGTCGACAACGTGATCCAGACCGATGCCGCGCTCAATCCCGGGAACTCCGGCGGTGCGCTGGCGGACGGCCGCGGCCGCGTCGTCGGCATCAACACCGCGGTGGCGGGTGTCGGGCTCGGCCTCGCGGTGCCGATCAACGGCGCCACCAGGCAGATCGTCGCGGCGCTGATGACGGAGGGTCGCTTCAGGCGCGCCTACCTCGGCGTCGCCGGCGGGCCGCGGCCGCTCCCACCCCGGCTCGCGAGGGCACTGCGCCAGGACAGCGGCGTCGAGATCGTCCAGGTCGTCGAAGACAGCCCCGCGGAGAGCGCCGGCCTGCGCGCGGAAGACCTGATCGTGTCGGCGGACGGCCTCCCGGTCACGTCCGTCGACCAGCTCCACAAGCTGATGGTGACCGACGCAATCGGGCGACGGATCCGGTTCGGCATCGTCCGCGGCGGACAGCAGCTCGACGTCGAGCTCGTCCCTGCAGAGCTCGAGGGCTAGACGTACGGTTCCGTCGTGCGCGTCGAGCGCCACGACACGGAGACGTCGACCTCGGAGGTGGCGCGCCGGCCACCGTCGCCCGCACTGCGTCCCTACCTGCTCGCGGCGCCGGAGGGCTGGGAGCAGAGCCGTGGACAGGACGTTCGGCTCCGGGAGGTTCCATACCCGGGGATCCCGCTGATCCTCGGGCTCGGCGGCCCGTGGACGGTCGAGGATCCCGACGGTCGCGCCGACCTGCACGACTGTTTCGTCGCGGGGCTGCACACGCGACCGGCGTTGGTCTCGGGCCCGTCGGCATGGGCGTGCATCGAGCTGCGCCTGTCGCCGCTGGGTGCGCACCGGCTGCTTGGTCTGCCGATGCACGAGCTCGCGAACCGCACCATCGAGCTCGACGACGTGCTGCCCGCGAGCGGCGAGCTTACGGATCGCCTTCGAGAGACGAGCTCGTGGGCTGAGCGGTTCGACCTGGTCGAGGCGTTCCTGACACGTCGACTGGTGCATTCGCGGCCGCTGTCGCCGGGCGTCGAGTGGTCGTGGCACCACTTGCGCCGGACCTACGGGCGGGTGCCGATCGGACACCTCGCGGACGAGCTCGGCTGGAGTCACCGGCGGTTGATCGCGCGCTTTCGCGAGCAGATCGGCGTCGCGCCGAAGACGCTTGCGCGCGTGATCCGTTTCGACCGCGCCGTTGCGGCACTGCGGGCGCCGGAGCGGCGCCAGCTCGCCGAGATCGCGTTCGACTGCGGCTACTTCGACCAGGCGCATCTGAACCGCGACTTCCGGGAACTCGCGGGGACGACCCCGAGCGCGTTTCTCGCCGCCGGCCTCGAATCCGGCGGTGTCGCGGCGTAGCCGTCGCCGTCAATTCCGTCCAAGACGCCGGGCGAGCGGCTTCGTACGCTCACACGCGACAACCGAGGAAAGGAGCACGACGATGGCACATCCCACGGTCTTCCCGACGATGAGCTACGACGACGCCGAGGCAGCGCTCTCGTTCCTCGAGTCCGCGTTCGGGGCGGAGCAGCACGCCGTGTACCGGAGCGACGACGGAACGATCCAGCACGCGGAGGTCCGGCTCGGCAACGGGATCGTGATGTTCGGCTCGGCGCGGGCGGACGCGCGGGCGACCGGTGGCGCGGGCGGCGGCATCTACGTCGTGGTCGAGGATCCCGATGAGCACTGCGCGCGGGCACGCGGCGCGGGTACCGAGATCATGCGCGACCTGCACGACACGGAGTACGGATCCCGCGACTACAGCGCACGCGACCCGGAGGGCAACGTCTGGCACTTCGGGACGTACCAGCCGTTCGCGTTCGACCACGCCGCGCAGGCGGAGGAGGCGCCCGCCTAGGGCGGCAGCTCCTCGAGACCATGGTGCGACTCGTGACGCGCGAGCTCGTACGCGACCTGCGCGACGAGCACGGCGGCGAGCACGAGCATGACCGTCAGCGGCGAGAGGTCGAACGGGATCAGCACGAGCGCGAGCGCGCCCGTCCCGAGTCGCAGCCAGACGTCCGCGTCGAAGACGACCGGGCCCGACACGAGCTGAATCACCGCGAGACCGACCATCGTGAGCGCCAGTCCGGCGGATACAACCCAGCCGGTGCCGTCGTAGTGGTGGTCGCCTCCGGCGGCGAGGATGGCGAGCTTCACGCCGGCACCGAGTGCCGCGAGACCGGCGACGACGAAGAAATGCATGTATGTGTAGGTGAGGCCGCCGACGATGCCCCGCGACGTGACGACACCCTCGTCCAGGAACTCGAAATAGATCCACCAGAGCGACGAGGCGACGAGGAAGCCGGCCGTCGCCGCGACGGTCGAGCCGGTCGCCCAGCTCACCTTCGAAACGCCGAGAACGACGGCTAGGACGGATTCGCCGAGGACGATCAGCGTCAGGAGCCCGAATCGCTCGGGGATGTGCCGCGGATGAATGGGAGCGGTACGAAGCAGGCGCCAGGCACGGAACGGCGACACGAGCTCGACCGTGAGCGCGACACCCCACAGGACGTAGCACCACGGGGCCGGCGTGAAGACCGACGCGGTCCAGATGAGCGCTGCCGTTCCGAACGCCAGGAGGAACGTCCCCGCGAGAGCCCGTGCCTCGGGGACGTGTCGGCTCGCGCGCGCGTACAGGGCGAGCAGCACGAGCCGGACGCCGACGTACGCGATCGGAAATCCGACCGTCGCGCCCTCGAAGACGCCCGGCACCGTCGTCGCCAGGACCGCGACGCCGAACATGGCGAGCAGCGTCAGCAACCGGTACACGAGGTCGTCCGTGTCGAAGCGGTTCGCGTAGAAGGTGAAGCCCGTCCACATCCACCAGACGGGGACGAAGACGCCGACGAACTCGAAGAAGCGCACGGCAGTCGGCTCGGCGGCAAGCGCGTTCGCGAGCTGCCCGACCGCCGCGACGAAGACAAGGTCGAAGAAGAGCTCGAGCCACGTCGCCCGCCGGTCCTCGGAGTCGGTGCTCACGACCGTCCTGAGCCGGGGCGGCTCGAGCAGGCGAGACAGGGCAGTCATGGCGGCCGGGCGCCGTCAGCGCCCGCGGAAATCCGGACTGCGCTTCTCCGTGAACGCCGTCAGGCCCTCGCGCGCGTCCTCTGAGGCGAACGCGAGATAGAGCGCCCGCCGTTCGTACTCGAGGCCGAGCTGCAGCGTCGCCTCGTACGCGCGGTCGACCGCCTCCTTCGCGAGCCGTGTCGCCACCGGCCCCTTCGCCGCGATGTCGCGCGCGACCCGCTTCGCCTCGTCCAGCCATGCCTCCTTGACGACCACGCGCGCGACCAGGCCGGCGGCGAGCGCCTCGTCGGCGTCGAGCATCCGGCCGCTCAGGATCACGTCCATCGCGACGGACTTGCCGACCGCGCGAGTGAGCCGCTGCGTTCCGCCCGCGCCGGGGATGATGCCGAGCGACGTCTCCGGCTGACCGAACCTCGCCGTCTCCGAGGCCACGATCAGGTCGCACGACATCGCCAGCTCGCAGCCGCCGCCGAGGCAGTACCCGGAGACGGCGGCGACAAGCGGTGTCCAGAGGTTGCGGATCGCGTCCCAGCGCTCGACCCGCCGCGCGTAGTACAGCTCGATCGCGGACGAACGCGCGAGCTCGCCGATGTCGGCGCCGGCCGCGAACGCCCGCTCGCTGCCGCCGAGCACGATGCAGCGGACGCCCTCGTCGGCGTCGAGCTCGTGCAGCGTCGAGACGAGCTCGTCCATCAACCCGTCGGACAGCGCGTTCAGCTGCTGCGGCCGGTTGAGGAGGACGACGGCGATCGCCTCGTCGCGCTCGACGGTGACGAGGCCGTCGCTCATGCCTTTGTGCCGAATCTGTGACAACTCGAACGGCAGGGACTGTCCCTGCCTTTGCGCCAGGAGTGTGTCAATCGATCCACAGGGCGTCCCGTCAGGCCTCGTCTCGGCCGCGACGCTCGACGAAGCTCCGCACCGCCTGCTGCGCCTCGTCGCCGAGCATCGACAGCGCCAGCCAGTCGCGCGCGTGGTTCACGGTCTCGTGCCACGAGACGTCCCGCCACCAGTTCAGCTGCTGCTTCGTGTACCGGATCGTCTGCGGCAGCTTTACCGCGAGCCGCTCGACGTAGTAGTCCACCGCCGCATCCAGCTCCGCCGACGGAACCGCGCGATTCACGAGCCCCCACTCCGCCGCTTGCCGCGCGGGGATCTCGTCGCAGAGCAGCAGGATCTCCCGGGCGCGCCGGTCACCGATGAAGATCGGCAGCCACTGCGTCGCGCCGCCCGCCGGCACGGATCCGTGCTCCGGGCCCACGTGCCGGATGAAGGCGTCCTCGACCATCACCGCGAGGTCGCATGCCATCTGCAGCTCGTTGCCGCCGCCGACCGCGATGCCGTTGATCCGCGCCACCGTCGGCTTGCCGATCTCCCGCAACCGGTCGTGCATGTCCTTAAACGCTCCAAACCACTTCCAGTATTCGCGCGGCTCGCCGAGGTACTCCGCTGCCCACGACTTGAGGTCGGCGCCGACGCAGAACGCGCGCCCGGTGCCGGTGACCACGACCACCCGCACGTCGTCGTCCCATGATGCGTCCTCGCACGCACGCGCGATCTCGCGCAGCATCCGGAAGTCGAACGCGTTGAGGACGTCGGGACGGTTGAGCGTGATCGTCGCCCGCGGCGGCGCCTTCTCGTACACGATCGTCTCGAAGCCGAGCTCGTCGGGCGCGACGGGTCGCGGATGCGTCGGCTCAGGCAACGTCTGCGAACAGCACGGTGAAGCGGCCGCCCATGTCCATCGCGTCCTTGCCGGTCGCCATGAATTCCTCAGTGCCCGCCGCGGCCTTGAAGGAGTCGCGGTCCGGCCACTCCCACTCTGCGTAGTACCTGTACGCCGGGTCTCCCATCGGCGCGCCGAACACGCGCCCGTGACGGAAGGTCGCGCCCTGCACCTTGCGGCACAACTCGACGTGACGCTCGTACCGTGCGGCGTCGGGCTCCTCGTCGTACAGCACGATCGCGCGGACCATCGCTTCCCCCTCGTCGTGGAGGCGTGAGCGTATAGCTTCAACCGAAAAGGAGGTTTCCGATGGGCATGAGGGTCGTGCACGTGGAGTTCCCCGCGCAGGACGTCGATCGCGCGGAGCGTTTCTGGGAGGCCGTCGGAGGCTGGAAGATCGAGGACTCCGGCATGGCGGGCATCGACTACCGGATGTTCCAGGAGGGCGACCAGGGCGGCGCGGTGTACACGAGGCAGGGCGACGAGCCGGCGCCGATCGTCTACTACGGGAGCGACGACATCGACGCCGATCTCACCAAGGTTCGCGACGGAGGCGGCGACGCCGACGACAAGCAGCCGATCCCCGGCGTGGGCTGGTTCGCGCGCTGCAAGGACACCGAGGGGAATTCGTTCAGCCTGTTCCAGGGCGACCAGTCCGTCCCGATGCCCGAGGGAGGACCGGCGGCGTGACGACGCTCGCCGTCGCGCTCGCCGTGGCGGCAGGGATCGCCGGGGCGGTGCAGGCGGCCGTCATGGGCGAGCTCGGGGAGCGAGTCGGCGTCTTTCCGGCGATCGCGTTTTCCGGAGTCGTGACGGTCGTGCTCGCGCTGGCCGCGCTCCTGCTCGTGCGGCAGAGCCTGCGCGGGCTCGCCGACGTGGCACGGCAACCGCTCTGGCTGTGGTGCGGCGGCGCGCTGTCGCTCGTGATCATCCTTGCGATCACCGTCGCGTCGCCGCGCATCGGCCTCGCCGCGACGATCGGGACGATCATCGCGCTCAATCTCGTGATGGCGACCGTGATCGACCGCTTCGGTCTGTTCGGGTTCGACAAGATCGCGATCGCGTGGCCGCGCGTGTTCGGGCTCGTGCTGCTCGGGGCCGGAGCGGCGCTCACCCTCCGGAAAAGTGGCTGACGAACTGATCGTCGGAACGGTCGTCCGGGTCGACGAGCACCCGGGCGCACGAGCGCCGTCGCTGCTCGTCACGCTCGACCTCGGGCCGCGCGGACGCCGGGAGGCCGTGCTCTCGACCGGAGCGTACGACGGCCAGGAGCTTGAGGGTCGTCAGCTGCTCTGCCGGCTCGAGGCTGAAGGCGCCCTCGTGCTCGGCGCCCAGTCGCACGCGAAGGGCTTCGTGCTGCTCGCCCCGGCGGACGAGGTCGAGCCGGGCACCCTCGTCTCTTAGCTCGCCGTCAGCCCGACGATGTCGTCGGGCTTCACGGGCACGCGCGTCAGCTCGCGTCCGGTTGCAGCCCGCAGCGCAGCGGCGACGGCCGCCGTCGAGACAACGGTCGGCGGCTCTCCGACTCCCTTGACGCCGTACGGCGCGTCCGGCTCCGGATCCTCCACGAGCTCGGAGACGACGGGCGGCATGTCGAGGGTCGTCGGGATCAGGTAGTCGGTGAAGCTCGCGTTCGTGATCCGGCCGTCGCGCGTCTGGATCTCCTCCATCAGGGCGAGCCCGAGGCCCTGTGCCGTGCCGCCCTCGATCTGGCCCTCGACCGCGAGCGGGTTGATCGCCTTGCCCACGTCCTGCGCGGTTCCGATCCAGACGACGCGCGTCAGCCCGAGCTCGACGTCGACCTCCGCCACGACACGCATCGCGCTGCACGCGTAGGCGACGTGGGCGCGATCGCCCGTCACCTGTCCGGTCTCCGGATCGAGTGGCGTCGTACGCGGATGGCGGTAGACGCGCTCCAGGTCGACGTCGCCGCCCGTTCGTGCATGCTCGGCGAGCGCGTCGCGACAGGCGAGGCGGACGGCGCCCGCGGCCATCCAGGTCATCCGTGAGGCCGACGCCGAGCCCGCAGAGCCGACCGCAGCGGTCGTCGCCGGCGCGAGCACGACGTTCTCCGTCTCCAGCTCGGTGCGCGCGGTCTGCACGATCACGTTCGCCACGCCCTGGCCGACCTCCGCGGCGGCGCAGTGCACCTCCGCGCCGAGCTCGCCCACGCCGTCGCGAAACAGGCGCACGCGTGCGGCAGTGAAGTCGTCGAATCCCTCGGAGTAACCGATGTTCTTGAAGCCGACCGCGAAGCCGACGCCGCGCTTCACGCCCTCCCCCCGCGTCGTGTTGCCGGAGCCGCCCGGGAGCCGCAGCGGGTCCCGCGGCAGCTCCTCCGCTTCGGGCACCGGCAGCTCCATGCAGCGGCGGATCACGTCGGCCACGGGCAGCGTCCCCGTGATCAGCTGTCCCGTCGGGAGCCTGTCGCCGGGCTCGAGGGCATTCAACAGACGCAGCTCGACCGGGTCGATGTCGAGCGCCGCCGCCAGCTTGTCCATCTGCGCCTCGTGCGCGAAGCAGCTCTGCACCGCGCCGAAGCCGCGCATCGCGCCGCAGGGCGGGTTGTTCGTGTAGACGCAGGTGCTCTCGACGAGCGC
>Ga0066652_100001203_pt1 | contig 13171 bp, 10 predicted proteins | sample GraSoiAngelo_101_FD_71413 | JGI IMG/M metagenome (GOLD analysis project Ga0066652, IMG submission 71413) | Grasslands soil microbial communities from the Angelo Coastal Reserve, California, USA - 14_0903_02_30cm | ecosystem: Environmental > Terrestrial > Soil > Grasslands | place: USA...
GCGGAGCACCACGCCGACGAGGCGAGGCGGAAGGTCGACGAGCGCCGCGAGGAGCAGTCGGGGGTGTCGGGGTGGGTCGCCGATCGGGCGGGCGAGTGGTCGCTCGAGGGCCCGGACTGGGGCTTCATGGAGCGGCAGAAGTACCTCTGGAACCCGCTGGTCGACTACTGGTTTCGGATGGAGGTCGAGGGCTGGGAGAAGATCCCCGAGCCGCCGGCCCTCCTGGTTGGCATCCACTCGGGCGCTCCCTTCGTCTGGGATGCGTGGACCGTCGGCGTGCACTGGTGGCGGCATTTCGGCGAGGAGCGGCCACTTCACGGGACCGCGCACGACGCCCTGATGGCGCTGCCCTTGGTGAGCGGCTACTTCCGGAGGATGGGAGTGCTGCCCGCGGCGCCGGACAGCATGGCCTCGGCCCTCGCGGCGGGCCACGACGTGGCGCTTTGGCCGGGCGGCGAGCGCGATTCGCTGCGACCGTGGCTGAAGCGGGACGAGGCCGTCCTCGCCGGGCGGACCGGCTTCCTCAAGCTGGCGATCAGGAGCGGAGTTCCGATCGTCCCGATCTCGACGGTGGGCGGGCCCGACGCGATGCCCGTGCTCGCCACCGGGCGCCGGCTCGCCCGGCTTCTGCGGCTCGACCGGGTGGCCCGGCTGAAGGCGTTCCCGATCGCCATCCAGGCGCCATGGGGCCTCTCGCCCGCGTTGCTGCCCGAGGTCCCCCTCCCGGCCAAGATCCGCACCGCGTTCCAGGAGCCGGTGGAGCTCGATCGCGACCCCGAACGCGCCGAGGACGACGATTACATCGAAGGCAAGTACGACGAGGTTCGGGCTCGCATCCAGCACGGGATGGACGCCCTGGCCCGGAGGCGCGCGCTGCCGCTCTTCGGCTGAGCGCGCGGCCCGCGACTCAGAGAAGCTCCTCGACGTCGCCGAGCGTCAGGGCCCACGAGTCGAACTTCACAGGATCCGGCTCGATCACGGCGCCGAATTGGGTCACGAACAGCGTCATCCGCTGTGGCTGCGACTCGAACCCGGCGCTCTCCGCGGCCGCCTGCGCGTCGGATCCACCTGTAAAGCAGCAGGTGATCCACTCGGCGGAGGTCCAGCGAGCCACGTCCGCCAGGAGCGCGCGAGCGCCCTGCCGGTCCCCACTAGACACGAGGAGCTCGGCGACCCGCGCTTCCTGGTACCCATACCCGGCGTCTCGGACCCGGAAGATCGCCAGTCCTGCCAGCCCGCCATTGCGCTCGAGGGGGACGGCGTGGTAGCCGAGGAAGCTCGGATAGCGCCAGCGCAGGTAATCGACTGTACGGGCCGTAGCGATCCGTGGGCGGGAAGGTCGCGACTCATCCAGCACGGCGTTGACCTCCTCGGCATCCTCGAGCACCTCGCCCGTGCTCGGCGCGCTGACCGCACGATGGGCCCCGCCCATCCCCAACCGTCGCCGGAGCATGCGGGCCCGGCGCTGACGGACGGAGAAGCCGAACGTGCCGGCGACGACCGTTTTATACGTCGCGGCCACGCCGCTCGCGCGATCGGTCGCGCGCTTGCTGAGCGCGTTCGGAGTCGCGAAGGTGAGCTGGTAGAGCCCGCTCTGAGCCTCACGCTCTCGATCCAGGAGCTCCTCGACGACGAGGCTCGAGATGAGGTTGAACACGCCCCGGGAGCCGAACTCGGGATCGGTGGCGGCGTCGACGACTTGGACCGCCATCAGACTGCGATCTCGCGTGGTCAGCCGCCAGGGCATGTAGCCACGGAAGCCGACGATTCGCCCCCCGGCCTCGGCGACGTACAGTCCCGACGGTCCCCAGGGCCCCTCGAAGTGCTTCCAGCGCAGGAACTCGTGCTCCATGCCCTCGAGCCCGGCCTCTAGCGGCCACGATCCGAAGGCCCGACGGAGCAGCTCGAGAACCGCATCCTCGTCGCCGTCCACGTAGCGGCGAGCCGCTATCGGTTCGGAGGACGGGGCGTCCATTCCGCGATCATAGGCGCGGCCTGTCCCTTGCGGAGGCGTTCGCAGTCGTGCAAAACTGACGCCTCGGGACTGGCGATTCGTCTGCGATGGCCCACATCGGCTCCCACAAAAGGACCGACGTAGCCCTCTGAAACGGCTCCTCGACACCCAGGGCGCCTCGCGCACGCCGTCCGGCTCCGCGGAGCGGCCCGTGGCCCGCGGCAAGTTCCTGACGATCGCCGGCGAGAAGATCTACGTCCGCGGGGTCACCTACGGGACTTTCCGCGAAAACACCCAAGGCGAGCCGTTTCCGCCTCCCGATGTGGTGGGACGGGACTTCGGGCTGATGGCGGAGAGCGGCCTGAACGCGATCCGGACCTACAGCGTGCCCCCGCCGTGGCTGCTCGACACGGCGGCCGCTTACGGACTGCAGGTGTTGGCCGGGATCCCATGGGAGCAGCACGTGGCCTTCCTCGACGATCCAGGGCGTCCCAAATCGATCCTCGGGCGGGTGCGCGAGGGCGTCCGATCGTGCGCCGGACACCCGGCCATCCTCGGCTATGCGGTGGGCAACGAGATCCCCGCGCCCATCGTTCGCTGGCACGGGCGCCGGCGCATCGAGCGCTTCCTCGAGCGCCTCGCCGAGGCCGCCAGGCGCGAGGACGAAGCCGGCCTCGTCACCTACGTCAACTACCCGACGACCGAGTACCTGCGGCTGCCGTTCCTCGACTTCACCTGCTTTAACGTCTTCCTCGAGCAACGCGATCCGTTCGAGGCCTACCTGGCGAGGCTCCAGAGCCTGACCGGCGACCGTCCGCTCGTGATCGGAGAGCTCGGCCTCGACAGCCGCTCGCACGGCGAGGCCGCGCAGGCGCACGCGCTCGACTGGCAGGTATCGACCTCGTTCGCGAGCGGGTGCGCCGGCGCCTTCGTCTTCGCCTGGACCGACGAGTGGCGCCGCGGGGGTTTCGACATCGAGGAGTGGGACTTCGGGCTGACCGACCGAGCCCGAAGGCCGAAGCCGGCGCTGAGGGCCGCGGCGGGCGCCTTCGCGCAGGCGCCGCTTCGGACCAGCGCGGAGTGGCCCCACGTCAGCGTCGTCGTCTGCAGCCGCAATGGGGCGGGCACGCTGCGCGAATGCCTCGACGGGCTCCTGGCTCTCGACTATCCGTCGTTCGACGTCGTGGTCGTGGATGACGGATCAACCGACGCGACTGCAGAGCTCGCCGCCGCCTACCCGTTCGCGGTCATCGGCGCCGGAGGCCGGGGGCTCGCGACCGCCCGAAACGCCGGACTCCGCAGCACGAACGGAGAGGTCGTCGCCTTCATCGACGACGACGCGCGCCCCGATCCGCACTGGCTCCAGTACATCGCGCACGCGTTCGCCCACTCCCCTCACGCCGCCGTCGGGGGACCGAACATTCCGCCCGGGGGCGAGGACGCCGTCGCGGAGTGCGTCGCGCGGGCGCCCGGTGGGCCCCTGCACGTGCTGCTCACGGACAGCGAGGCCGAGCACATTCCGGGGTGCAACATGGCGTTTCGGCGCTCCGCCCTGGAAGCGATCGGCGGCTTCGACCCGACCTTCAGAATCGCGGGCGACGACGTCGACGTCTGCTGGCGACTTCGCGAGCACGGTTTCACGCTCGGCTTTCACCCGGCCGCGGTGGTCTGGCATCGCCGCCGCCGGACGCTGCGCGCCTACTGGCGCCAGCAGGTCCACTACGGTCGCGCGGAGGCGCTCTTGGAGCGAAAGTGGCCCGAGAAGTACAACGCCGCCGGTCACGTGAGCTGGCTGGGGCGAACCTACGGGAGCGCGCTTGCCCGCAGCCTGCTCCCGCGTCGCTGGCGCGTGTATTACGGGACCTGGGGAAGCGCCCCGTTCCAGCCGGCGCACGAGAGCGAGCCTGGGATGCTGGCGTCGCTGATGATCATGCCCGAGCTCTACCTGCTGGTCGCGGCGCTGGCGGCGCTCTCGCTGGGCGCCTTCCTGTGGCCCGCGCTCCTCGTCTCCGTGCCGCTGTTCGCCCTCGCCACCGCGGTCCTCGTCGGCCAGGCGGCGATCGGCGCCGCGCAGGCCCGCTTCGATCGGGCCGGACGCTCGCGGCTGCGCTTGGCTGGCCTGCGGGCGCTGACCGCCTTCCTCCACCTGCTCCAACCCCTCGCGCGGCTCGTCGGCAGGGTCCGCGAGGGGCTGACACCGTGGCGGCAGCGCGGGGGCAACGGACTCGCGCTGCCGCTACCGGGCGTCTCCACGATCTGGTCTGAGCGCTGGCAGCCGCACGAGGCGCACCTCGCCGCCCTCGAGGAGCGCCTCAAGGACGGCGGCGCGGTGGTCCTGCGGAGCGGCGCCGCGGACCGCTGGGACGTGGAGGTGCGCGGCGGCGCTCTCGCCCGCGTCCGGGTGAGCGTGGCCGTCGAGGAGCACGGCGCGGGGCGACAGCTCGTGCGCGTGCGGCGACGTCCCCGCCCCTCGGGCCCCGCCGTGTCGCTGCTCGCGTTCGCGACCGTGCTATCGGTTGCCGCTGGCCTCGACGGCGCATGGGGCGCGGCGACGGCCCTCGCCCTGGTGGCCGGCGCGGTGATCATTCGGATGTTTCAGGAGTGGGCGGGAGCCACGGGTGAGGTGCGGGCCGCCCTCGGCTCGACCGCCGAGGCTCTGGTGATTCGCCCCGTCGAGGAGCTGCCCGCCGAGCGTTCGTGATGGCGAAGGCAACCGACAACGGCTCGCCGGACCGCGCCGCGACCACCCGACGCGCCGTCTACCGGAGGATCGGCCGCGAGGCGCGGCCATTCTGGCGTCACATCGGCTGCCTTCTGGTCCTGAGCTTGATCGGGACCGTGTCGGCGCTCCTCATGCCGGTGCCGCTCAAGGTCGTGGTCGACAGCGTCCTCGGCGCGCACCCGCCGCCCGGCTTTCTCCCGGCCTTCGCCGCGGGCTCCGACACCGCCGTGTTGATCTCGATGTGCGCGCTGTTCCTCGGGTTGGCGGTGCTGAGCCAAGCGCAGGAGCTCGCGTCGATCGTGCTCAGCACCTACACGGGCCAAAAGCTGGTGCTCTCCTTCCGCGGCCGGGCGTTTCAGCAGGCCCAGCGCCTCTCGCTCGGTTATCACGACGCCCGCGGCACGGCGGATTCGACCTACCGGATCCAGTGGGATGCGCCGGCGATCCGTTACGTCGCGGTGGACGGGCTGATCCCGCTGCTGGCTTCGGCCGCGACTGTCATCGGGATGATCGTCGTCACGGCGATCATCGACTGGGTTCTGGCCGCGATCGCGCTCGTCGTCGTTCCGCTGCTTGCGATCATCCTCCGGGTCTACGGGCGGCGACTGCTGCGCGAGTGGCACGAAGCGAAGCAGCTTGAGAGCTCGGCGCTCTCGGTGATCCAGGAGACGCTCGGCGCGCTTCGCGTGGTGAAGGCGTTCGGACGCGAGGAGGGCGAGCGGCGGCGCTTCCTCGAGCGCTCCGATCTCAACGTACGGGCCCAGATGCGGCTGGCGGTGACGACCGGACTGCTCGGATTGTTCGTCGGAGCCACGATCGGACTCGGGACGGCACTCGTCCTCTACGCCGGCGTTCGCCGCGTCCAGTCCGGGGCGTTGACCCTCGGCGAGCTGCTCCTGGTGATGACCTATCTGAGCCAGCTCTATGAGCCGATTCGGACGCTGTCGTCGAAGTTCGGCGACCTGCAATCGTCGGTCGCAAGCGCCCAGCGCGTGTTCGCCGTCCTCGACCAGGCCCCCGACGTGGTCGAGCGTCCCGAGGCGCGGCGGCTGCGGCGCGCCGGTGGGGAGATCGAGTTCCGCGACGTGTCGTTCGGCTACGAGGAGGCGAACCCGGTTCTGCACGACGTGAGCTTCGCCGTGGCTCGCGGCGCCTCGGTCGGCATCAGCGGGCCGACGGGCGCGGGCAAGAGCACGCTCGCGAGCCTGCTGACGCGGTTCTATGACCCGACCCGGGGGTTGATCTCGCTCGACGGAACCGACCTTCGGGACTACCGGCTGGCGGACCTCAGGGACCAGTTCGCGATCGTCCTCCAGGACACGGTGCTGTTCTCGACCACGATCGCCGAGAACATCGCCTACGCCCGCCCCGGCGCCGAGGAGTCCGAGATCGCCGCCGCCGCCCAAGCCGCCAACGCCCACCAGTTCATCACCGCTCTCCCCGAGGGATACGCGACCCTGGTCGGAGAGCGGGGGATGCGTCTCTCCGGCGGTGAGCGCCAGCGGATCGCGCTCGCTCGCGCCTTCCTCAAGGACGCGCCGATCCTGATCCTCGACGAGCCGACCAGCGCGGTCGACCTGGCCACCGAGGCGGGGATCATGGACGCGATGGAGAGGCTCGCCACCGGTCGGACGACGCTCCTCATCGCGCACCGGCTCTCCACCCTTGAGTTCTGCGACAAGCGCTTCGAGATCCACGCAGGGCGCCTGAAGGTCGCCGGGCGGCCGCTGGCCGCCGTGGCGGGACGATCGGCGTCGTAGACGAGGGCGTGCCTTTCGATGACGCCGCGCAGGCTCGTGGTCCTCGGCACTGCCGCCTCGCACCCGTACGCGGGGATGGCGTGGATGCAGATGCAGATCGCCGCCGGGTTGCTGCGGTTGGGCCATGACGTCCACTACCTGGAGGCAACCTCGACCTGGCCGTACGACCCGGTCAGGCGGAAGAAGGTCGACGACTCGAGCTACGTCGAGAGCTACCTCGCCAGGATCGCGCCTCCGTTCGGGCTCGGCGATCGCTGGGCCCACCGGCGCGGCTATTCCGACGGCGAATGGATCGGGCCCAGCGAGGCGCGGGCGGATGCCCTACTCGCCGGCGCCGACGCGGTGCTCAACGTCGCCGGATCCACCCGGATCCGCAGTTTCGAGGGCTTGCCCGTCGGGCGGCTCGTCTACCTGGGCACCGATCCTCCGTCGCTCGAGCTCGCGCTCGCGAACGACGATCCAGACGCGCTCGCCGCCGTCGAGGAGCACGACGACTTCGTCACCTACGGCGAGAACATCGGGACGACCGAGTCGCCCGTGCCGGGCTTGCCGAAGCTCCGAGCGCGAACCCGGCAGCCGGTGCTCCTCGACATGTGGGACGGAGTGGCACCGACCCGTCGTGAGTTCACGACCGTGTCGAACTGGAGGCAGACCGCCTACGACGCGGAGTTCTGCGGCCAGACCTACCTCTGGAGCAAGCACCACGAGTGGATGCGGTTCGCCGACCTGCCGCGGCGGACCGGGGCGCCCCTGGAGCTCGCCACGAGCCTCGCCAACGGCGGACCGGTGGGGCGGGCGACGAGGGGGCACGTCCCGGCCTCGGGAATGACCCCCCACGAGGTCCGCCTGCTCGAGGCGAACGGCTGGCGGATCGCGAACGCGCACAGGTTCACCACCGACCCGTGGGCGTACCGCGACTACGTGAGGTCATCCCGCGCCGAGTTCAGTGTGGCGCGGGATCAGAACGTGCGGCTGCGAAGCGGTTGGTTCAGCGAGCGGAGCGCCTGCTACCTGGCCTCGGGCCGCCCGGTCGTGGCGCAGGACACCGGCTTCGGCGCAACACTCCCCACCGGGGAGGGGCTGTTCGCGTTCGAGACCCCAGACCAGGTCGCGGCCGCGTTCGAGGCGATCGACGCCGATTACGAGCGCCACAGCAGCGCCGCGCGGGAGATCGCCCAGGAGTACTTCCGGGCCGAGGCCGTGCTCGCTCGCATGCTGGCCGACCTGGGCCTTTGATGGTGCCCCGACGCTCCCTGATCGTCAACGCTGACGACTTCGGTCAGAGCGAGGGGATCAACCGCGGCATCATCGAGGCGTATGAGCGCGGGATCGTCACCAGCGCCAGCCTCATGGTCAGGTGGTCCGCGGCCGAGGCGGCGGCGACATACGGGCGCTCGCACCCCGACCTCGGCCTGGGACTGCACTTCGACCTCGGCGAGTGGTATCCCCGAGCCGGAGCCTGGCACCCTCGTTACAAGGTCCTTGACCGCGAACGGCCCGAGGAGGTGGCGGCCGAGCTTCGGCGGCAGATCGGTCGCTTCCGCGAGCTGCTCAGCGAGGAGCCCACGCACATCGACTCACACCAGCATGCGCATGTCGCCGCCCACGCCCGGGACGCGACTCTGGAGATCGCGGCGGAGCTCGGCGTGCCGGTTCGGCACCTGACCCGAGGCGTCAGCTACTGCGGCGATTTCTACGGGCAGGACGCTGCCGGCAATCCGCGTCCCCAAGCAATCCGAGCCACCTCCCTGGTAGCCGTGCTCAAGAACCTGTCGCCCGGGGTCACCGAGCTCGCGTGCCATCCCGGATACGTGGACAAGAGCCTGACCGACTACGCCACTCCGCGCGCCGAGGAGATTCAGGCCCTGTGCGACCCGCGGGTGCGAGCGGTCATCGAGCGGCAGCGAATCGAGCTTTGCTCCTTCAGGTCGGCGCCCGTGGCGGCCGCCCGGTGAGGGGTTTGTGATTCGATAGGGACATGGAGTCGGCCCAGATACGGTCCCGCGAGTCAGGGGTCGTGACCTTCGCCGGGGTCCTGTTCTTCATCGTCGGCAGCTTCAACATCATCGATGGGCTCGTCGCGCTGCTGAACGCGGGCTACTTCACCGACAATCTCCTGTTCTCGAACCTCACCACGTGGGGGTGGACCGTGTTGGGGATGGGCGCCGCCCAGCTCCTCGCCGGGATCGCGATCCTGGGGCGAAGCAGGGTGGGCCAGGTCCTCGGCATCGCCCTCGCGAGCCTGAACGCGATCGTCCAGCTCGCCTACCTCCGCCACTTCCCGGCCTGGTCGATCATCATCATGGCCGTCGACGTGATCGTCATCTACGCGCTGACGATCCACGACTCCGAGTTCGCCTAGGGGCCGCGGCGCACCAGGTAGGTGGCGTGCTGGGTGGCCACCTTCGGCACGAACCCGTGGGCTTCGAGGTCCTCGATCGCGCCCGGCAGGTGGGCGATCACGGCGCGCACGTCGAGCCTCCTTGCCGCCTTCAGCGGGTTGGGATACCAGCCCCGGAGCAACCCGTAGTTTCGTCTCAGCACACCGGGCCTGAAGTGCTCGATCCAGCCGTCGATGACCACGTTGGTCCGGTGCGAGCGCCAGAGCAGGTACGAGCCGGTGCCCGCGTAGGTGGCGATCCGCCCGTGACGGGGCGGATGGCGAAGGGCGTAGTCGACGGCCCGCGATCCGAGCGGGGGGTCGTCGCGGGCCGGGCCGAGGACGAGGCCCCAGACGAGCGCCGCGGCGGCTGCGGTCGCCGCGGCGACGGCGATCGCGCCACGCGGAACGCGTGGAGCTCGGTCGGGGGCCGACCAGGCAATGGGGAAGGCGAGCACGGGCCCGACGAAGACGACGTTTCGCAGCGAGACGGCGGCGAACGCCACGAAGCCCGCCACGACGAGGGGCGGCATCAGCCGTCTGGGCGCCGGGCCCCGCCACCAAAGAAGCGCGGCGAAGGCGGCCGCGATCGCCAGGTAGATCATCGCCGGGATCGACTGCGAGGCCGGCTCCCACTCCTTCGTCGCCAGATAGAGCGCCGGGTTGCGGAAGCTCGCGATGTAAGACCAGATCGCGGTCCCCAGCGGGGTGGCGAAGGTGACGACCGCGGCGGCGATCACCCCGCTGAGACCCAGCATCGCCACGCGGTGGGCGGCGATCTCGCCGGCCACCCCCCGCCAGCGGTCGACCGCCAGGCCGACGGTGACCAACGCGATCAGCAGGAGCCCGGCGACGAACCCGCCGTGGATGTTCGCCCAGACCGCGAACAGGACCAGGATGCCGGCGATCGCCCAGCGGAGCCGGACATTCCCCTCGCTGGGCGCCCGCCATGCGGCCATGATCAAGAGGACGAGGAGCGAGAACGCGAGCATGGTGAATCCGGCGGCTCGAGGATGGACGACGGCCAGCAGGGCGGGGAAGTAGAGGACGGCGGCGGCGCCGAGGAGCGCCGGGCCCTTGCGCCGGAGCGCCCACATGAGGAGCGCCAGCGGCGCGGCGATCAGCGCCGCGTACAGCACGCTCAGCCCGGTGAAGCCGACCGCGTCGGCGATCCGGTAGAAGGCGAGCTCCGAGAGCCACTGCTGGTTCAGCCAGGGGCGACCGTGCTCGATCGTCGCGAACGGGTCGTGGGTCGCCAACCCGTGCTCGGTGATGAACCGGCCCGTGAGGACCTGGAGGTAGAGGTCGCCGTTCCGCGTGCGGTTGAGGCACAGGGCGAGGGCGCCGACGAGCAAGGTGAGCGCGAGGATCAGCGCGATCGTGCGCCGTGGGGCCGAGCTGGTGGTCATGTCTCGATGGCCTCTCCCGGCGAGGAAGCTACCGGTCGGAGGCGCCGACCTCGCCGGTGATCGCGCTGTCGACGAGCTCGCGAACACGAGGCAGGACCTCCGGCGGAAGCCAGTGACCCGCGTCGCTCTCGAGGTAGGTCACGGCGAGGCCGCCGCCCTCGAGAAGCTCGCGAGCGCGCCGGGCGAATTCGACTCCGATCACCGGATCGGAGCGGCCGTGATGGATCAGAACGGGCAGCCCCCGCCGAGACTCGAGCTCGGGCCGCCATCCCTCGACCGTCGGGACGAACCCGCTCAGCGCGACGATCGCCGCGGGGCTCGGGCGCCCCACGCCCAGCCCCACCGCGTACGACATCACCGCCCCCATCGAGAAGCCGCCGATCACCGCTCGCTCCCAGCCGATTCCCCGGGCGGCGAGGAGCCCGTCCAGGAACTCGCTCAGCATCCGGTAACTGCGGTCGAAGCTGTCGGGATCCGGAAACCCGACGCGGGGCACGAGGTACCAGTGCCTGCCGCCCGGCGGGATCCCGGTCAGGGGAGCGCCGGGGGTGACTCCAAGCAGCCGGCGCTCCGGGTCGAGCTCGTCGAGCAGGCCGTATAGGTCGTGCTCGTCGGTGCCCCGGCCGTGGTTCAGGATCAGCGCCCCGTGCGGAGGATCGCCGGCCGGCTCGCGAATCAGATGCGCGAGGCTCATTGACCGCTCACACTAGGCTCTCTCAGGTGGCGGCGGGGCCCGAGCTCGACGACTGGCTGCCAAATCCGCAGGTCCGCGGCCGGCACCGCCGAGCCGCAGAGGCCGACCCGGACCGGCTCTGGCGCGCGGCGGGGAGCGTGCTGCTTCGCGATGCGCCACGCTTGGGGCGGGTCGTCCGGTGGCGGATCCCCGGGACGTCTCCGGACCTCTCCTTCCGGGAGGTCCTTCGCTCGTATCCGTTCGCCGTCCTCGCGGAGGGCGAGCGATGGTCGGTGTCCGGACTGTGTGGGCGGCTGTGGACGCTGCGCCGCGACTACCCGCAGCTTCACGGGGCGGACGAGTTTCGAGCCTGGGAGGAGCCCGGGACCGCCCGGGTCCTGATCGCCCACTGGATCGAGCCCGCCGGGGATGCCGGGGCGGCGCTGGTCAGCGAGTCCCGAGTCGAGCCCACCGATCGCGGCGCGGCGTTTCGGTTGCGCGCTTTGTGGGCGGTCGTCGGACACTTCGACCGGCTGATCGGGGGCGAGGTGCTTCGCGCCGCCACCGCCTTGGCACAGCGGCCCTAGTCGGCGATCTGGACTCAGCCGCGCCGATCGCAGGTGTGGGCGGTGAGACGCACGAGGAGGGCATGGAAGCGCCGCCGCTCGCGGGGGCTCAGGGGCGCGAGCAGCTCGAGCTCAGCCCGCTCAGTCTCCTCCCGCGCCCGGGCGAGGGCGCTCCGGCCCGCGCCGGTCAGCTCGACCCGGTGCCGGCGCCGATCCGCGGGATCCGCCCTCCGGGCGAGGAGGTCTCGCCGCTCCATCTGGTCGAGAACGGCGACGAGGTTGCTGGGATGGATGCGAAGCGCGCGCGCCAGGCCCCGCTGGTCCGTCGCCCCCTGTGCGTCGAGGTGATGCAGAACCGCGAACTCCGGCCACCGGAGCCCGCTCGCGCTCAGGCCCCGGCCCATCCGCCCGGCGGAGGCGCGCGCGAGGCGAAAGATCAACAGGCCGCAGCCGGCGTCGAGGGTGGCCTCGCCGGCTGCGGCGTCCGCCGAGGCGGGCCTGGTGGAGGAACGACTCACGTGAATAGTTATATATCATAATCGTTCGTTGGTATAGTCAATTAGCCCGTGTCCCCGATTTCGCGGAGGCCGCATTTCGAATGGAAGCCCTGCCCCTGATCCCAACCGAAGACTCGGTCGTCTTCCCCGGCATGACCGTGACGCTGGCCCGCGAGGTCGGCGTCGACGATCGCGTTTTCCTCGTGCCCCGGAGCGCAGCGGAGTTCGCGTCCGTGGGCACCGTCGCCCGCGTCGTCGAGCGCGCGCAGATCCCGGGCGGCGGCCAAGCCGTTGTGCTGGAGGGCCTTCATCGCGGGGTAGGCGGCGCTGCCGCCGGCGGCACCGACGGCGCGCTGCGGGTGGAGGTCGCGGAGCACCGCGACGAGGACCCTCAGGGGGAGCGCGTCCGCGAGCTCGAGCGTGAGTACCGGGCGGTGGTCGAGGAGATCCTCGAGCTGCGCGAGGCAGATCCGCGAATCGAGGCGTTCATCCGCTCCATCACCAGCCCCGGCGCGCTCGCCGACACCGCCGGCTTCTCGCCGGATCTCAGCTTCGAGCAGAAGCGCGAGCTGCTCGAGACGCTCGACGTGACCGAGCGGCTCGAGAAGGCGGTCGCCGCGCAGCGCGAGCGGCTGGCGGAGCTTCAGGTGCGAAAGCGCATCCGCGACGACGTCGAGTCGGGCGCCCAGCGACAGCAGCGCGAGTACTTCCTGCGCAAGCAGCTCGAGTCGATCCGCAGGGAGCTGGGCGACGACGAGGGCTCGCTGATCGATGACTACCGGCACCAGATCGACGAGGCCGGGATGCCCGACTCCGTCCGGGAGCAGGCCGAGCGGGAGCTGGGCCGCTTGGAGCGCGCCGGCGAGACGGGCGAGGGGTCGATGATCCGCACGTACCTCGACTGGCTGCTCGCGGTTCCGTGGGCGAACCGCTCCGAGGAGCGACTCGATCCCGACCACGCCCGGGAGGTCCTGGACGCCGACCACGCGGGCCTGGAGGACGTCAAGGACCGGATCACCGAATACATCGCGGTCCGAAAGCTGCGCGCCGAGCGCGGCGTCGCCGACGAGCGCGGATCCGGCGCGATCCTGACCCTGATCGGCCCCCCGGGGACGGGAAAGACCTCGATCGGCGAGTCCGTCGCCCGCGCGACCGGGCGCGAGTTCGTGCGGATGTCGCTGGGCGGGATCCGCGACGAGGCCGAGATCCG
>Ga0066652_100001205_pt1 | contig 13162 bp, 9 predicted proteins | sample GraSoiAngelo_101_FD_71413 | JGI IMG/M metagenome (GOLD analysis project Ga0066652, IMG submission 71413) | Grasslands soil microbial communities from the Angelo Coastal Reserve, California, USA - 14_0903_02_30cm | ecosystem: Environmental > Terrestrial > Soil > Grasslands | place: USA...
CAGGACGTGCTGCTGTTCATCGACAACATCTTCCGCTTCGTGCAGGCCGGCTCCGAGGTGTCGGCACTCCTCGGCCGGATGCCGTCGGCCGTCGGCTATCAGCCGACGCTCGAGACGGAGATGGGCGAGCTCCAGGAGCGGATCACCTCGACCCAGAAGGGCTCGGTGACCTCGGTGCAGGCGATCTACGTCCCGGCCGACGACCTCACCGATCCCGCTCCGGCCTCGGTGTTCGCGCACCTTAACGCGACCACGGTGCTGTCGAGGTCGATCTCGGAGAAGGGCATCTACCCGGCGGTCGATCCACTCGATTCGACCTCGACGATCCTGAAGCCGGAGATCCTCGGCGAGGACCACTACCGGACCGCGACGGAGGTGCAGGAGGTCCTGCAGCGCTACAAGGAGCTCCAGGACATCATCGCGATCCTCGGGATCGACGAGCTGTCGGACGAGGACAAGGTGGTCGTCTCGCGGGCGCGAAAGATCGAGCGCTTCCTCTCTCAGCCGTTCTTCGTCGCCGAGGCGTTCACCGGACGCGACGGAGTCTTCGTGCCGGTCGACGAGACGATCCGGGGCTTCCGCGAGATCCTCGACGGCAAGCACGACGAGCTGCCGGAGGGCGCGTTCTACATGAAGGGGACGATCGACCAGGTCATCGAGGACCACCGGAGCGCGGGCGGCCGCTCAAAGGAGGGCGAGGACGGCGAGAAGGACGGTGAGGAAGGCGGGGATGGCGAGAAGGAGGGGGCGGAGGCCCGCTCCGAGGGCGAGGATGGCGAGAAGGAGGGGGCCGAAGCCCGGTCGGAGGACGACGACGGCGAGCAGGAGAACGGCGAGGAGGGCCGATCCGGCGACGGGGAGGATGGACAGGACGAAGCGGAATCGTCGGAGGAGGACGAGGGGGAAGACGGCGCCGAGGCCTCCGGGGGCGAGGCGTCGTCGAAAGCCGACGAGCGAGAGGGGGAGGAGGACTCCGAGGAGGCTAAGGCCTCCACGGCCGAGGGCAAGGGCGGCTGATCGGGCGTGGCGGGCGACCGGGACAAGCTCCAGGCCCAGGTGCTGACGCCCGAGGGAGAGGTCTTCAGCGGCGAGCTGGTCCAGCTCTCGACGCGCACCGCCGTGGGCGAGGTGGGGATCCTCGCCAGGCACGCGCCGATGCTGGCGCGGCTCGTGCCGGCGGAGCTTCGCCTTCACCTCGCCGACAACGAGACCAGGCGCTACGCGCAGGGCGAGGGCTGGCTCGAAGTGTTCGCGAACCGGGTCCGGGTGTTGATCGCCGAGGCGATCCCGCCGGAGGAGCTCGACGCCGGCGATCTCCGAGACCGTGTCGGCGAGGCGGAGGAGCGGCTGCGCGAGTGCGAGGAGGGCTCGGCCGCGCACCAGCACGCCGAGCGCGAGAAGCGCCGCTTCGAGGCGTTCCTCGAGATCGCCGAGCACGGCTGACCCGCCCCCCGATGGAAGAGCGCACCCTGACCGAGGAGCTGATCGGCTACGACACGTCGAGCTCGGAGGGGATCAGGCTCTGCGCGGGGTTCGTGAAGGGCTGGCTCGAGGCCCGCGACATCGTCGCCAACCAGATCCCGGTTCGGGACCTCCCGGTCACGATCGCCGAGGTAGGGCCCGAGGACGCCCCCCACACGCTGCTGCTTCACGGCCACCTCGACGTCGTTCCCGGCCGGCGAGAGCAGTTCACGCCGCGCCTGGACGGGGATCGGCTCCACGGACGGGGCGCCTATGACATGAAGGGGGCGCTCGCCTGCCTGCTACTGGCGCTCGCCGACCTTCGCCAGACCGACCGCGTGCGGGTGCGACTGGGCATCGTTCCCGACGAGGAGTCCGAGGAGGAGGCGGACCGCGGGGGGGACCGCTTGGTGAGGGCCGGATTCGTCGGAGACTTCGCGATCACAGGGGAGCCCACCGACATGAACGTCGGTGTGGCGGCCAAAGGCGTCCTCGCGATGAGGATCGCGATCTCGGGGCGAGCCGCCCATGGGGCGACGCCGTGGCTGGGCGAAAACGCGATCCTGCGTGCGTATGAGGTCTTCCGCCAACTCGAATCGCTACCTTTTGCGGGCGAGAGCTCGGAGCTCTTCGACCGGCCCTCCATCAATCTCGGCCGCATCTTGGGCGGCGACGCCTTGAACAAGGTCCCCGACGCCTGTGTCATAGACGTGGACGTGCGCTACCTGCCTGAGCAGGATCCCGACGCGATACTCGCGCAAGTGCGAGGGCTGCCCGATGCACGGGTCCTGGCCACGTTCTCCCGGCCGCCGGTGGTGGTGGACCCCGACTCGATCTACGTGCGGGCGCTTCGCGCGGCCGCCGCCCCGCACTCGGACAGCGGCTCGCAGGGGGTGGTCGGGCGAGACGGCGCCTCGGACGTGGTCTCCTTCCTGCGGGCGGGGGTCCCGGCGGTGGAGTTCGGCCCGCTGGGCGACGGGCATCACGGGCCGGACGAATGGGTGTCCGTGCAGTCGCTGCCCCGTTACCGCCGGTCCATCGTCGACTTCGTCAACTCGCTTCCGAAGATCCTGTCCCGGGCGGGCGAGCCCGAGGAGAGCCAAGCTTGAGCGACACCGACCCAGACAAGCGATCAGAGAGCACGCCCGCCTCGGACGGGACGCCCTCCGGCGGCACGGACGGCGACGGCACGCCCGGGGAGGCCCCCCGTCCCGCCACGTGGGCCGGGCGCGAATGGCAGGGCGACGGGACGGAGGGCGACGCGGCGGAGGCCGACGGGACGGAGGCCGATGGGACCGAGGGCGACGGGACGGAGGCCGATGGAGCGGAGGCCGACGAGGGAGCCCTCGAGGAGGAGCTCGACGCCGAGGAGGCCGACGAGGAGGGGCTGGCCGAAGAGATCGAGGGCGGCGGCAACGGCGCCGGCTCGGTCGGGGAGGACACGGTCGAGGCGGACACCCTCTCGCTCGCCGATCGCGAGGCGGCCCGCGAGGCGGCGCTGGCCGGCCTGCGCGCGAGGGCGGCGGAGCACGCCGCCAAGCAGGCGAAGGGCGCCACGGCGGTCGGCGCTCCGGCGGCGACGGCCGAGCCGGAGGCGCCCGCCGAGAAGGAGCAGGCGCCGCCCACCGCCCCGCCCACGCCGGTCGCCGAGCCTGACGAGAAGCCGCCGCGTCGCAGCATCTGGCCGCGTTTCGTCGCGGGATCGCTGCTGATCGTCGTCGCGATGGCCACCGCCACGGCCGTGAGCCTCCTCGTCTACCTGACGGACATCGCGCGCGGTCTCGGCGGCCTGCCCTCCGTCCAGAGCCAGCTCGCGGCGGTCGATCCGGGCAAGCCGCAGACGATCCTCATCCTCGGCTCGGACAAGCGGCCCAAGGGCCAGGAGATCGGAGCCCGCTCCGACACGACGATGCTCGTCCGGGTCGCGTCCGATCAGATCACCGTGCTGTCCATCCCCCGCGACCTCAAGGTGAACATTCCGGGCCACGGGATCGACCGGTTCAACGCCGCGTACAGCTACGGCGGCCCGAAGCTGACCCTGAAGGTCGTCAAGCAGCTCACCGGCCTCGACAACATCAACCACGTGCTCAATGTCGACTTCACCGGGTTCGCCGACGCGGTCAACGCGATCGACTGCGTCTACGTCGACGTCGATCATCACTACTTCCACTCGAACGCCGGGCTGGCGCCCTCGGAGCAGTACGCCGAGATCGACGTGCCGGCGGGCTATCAGCGGATGTGCGGCTATAACGCCCTCCAGTACGTCCGCTACCGCCACGACGACAACGATCTCGTTCGGGCCGCGCGCCAGCAGGAGTTCCTGCGTGACGCTCGCCAGCAGGTGCCCGCCGCGAAGATCCTCGGCGACTACACGCAGCTCGTCGACATCCTCAAGAAGTACGTCACCTCCGACATCCAGCGGGGGACCGACCTGATCAGCCTCGCGCAGCTGTTCGTCGCCGCGCGAAACGCGCCGGTAGTGCAGGTCCACTTCCCGGCCAACCTGGGGGGGCCGACGGCCTCTTACGTCACGGCCTCGGAGTCGGCGATCCGCCAGGCGGTGACGAAGTTCGAGGGAACCGCGCCCACGCCCCCCGCGACGCCGTCGGGATCGAGCTCGAGCTCCGGGGGCGGCGCGAAGAAGCACAATCAGGCCAAGCACCCCGCGCCGCCGCCGCTGATCGATTCCTCCTCGAGCGGCCAGCAGTACGCCGCGAAGCTCGCCGCTTGGAAGACCAAGAGCGGCAAGCGGATGCTGGACTTCCCGGTGTACTACCCGACCAAGCTGACCCCCGCTTCGGCGATCACCGACGACACCCGCGCGTTCCCGATCGATGGCCCCGGCAACGACGTCTACCACGGCTACAAGATCGTGGCCGCGGTGCCCACCGAGGGCTACGAGGCCTACTACGGCGTTTCGGGGACCGACTGGCGCGACCCGCCGATCCTCGACCACCCGGACGAGACCAAGACGATAAGCGGCCAGGACTACCTGCTGTCGTGGGACGGCCCCCAGCTCCGGCTGATCGGCTGGAAGACCGATCAGGGCGCCTACTGGATCGACAACACGCTTTTGAACGCGCTCTCCCCCGGGCAGATGTTCGCCATCGCCCAGTCGATGCGCAAGTACACCGGCTAGGCGCAACACGCCGCTCGCCCCAAGCCGCGATCATTCCGGGATCGAGATGAGCGAGCAGCGACCGATCGGCGTCATCGGCGTGGGGTGGGTGGGCCTCGTAACGGCGGTGTGCTTCGCCGACCGCGGCCACGAGGTGATCGCGATGGACATCGACGAGGCGAAGGTCGACGCGCTTCGCGCGGGAGAGGTGCCGATCCACGAGCCCGGGCTCGGCGAGCTCCTCGAGCGAAACCGCGAGCGACTGCGCTTCGCGGCCCGGATGCCCGAGGTGCTCGACTCGGCGCGCCTCCTGTTCTGCTGCGTCGACACACCCCCCACCTACTCTGGCGACGCCGACCTCTCCCGGGTTCGGGCGGTGGTCTCCGACCTCTCGGACGACGGCGATCACCTCCTGGTCATGAAGAGCACGGTCCCCTCGGGGACCGGTCGCGCGATCCGCCGCGACGCCCCGGATCTTCCCTACGTGTCGTGTCCCGAGTTCCTGAAGGAGGGGACGGCGATCGACGACTTCCTCCACCCCGATCGCGTCGTGATCGGCGCCGATCCCGGCGACGAGTGGGCGGGCGACCAGGTCGAGGCGATCTACCGGCCGCTCGGCGGCGAGATCGTCCGCACCGACGTCGCGTCGGCCGAGATGATCAAGCTCGCGGCGAACGCCTTCCTGGCGACGAAGATCTCGTTCATCAACGAGATCGCCAACGTCTGCGAGGAGGTGGGGGCCGACGTGACCGAGGTGGCGCGCGGCATGGGCCTGGACGAGCGGATCGGCCCCTCGTTCCTGCGGGCGGGCGTGGGCTACGGGGGCTCGTGTTTTCCCAAAGATGTCTCGGCGCTCAAGCAGCTCGCGGGCAACAGCGGCTACCACTTCCAGCTCTTGACCTCGGTGATCGAGGTCAACGAGCTCCAGAAGCGCCGGGTGATCGGCAAGCTGGAGAAGCACCTGGGATCGCTGGTCGGCAAGCGGGTGGCGCTGCTCGGCCTCGCGTTCAAGCCGAAGACCGACGACATGCGCGAGGCGTCGAGCCTGGTGCTCGCCTCCCGGCTCCAGGGAGAGGGTGCCACTGTGCGCGGCTATGACCCGGTGGCGGAGAATCGGGCCCGCGAGCTCCTTCCCGGGATCGAGCTGCTCGACTCTCCCGAGGCGGCGCTGGAGGGCGCCGACGCCGCGATCCTGGTCACGGAGTGGCCGGAGTTCGCCGAGCTCGACTGGGAGTCGCTCGCGAAGCGGATGAAGGCCCCGGTGCTGATCGACGGGCGCAACTACCTGGACCCGGAGCGGCTGCGCGGGGCCGGCTTCGCCTACGAGGGGATCGGGCGCTCCGGCGACGAAGCCGCGGCGCCCGCGGCGGCGGCGAAGGCCGATAGCGAGCCCGAAGCACCGCGCGGCTGATGCAGGCGGTGATCCTGGCGGGAGGCGAGGGCACCCGCCTTCGCCCGCTGACCCTGACGCGGCCGAAGCCGGCGATCCCGCTCGTCGATCGGCCGTTCATCCGCTATGTGATCGACTGGGTCGTGGCTCACGGGGCCGATGAGGTGCTGATCGCGTGCGGGTTCGGCGCCGACGCCGTCCGCGATTCGCTCGCGCGGTTCGGCGCTCCCGCCGTCGAGATCACCTATCTCGAGGAGGCCCAGCCGCTCGGCACGGCCGGCCCGCTGGGCCTCGCGGCCGACCAGGGCCTTCTCGAGGATCGCTTCCTCTGCCTGAACGGCGACGTGCTCGCCGACCTCGACCTCGGCGCGCTCATTCGCTCCCATGCCGAGCATGGCGGCGTGGCGAGCATCGCCCTCCACCCGGTCGAGGACCCAAGCTCCTACGGGCTCGTCCGCCGCGCCGGCGGCCCGAGCGCGCCCGGCGCTGCACCGTCCACGGCGGAAGGCGAGGTGGAGGAGTTCCTCGAGAAGCCCGACCCCGAGCACATCGACACCGACGAGGTCAGCGCCGGGGCCTACGTGCTCGAGCGGGAGATCGTCGAGTGGATCCCGCGCGATCGCGCGGTTTCGATCGAGCACGAGGTCTTTCCGCGCCTGGTGGGCGGGGGCCTGTACGGTCACCGGCTGGAGGGCTACTGGATGGACATCGGCACCCCCGAGCGCTACCTGCAGGCAACCCGGGATATTCTCGAAGGCAGGGTGCGAACCGAGGCCGGGGCGCGGCTCGACTCGGCCGGGCTCCTGGTTGCCGAGGGGGCGCGCGTCGATCCGGCGGCCACGGTCAGGCCCCCCGCGCTGATCGAGTCGGAGGCCGAGGTCGGGCCCGGCTCCACGATCGGCGCGCACGCGGTGATCGGAGGCGGCTCGGAGATCGGCGCGGAAGCGATCGTCTCCTCGGCGGTCGTGATGGGCGACTGCCGAGTCGGATCCGGGGCCGAGCTTCACGACGCGATCCTCGCCCCCGGCGTCACGGTGGGCGAAGGCGCGCGGCTCGGGGGCGGCGCGGTGATCGGGGAGGGGGCGGAGATCGAGCCCGGAGCCGAGATCGGAGACGGGGCTCGTCTGGCGCCGGGGGAGGTCGTCCGTTGAAGGCCGAGGCGGCGGCCGAGGTTCGAGCCGCCGACCGCTCCAACCTGCTCGACGACGTTCTCTCGCTTCCGGACCACCTCAGCGACGCGCTGTGGCGGGTCGAGTCGGCGAGGATCGAGCCGTTCGACGCGCCGGGTGGATTGGTCGTCTGCGGCATGGGCGGCTCGGCGATCGGCGGCGATCTGGCCGCGGTCGCCTTCGGCAACCGGCTGAGCCGACCGCTGACCACCGAGCGGGGCTACGAGCTCCCGTCCTGCATGCTGCCGGACCGCGCCGTCCTGTGTTCGAGCTACTCGGGGGACACGGAGGAGACGCTCGCCTGCTACGCGGCGGCCGAGGCGCTCGGAGCCAGGCGGATCGTCGCGACCACCGGCGGACAGCTCGCCGAGGCGGCGCGCCGCGACCGCGTTCCGGTGATCGGGCTGCCGTCGGGCCTTCAGCCGCGCGCCGCGGTGGGGTATCTGTTCACCGTCGCGGCCGAGGTGGCCGCGCTCACCGGGGCCGCCCCCGGGATCCGCACCGAGATCGACAGCTCGGCGGCGCACCTTCGGGAGGCGGCGTCCGGGCTTCTGGAGCGCGCCGCCGCACTCGCCGAGCGGGTCGATGGCACGATCCCGGTGATCTTCGGAGCCGACCTCACGGTCCCCGTCGCCCTGCGGTGGAAGACGCAGATCAACGAGAACGCCAAGCTGCCCGCATTCGCCGCCGAGCTGCCGGAGGCCGATCACAACGAGATCGCGGGGTGGGGCGGTGCGGGTGACGCCGGGCGGATGAGCGCCGTGTTCCTCGAGGACCGCGACCAGCATCCGCGCGTCAGGCAGCGGTTCGAGCTGACCGCCAGGCTGATCGCCCCGGGCGCGGCCTCGGTGACGAGGATCGAGACCGAGGGGGACAGCCGCACCGAGCGCCTCCTCTGGGCCGTGATGCTGGGCGATCTCGTCTCCCTGCATCTGGCGGCGCGGCGTGGAGTCGACCCTTCGCCCGTCGAGGTGCTCGACCACCTCAAGGACGACCTCGGCCCGCTCTAGGCAGCATTCGGCGGCCACTCGGCTCCGGGACAATCGATCGGATGAAAGGGGCTCTCGAGACCCGCGAGCTGAGGAAGGTCTATGGCGCGGGCGAGACCGCCGTGCGGGCGCTCGACGGGGTCACGCTCGACATCGGCGGTGGCCAGATGGTCGCGATCATGGGGCCGTCGGGCTCCGGGAAGAGCACCCTGCTGCACCTCCTCGGAGCGCTCGACACCCCGACCTCGGGCGAGATCCTGCTCGCGGGTGAGCCCTATGGCGAGCTCGACGACGGCGGACTCACCCGGCTGCGGCGCGACAGGATCGGCTTCGTGTTCCAGTTCTTCAACCTGCTTCCGGCGCTCTCGGCCGAGGAGAACGTCCTCCTGCCGGGCTTGATCGCCGGCCAGCGGGACGACAGCACCCGCGAGCGCGCCCGCACGCTTTTGGAGCGCGTCGGGCTTGACGATCGCCGGGAGCATCGACCGGCAGAGCTCTCCGGGGGCGAGCAGCAGCGCGTCTCGATCGCTCGGGCGCTTCTCACCCGCCCGCAGATCGTCCTCGCCGATGAGCCCACGGGCAACCTCGACTCACGCTCGAGTCGGGAGGTGCTCGAGCTGCTGCGCGAGCTCAACGCGGTCGACGGGCAGACGCTCGTGATCGTGACCCACGATCCGGCCGCGGCGGCGATCGCCGGCCGGGTCGTCTTCCTCCGTGACGGCCGGGTCGCCGGCGAGGTGCCCGGCGGCTCCACCGAGCGGCTGATCGAGGCACTCGCGAGCCTCGAGCGAACGGGGCCCGATGCGTAGCTTCGGCTCGCTGGCGATCCGGCAGGTCCGCGCCCGGCGGCTTCGCTCGCTCCTGACCGCCGCCGGCATCGTCCTCGGCGTCGGGATGATCCTCGGCGTCCTCCTGCTGACGGTGACCATCCACCGGACGTTCACCGACCTCTACGACTCGGTCTACGGGCGCACCGATCTGATCGTCTCGGGATCGGGGTCCGCGGGCGGATCGAGCTCGCTCCATCACTCGACCCTTGCGACCGTGCGGCGCACTCCGGGGGTCGGGCAGGCCTCGGGACAGGTGCAGGGCGTCTTCACCCTGGTCACCGGCCGCCGAACGACCTCGACCGACCAGCGCTCGAAGCTGAATGTCTCAGGCGAGCGGCCCGGCGCCACGAGGCTCTCGGATTCGCGAACGGTGGCCGGAAGAAAGCCGCGGAGCGGACTCGAGATCGCGCTCCAAAAGAGCTGGGCGGACGCTAACGAAATCGCGCTGGGCGACCGGATGCGCCTGGCGACCCCCGCCGGCGTGAGGAGCCTCCGCGTCGTCGGCCTCTTCCAGTTCACCGCCGGGCTCGACTTCGGCGGCCAGGGATTCGCCCTGATGCCGATCGCGCCAGCGCGCCGTCTCCTGGACAAGCCCAGCGCCTTCGACGAGGTCGACCTCACGGTGGACGGGGGCGCGGATCAGATCTCGAGCGTCCAGCGTCGGCTGCGCCACCGCCTCCCGAGCGGCGTGACGGTGGAGACCCCCCAGAACAAGGCATCGGACGTCGAGTCCGAGCTGCAGGCCTTCAACACGATCCTCTACTTCTTCGCCGCGATGGCCCTGTTCGTGGGGGGCTTCCTGATCTTCAACTCGTTCAACATGACCGTCTTCCAGCGCACCCGCGAGCTGGGGATGCTGCGAACGCTCGGCGCCGGGAGCTCGAAGATCGCCGGCTCGGTGCTCGGCGAGGCGGCGATCCTCGGCGTGATCGGAGCGGTCCTCGGCCTGGGTCTGGGGGTGGCGCTCGCCTTCGGGCTGATCGCCCTGATGCGGGCGCTCAACTTCCCGGTCGGTCAGATCTCGTTCGCCTCATACGCTCCCGCCGCCGCCCTGGTCACCGGCCTGCTCACAGCGGTGGGCGGGGCGCTCTATCCGGCGCGCCGCGCGGGAAGGACCTCGCCGATGCGGGCCATACTGGGCACGGAGGGGCTGCGGGCGAGGCTGCGCGCCCGGCGCGCGGCGATCGGCGCGGTGCTGATCGGCCTCGGCCTCGCGGGGGCCTTCTGGCTCGGGGCGGCGAACGACACGACGACGATCGTCGCCGCGGCGGGGATGCTCGGCACGATCGCGATCTTCTTCGGCATCGCGCTCGTCGCGCCGTTCGCGATCCGCCCGCTGGTCAGGGCGCTCTCGTGGCCGCTTCGGCGCCTCTTTCCGGTGGAGGGGAGGCTGGCCGCCGACGCGGCTCGATCGGACCCGGCGAGAACCGCCGCCACGGCGACGGCGCTGATGATCGGGCTCGCCCTGGTCGTCGCCGTCAACAGCCTCGGGTCGAGCTTCCTGAAGACGATCTCGGACGAGTTCGATCGCGACTTCGCCCGCGACCTGACCGTGCAGCCCAACGGCTTCTCACCGGGCCAGGGGCCCCAGCAGACGATCGCGCACGGGCTGCGCGACCGGCTGGCGAGGATCCCCCAGGCGGCGATCGTCGCCCGAGAGCGGTTTCTGTACCTGTCGAAGCTCCCGGGCGCCCACGGCAAGGGAGGCTCCGAGGGCCTGCTGGTGGCGTTCAACCCACGCCAATACGAGCAGGTCGACGAGACCACGATCGACGGCGCGACCCGCGACCAGGCCTTCGCCCGCCTGGCGCGGGGCCAGGTCACCGTGGGCAAGGGGTGGGCCGACGAGACCCACCTTGGAGTCGGCGACCCGATCACCCTCCGGGGCCCGTCGGGGACAGTCCACACGAAGGTCGGCGGGATCGTTGAAACGGTCGTCTTCGGCGGTCAGACCGTCGGCATGTCCCTGCGGACGCTGAAGAGGGTCTGGGGAGTGAGCGCCGACTCCGAGCTGGCGTTGAAGGCGACGTCGAAGGCGGCGCGGCCCGCCCTCCGGCGGAAGGTCCAGGGGGTCGTCAACCGCCGCTATCCGAATCTCGCCGTGCTCTCGAACGACCAGCTGAAGTCGAACGTCGAGCGGCAGGTCAACCAGCAGTTCGCGGTCTTCTACGCGATCGTCGGCGTGGCGATCTTCGCCAGCCTGTTCGGCATCGTGAACACGCTCACGATGTCGGTCATCGAGCGCACTCGGGAGATCGGCGTCCTGAGAGCGCTCGGCGCCTCACGCTGGCAGGTCCGCCGCTCGATCGCCGACGAGAGCCTCGTGATCGGATTGATCGGCGCCCTGCTCGGGATCGCCGTCGGCGGCGGGCTCGGCTATGCCCTGCTCCAGGGCCTCTCGTCGGGCATCCCGGGCGTCGAGTACCGCCCACCCGTCCCGACCATGGTCGCGGTCGCGATCGCCGGCGTCCTCCTGGGCCTCCTCGCCTCGATCCTCCCCGCCCGCCGCGCCGCCCGCCTCGACGTCATTAAGGCCGTGAGCTACGAGTAGCGGTGCGCAACCATCGTTGGTCGACTTCCGTTGTCATTGTCGTCGGAACTCGACCAGCGACGCCCCAACCGTCCAGGCGTGCCGACCTGTCGGCGCGTCTGGACGAGTCGTGGCGGGGCGCTACTCCTCGGGCGAGGGCGGGCGGCGGGCGCGCTTTCGCTCCGATGTGCGGCGCTTGGACTCAAGTCGCCGCTCCCTCGCCGACCTGCCCGGCCTGGTGGGGCGGCGCGAGCGGGGGGTCCTCAGGCCCTCGGCGAGCCTCTCGCCGAGCCGCTCGAGCGCGAGCTCGCGGTTTCGAGCCTGGCTGCGGGCGTCCTGGGCGATCGCCGTCACACGGTCGCCGTAGCGGGCGGCGAGCCGCCGCTTCTGCTCGTCGCTCAGCGCCGCCGACGGCTCGATCTCGAACACCGCCTCGATCCGTGAGGCGGTGACGTTCGCGTGTTGTCCCCCGGGCCCGGAGGAGCGGCTCGCCCGAAGCTCGATCTCCGAGAGCGGGATTGCGACGTCGTCGCCGATCGGGATCGGATCCTCCACGCCCTCACCGTAGCCCCCGGCCGCCGGCGCAGCCCCGCCCACACGGCCACCGTCGCCGTCCCGCCAGACGGTGCTGCACGTATCCTTCCCTCCTCATCCAAGCGAAAGACCGCCTTGGGAGCGAACGGAAGGGAGCGATTTGGCTACCGCCGAAAAGGGCTACGACATCGCGGACATCGGGCTGGCCGACGACGGGCAGCGGCGGATCGAGTGGGCGGACCGCCAGATGCCGGTCCTGCGCTCGATTCGCGAGCGCTTCGAGAGCGAGCGGCCGTTCGACGGGATCACGATGGCCTGCTGCCTGCACGTCACGACCGAGACGGCCAACCTGGCTCGCACCCTCGTCGGCGGCGGCGCCGAGGTCGCGCTGTGCGCCTCGAACCCGCTGTCGACCCAGGACGACGCCGCCGCCGCGTTGGTGGACCGCTACGGGGCCGACGTCTACGCCATCAACGGCGAGGACAACGACACCTACTACCGCCACATCTACGCCGCCGTCGATCGACATCCGCAGCTGACGATGGACGACGGTGCCGACGTGGTCGGCGTCCTGCACGGCGAGCGCTCCGAGCAGCTCCCGGAGCTCCTCGGGGGAACCGAGGAGACCACCACCGGCGTCATCCGGCTGAAGGCGCTCGAGGCGGAGGGGAAGCTGGGATACCCGATCGTCGCCGTCAACGACGCGAAGACCAAGCACTTCTTCGACAACCGCTACGGGACCGGCCAATCCACGCTCGACGGCGTCATCCGGGCGACCAACGTCCTGATCGCGGGGCTGCGCGTGGTGGTGATCGGCTACGGCTGGTGCGGGAAGGGCGTCGCGATGCGCGCCAAGGGCCACGGCGCCCACGTGATCGTCTGCGAGGTCGACCCGCTTCGCGCCCTCGAGGCGCTGATGGACGGATTCGAGGTGATGCCCGGCGTCGAGGCTGCGCGAGTCGGCGACCTCTTCATCTCGGTGACCGGCAACCGGGACGCGGTCGCCGCCGAGATGTTCGAGGTGATGAAGTCGGGCGCGATCGTCTGCAACTCCGGACACTTCGACGTCGAGGTAAACAAGGGCGACCTGAACGCGATCACGGTCGAGAAGTTCCGGGCGCGTCCCTTCGTCGAGGGCCAC
>Ga0066652_100001206_pt1 | contig 13161 bp, 17 predicted proteins | sample GraSoiAngelo_101_FD_71413 | JGI IMG/M metagenome (GOLD analysis project Ga0066652, IMG submission 71413) | Grasslands soil microbial communities from the Angelo Coastal Reserve, California, USA - 14_0903_02_30cm | ecosystem: Environmental > Terrestrial > Soil > Grasslands | place: USA...
ATTAAATAACAATGACGGGAAACATAAATCATCATCCAATCATTCATTATCCGGCATACCAAACAAAATGAAGAAAAAGAAAAAACATAAACATCATCACAAAAGAGCAGTATCACTTCTCTGATATATCATCCTTTGAAAACTAAATTTATAAATACAATGAGCAAAAAGAACCGATACAAAAAAGCAGCAAAGAAAAAGCACTTTCTTTCAAACATAAGCCGTGAGCTCCCTACGAAGGGTAATGCAAAAAACACTTTTGTGGAAACAGGAAAAGATATTTTGATTGGTGTTCTCGGTGGCGGTCTGATTGGAGCTGTCATTGGCAAACCTTCACTTGCAGTTGGTATTGTCACAACTGGAGTAGGCCATTATACAAATAGTAAGCTTGTGCAAATTCTTGGTATTGGGATCATGGCGGCTAATGGATTTCAGAAAAGCGGTGCAGTAAGTGGACTCGAAGGTCTCGCAGGGGTGAAGGAACGTTTAGAAGCTTATAAAGCAAGTATGAAAGAAAAGCTTTATCTCGATAAAATCATGAAGAAAGTATCTGCAACCAATGGAATAGGGGATCTGCAATACTTTTCTTATCCAAGCGACATGAATGGACATCTTGCTGCACTGGATGATATTGAACAACAGGTTGCTGATAGTGCAATGCAATTCAGAGGTCAAATGTTGGGTGATGATGATATGCAGATAGGAATATACGAACTCGATGAAAGAATAATCTAGGTCAAATCAAGGCGTTCATAAAAGAAAGGCTGTATTAAACTTAATTTTTAATCTGTAAACTATAAACTATGTTAGGATTACTCGAAGGAATTGACGAATATAATAATGCTGGTGCATTAATTGGTATAGAAGGCATTGATGATAACGAATTGCTTGGTGCACTTCGTAGAATGAATCCAATCAAACGACAAAGGACAGTAAACAAGCTTTCCAATACGGGCACAGTGTCCCGTGGCTCAAGAGCTGAAATGGAAAAACATTTTGGCGAACTGCCTGCTCATATCAAAGAAGGTCTTGCTAATGGTTCCCTTCGCCTTGCAGATCAGACAGTCTATTCTATTAAGCCTATAGGTTCAAAAACAATTAAGCTTTTTGAAACGCAGGATGATAAAGAGATTGGTCTTCGAAACGTTTCCAATGCCAAGCTTCCTAAGAACCAGGCTTTTTTGGTAAGTGGAATTTACCTGCTTGCGGGTACTTCAGCCGATGCAACAAAGGACAAGATCATTGCAACAGAATACAAGGGGCTTGAAAATTTTAATGCAATTGCCAACGGCGAATTTTCCCTTAAATGCAATAAGAAGTCAATTGTACCTGAAACATCAAATGCTGTTTTCAAAACAGCGACTTATCACCAGGTGCCAATCGGCTATTATAAACTTGCAAATCCAAGACTGATCGAAGATGATCTTTTAATTGAAATGACAATTGAGCTTGGTTCTGTTGAGGGCATTCCTGCTAACACTTACATCTTCGCAGGTCTGCATGGTACGATCACAACTCCATAGTGAGATTCAGCAAGTATCAATGGACAGCTATAGTTGCCGGTATATTAACACCGGCTCTATATGTCCTTATCAACAAACAAATACAAAGAGTGGAACAAACCAATAAAGCTCAAAAAAATTTACGTGCATTTCTAATAATGATCCAGTATTCAGAAGGAACACTTGGAAAAGATGCTTACAGAAAACTATTTGGAGGAGATCTGTTTTCAGAATTTTCAAGACATCCCGACATTCCAATTACAAAAGGAAACCTTACAAGTACTGCAGCAGGTGCTTACCAGATTCTCCATAAGACCTGGGAGGAGATACAACATAAACTTGGACTTCCTGATTTCAGTCCTTCGAGCCAGGACAAGGCAGCAATAGAATTGATAAAAAGACGAACGGCATTAGAGGATGTACTAGCTGGAAGATTCGCGCAAGCAATTGAGAAGTGCCGGAAAGAATGGGCATCTCTTCCAGGAGCCGGATATAATCAAGGAGAACGAAGTGCTAATAGTTTATTAGCTGTTTACAAGATTGCTGGAGGTACTGCAATAGCCGCATAAAAAGAAATTAGCCACTAATAATTTTTTGTATGAGTAAACGAATAAAAAAAAGATTTGATCTGCAAGTTGCTGCAGCCAGTGGTATTATCTCTCAAACTTTTGAATTGGATAAAACGGTTGAAAAAGTGCATGGGATTTTGTTTGCCAGTGATAGAGATGATCTGATGTATTACCGTGGCTCTGCTAAAGTAGAGGTGAATAGCGATGAAATTTTTCCTGAAGGTTATGAAACAAAACTTTTAATGAGCGGCCTTAACGTTTCTCCTAATGACCGGTTTTACAATTTAGGAGGAATACCTCCGGGCAATTTCAAAGTAAAGGTTGATTATAAAGATACCGCTGATGCAAGGCTCGCATTTGCCGCCTACCGAGTTTCAGTTTATCTGGACGTAGAAATAAAATCCTAATGCAGCAGGAAGTAATTGTACATATTGAACAAATCAGCAGGAGGGGTGAACTGAAATATTTTCAAATCCCTTTGCCTGGTACAGCAAAAAAGATCATTGCAATAGAGACAAGTGCAGTTCTTTTAACAGAAGGTTTAGTTGTGCCTGCTCCTGCGGATACTAGTGGAACAATAGGAGGAGATACTGGTGGATCTGGAGGAAGCACCAATAACAATTGTCCAAATCCTGGCACTGCATCAATTGACCCTGTAAGTAATACAGTCGCTAATAATATTCTTACGCAGGTTTTTAGAATTGGAGCTGCGGTTAACCCAACCTTTATTTATCAGTGTGGTGTTTACTCAGTTGTGGTTTCAGTTACAGCTGTAGATGGAGATACTCCAACAACTATTGCAGCAAAGCTTGCTGATGTTGTAAATAATACAACACTCGCCACCTGGAATCAATACGGTAGTAATAATCATAACTATAAACCGACTGCCAGTTCAAATGGCGACTTGATTACGCTGACAGTGGATACCCAGCATTCATTTTTTGCTTCTGCCATTGGTTCGTGCGGAAATGAACCGCCACCGCCTCCACCACCTGCACAGCCAGAGTATGATCAGCTATTCAGGATTAATAATAATGAAAAAGCAGGGAAGCTTTCTCTGCAAAGTCCGGACATAACAGATATATTTTTTCAGGCGGAAATTTTCAGAGAAGACAGAAATATTAATTATGCTGATTTTTCATATAGCCCATTGGAAATTGGTGAATGGATAAGAGGAAGAAAAAGAATTGCTAGTGATGTTTTAATTGGAACTGTATCCCCAATTCTTGAAGCTTACTATAAAGATAGCTGGGGAGAATTTTATGGTAGAGATGTTAGTTACCAGCTCAATATTTATGTATGGATCGAGAAACAAAATCTTCAGGTATGACAGGTGAGCTTGCATTAGAATACATAAGAAGAAGAATGGCAGAAATGGGACACACGAATTATCTTCTTCGCTTCAGACACTTGCTATTGAGAGTAAATGAAACGAGAGAGATCATTGGATACAATCAAATCTTTATGCTTGTGGAACCTGCGCAGGATATACGGATTGAAAGCGACGTAGGATTATTTGATATAAATGAAGATCATGCAAATGAGATGCAGTATGAACATAGGGGAAGAATAAGAACAACAAACCTTTCCCTTTCACCAACAAATGTCAGGTTTTTACAAGCGATTCCAAACAATACAAGCGAACATGCCGATAACTAATGACAATTACGATCAGTTGAAGATTGATAAGCTCAAACATTTTCTTGAGGAAATGGTTTCGAGAGGTCATGCTCGTCCCTTTGAAATATTTGTAGATAATCTGAAAGTCATTCCAAAGACAGAAGATCCAAAAGAATTTGACAACTACGAATACTATATGAGCGAAGACACGGAGAAGGTTCGCATACTTATTTATAATTCCAATCTCTCACCCCGCAATGATCAGTATTGTTTTTATGTGCAGAAAAATAAAGGCGAAAAAACATTAAACGGATTTGGGGAAATTGAAACAATTGTTCAGGAAAAATTAACTGCAAGAGACAAAGAATATGAATTAACGCATTTGAAAAAGGAGCTTGAAGATACGAAACAACAACTCGTGGAGGCAGAAGATTATGCAGATCAATTGGAACAGCAATTAGAAGAGGCGAAAACCAATAAATACAAACTTGGAAAACTTGACCTGGTTGAATTGGGTGGTGTGGTATTAGAAAATCTTGCTGTAAAAAATTCACCGGCACTCCAGAAGATTGGACTTGGAGGATTGTTAGGAGCTAACAAGGAAATTGAAGAAACAAAAGCAGTAGAAACTGAAGCGTCCTTCCAAAGAAAATCCGAAGGCAGCGACCAGCTAAGGCCAGAGCATCTTCAATATATTCCTGTATTGCAACAATTAGACGCAGCTTTTGATGCAACAAATCTTGAGATCGTAATGCAGGTGATTGGTAAATTTTCCGAAGAGCCTTCACATCTTAAAACTGTAGCAGAATTACTCAACATTAAAACCCCATAAAAACCATGAAGAAATTCCATTACGACATTTCTATTGAAGCCAAAACAGACAGTGAAGCACAGGCAAAAATGGCAGCGCTTACAACACTTGCTTCAAAGCTGTCACAGTCAGAACTAACTAAGCTGGCTCATATCATTAAACATGATCCCGTAAAGACAGCTCTTGCAAAAAAATACTTAGGAGTTTAATTAGTACACCATACCTATGAAACCGGATACTTCCACCCACGATGAGTTTACACTCAAAGAAAAGCTAACCTATGGCATTGTGAGTATAGTAGTGTTGGGTGGAAGTTTTTTTATTGGTAGAAGCCTTATTAGGAAAGCAAGGTCAACAAGTGAAGAAAAAAAAACCTACGATGAAGGAAATTCAGCAGCCTATGCACAAAAATTAAAGATGGCTTTTGAAAATGATTTTTGGTTTGGATGGGGAACTGATGAAGCATCAATAAGAAGAGTAATAAGATTAGTGCCGAGTAAGGATGAATTTAAAAATGTGATCAATTCCTATCAAAAACTTTATGCCCGGTCCCTAATGATGGATTTAAAAGATGAACTAACAACAAGTGAATACAATGAAATGCTTGCCATCATTGCAGGGAAACCTGATAAGACAGGCTCTAACTATATTCCTCAGATTGGACAACAGCAATACCAGGCTTGGGCAAAAAGATTAAAGGCTGCTTTTGATATTAGCTATTGGTTTATTCCGGGGACAGATGAAGATGCAATCAAAGCAGTATTCATTGAAATACCGACACAAACCGATTTTCAAAAAGTTGTGGCTGCTTATAAAAGCGAATACGGAGATGATTTAATTGATGATTTGAAAAGTGAACTGGAGTTTTGGGAATATGCGCCTTATATATCTATGATAAATAAGAAACCGAATTAATGAAAGCAAAAAATAAATCAAAAGCCAAATCTGGTAAGAAGCAGCAAAAGAAAAAAATCATTGCGGCTACGGTTGCGGTTGGCGCTGCCGGTATCCTGGGTTATTTTGGTTGGCAATATTTAAAAAAAAGGAAAGAGGGAAAAAACACAAGTGATATAGATGCGGTGCTTAAAACAATAAACAAAGCATCCAACTATGAAGCATCGCCTGTGTATAATCCACCCAAACTAAAAGCAACTGTTAGTAGTTCTGCTACAATTCCGGCAACTATCGCCACGTCTGGCTTTCCGCTTCAAAAAGGGAGTAAGGGAATTAATGTTCGATTAATGCAAGAAGCTCTAATTACTAAATATGGTAAATCAATTCTCCCGAAATATGGTGCTGATGGCGATTTTGGAGCTGAAACAGCAAATGCTCTGAAAAAAGCAGGACTTGCTGCAACAATTAATGAAAGCACTTTTAATGTACTGACCCAGACTGTTAAAGTTGATAGTTCTTCTTTAGGTAAGGAATTATACAATGCGACACTTGCAAAAAATTATAGCAAAGTTCTTTCCTTACTTAAGAAAATGCAATCAATAGAGGATTATACTTCCGCAAATGAAGTATTTAAACAAAACCGGATTAATGGTGTGAGGCAAACCATTGTAAATGGACTTCTGAACATTTTTATAACCGAAACACAAAAGCAGCAGATCAAATTTGAATTCCTTCGTATTGGATTGCAGTTCGATGGTAAAAAATGGAGTTTGTCGGGATTTGATGGCAAATCAATTGTGACAACAGAGAACACTACTGTTTGGATAAATGCAACTGAAGGCGTGAAAGTTCCTGCACGAATGGTTCTCGGTAATGAAGTATCAAGAAGATTAGACTACACTCTTTTTGAAAACAACGGCAAATATTTTTTGGTAACGTCAAGCACTGTAACCTATTTAAACAGCTAAAATGAAAAGATACATCAAACAAATTGTCGTGCACAGCACAGCGACTTTTGATCCTAAAATCAGCCAACACTATGGGTTTTTCCATTACGTTGTAGAAAGAAATGGAGAGATCAAAAAAATACATCCTGAAACAACAGTTATCAGGCATATTGTGGAAGTAGATAATGAAGCGATTCATGTTGCATACAATGGCGGAAGAAATAAGGCGGGGGCATTGGGCGATACCCGGACTCCTGTGCAGGAAGAAGCACTATTTAATAAACTGGTAGCACTATCAGTAAAATATCCGGCAGCAAAAATTATTGGACATATTGAATTAGATGCTACGGCAAACTGTCCTGGATTCAATGTAAAGGAATGGCTAAAAAATTATGAGCCTGATATTAATATTGCTGCATAACCCCACAAACATTTATTAATTACTAAATCCTCAGCCGTACTATGAGAATGATCGAAAACATTGTTGTGCATTGCACAGCAACACAACCCGATGCAACTATTGAGAGCATCAAGAATTATTGGAAAAAAAGTTTAGGATGGGACAATCCTGGTTATCACTACATCATTAAACGTAATGGTGACATAGTAAGACTATTTCCAGAAGAAAAACCATCCAATGGCGTCAAAGGGCATAATCAAAGCGCCATACATATTTCCTATATCGGAGGGATTGATAAAAACGGTAAGCCGAGTGATAACAGAACGGATGCACAAAAACATTCCATGTTCAATAAGCTAGTTGCACTTTCTGAAAAATATCCCCATGCGAGAATTTTGGGACATCGTGACCTTAGTCCGGATAAAAATGGTGATGGAATTATCGAGCCTTCTGAATGGGTAAAGCATTGTCCAAACTTTGATGTAAAAGAATGGCTTAGAAATTATACAGCTGATCTTCATCAGGCTGCTTAATCATGCTTGCTGCAATTGTCAATGTACTAAGATTTAAAACCTATGAAACTTATATCAGACCTTTTGAACTTAATATCATTGGTATCAGGAGTGAATCTACGGTACCTGACCGTTTTGATGACGAGATACACATCTTTTTCAAAAATAATTCTAAGGCATGGATTCATTACATTTTTCCGGCGACAACAGATCCGGGAACGTACTGGCTCAAAAACCCAGTGAGTCCGCAAGGCACAGCCATTCTTTCACAGGGACAATATAAAGATGCTTACCAGATCGGACTTCATAGAGATAAGTATTATGCGCTTGTTCAGAAAAAGCCCGTAACAGTTCTTAGAGATTATGACAGGAATGCCATTCTCGATTTTCAAAATGGCAGACCAGTAACCGGCATGTTTGGAGTGAATATCCATCATGCCTCCGCAAATGGGACAACCAAGACAGTTGACAATTATTCCGCCGGTTGCCAGGTCTTTGCAAACATTGATGATTTCAATCTATTCATGCAGCTATGCGAAAAACATCGACAGCTTTATGGCAATAGCTTCACTTATACATTGATTGACAAACGAGCTATTGCAAGACAACAAAGAAAGGCTATAGCCACCGGTCTTGCTGGCATGGGCGTTGGACTAAGTGCAGCAATCATTACTTATAAAATCTTAAAACAATGAAAAACTTTATTCATCAGCTTTTCAAAGACAAAAATGAAAATTTTTCACTTCGTGAAGTAGCTATTGCTCTTTTTATTTTGGTACTTATCACAAGCTGGATAGCGAAGCAATTCTTTTCCCTGGATATTCCTGAGTTTATGTTCTATTCTTTTACATCGTTGGTTGGCGCCGGTTGCTTCGGTTATTCTCTTGAACGAAAAACAAATTCTTAAAACAATTAATCCTACACCACTATGAAGACATTTCATTTAAAAACAGTTCTTTCGCTTTTGTTATTGGGCTTTGTCCTTGGTTTTGTTATTGCATTTCTTTTTGAAGATTGCAATAAACGTCCTACCATAAAAAAAGAAACCGTTGTTAAACTAAAAGTGTTGAAAAAGCAGGCTGTTACATTTGAACAAAACTATCAGGAACAAATTGCAAACCTTCAGAAGCAAAACATAGAATTGCAACAAAATTTAGAAGTCACTCACGGATCTCTTGACCAGGCGAAAAAGACAACCAAACAACTTGAGAATAAGATTAAAAAACTAATTGAACCTGCTGGCTATCCTGCAAAAAAGTTAACGCAAAAAGTAATGACCAATGAGATTAGTAGCGACCTGCCCTCATGCGATTCACTGATGAATGTGGTTTCAAACTATCTAGAAGAAAACCATCGAAAGGATAGCATTTACGAAATACAGATCACTCAAATGGACAGCATGGTGTCCATAAAGAATGATCTTATCCAAACCAATACAGAGGCATATACAAACCTGCATCAATTGTTTGAGCAATCAGTTGTCAGCCAGAAAAATCTAATAAAAGAAAACACACAACTCAGAAGGCAATTTAAGAGGCAGCGATTTAAAAATAAGCTGGTCACTGCAGGGCTAATGATTCTTTCAGCAACCGCAACTAATTATTTAATGCATCATTAAAAACTATGAAGGAAAAAACAATTGTTTCAACGGCCACTTTGCTTGCCTCATTACTTACTTATTGGTATGCAAAGGAAACAAACAAAGATGCTGTTCCTTATATGATGATGGGAGGCTTTATAGGAGCTATTATTGGTGAAACCATAGTTGAAAAATCAAAGAGTAAGAACAATAATTCATAAACCATGTCTTTACAGATTATTAATGATGGTGCTTGTATCAGAATCCAACAGAACTCCGCAATCCTTCTCGTTACAAAGACTCAGATCAAAACAATTGATACTGTTCGGGTTGATACTGTCCGCATAGATATTGGAGAGGGTGCATTGAAAAATATTTATGTCCGATATACTGATGTAAGCGCCCCGGTTGTTCAAAGTGCAGCAGAATTAAAAGATGCAATCAAAGCAATGCTTACATCTGGCGGAAGTTCCGGAAGCGGAGCAACTGAGCAAAGTCAGTTGAGCATTGTAACGGAACTGCAAAACCTGAAATCAATTTTCAGAACACAATATTATGGTTTCGGAAATGAACTTGATCTGACAAAAAGAGAGCCTTCAAAAATAGATGAATCAAATCCGAATGTTATTTACAAAGGCTGGCACAAGATGGTTGGAATCCCCGCCAATCCAGAATGGGCAATACAGCGCATTACAAGGGCAAATGATGTAGTCAGCTATGAATGGGCATTTGGAAGCATGATGCAAAATAACGTATGGGATGAGAGATTGGATGGTTACTATCTACCTTATGACTATGTAAGATTAATTGAATAATGAAATACCAAACAATCCCTGAAATAGTATTGGGTGATATTCCTGAAATCGAAGTACCGGAGCTCCATGTATCCTATACAAGGAGTTCCGGGAAATTTTTTTTGGGACATATTTCGCAGTCAAAGGATGTAGCGGAATTTCTAAAACGCACTTTTGGTAAAGATGAACTTGAATTACAGGAACAGTTTGTCGTTCTTTATCTCAATCAATCTAATGCTATTATTGGTTACTATCGTCATACCAAAGGAGCCATCAATGCAACGCTTGCTGATATAAGAATTATTTTGGGAACTGCACTTAAGTGTGCTGCAATAGCATTGGTGATTTGTCATAACCATCCTTCTCAAAGTTTAAAACCAAGCAGAGCCGATGAGCAACTCACGCAAAAGATTAAAGAAGCAGCCGCCATTATGGAAATAAAGCTGCTGGATCACATCATTCTTGCAACAGAAAATCATTTCTCGTTTGCAGACGAAGGATTGCTTGGATTAGAAGGGTTAAAAAATCTAAAAGACAACCTTGAGAAATTTGTCGAAAAAGTAGAAAGTGATTTAAGCGAAAAAAAATCTCATAATAAAATCTCGATTGAAAAACTTGCTGCATCTTTTGGCATCACCGATAAAACTGAAGTAAAGGAACTGACTGAACTTGCTATTGTAAAAAGAGCAAGAGAGTTGGCTCATAGCGATGGGACAATAAGAGAAAGGTTTGACAAAATTGTTGAACTGTATAATTCACAGGTTAATCTTTCACACCGAACTTCACAATCAATTTTACTTCAACAATATTCTACACCAGCTCCGATTGCATATCTGGCAGGCGTTTTTTGTGGTATTGATAAACCCACTATTGATAGCTTATACTTTGAACCGTCTGCAGGTAATGGATTGTTAACAATCGCCGGAAGTCCAAAAGATTTTATTGTAAATGAAATTGATCATGTCAGAAGCAGAAACTTAAAGGCTCAAGGGTTTCTGGAAGTAACGGGACAGGACGCAACTGAACCTTTTCATCTTATCGTTCAAAAATTTGATGCAGTTCTTACAAATCCTCCTTTCGGCATCAGCGAAGAAGAAATACTCTATGATACATTTCGCATCAAATCATTGGAACATGTTATGGCACTTAGGGCTCTGGATACAATGACTAATAGAGGAAAGGCTGCTATAATTATTGGTGGTCATACGAGATGGGATGATAAAGGAAGGATACAGGCTGGCAAGCAAAGGATATTCTTTAATTATTTATTCAGTCGTTATAATGTCTCTGATGTTATCAATATTAATGGAGCAAAACTTTTCTCCAAGCAAGGAACTTCATTTGATGTTCGTCTTATCCTGATTAACGGTAGAAAGCAAACAATTGCTGGCGCTGCTCCTGTCTTTGATCCTTTAAAAGGTATTGAAGTAAAAGTTTTTGATGATTTATTTGAAAGAGTAATGGACGCAATGGAAACAAAAATTGATTTCTCTATGGAACCAATTCCTGATTTAGAAAAAGAAGCACTCTCAATACAAAGGCTGTTTGATTTTGATGGCTTTGATGGTTTGGGCGCACCTTATGAACCTGCATCAGATGCCTGTGTTGTACTAAATACACAAGTTCCGGATAGCATGGCTTTTGAAACCAAATCCGCAATTGAACTTATAAAAAAAGAAGTAGGTGGTGATATTGACAATTTTGTTCGCCATCGTTTGAAATATCCAACTAAGGCTGACCTCTGCAAAGTTCTATCAGCAGAACAAATTGATGCTGTTGCTATGGCTATCTATAATATAGAAGCAAGAAGCCAGGGAATGATCATTGGCGATCAGACTGGAATAGGCAAAGGTCGGGTTGCTGCCGCAATGATACGTTATGGAGTAATACAAGGAGTAAAGCCAGTATTTCTTACAGAAAAATCAAATTTATTTTCAGACATATACCGTGACCTTGTAGCAATAGGCTCCGGTCATTTTAAGCCATTTATCGTCAACAGCCGTGAATCAAAAACGGATATAAAAGATGAGGATGGTAACGTTGTTTACCAGGCACCTGCTTATCCTGAACAACAGGAAATAATTACTTCCCGTGTTGTTCCTTCTCTATTTGATTTTATTGTAGGAACATATTCACAATTCAATTCACCAGAAAAAAAACCGGAGAAACCTGCTTTTTTAATGTCAATTGCAGAAGAAAATATTTTCATTTTGGATGAAGCGCATAATTCAAGCGGCTCATCAAACACAGGAAATTTTCTGCAAGGTGTCGTAAGTAAAACAAAGGGAGTTGTATTTCTATCGGCAACATTTGCAAAGCGACCTGATAACATGCCGATCTATGCAATGAAAACTGCCATTGCAGATTGTAACATGAGCCGGGACGAATTGGTAGAAGCAATTACCAGAGGGGGAGTAGCACTTCAGGAAGTTTTATCGTCACAACTCGTTGCGGAAGGTCAAATGCTTCGTCGTGAAAGAAGCTTCGAAGGCGTAGAAGTAAACTATCTCAACCTTGACGATAAATCGGAAGAGCATAGAGCAATAGCTGATAATATTACAGAGATACTTCGTGACATTATTGCCTTTCAATCCAACCATGTAGATGAACAAGTCGAAGAATTAGATAAGATTGCTGTTGCCGAAGGAAAAGAAATTGAAATAAGAGAAGGCACATCACAGGCCGGGGTTGATAATCTTCCATATTTTTCAAAAGTATTTCAGGTGATTAATCAAATGCTTTTTTCTCTGAAGGCAGAATCAGTTGCGGAAAGGGCCATTCATAGATTGAAAGAAGGAAAGAAACCCATTATTGCATTTGCTTCCACAATGGGCAGCTTTATCGAGGCAATGGAAAATGAACATGGAGTGCCCGTTGCAGATGGCGATACTATAAACGCTGATTTTACTGAAGTGTTAAAAAGAGGATTGGACGGCATCTTGCGTTATACGGAAAAAGATATTGACGGCAATCCAGTCTATAAAAAGTTTGAAGTAAGCGAACTGCCAGTTGAAGCTCAAGTGGAATATCACCGCATATTGAATAAAATAAAAGCAGCTTCAACAGGAATTACCATTTCTCCAATTGATGTTATCCTCAAGAAATTAAAAGATGAAGGCTATTCCGTGGCCGAAGTCACTGGCAGAAAATTGGAAGTACAACTCAATACAAAAACTGGTAAGGGTTTGGTGCTTTCCAGGAAAAGAATAAATACCAATGATGCGTTCCGACAATTTAACAACAATGAAGTAGATGTACTGATGATTAATCAGTCAGGGTCAACAGGGGCATCGGCTCATGCAATTCCCACAGCGAAGGTTCCTAAAAACCAGGTAAGGCAGAGGGTGATGATTGTACTACAGGCAGAACTTGATATTAATACTGAAGTGCAGAAAAGAGGAAGGATAAACAGGACTGGACAAATCCTAAAGCCGATCTATGATTATGTGATTTCGGCAATACCGGCAGAGAAAAGACTCATGATGATGCTTCAAAAAAAACTAAAATCTCTCGATGCTAATACTACTTCCAAT
>Ga0066652_100001207_pt1 | contig 13158 bp, 12 predicted proteins | sample GraSoiAngelo_101_FD_71413 | JGI IMG/M metagenome (GOLD analysis project Ga0066652, IMG submission 71413) | Grasslands soil microbial communities from the Angelo Coastal Reserve, California, USA - 14_0903_02_30cm | ecosystem: Environmental > Terrestrial > Soil > Grasslands | place: USA...
CAAACACCCAATGATTTATGCTCAACAAAGCAACAGTACTCGTCCTGAACCGCAATTGGCAGGCAATCAACGTGCGTACGCCGCCGGAGGCCTTTTGTCAAATGGCCACCGGCGCCGCGACTGCGCTCGAAATCGAAGGCCAAGACCAGATTCGTCCCGTTCCATGGGACGAGTGGATTTGCCTGCCGATTCGCGAGCAGGATCAGGCCGCTCACACCGTGCGCGGCTCGATTCGCCTGCCGACTGTGATTGTGCTGGCGGATTTTTCCAAGGTGCCCAGGAAGCGCCCGAAGCTCTGCGTCCGCACTATTCGCGAGCGCGACGGCAATCGCTGCCACTACACCGGACACCTGCTGCGAGCTGACGAAGGCAGCATCGACCACGTCGTACCGCGGTCCCGCGGCGGCCGCGATGCTGGGAGAATTGCGTGTGGTCCAGCAAGCAGGTGAACGCTCGGAAAGGCAGCCGCCTGCCGCACGAAGCCGGCCTGAAGCTGCTCCGCGTCCCTCGCGCAATCCCGGAGATGCCGGCCAGCGCTTTCATTCGCAATACGCACAGTGTTGAGGACTGGAAGCTGTTCCTGAGGCAATAACATCGGGAGGGCAGGGCGAGCAGGCGTGTGTCAAGGGGTTGGTCATGTAAAAACTGCAAAAAAGCAGCAATGTGAACTTGCGTTCAGAGCCCAAAAGTATGACATGATACACCTTGAAAATGAGCTCATGTCAGTTGGGGGATAATGGGGCTCGCTTTGCTCGCTTGCGGCGGGCGATTGGCTTTGCGTCACCGTTTCGCAAGGCCATTTTCGTTATCTTTCTGTTCACCCTCGCCCTGGCAGGCGTCAACGCCGCCGAACCGCTCGTCCTCAAGTATCTCTTCGACAACCTGACCACCAAACCCGAGGCCAGGATCCTGGTCAGCGCCGTCATTGGCCTGCTGGTCCTCGGCGTTTTTCGCGAGCTGGCATCAGGCCTGACGAACTGGCTCACGTGGCATACGCGGCTTAACGTGCATTACGAGCTACTCGAAAAGCTCGTCGAGCGCCTGCATCGCATGCCGCTCAGCTTTCACCGCACGGAAGGTGTCGGCGCCATCATGACGAAGCTTGATCGCAGCATCCAAGGCTTCATTGGCGCGATCAGTCAAATCCTGTTTAACGTTTTCCCCGCCGTCCTCTATTTAGGCCTCGCGATCGTGGTAATGCTGCGCCTCAACTGGCAACTCGCCGCGCTGGTCCTTTGTTTCGCGCCACTGCCCGCCGCCATCGCGGCCATCGCGGGTCCCGAGCAAACCCGTCGCGAACGCAGCCTCTTCGATCAATGGTCAAAGATTTATTCACGCTTCAATGAAGTCCTGTCCGGCATCGTCACGGTCCGCAGTTTTTCGATGGAAGATTCGGAGAAGCGCCGCTTCATGACCGATGTGCAGAAAGCGAACCAGATCGTGATCCGCGGCGTGGGCACGGATTCCGGGTTTGGCGCGGCGACAAACCTGGCCGTAATGATTGCACGTATCGCTGCGACTGCATTCGGGGGTATCCTGATTCTCAAAGGGCAGATTAGTGTCGGCACGCTCGTGGCGTTTCTCGGCTACGTCGGCGGGCTGTTCGGCCCGGTGCAAGGCCTTACTGGCATTTATCAAACGATCCAGAAAGCCTATGTCTCGCTCGATGAGATTTTCCGCATCCTCGACAGCCACGAATACCTCGGGGATGCCCCCGACGCGGAAGAATTGACAACCGTCGAAGGCAACGTCGTTTTTGACAACGTTCGCTTTTACTACGAGCATCCTGATCGCCCTGTGCTCGAAGGCGTCAGTCTCGAGGTCAAACCCGGCCAAACACTCGCGATCGTCGGTCCGAGCGGTTCCGGCAAAAGCACGATGATGGCGCTGCTCATGCGCTTCTACGATCCGGTTGACGGTGCGGTCCGCCTCGACGGCCGTGATTTGCGGAAGGTGAAACAAAAATCGCTGCGTCGAAACATCGGCGTGGTGTTGCAGGACCCGTTGCTTTTCAACGACACAATCCGCAACAACATTGCTTACGGCCGGCCGCAAGCGTCCATTGCAGAAATCGAAGAAGCGGCGAAAGCCGCCAATGCGCACGAGTTCATCATGAAAATGCCCGAGCGCTACGAAACGATGGTTGGCGAACGCGGCAGCCGCCTCTCAGTGGGCGAACGCCAGCGCATCACCATTGCCCGCGCGCTGATCAAGAACCCTCCAATTCTGATTCTGGATGAGGCGACTTCCTCGCTGGATGCTGAATCTGAAGCGCTGGTGCAGGAAGCGTTGGATCGGCTGATGCAAGGGCGCACGACCTTCGTGATTGCGCATCGCTTGTCCACGATCGTTCACGCGGATTGCATCCTCGTCTTGAAGAAGGGCCGCATTGCCGAGTCGGGCAATCACTGGCAGCTCATGCAACAGGACGGCTATTACACCTCGCTCGTGAAACGCCAGATTCAGGGCCTGGTCCGCAACGAAGGCGAACGCCCGCCTGCCCCGGTCGCGCTCGCGGGGTAAAGCCCCGTCCTTAGTACTCAGAGCTGAGCGCCGCTTCCCTGACGATCGGTGTTTCCTACCGCCCTGTTCATCTACAGGACTGTCCTGTTCTGAGCCATTCATTCCCAGCGATGCGAAAACTGCTTCACCTTCCAGGCTGATGAGCCGAGTACGCAAGGTAGGGCTAAAGGGTGGAAAGCATTTACACATGAGCAATACGAAATCATTCTGGTGCGCCGCTGCGCTTGCAGTCGCTCTCGTCACAGGTCTCGCCGTTTCGGACGCGGCGGAAAAAAAAGACAAAGAAGAGAAACCGGCGAAGGGCCAGCAGGCTCAACCGAAAAAAAGCCAGGCACCCAAGAGTCCGCCGGCACAAGCACGACAAGCGGACACGCCCAAGACTTCGCCCGCGCAACCGCGTCAGACCGACACGCCCAAACAGACTGAAGCCCCTAAGTCTCCGCCTCCCGAGGCGCATCAGCCCGACCCTCCCAAGTCACAACCAGAAGCCCACAAGCCCGAACCTCCCAAGGCAAAGCCGCAGCAAAACCATAAACAGGCGGACAAAGCGAACGTGCATGAAAAGCCCGAGCATCCAGCTCAGGCCCAGTCTGACAAAGACAAGGCACATCAGCCAGACGCTCCTTCAACCGCCAAAACAAAAGGTGCTCCCGATAAAGCCAAGGCACCGGAAGCAAAGAAGGACAAAGCGAAGGACGATAAGGACGTTCCGGTTCATGCCCGTCAGCCTGCGAACACAGTCACCCCGCAGCAGGTGCAGGTATTGCGACCGACACCGCCACCTTGCAAACTCACCGAAGTCAAAAAGTCCGGCGGGACGATCGAACGCGTTTCGCCGTCCAACAAAGTGCGCGAACGGACCGTCGTGGAACAAAAGACCGGCGCTCAAAAGACGCAGCAATTAGGCGTCACCGGCCGGGTGGAGGTGGAGGAAGTGAAGCGCAAAGACGGGACGCGACAAGTCACCCAATACGATCTCGGTCGCGAGAAGAAAGTTCAGGTCGTGCGCAAGGATGGCTGCGTCGAGACGACCGAAGTTCATTACAATCGCAACGGCGAAGCAGGCGCCCGTGAAACCGTCGTTCACGACTCGAGCGGCAAAGCCGTGTCGAAAACAGTAGTAGTGCAGCAGAACCTCATCATCAATAACACCATGATCGTGAACAACAACAACACGACCAGGGTGGTAAACAACCATACCCGCGTTGTGAACAACAGCGTCAGAGTTGCTAACAGCAGCACGGTCGTAAGAACTTATTACCCCGGCCGCTACGGGTTTGTGTATCGGCCGGTTGTCCCGGCGCGGATCGTATTTTCTTCGTACTACGATCCTTATTGGTACAGCCCGGCCGGCGTGGTGGTTTATCATCCGTTCCGGTATTCGTGGGGCTGGCACACTGAGCCGTGGTATCGCTGCCACACGCATTACTGGGCGCCGTACGAGGTATATCCGGCCCCGTGCTTCTGGATCACTGACTGGCTGGTCGCGGGTTACATTGCCGATCGCTACGCCGCAGCCGCGAGTGCTGAGCAGACGCGCGAAGAAGTTCGTTTGGCGCGCGAAGAAGCGGAAAAAGCCAGGATCGCCGCGGAACAGGCGAAGGATGCCGCTGAAATCGCCGAGGCCAAAGCCGCGCAAGCGGCCGCTGAAGCCCGGGCTCAACGCGCGGAGGCGCGCGCGGCAAAGGCCGAACTCGAAGAAGCCAAGGCAAAAGAACTCGCCGGCAAACCGAATCCCAAAGCCGCGCCGATCGACAAGGAAGCCAAAGACGCTTTGAAGGACCAGATCGAACAGGTCATCGCGGAGAAGAAGCAATACGCGGAACTTGCGGGCAAAGGCGGCGAACCGGTTTTGCCGGACGTGACGGCTTCACTCACGAATCCGAAACACATCTTCCCAGTGTCGAAGACAATTAGCGTGATCCGGGCCCAGGACAGCAGTTCGGCCGGTGTCTTGACTGCGGGAGATTTGCTCAGGGCCGAACCCGGCCAGGAGAAACTTGTCGCCGAAGCTAACGAGAACACGCCTATTACCATGCGCGTGATTACTTCCAAGGGCGATGACGAGTCCGTGCCGGCCGGCACGCTGGTCGCCATCCCGCTCAAGGAACTGCAGGAGTTCGACAACGAATTCCGCGCCAAGATCGATGTCGGCCTTACCGAAGCGAACAATAATAAAGAACTGTTCAAAAAAGAAGCGGTGAACTAACCGCGCGAAACCAACCAAACATATGAATGCGATGCCTCAACCTCAGCTACCCAGCGATCCGTCTCAGCCTCAGCTACAGGTCGTGCAGCCCCCGCCGCCGACGAAGCCGCGAGTGCGCTTTGGTCCGATCATCCGCGATGTGGCCATCGTTTGGGTCCTGACTGCGATCGGCGGTTTCGTTGCCGGTGTTGCCGGCGGAAAACACAGCGACCCGACACGGGGCCAGATCGCCCTGGTGGTCTCCAACTTTTTCCTCGGCACGGTCGCCTTTACGATCTCCGGTTGTCTGGCGCCGCGCCCGCGATGGAATCACCTCGCTTACGTGGCGCTCGGCGCGTGGCTCACCAGCCTCATCAACGTCATCTTTTTCCACGTGACGGTTCCGCAATGGATGTTCAGCGCTCTGTTCATGGGGATTATCATGGGTCTTGGGGGCGCGGTTTCCTATCTGTTCAAGAAAGACAGGTAACCGTCAGTGCAAGAATGCGTGCTCTTACGAGAGAGGCTGCGATAAGGATCAGGGAACGATCTTGAACACTTTACCGGTCTTCGGCCTCAAGTTGTTGTTGCCGGTGGTCAGGACGTAGAGTTCGCCGTCCTCGTCTTCGCCGAAGGCAACGACGTACGCGCCGACTTTGCCGAGGAGAGTGTCCATCGCCCATTTTTTGTCGGCACCGCGCGTGGCAGCGAAAAGCACGCCCTCCGCACTGACCCACGCGCGCGACCAATCGGCGAAGATGTATTTGCCGGTCAATGCCGGAATGGCCTTGCCGCGATAAACGTAACCACCAGTGACGCTAATGCCCTTCGCTTCGGGGTCGTTGTTGAAGCGTTTGAAGTTTTTGTAGACCAGGATCGGGTCGATCAACGGTTTGCCATCAGCACCGACCTTCGGGCAATCCGGCGGCGGCTTGAGCGGGCTCTTCGGATCGAAGCAATCGAAGCCTTCGCGTATGCGCCAGCCGTAATTGCCCCCCTTGGTGATGATGTTCACTTCCTCCCACGAATCCTGCCCCACGTCGGAGGCGAACATTTCGTGCGAGCCGCCGCGATCGAAACTGATGCCCCAGGGATTGCGCAGGCCATAAGCAAAAATCTCGGGCTTCGCGCCCCCGCCGCCAGCGGACGCGAATGGATTATCGGTCGGGATGCCATAGGGTTCGCCTTTGTCGATGTCGATGCGCAAAATTTTTCCGAGATGCTTGGTGACGTCCTGGCCATTGCCTTGCGGGCTGTGGCCTACCCCGGTGTCATTCCCCTGTCCCCCATCCCCGACGCCAATGTAAAGAAAACCATCCGGCCCGAACACCAGCCGGCCGCAATTGTGATTGAACTGCGGCTTGTCGATTTCGAGCAGCAACCGCTCCGATGCGGGGTCGCCTTGTGCGAAATTGTTCTCGCGCACCTTGAACTCCGAAATGTGGCTGGTGTGATCGAAATTGGCCGGGGCTTCCTGCCGACGCGGCGCGCTGTAATACACATAAAACCTTCGGTTCTCCTTGAACTTCGGATGCAGTGCCACGCCGAGCACGCCGCGCTCGTCGAAACCGTCATTGAGTTTCGTAAGCTTGCTGCGCAAATCCATGAATGGCTGGCTCGACAAGCTGCCGTCTTTGTTCAGCACGGAAATCACTCCCACCTGATCGGCAATCAGCAGCCGTCCCGACCCATCCGCCAACGGCACCAGCACCGTCGGCGAAGTGAATCCCTCCGCCACGCTTTTCAATCCGACCGCCTGTGCGACAGCGCACGATAACATCAATCCCAAAACCAAAACTTTACGCATGCGCGGGATTGTATCGATGCTTCTCGTCGGAACAAGCGTCTTTGGAACTAATGCTTGTGCGGCGTTGGTAGAAACGGATTATGCCCAACGCACATACGAGCAGCGCGGCGATGTGGTAGCCGGAGATGGGGCCGAACCAGCGCGGGGAGTCGCGGAGGAATTCGTGGAGGAAGCGGAACGCGCCGTAAGTGATCATGTAGATGTGGAAATGTTGGCCCGGAAATTTGTTTTTGCGGCGCCAGATCAGGAACAGCGCGAGCATGATGACGTTGAAGAATAATTCGACCGGCGCGGCGGGCCAACGTGGGGTTCCCTCCGCATCGTTCATGGAGAACCATGTCGCTTCGCACGGACGGCCGAGGCAACAACCGTGCAACCAGCAGCCGATGCGGCCGAGAATGATCCCGATGGGTGTGATGGTCGCAAACCAGTCGCCAGTCACTTTGTTGTAGCGCAGGACTTTCTTGGCCAGCTCGACTGCGGCATAACCGCCGAGCAGCGCGCCGACGATTGATTTGCCGGTGGCGAGCCGGAGCCATTTGTCCGGGCGGTCCAAAACCATCCAGCCTTCGGCCACAAAATAAATGATTTTCGCGCCGATGAGCGCGCCGACGAGCCCCCAGAGATAAATGCTCAGCAGTCGGCGGTCGCGCCCGGCCACTCGTATCCAGAATGCGAGTGTCACGCCGATACCCGCGAGCATCAGCCAGCTATAAGGCTGCAGTGTCACAGCGCATCCCTCGTATCCGGAAAGCTGGAGTAGTAGCGGCAGAACGAATCGAGCTTGCCATCGGGCCGAATGACGTGTGTGCAGCAGCGATCGATGCGGTCCTGGTCCCACGTCCACGCGTCCATGAACGGTTTGATCATCAGGCGAAAGGTCATCGACGATTTCAGTTCCAATGACTTGAGCACGGCGCCGAGCGGTTCGCTTTCGCAGCCGCAACGCGCGAGGTCAGCGACCGTGTAACGGACCTTGTCGTGCAGAAATCCCTGGAGGTGCGTGAAATTAAGGAACTCGCTGATCGAGCGAATGCGGCCGTTCATGCGCAGCAAATAGCCGATCGTCGCGCAATTGGGATCGCCGCAGGGCAGGGGAGTGAAATCGCTGGTGCGCAGCTTGCCGGTGGATTGCTCGATGGCGGCGAGGAGGATGTCGGCGGTATTCAGCCTCGGTGCGTCGGTGGTGGGCAAGCGACCGCTCGCGAACATCGGCTGGAAAGTTATTCCATGCACGTGCGGGAATTGCAGGCCAAATTCGATGCTCGCCCAAACATGCGGCAGACTCTCGCGCGTAACGGTCATGGCCAGCGTGATCGGAATGCCTGCTTCGCCGCAGCGACGAATCGCCTCCTCGCGAAGCTCGCGGAGATCGGCGCCGCGGAGCCACTCCTGGCCGGCAGCCTGCACGCCGTCGAATTGCAAATACACCTGCAACCCGCGCGCGAACATCTGGCCCAGGCGCGCCGTAAACGCCGGTTCGCGCGCGAGCCGGACGCCGTTCGTATTAAGCAGCAAGTATTGAATGCCGGGATTGGCCTGCGCCCACGCGAGCAATTCAAAAAAGTGTGGGTGCAACGTGGGTTCGCCGCCGGAGAGTTGGAGAATTTCGATTGGACCTTTGCGATCGATCACGCCCTGAATGCGGCTTTGGAGTTCGGCCAGCGGCACTGCATCGAGCTTGCTGCCGATCCCGACCGGCGAATCCGCGTAGCACGTCGGGCAGGAGAGATTGCACGAACGGACAATTTCGATCAGTGCGAGGCAAGTAGAGAGCGTCTCGAATGGCGCGTCGCCTCGAGCTTTGGCATTGCGTCCGAGCGTGCCTGACGTCGATCCATCTGCGGCGCAACAGGCCGTGCCGCCGCAACACCCATTGGCGTTCGCGGGATTTCCTTTGGCCAGCCAGTAAAAGCGCGCGTCCGATGCGATGCACGCGCTGAATTCGCCGTGCGTCGGGCAAGTACGCCGCAGAAAAACTTTGGGCGGGCGTTCGGCGGTCTTCCAGACTTCAGCAGGGCAGGGGACATGGCACACGGGACAGCGGCTCGAAGTGCGCTTCAGCAACTGTCCGCGCGGTTCAAGAAGCTGGACGGGCATATTGTCGCGGGTACAAAACGATATACGCCAAAGTGATCACCGCTGCAGCGATGACGCCAAAGGCAGCCTGTTGCCAGCTCACCATGCCGCGCATGACATAAATCACTCCAAGCACGAACTCAATTGCGCCCCGGGCGATGCCCACCTGCACCCAAACCACGTTCCGCAAGGGATCGCGCGCCGCGGCGAAATAGCCGATCGCCATCGTTACGAACACACAACCCCACAACCCGACCATGTAATTGACGCCGTCGGGCAGATCGCGAAAACCAAACGCAGCCTCGATGCGACGCGGCACTAAAATCAGCGCCGCGCCGAGCACAAACAGCAACACGGCGTCGACCAGGAGCAAGTAACGCAGCGGCGTGAGTTTCATAATATTAAAACCCCTTCATTAGCATGGCGCAGCCGGCAAACAGGACTGCCGCACCAACCACCGCCAAAGCGGCCATTACCAGGAGGGCTTTCATGAGCGCGCTCACGAAACTCCAACCATTGCCGGGCGCCGAAACGGGCAGTGGCGGCGGTCCGGTGGGGCTCGATTGATATTGGAAACCGCAGGTTGAGCACGTGTTCAGCGCGCCAGTCTTGAAAAAGACCGCGTCCTGCTTGCATTGCGGACAGAAGGCTCGCGCTTCGGTCATAATTGCAATCCGCTCAGCACAACGTGTCGGACAGTAGCGTTCCGGCTCGGCGGCGACAAGCACTTTGAGGGAGCGGTGCGCGGTGTCGTCTTGTCAGGATGCGCTTGTCAGCCGCGGTGAAATTTGCCAGCCTCGCAAAGGATTAAGCGTCGTGAATTTTGAATTTTAACTTTTGAGGACACCATGAGTATTCGAACTGTGAACTCCCTGAAAACCGTCACCCGCAACGTCGCTTCTCTGGTGGAGAGCGCGCTATCGGACAGTGGCGGGTTATTGCGCCTGGCGCCGTGCTGGGTACCGCGCTCGTTTTTGCAGCCCGGCAAACGCCTGAAGTTGCACCCGGACGATCTCTATGCGTATGGGCTGCATCGCGGCGGCATTGACGAACGCTGGTTCGCCTCCACCACGCCCGCCGCGAACGAAAACCGCACGCCGGACGAAGGGTTGAGCTACGTCGTCGTCGGCAAGCAGCGGTTCACGCTGCAACAGGCGGTGAACGATTGCGGTCCGTTGATTATCGGGAAAAAAATTTGGAACAAATACAAAAAATGGCCGGTCTACTCCAAGTTCTTCGACAACATGGGGCCGATTCCGCTGCACATGCATCAGAACCAGAAGCAGGCGAAGCTCGTCAGCCAGGAAGGGAAGCCGGAGTCGTATTATTTCCCGCCGCAACACAATAACGTGGGCAACAATTTTCCGTACACGTTTTTCGGGTTGGAGCCCGGCACGACCAAGCACGATATCCGCAAATGCCTCGAGCATTGGAACCGGGGTGACAATGGCATCCTTGATCTTTCGAAAGCGTATCGTTTGAAGCCAGGCAGCGGATGGCTGGTCGGCCCGTGCATCCTGCACGCACCCGGTTCGCTGTGCACCTATGAGCCGCAATGGGGCTCGGACGTGTTCGGCATGTATCAATCGCTCGTTGAGGGCCGCGAAGTGCCGTGGTCGTTGCTGGTCAAAGATATGCCCAAGAACAAACACAAGGACCTCGATTTCATTGTGGACCAGCTCGATTGGGCAGCGAACATTGACCCGAGCTTCAAGAAGAACCATTATCTCGAACCGCTGCCGGTCGCAGAAACCGCGCACGAAGGTTATATGGACCGCTGGGTTGTTTACGGCAAGATCAATGGCGAACAACTGTTCACCGCCAAGGAACTCACGGTCGATCCCGGCGCGAAATGCAAGATCAAGGACAACGGCGCCTATGGCTTGACGGTCGTGCAAGGCAAGGGCCGCATGAACAAGCTGAACCTCGATTGCCCGAAGCTGATTCGTTTCCATGAACTCACCGAGGACGAAGTTTTCTGCACCGAAGACACCGCAAAGGCGGGTGTGACATTCGAAAATACGTCGACCGTCGAGCCCCTGGTCGTCCTTCGTTATTTTGGACCGGAAGTGAACCCTGATGCCCCGTACCTTCTGTAACCTATTTAACCCATTTAACTTTTTCACCCATGAACAATTTTCCCAAATTACATAACGCGATGTGGCCGGGTCTGGTGGGCAAAGGCAGCCCCGGCGCCGAACCTTGCATCGACCTGGACACCATGCTGTTGCTGACTTCGAATGCATCCGTCAATGGCGTGAAATTCGATGGGGTGGACCTGTTTCTTTACGACCCTCATGTCAGCATCGATATCAGCGACGATGATCTGAAACGCCTTGGCGAAAAGATCAGTTCGCTTGGCTTCGTCGTAGGCTCTGTCGTTGCCCCGGTCTGGCAACCGACCGGCGGCGGTTCGGCCATGGGCAGCCCCGAGGAACGCAAAAATTTCGTCCGTCAGGTGCTCAAGGCCTGCCGCATCGCGCGCAAGCTGCGCGAGTTCGGCGTGCGTCCTTATGGCATCGTCCGCATCGATTCGGCGTGTAGCGTGAGTGATTGGGCCAAGGATCCGAAAGGCAACACAAAGCTCATCGCGCAAACGTTCCGCGAAGCGTGCGGGGTGGCGCAGGATTTCGGCGAACGGCTGGCGGCCGAAGGCGAGATTTGTTGGGGCGGCATGCACAGTTGGCGCCAGATGGTGAAGCTCCTCGAGCTGGTGGATCGCCCAAAGACCCTCGGCTTCCAGGCCGACATGGCGCACACGCTTCTCTACACGATGGGCTACAACGCTCCCGAAGACGCGATCCTCCCGCAGGGTTGGGATTGGTCCGATCCCGCGCAATTGGACGATGCGCTCAGCAAGCTGACGGCGGCGTTGCGCCCGTGGACCATCGATTTCCACGTCGCGCAAAACGACGCCACCGTGAAAGGCTCCGGCTCGCATGATAAGACTGGACGCCATTGCCTGGCCAGCGATGCCAGCGGCAAGCTGAACATCGCGCATCACGCCGGCTACTGGCTGCGCGATGCAAAGGGCAAGCCGACGACGAAGATCACCCACATTTGCTGGGATGGCTGCATGTTCCCGAACGACGTGATGATGAATCCGCAGACGTGGAATGACATTCTCGCCTCGATGATCGCCGTCCGTGATGCGCATGGGCGGACCGAAAAAGAAAAGCCGGCCGCGCGCGGCGCGACTCTGCGCATTTCGAGCCGCGGCGGTTCGCTCTTCAAACCTAAGGCAAAAAAGGCGAAGGCCAAACCGAAAAAAGCAAAAGCGAAGCGCCCCACCAAAAAGAAAGTCGTCGCCAAAACAGCGAAGAAGAAACCGGCCAGGAAAGCCGCGCGAAAGATCAGGAGGAAATAGTGTATGAAGAAAAAGCTGAACATCGGTTTGATCGGTTACGGGTTCATGGGGCGCGCGCATTCGAATGCGTTCGCGAAAGTGAACCACTTTTTCGACCTGGACCACCAGGTGGTCTTGAAAGCCGTTTGCGCGCGGGATGCTTCGAAGGTCAAGGCGTTCGCCAACCGTTGGGGCTATGAATCCGCCGAGACGGATTGGAAAAAGCTTATCAAGCGCGATGACATCGACGTGATCGATATCGCCACGCCGAATAACACCCACGCCGAAATCGCCATCGCCGCGGCGAAAGCGGGGAAATGGATTCTTTGCGAGAAGCCGCTGTCGATGGACGGCGAGGAGGGCAAACGCATGGTCGATGCAATCGCCAAAGCCAAGGTGCCGAACATGGTTTGGTACAATTACCGGCGCGTTCCGGCCGTCACGCTCGCCAAGAAGCTCATCGACGAAGGGCGCCTCGGACGGATTTTCCATTATCGCGCCAAGTTTTTGCAGGATTGGACCATCAATCCCGAACTCCCGCAGGGCGGCGCGGCGCTTTGGCGCCTCGACGTCAAGGCTGCTGGTTCAGGCGTCACCGGCGACCTGCTTGCGCATTGCATCGATACCGCCATTTGGCTCAACGGCAGCATCGACAAAGTCAGCGCCATGACGGAGACGTTCATCAAACAGCGTCCGCACCAACTCACTGGGAAAGTCGAGAAAGTCGGGATCGACGACGCGTGCGCGTTCCTGGCACGATTCAGGAACGGTTCGCTTGCGACTTTCGAATCCACTCGTTACGCCCGTGGCCACAAGGCGCTTTACACCTTCGAGATCAATGGCGAGCACGCCTCGATTTTCTGGGACCTGCACGATTTGCATCGCCTGCAATACTTCGATCATCGCGACGAAGGCCAGGTCCGCGGCTGGCGCTCTGTGCACGTCAGCGACAGCGATCACCCTTACATGAAGAACTGGTGGGTGCCGGGCTTGCAGATCGGTTACGAGCACAGCTTCGTCCATCAGGTCGCCGATTTCGTTCAAGGCATCGAGAGCGGCAAGCCGGCCAGCCCGACCTTCAAGGAAGCGCTCGAAACGCAATATGTTTGCGACGCCGTCCTCAAATCCGGCAAGACGCATCAGTGGGAGAAAGTGGCGCCGAACAGATAATGCTCCGAGAGAATGTTTCGTCCGGCGCGAAGTGGGAACCGATTG
>Ga0066652_100001210_pt1 | contig 13140 bp, 14 predicted proteins | sample GraSoiAngelo_101_FD_71413 | JGI IMG/M metagenome (GOLD analysis project Ga0066652, IMG submission 71413) | Grasslands soil microbial communities from the Angelo Coastal Reserve, California, USA - 14_0903_02_30cm | ecosystem: Environmental > Terrestrial > Soil > Grasslands | place: USA...
GCCGCGAAGAGCACCAGGCGCCGTGGCGTCGGACGCCGTGCGAGCGCGACGAACGGCAGCAGCACGACCGCCTCCGGACGTGCGAGCGCCGCGAGCCCGCCGGCGAGCGCGGCGACGGCGAAACGCTCGCGCGCGACGGCGAAGACCGTGGCGGTCACCAGCAGCGCGGCGAGCGTCACCTCCATCCCCGAGAGCGCGCCCCACGCGAACGGGCCGCTCCAGGCCAGCGCGATCGCGCCGGCGAGCGCGGCGGCCGGCGGTGCGCCCCACGCGAGCGCGGCGCGGCGCAGCAGCAGCGCGGCCGTCGCGGCGGCGGCGACGCCGATCGTCTTGACCATGACGAGCGACGCGCCGGCGACGCGGGCTCCCGCGGCGAGCAGCAGCGTCCACAGCGGCGCGGTCGAGCCGGCGACGGGCACGCCGGGGTTGTAGGCGAAGCCCGCACCCTCGGCGAGGTTGCGCGCGAAGTGGAGGTGGATCCAGGAGTCGTCGAGCGGAAAGCCGGCCGCGCCCGCGATCAGCCGCTCGCGCACCAGCAGCACCGCCACGGCCAGCGCGACCGCGGCGAGGACCAGGAGGTCGTCGCGGCGGTCAGCGGTCACGCACGAGCGTGTAGCCCGCGTAGGCGATCGGCCGGCGATCGACCGGCAGCATATAGAGGAAGCGCCCGTACGGCAGCTCGATCTCGACGAGGCCTTCGGGGCGCGCCACCGACGGCGCCCAGTGATCGACGAACCACACGATGCGGCGCGTGCGCGCGGGCAGTCGCACGTCGCTGCCCGGGGACGGCACCATCTCCGACGCGAGCTGCGGGGCGTAGTGCCCGTGCGGCAGGTCGCCGACGCGCAGCTCGAAGATCGAATACTCCGGCAAGTAGAACATCGCGTGGCGCAGCCACGGATACGAGCGCGCGTTGCCGAGCTCGGTGATGATGACCGTGTCCTCCGGCGCGAACAGCCCGCGGATGCCGCCGACGAACGTGGCGACGACTTGCTCGTGCCCGCGGAGCGCCGCCGCCGTGCGACTGAAGATCCAGTCGAATGCGTCGTGCTCGGCGGCGAGCCTCCACGCCGGCTTCGGCGTGTCGAAGTCACGCGGCAGGGGACGCGCGTTGACGAAAAACGCGCCGTTCACGAGGACGACGAGCGCGACCGCCGTCGCGGTGAGCGCGGGTCCCAGCACACGCCGGCGGGTTCGGGCCGCGGCCTCGGTCACGGCCGTTACGAGCACGCGAGCCAGCAGCACGACCAGCGCCGGCAGGAACGTGAGGACGTAGCCGGCCTGTCCGAAATGCACGAGCGTGTAGACGAGGACCGGGGGCGCGATCCACGCGAGCAGCAGCCATTCGCGCCGCCCCCAGCCGTGGCGGCGCACGTACCACGGCAGGAGCAGCGCGGCGAGGGCGAGCGGCCCGAGCGCCACCAGCACGGATTCGAGCAGATAGCGTGACATGCGCAGCGTCGTGTCGAACGGCCCGGCGATGACGGTGGTCGGGCGCACCATCGAGTCGGCGAGCCGGAGCGACGCGGTCAGGTACCGACCGAGCCCGCCCGTCAGCGTCACCATCGGCACGAACCAGAGCAGCGTGAGTGCGCCGAGGATGCCGAGGCCGATGGGCACCGTGCGCGCGCGACGGATTCCGAGGCCGCAGGCGACGAGCCACATCGGCAGCAGCAGCAGGAGCAGCGACTGGCGCATGCCCGCGGCGAGCGCGAGGTACGCGGCGGCGAGCCAGGCGTCGCCCTCGCTGCCGTCGAGCGCGCGAAAGGCGAAGTACGCGACGCCGGAGGCGAAGAGCGCCTCGCCCGCGTACGTGAGCCCGACCGAGCCGTAGAACCAGAACAACGGGCTGACCGCCAGCACGCTCGCCGCCGCCAACGCCGTCGCGCGGTCGTAGACGGCGCGCGCGAGCAGGTACACCACGAGCGTCGTCAGGCCGCTGAACGCCACCGCCAGCGCGACGTAGGCGGCGGTCGGATCGTGCAGCCACGCGTTCGCGATGCGTCCGAGACCGACGTAGAGGATGTAACCCGGCGGGTGCGGCTGATGCTTGACGACGTCGTACTCGCGCAGAGCCAGCGCGTACTGCACGGCGTCCCAGTTGTAGAGCATGCGGGCGCGATACGGCAGCCGCGAGAGCACGGTGAGAAGGCCGAGCGCGCCTGCAAGCAGATAGTCCCAGCGGTCGGCCCGATCGCGCATAGCGGCTGTGGAGTATACCCGCGCGGAGGTTCGAGCGGCGGCTTTGCCGCCGCAATCGTGGTGCTAGGGGAAGGGGACGGTGTCGAGGACGACGCGACTGACGGCGGCTACGCCTTCTTTTCCTCTTCCTTCCGGGCCGGCGTCTCTTCCTTGTTGGCCTCGTTCATGCCCTTCTTGAATTCCTTCATGCTGGACCCGAGCGAGCGCGCCAGCTCCGGCAGCCGATTGGCGCCGAAGAGAATCAGCACGATGACGAGAATGATCAGCAGTTCCTGGTATCCCAGACCAAACATAACGGCGCTCCTTTCAGAGGCCCTACCTTAGCACCCTTTTCTATCCTCCGCGCAACACCCGTCGCTCGCCCACCCGCGTGGTCACGCGTCGGGCATCGAAGTATTCCAGCAGGGGGATCGCAAACTTGCGCGAGATGCCGAGCAGGTCCTTGATGTCGCCCGGGCCGATCTCCTTGCGCTCGCGCAGGAGCGCGACGAGCTTGTCCTGGATGACCTCGAGGGCGTCGGCGTGGAAGAAAAGGGATTCCTTCACGCGCACCAGCCGGCGCGACTCCAGTAACAATTGAAAGAGCTCGTGCTGCTCGTCGCCGCTGAGCCCCGCCCGGCCCAGCGCCTCCTCGGGGCTCGGCGGCGCCGCCGCCGCCTCGCGAAACGCCTGCTCGAGCCGGTCGACGGCCGTCTTCTGGACCGGACTCAGGCGCAGCTCGTGCGAGGCCAGGCGGACCTTGTCGCGGTCCACGCGCACCACGCCCTCGGCGTCGAGCGCCGCGAGCACGTGCGCGAACACCCGCTCGTCGGCGTTCGCCGCGCGCACGCGCAGCTCCTCGCGCGACATTCCGCCGCGCAGCGGCTGCGTACGGTGGAACTGCGCGAGCGCACTCGTGATCAGCTCGCGCAGGCGCGCCACCGCATCGGCGTGCAGCGACCAATCGCGGTCCACCGCCATCACGCGGCCGCTCGCGGCGAGCGCATCCAACAGGCTGCGCGTACGGGCGGGCCCGAACGGCACGCGGGCCACCAGCGCGGGCAGGCGGATGCCGACCACACCCGCGCCGCGCACGTGCTCCTCGACGACCGCCTCGGGCGCGCCCGCCTCGAGAATCTTCAGATGCGCCAGCCGCGCGGGACGCTTGAGTCGCGGCGGATCCGTATCGAGCAGCGTGCCGCCGCCGATGGTGACGATCGGCGAGTACGAGCGGATCACGAAGCGGTCGCCCGCCAGCGCCACCAGCGGCGCCTCCAGACGCAGGCGCGCGAAGCCGCGTCCGCCGGGCGCCAGCTCCGTGCCCTCGAGCAGCAGCGCGCGCGCCATGATCTCGCTCGTTCCCGCGTGCAGCCGCACACGGTCGCGGTTCTTCAGCGCGCGCGGCGCATCGGCGAGCATCTCGAGCACGACGTCGACGAGCATGACGGCCGACAGCGTGCCCGCGTGACCGATGACATCACCGCGCTCGACGGCCGCGCGCTCGAGGCCCTGCAGGTTGATCGCCGTGCGCTGGCCCGCCACCGCGCGCTCCACGGCGTGGCCGTGCGCCTGCAGGCCGCGTACCTTTGCGACGAGCCCGCGCGGGAAGACCTCCACGCGGTCATCCACGCCGAGCGCGCCCGCCGCAAGCGTCCCCGTCACCACGGTGCCGAAGCCCTTGATGGTGAACACCCGGTCGATCGGCAGCCGCGCGAGCTGATCGACGCTACGCGGCGGCACGGTCGCGGCCAGACCCGCCAGCGTCGCACGCAGCGTGTCGAGGCCGGCACCCGTCTTGGCCGAGACCGGCACCACGGGCGCGCCCTCGAGGAACGTGCCGCGCACCAGCGTGGCCACGTCGTCGCGCACGAGCTCGATCCAATCCGACTCCGCCGCGTCGATCTTCGTGAGGACGACCAGGCCCGTTCGAATGTGGAGAAGGGAGCAAATGGCCAGATGCTCGCGTGTCTGAGGCATCACACTTTCATCAGCCGCGATCACGAGCATCGCCAGGTCGATGCCACCGACGCCGGCGAGCATGTTCTTCACGAATCGCTCGTGCCCGGGCACGTCGACGATCTCGATCGTCAACCCGTCAGGCTCCTCGAGGAATGCGAAGCCCAGGTCGATCGTGATGCCGCGCGCCTTCTCCTCGGGCAGGCGGTCGGTGTCGGTGCCGGTCAGCGCCTTGACGAGGGAAGTCTTGCCGTGATCGATGTGGCCCGCGGTGCCCACCACGACGTGGCGGCGGACCGCGCTCATCGCCGGGGCCGAGTCATGGCTGCGCGGCGGCGACGATCGCCTTCACGAGGACGGGCACCTGCGCGGGCAGGACGGTGCGGCAGTCGAGGAAGAGCCGGTCCTCGACGAGGCGACCGACCACCGGCGGATCGCCGATACGCAGCGCGGCGTCGAGCGCCCGCGCGGCGGCGTCGGAGGCGCCGAGCGAGACGCCGGCCGTCGGCAATTCCACCGTCGGCAATGCACCGCCGCCGACCTGCGCACGATCCTCGTTCACGCGCGCGGCGAGCCGCCGCGCCGTGTCCGGGCCGAGCCCGCGCAGCACACGGCGGGCGCGGGCGGTGACCGCCGCGAGCGGCTCGGTGAGCAGGCGGAGCGTGGGGACGGCCTCGCGCGCGGCGCCGGCCTCGTAGGCGGTGAGCGTCGCCTCGAGGGCCGCGATGGTGAACTTGTCGATGCGCAGCGCGCGGTTCCACGGGTTCTTCTTGAGCCGCGCGACGATCGCGCGTTTGCCGACGACGATCCCGGCCTGCGGGCCGCCGAGCAGCTTGTCGCCCGAGAAAGACACGAGGTCGACTCCGGAGGCGACGACCTCGGGCACGGTCGGCTCGTAGGGAAAGCCCCACGGCCGCAGATCGACCAGCGAGCCGGAGCCCAGATCCTCCATGACCGGAATGCCGCGCTCACGGCCGAGCTCGACCAGCTCGCGGCTCGACACGTCCGCGGTGAAGCCGATCACGCGGTAGTTCGAGGTGTGAACCTTCAGCAGCAGCGCGGTGGCCGGGCCGATGGCTTCGGCGTAGTCGCGCAGGTGCGTGCGGTTGGTGGCACCGACCTCGCGCAGGATGGCGCCGCTGCGCAGCATGATGTCCGGAATGCGGAACTCGCCGCCGATCTCGATCAGCTCGCCGCGCGAGACGACGACTTCTTTGCCGTGCGCGAGCGTCTCGAGGGCCAGCAGTACGGCCGCGGCGTTGTTGTTGACGACCAGCGCGTCCTCGGCGCCCGTCAGCCGGCGCAGCAGCGCCTCCACGTGGCTGTAGCGCGAGCCGCGCTCCTTGGTCGCGAGATCGAGCTCCAGATTCGAGTAGGCGGCGGCGACCGCGGCGACGCGCTCGCGCGCGAGATCGCTCAGCAGCGCGCGGCCGAGGTTGGTATGGAGCACGACGCCGGTGGCGTTGATCACCGGACGCAGCGAGAAGCGGCCGGCGCGCCGCACGCCTTCCACCACGCGCGCGGCGAGGGCCTCGGCGTCCGCGGGCGGCGTGCCGTGCTCGCGCACGCGCGCGCGCTCGCCTTCGAGCGTCTCGCGGACGGCGGCGGTCAGCCGAGCGTGCGCGAGCCCGGCCAGGGCCGGATCGGCGGCCACACGGCGCACGAGCTGGTCGACGGAAGGCAGGCTGCGGAGCGCAGCGGCGCGGTCAGCGCTCACTGAGCGCGGCCTCGACCTTGGCCCGCAGGCGCGCGATGACCTCCTGCGCCTCGGCCCGCCACGCCTGCGCCGACCAACGGCCTTCCGGCGTTCCTCGCCGCACGGCGTCCTCGGTGAGCCCCGCCCAGAGCTCGTCGAGGTCGTCGGGCGTCAGCCCCTGCCCGCGCAGCGCACGCGCCCAGTCGGCCGCGAGCGCGTCGATGAGGCGGTCGCGCTCGGCCGCGAGCCGTCGCGCCTTGCGAATGAGGTCGGCGAGCCGCGAGGCCATGGCTAGTGCTTCACCGCGTCGCGGATCGTGTCGATGAGGTTGGCTTCGAAGCGACCGGTCGAGGCACACGAGTACACGGGCTTGCTCTTGAGACTCCCGGATGATCCCTTCCGATGCGCCTGTGTACGCATGCTGGAGTTGATCTGCAGCCGCGTGGCCGCGCCGTCGGGCTCGGCGAACACGGTGAACGTCACCACCGCCTCGCCCTCCAGCGGCTCGTCACCGACCCGCCCGCAGTCGGAGTACACGCCGATCGGCGTGACGACGTCGTCGGTCGCGATCACGCCGGAGTCCCGCGCGATAGCCCGCAGCGGCAGGTTTTGCTTGGCGAGTGCGCGGACCAGCGCCGTCCACGTGACGTCGTACGCGGCCCCGATCTCCGCGCGGTAGGGCGGCGGCGCCAGCGGCGATACGTGCGGCCGGGCACACCCGACGAGCGACAGCGTCAACCCCATGATCACCAGCCTACCGCGGGTGGTGGTCGATCCCACGGTATGCTCGGATGAACCGCTCGACACGTCCCTCATCCACCTGATCCAGCGTCTCCAGCCGCGTCCACGCGGTGAGTGCGATCCGCTGCGGCATCGTCGGATACGGCGCGAGCACGATCTGTGTCGGATATTTCCGCACGATCGCGGTCAGCTTGTCGACGATCTCGGGACAGGTGCAGTTGTACTGGATCACGACGCCGCCGTCCTCGAGGTTGTGGACCTGCAGCTCGTTCTGGATCGGACGCGTGTGGATACCCCACGGTGCGATGTACGGCAGGTGCGGTCCCGACGTCGGCGGCGTGGAGTTGTACGGCTCGTGCGCATCGCCCACCGTTTGTACGTGGAGGTTGCCCTGGTCGGGAAACTTCTGGCCCGGCAGATTGGCCTGTGCTCGATACGCGAACCAACCGACGATCACTGCGACGACGATCGCGGCCGCGATGCCCGCGCCCAGCGTCCAGCGCTGGCGTCCGCGCCGTGCGCCGCCGCCTCCTTTGCGGTCGTGCCTGGCCATTCCCCCCTTGTCCCTCACGCGTGGCGGAAGCGTGTGGGAGTCGAACCCACCTCCAGCTTGTCTAGAGCCGGACACCGGATTTGAAGTCCGGGAGGCCCACCGGGTTCCTAGACGCTTCCGAAGCGTTCCGAGTGTACCATTGGGCCGCCACCGTGAACCCCGACCCACGGCGTTTCGCCGAGGAGCGGTGCCCGTCGGTTTCTCCCTGGCGGCTGGGGGGACTGTCGCCGGCGACGTTGGCGCGCCGGGTCTATGGCGCGCTGTGGGCTCACGACCTGTTCGACCGTGCCGCAAGTCTCTCATACTACTTTTTGTTCGCGCTTTTCCCGGCGCTGCTGTTCCTCACCGCGATTCTCGGCCTCGTGCCCGGCCCGAGACTGATGGATCAGTTGCTCGGCTACATCGAGCGCGTGCTGCCGGCCGACGCCGCGTCGGTGCTCGCCAAGACGCTCGGCGAGATCATCAAGGGCGCGCGCCGCTCGCTGGTCTCCCTCGGCGTGCTCGGCGCGCTCTGGGGCGCTTCGAGCGGCATGGTCTCGATCAGCAACGCCTTGAACGTCGCGTTCGAGATGCACGACACCCGCACGTGGTGGCGTCACCGGCTCGAGGCGATCGCACTGACGGTGGGGTTTTCGCTGCTCACGATCGTGGCACTGCTGCTGTTCGTCTTCGGCGAGCGGATCGGCGATGGGGTCGCCCAGTGGCTGGGCGTCGGTGCTGCGTTCACCCGGACATGGAAGGCCGCGCGCTGGCCGGGACTCATCCTGTGCGCGCTGGTCGGGATCATGCTCGTCTACCAACTCGCGCCGGCCACGCGTCAGCACTGGCGGCGGCTCACGCCCGGCACCATCTTCGCCCTGGCCGGCTGGCTCGCGGCCTCCTATACCCTGCGCGCCTACGTGAGGTATTTCGGCAACTACAACGCGACGTACGGCTCGATCGGCGGGGTGATCCTCCTGATGCTCTGGTTCTATCTGTCGAGCCTGGCGCTGCTGCTCGGCGCGGAGATCAACTCGCAGATCCGCCGGGCGGAGTCGGATGCGCTTCAGTGACGCTGATCTATCCGCCGGCCAGTGGCGGATAGAGATCGAGAACGTCACCCGGGGCAAGCGACCGCTCGGGCGTGGCCTCTCGGCCGTTGATCAGCAGGACACGCTCGAGGCCGGCCGGGATGCCGAGGCGTCGGGCCACATCGGCTGCGGTGCTGCCGTCGGGAACGTCGAGCATGGCGATACCCGCGTGGCTGCCGGCCGGAAGGTAGCGCTCGAGCGTGGCGAAGAGCCGGACTTCGACGCGCACCGCCTCAGCGGTCGGTGGTCGAGTGAGCGACGCGGAGACGATCGCCGGGACGGATCCGATCCTGACTCTCGAGGCGATTCCAGCGCATCACGTCGTCGACGGACACGCCGTAACGCCTCGCGATGCCGCTGACGGTGTCTCGGGACCGGACGACGTGAACGTCGCCACTCGCCATCGCGCGCGTGAGCTCGTTGCGTCCGCTCGTCGCCACGACGGTCGCCCGGCGAGGCGCCAGGGCGGCCACGACGCGCTCCCGCTCGCCCACCGGCACACGCAGCGTCCACGTGCGGCCCGGCGGCGTCACGCCGCGAACGAGCGTCGGGTTCAGCGCGCGTACCGTCGCCACGGACAGGCCGGCATTGCCGGCAAGCCGCCGCAGGTCGGTCGACGGCGGCACGGTGATCGTCTCCGCGCTGGCCGGCTCGAGGTCGTCGAACTCGAAGCCGTAACGGTCTGGCTCGCGCCCGATCATCGTCACGGCGTGGATCTGGGGGACGAACTCTTTGGTCTCGCGCCGCAGGTATCGCGACTGGGCCAGCGTCCAGAAGTCGCGCGATCCCGTCTTGCTGATGGCCCGGGCCACCTTGACCTCGCCGGCGTTGTAGGCGGCCTGGGCCAGCGGCCACGAGCCGAAGAGGTTGTAGAGGTCGCGCAGATACGCCGCGGCGGCGACGGTGGACCTCTCCGGATCGAGCCGCTCGTCCACCCAACGGTCCACGCGCAGGCCGTAACGCCGGGCGGTGGCCGCCATGAACTGCCACATGCCCTTGGCGCCCACTCTCGAGACGGCATCCGGTTTGAACCCGCTCTCGATCATGGCGGTGAACGCCAGCTCCTCCGGCAGGCCGTGCATTCGGAAGACCTCGCGAGCCCTGGTGAGGTAGCGGGCCGAGCGGTTCACCCAGAGCGTCACCACGTCGCGGCTGGTGCCGGTGAAGCGGTCGAGGAAGAACTGTACTTGAGGATTGAGCGCGACGGGATACGCTTGGGCCGTGATCGCCACATACGAGATGCGGCTGCCCTCCGCGTACGCGTCCGCCCACCCATCCGACGCGCCCCCGTCGGCGGCCGGAACGACGGAACTTCCGTCACTTACGTGGCGTTCACCCAACGAGCCCAAGGGCAGGTCACAGGCCGGGACGTCGAAGCCGGGACCATCGGGGGCGAACGCCGCCTGTGCATCCGCGGGGGCGGGTTGGGAAAGCGGCTCGGCGGCGCCCGAACCAACGGCACCGATCACGATCGAGACACAGAGAGCCGCGGCGAAGAGACGGCTTTGATTGGCCATATGTGCAGGAAGCTTGGTCATTTTTACCATGGCTTCCCGTCCCCGGTCAACGCGGGCCTGCCTGGGGACGTGTGCGTTTGAAAAAGGCTCACGTCGGGGTACCACCGGGCATCACACACCGAGGAGGAGTAATCGTGAAGAGAGCGCTAGCCGCGATAGTGGGAGTTGCGTTCGTGTTCGCCTCAGCCGGCCTCGCCGCCGCGCAGACCCCGCCGACGAAGGCGGACGACAAGAAGATGGAGGACAAGAAGGACACCTCCATGAAGAAGGCCCCGCATCACACGGCGGTTGGGACGGTCAAGACGGCCGGCCCCGACAATCTGGTCGTGGCAGGCAAGTCCAAGGGCAAGGAGACGGAGTGGACGTTCGCGCTCAACGACAAGACGAAGGTCAAGAAGGCCGGTAAGGAAGTTATGGCCAAAGACCTCGCCGCCGGGGACAAGGTCACCGTCCGCTACATGGACGAGGGCGGCAAGATGACGGCGATGACGGTCAGTGCCTCCGCCCCATCGAAGCAGGCTGCGAAGGCGAAGGAAGACTCGACGACGAAGAAGTAGTGCGGGCTGTGGACGCCGGCTCAGCGCGAGCCGGCGTCCAGCACCCGATCCTCGACCACCCCCGAGAACCAGACGTTCCGATCGTTCAGTTCCACCGTCGTCGGGCTGCCCGGCGTCGTCTCGATCTCCCGCAGCCAGGCGCGCTCGGCGTAGTACCCCACCATCCGCGGCGGAAGGCGAAAGCGCTCGCGATCCCTGAGGGACATCTTCGGCGAGGCGGCGTCGACGAACTCCGAGTGCGTCGCCCAGACCAGCCACCGGCCTGCAGGAAGGTCCGTCATCGTAAAGCGGCCGTCGGCGTCGACCACGGTCGTGCGCACGAGATCGGCACCGCCGGCTTCCCAGATCTCGCGCTCGTAGCTCTCGCGCGCACGGCGGATCTTGGTGGCGGCATCCCGAAAGGCGCCGGCCGAGTCGCGGGCGTGCGCGCGGAACTCGTCGAGGCGGTGCACGAGCGACTCGGAGTGGGGCAGAACGACCACCACGGTACGCGCAATCGGCGTGTCGGCGGCGTTGGGCTTGCGGCGCTCGGTATACGCGCGGCCGGAGATGACCGTAGTCTCGCCCCGCCGGCGTGCGTCGTCGTAGGCCTTCAGGTCGACGTCGAGGGCACCGGTCGCCGGGGTGACGAGCAGTAGAAGCGCCGCCATGACCAGAGCCAACCTCATGCGCGCGCCTCCCCCGGGGGACGGGTGCGCCAGCGATCGTGTGACCAGAGCCACTGCTCGGGAGCCTCTCGGATGGCGCGCTCGATGGCAAGGGTGCATCGTGCGGTCAGTTCGACGACCGCGGCTTCAGAGCCATTCGCCGCCGGCTCCGGCAGCGGGGGGTGGATGATCACGGTGTGGCGCCCGTCGGGGTCGCGCCGGGTGAACACCGGGATCACCGGGGTGCGGGTGCGGAGCGCCAGCAGCGCGATGCTCCGCGAGGTCGACGCCGGTCGGCCGAAGAAGTCGACGAAGACGCTCTCGCGCCGGGCGGCGTTCTGATCCATGAGGATGCCGATCATCCGACCCCGGCGCAGGGCCTCGAGGACGGGCCGCAGTGCGCCGCGCTTGGCGATCAGCTCGACCCCGGTGCTGCGTCGCAGTCGCTCGGCGAGCGTGTCGAGCCACGGCGTGTCGAGTGGCCGCACGACGACCGACAACGGAAACCCGGTGAGGCGATGGGCCGCCGCCAGCAGCTCCCAGTTCCCCAGGTGCGCGGTCAGCAGCAGGGCCCGGCCGTGCTCGGCCATGGCCGCGCGCATATGCTCCACGCCCTCCAACCGGATGCGCTCGAGCGTGGCGTCGAGCGGTCGCGCCAGCAGTCGCGCCAGCTCGACCAGCGTCATGCCGAGATGCTGGGAGGCACGGCGGGCCAGGCGTGCCCGCTCGTGAGGGGGCAGCGCCGGGTACGCGCGGGCGAGGTTGTCGAGGGCGAGCCGGCGTCGACGGCGCAACGCCACGTAGCCGGCGTCGCCGAGGCGCCGACCGAGCCACAGGCCGAGCGGCAGCGGGAGCCGTCCGACCGAGGCGACGAGCGCGGTCGCGGCTAGCTGGGCCGCCGCCGGCGCTCCCGCAGGAGCTCCAGTGCGATCGGAATCAGCGAGAGGACGATCACCACGCCGGCGACGACGTGGAGATTCGAGCCGATGATCGGAAACTGGCCCAGGGCGTAGCCCGCCCACGTCATGCTCACGACCCATCCGATCCCACCGGCCACATTGTAGAAAACGAAGCGTCGATACTCCATCTGGCCGACGCCCGCGACCGTGGGCGCGAATGTCCGCACGATGGGGACGAAGCGGGCGATGACGATGGTCTTGGCGCCGTGCCGGTCGTAGAAGCGGCGCGTCCGCTCGACGTGGACCGGATTGAACAGCAGCGACTTCTCGCGGCTGAACACGCGCGGCCCCAGCCGCCGACCGATGGCATAGCCCACACTGTCCCCACCCACCGCAGCGGCACTCAGCAACACGTTGAGCCACCAGATGTCCAGCGCCCCGGTACCGGCGACGACACCCGCGGTGAACAGCAGCGAGTCGCCGGGCAGGAAGAACCCGACGAGCAGCCCGGTCTCGGCGAACACGATGGCGAACAGGAGACCGTAGCCGCCCCACCGAATCAGCGAGTCGAGCGAATACGTCCCGCGGACGATGTCGTGCAGGAACTCCAGCGGCGCGTTGCCGGCCAGGAACGCCCCGAGATCGACGAGCACGCTACTTGCTGCGCGCCACCGCGCCGACGGCGCCGTGGGTCACGGCCGGCTCCCCGCCCTTGATGCGCATGCCGTAGAACGAACGCCACACGAAAACCATCGACAGCACGAAGAACACGAGGCTCAGCGTGCGGCTCAGCGCGGCGCCACTGGTGGCGGTCAGGCTCACCGCCAGCTCCACGGCGAGCAGGCCGAAGAGCGTGGTGAACTTGATGACCGGATTCATTGCCACCGACGAGGTGTCCTTGAAGGGGTCGCCGACGGTGTCGCCCACGACGGTGGCCGCGTGCAGCGCGCTGCCCTTCTCCTTCAGCTCGGTCTCGACGATCTTCTTCGCGTTGTCCCAGGCGCCGCCCGCGTTGGCCATGAACACCGCCTGGTACAACCCGAACAGCGCGATCGAGATGAGGTAGCCGATGAAGAAGTACGGCTCCAGGAACGCGAAGGCCAGCGTCGAGAAGAAGACCGTGAGGAAGATGTTGAACATGCCCTTCTGCGCGTACTGCGTGCAGATCTCCACGACCTTCTTGCTGTCGCTCACCGAGGCCTTGGTCGTCCCTTCGAGACGGATGTTGGCCTTGATGAACTCCACCGCGCGGTAGGCGCCGGTCGAGACCGCCTGCGTGGCGGCGCCGGTGAACCAGTAGATGACGGCGCCGCCCGTGATGAG
>Ga0066652_100001211_pt1 | contig 13135 bp, 13 predicted proteins | sample GraSoiAngelo_101_FD_71413 | JGI IMG/M metagenome (GOLD analysis project Ga0066652, IMG submission 71413) | Grasslands soil microbial communities from the Angelo Coastal Reserve, California, USA - 14_0903_02_30cm | ecosystem: Environmental > Terrestrial > Soil > Grasslands | place: USA...
GGCCCGAAGGCGCTCGAGCACGTGGTCGACACGGTGCTCTACTTCGAAGGCGAGCGACACCACTCGCACCGCGTCGTCCGCGCGGTGAAAAACCGGTTCGGGGCGTCGAGCGAGCTGGGCGTCTTCGAGATGACCTCCACCGGACTGCGCCCCGTGCCGAACCCGTCGCAGATGTTTCTCGCCGAGCGTCCCGTCAACGCGCCAGGGTCGGCGGTGCTCTGCTCGGTCGAAGGATCGCGACCGATTCTCGTGGAGGTTCAGGCGCTCGTCAGCTCGAGCACGTACGGCAACGCGCGGCGGATGGCGAGCGGCATCGATCAGCAGCGTCTGACGCTGCTGCTGGCCGTACTGGAGAAGCGCGCCGGCCTGAATCTGATTGGAGACGATGTGTTCGTGAACATCGCCGGCGGGGTGACTGTGGACGAACCCGCATCCGACCTCGGCGTGGTCGCGGCGATCGCGTCGAGCGTGCGCAACCGCGTCATCCCGGCGACCACGGCGATGTTCGGCGAAGTGGGGCTGGCCGGCGAGGTGCGCGGCATCACGCAGGCGACGCTGCGCGTTCGCGAGGCCGCGCAAATGGGCTTCCGCCGCTGCATCATGCCGGCAGCGAACATCGATCCCGACGCTCGCCTGAAAGGCTCGCGCTCCGAAGAGGCGAACATCGATCCCGACGCGTGTCTGCCGCCTTCGCGCCAGGGGCGCTCCGGCGAGCCTCGCCCAGGCTCGCCAGGTCCGCAGGCGGTCGGAGGCGGGTCCGAAGGTGGCGGGTGCGAGCTGATTGGCGTGCGAACTGTCGGCGAAGCGCTCGACGCTCTGCTCGAGTAGGTCCGGCTAAGGCCGGACACTACGGTCGCACACGGGTTGTCTGCGATTGTCATCGTCTCGGCGCGGTGATATCGTTGCCCACGGATGCCGAGCCGCCGAGCATCTTATTCATAACGAGTCATATCCGTGCGGCGCGTGTCATAAGACTGGGGTCTCCCCATGGCTTGGTTTGCGCTCGCGCGGGTGCTGTTTGTCGCCGCGGTCGCCTATTCCGCCGCGATCCTTCTGCCACTGCCGGTCGGGCTGCCCGCTAACGTCGGTTTTGCGCTCGCCCTCGCCGCGCTCGTCGTCCTCTTCGAAAGCCGCCTGCGCGAGACGGCCGTCACCCGCGTGCTGGGCGCGCTCATCGGGTGCGCCATCGGCCTCGCGATCGCGCACGCCATCGGCACCGGCCTGTTCTGGGCCGACAGCGGCGACCGGCGCGTCGAGTTCCTGCACAGCTTCGTCCTGATCGTGCTGCCGTATCTCGGCCTCGTCCTGGGTGGCCAGCACGGTGAATGGCTCGAGCCGCCGCGTCTCGTCAGTCTGTTCCGCGCGACCGGCCCCGAGCGCCGCTACAAGATTCTCGACACGAGCGTCATCATCGACGGCCGCATCGCGGACGTGTGCGAGACCGGATTCGTGGACGGCACGCTTGTCATCCCGCAGTTCGTGCTCAAGGAGCTGCAGCTGGTCGCCGATTCGGCCGACTCGCTCAAGCGGAACCGCGGCCGCCGCGGCCTCGACATCCTTCAGAGAATTCAGAAGATGTCCGGCGTCGAGGTCTCGATTTCCGATGTGGATTTTCCCGAGGTGCGCGAAGTCGATCTCAAGCTGATCGAGCTGGCGCGTGCGCTCCCGGGGAAAATCGTGACGAACGACTTCAACCTGAACAAAGTCGCGCAGCTGCGGGGCGTCGACGTCCTGAACGTGAACGAGCTCGCGAACTCGGTCAAGCCGGTCGTGCTGCCAGGCGAGATCATGAAGGTGTTCATCCTGAAGGAAGGCAAGGAATACAACCAGGGTGTCGCCTATCTCGACGACGGCACGATGGTCGTCGTCGACAACGCGCGCAAGATGATCAGCAGGACGATCGAGATCGTCGTCACCAGCGTGCTGCAGACGACCGCGGGGAAGATGATCTTCGGCCGGTACATCGAAGCGGGCGTGAGCGCGCAGGCCGCGGCGGCGGCCGCCCCCGAGCGCGTCCGGGCGGCCGCCCCCGTGGTCCCGGCGACATGATGAATTTGGAATTAGGAATTTGGAATTTGGAATGCGTCGCGAATTCCAAATTCCAAATTCCAAATTCCAAATTCATAATTCCAACTTGCGTTTCCCCCCCTTCCACTGGTGGCGGACGGTCTTCTATCTCATTCCCGCCATCACCATCTACACGATCGTGCTCGGTGCCGCGTCGATCGCGTCGAGCCTCGTCGACCGCGGCTACTTCGCGCATCGCTGCGCGCGCGCGTGGTCGTGGCTGATTCTGAAGACCACCGGGGTCCGCGTTCGCGTTGAGGGTCTCGAACGGATTGCGCCGGGCACCACGTACGTGTTCGTCTCCAATCACCAGAGCATTTACGATACGCCGGTCCTCTTCGCCTCGCTGCCGTATCAGTTGCGGATCATCGCGAAGGCGTCGCTGGCGCGATTCCCGGTGCTGGGGTGGCATCTCCGCCGTGGCGGCCACCTGTTCGTCGATCGCCATCATCCCGATCGCGCGGGTATTCTCAGACGCTGGCGTGCGCTCGTGTCGCAAGGGTTGTCGCTCATGATCTACGCGGAGGGCACGCGCAGCGCGAATGGCCGCGTCGGCCGTTTCAAGGGCGGCAGTTTCCTGCTCGCCATCGAGGCCGGCCTGCCCATCGTCCCGCTCGCGGTGATCGGTACGCGGAACGTGATGCCGAAGGGACGATTGCGGACCGAGCCGGCCGATGTGGTGCTGGTCATCCACGATCCCATCCAGCCGCCGGCGCTCGAGGCGCCGACTCCGCGTGACGCGAAAGCGCTGGCCGATCGAGTACACGCCATCGTGTCGGCCGCCGTGGACACGCGGCAACCTTCCGGCGTCTGACGCAGATGACCAGGACCCTCATCGCGCGTCCGTTACCGCTGCGCAAGCCGCCGCTTCCGCCTCGCCCGACACCATTGGGATCGCGGACCAGGGAATGGACCGAGGACCAGTCCCCAGCCTCCAGGCCCCATATAATCAACGTTTACCCTATGCACGTCACAGCGATCATCGCGGCCGGCGGACGTGGCCAGCGGTTCGGCGGCGCGCAGCCGAAGGTGTTGGTTGCGGTGGGCGGGCGGCCGATTCTCGAGCGCAGCGTGATGGCCCTGCTCACGCACCCCGCGATCGACGCACTTATTGTCGCGCTGCCGCAAGCGCTCATAGACAGTCCGCCAGCCTATCTTCGCTCGGCCGGAGCCTTCGCGCTCGGCGGTTCCGGGAAGGCGCTGCGGATGGTCGCGGGCGGCGGCCGGCGTCAGGATTCGGTGGCCAATGCGTTCCGCGTGACCGAAGCGCACACCGACATCATCGTGATTCATGATGCCGCGCGGCCATTCGCCAGCGCGGAGCTGATCGCCAACACCATCGCCGCCGCGGCGGAATCCGGTGCCGCGCTGGCGGCGGTGCAGGCCCGCGACACGGTCAAGCGGGCGAGTCCGGATCAGGGTCCCGCTGGAGCCGGACGCGACGTCACGGGCTCGTCTGTGTCCGGCTTCAGCCGGACCGTCGCCGAGACGCTTGATCGCGCCACGATTTTTCTCGCCCAGACGCCGCAGGCGTTCCGGCGCGACGTGCTCCGGCAGGCGCTCGAGATCGCCGAGCGTGATGGTCTCGACGCGAGCGATGAAGCGGCGCTCGTCGAACGTGCCGGCTTTCCCGTCCGGCTCGTGGACGGCGAGACCTCCAACATCAAGATCACGACGCCTGCAGATCTCCCGATCGCCGAGGCAATCGCACGCTCGGCGACGGATCGCTCGGCTAAAGCCTTCGCGCTCCAAGGTGTAGACAAGCGCGGTGTTTCTTCAGACAACGAAGGCTTCAGCTCTTGGGAGCGCGAAGGCGTCGGCGGTTCGGAGCGCGAAAGCGTCAGCTTTTCGGAGAACGAAGGCGTCAGCTTTTCGGAGCGCGAAGGCTTTAGCCGAGCGGCACCCGCGCGAACCGGTCGCGCCGGCACCGGGTACGACCTGCATCGTCTGGTGGCGGGACGCCGGCTCGTACTCGGCGGTGTGACGATCCCGTTCGATCGAGGGGGGCTCGGGCACTCGGACGCCGACGTCATCTGCCACGCGGTCACCGACGCGATCTTCGGCGCCGCGTGCCTGGGCGACATCGGGCGGCACTTCCCGGATTCGGATCCGCGCTGGAAGGACGCGTCGAGCCTGGATCTGCTCGCACGCGCCGTCGCGCTGGCGGCGGAACACGGCTTCGAGGTCGGGAACGTCGACGTGACGGTCGTCCTCGAGGCGCCGAAGATTCGCGATCATGTTGACGCGATGCGGACGGCCGTCGCGCAGGCGATCGGCATCGACGCCGCGCGCGTGAGCATCAAAGGAAAAACCAACGAGGGGGTCGACGCCGTCGGCCGCGGCGAGGCCATTGCCGCCCACGCGATCGCCCTCATAAGGGCAATACCGAGAATTCAGAAGTAGGAAGTAGGAATTTGGAATTCGTGCACGCATTCACGCATTCACGCATTCCAAATTCCAAATTCACAATTCCTAATTACATGAGAGTCCGTTTCGCCCCCAGCCCCACCGGCCAGCTCCACGTAGGCAATGCCCGGACCGCCTTGTTCAACTGGCTTCTCGCGCGTGGCTCCAACGGGACGTTCATTCTTCGCATCGAGGACACCGACGCCGAGCGATCGACGCGCGAATCGGAAGGGGAGATCCTGCGCGATCTGCGATGGCTGGGTCTCGACTGGGACGAGGGTCCGGACGTCGGTGGCCCGCGCGGGCCCTATCGCCAGTCGGAGCGTCTGCACCTCTACCAGTCGTACGCGAAGGAGCTGCTCGGCGCCGACGCGGCGTACTACTGCTTCTGCTCGACGGCGCAGCTCGGGGCCGAGCGTGAGGAAGCGGTGGCCGCGGGACGCACGGCGCGGTACGCCGGCACGTGCCGCCGGCTCTCACGCGATCAGGCGGCCGCGAGGATTGCCGCCGGCGAGCGGCCGGCGATTCGATTCCGCGTCCCGGAGGCGCGCGACGTCGTCTTCACCGACATCGTTCGAGGCGACGTGCGCTTCCACACCGATGTCATCGGCGATCCGGTGATCGTTCGCGCCGACGGTCATCCGGCGTACAACTTCGCCGTCGTCGTCGACGATGCGCTGATGGAAGTGACGCATGTGATCCGCGGCGAGGATCACATCTCGAATACGCCGCGGCAGGTCCTCTTGAACGAGGCGCTGGGATTCACGCCGCCGGAGTTCGCCCACCTGTCGCTCGTCATGGGGCCGGACCACAGCCCGCTGTCGAAGCGCCACGGCGCCACATCCGTCGCGGAGTTCCGGTCCAGGGGGTATCTGCCGGAAGCGCTGGTGAACTACCTGGCCCTCATCGGCTGGTCGCCGCGCGGCCCGGCCGCCGGCCGAACCGCGGGAGACGACGCCGAGCTGCTGCCGATCGAGGAGCTGGTGCGCCGATTCTCGCTCGACCGGGTCGGCCACAGCGCCGGTGTCTTCGACGAGGAAAAGCTCGCGTGGGCGAACCGCCACTATCTGAAGACTGCAGACGCCGTGCGGCTCGCCAGGCTGTCGCTCCCGTACTTCGCCGAAGCCGGCGTGCGGATGGCGCCCGACGACCGCGGCCTCGAGTTTCTGGCCTCGGCGCTGGCGATGGCCAGCTCGTCGGTCGATCGCCTCAACCAGGTGCCGGGGCGATTGGCGTTTCTCTTCGACTACGCGCCCGCGCGGACGCTGGCCGATGCCGCACTGCGCGAGGAATTGAGCGCTGACGCCGCGCGATCGGTCGTGGCGGCGCTCGCCGAGGAGCTCGCGCCGGCGCCGCGCCTCGATCGTGAGCGGTTTCGCGCCGCCGCCCATCAGGTGAAAGCGCGCACAGGGCAGAAGGGCAGGGCGCTCTTCCATCCGATTCGAGTGGCGCTGACCGGGCGGGCCGAAGGGCCGGAGCTGGACCTCGCGGTGCCCGCGATCGATCACGGTGCGGAGCTGCCTGAATCGGCGGGCATCCCGAAGATCATCGGAAATCGCGAGCGCGCGGCGGCATTCTCGCGCGCGCTTGGCGGCATACCTTAACCACGAAGACGCGAAGAGCACGAAGACGCACGAAGAAAACCTTTTCGTACAAGACGTTCTTTTTCGTGTTCTTCGAGGGTCTTCGTGTTTTCGTGGTGGCATTTGGACATGCGCATCTACGGAATCAACCCTGTTCTCGAGGCGCTGCGCGCCGGGCGCGCGACGCTCATCCGCGTGTCGCCGCGCGCCGATGAGCGGTTGACGGCGGTCGTGCAGATGGCCGAAGAACATCGGGTGACCGTGCGCCGCGTGAGCGCCGGCGAGCTCGATCGACTCGCGAGCGGGGCGCGGCATCGTCATCAGGGCGTGGTGGCCGACGTCGAGGACACGAGGACCTTCGGCGTCGAAGATCTGGTGAGCGGCGCGAGGGGAGCGCCTTTGATCGTCGTCCTCGACGGCATCGAGGATCCGCGCAACGTCGGTGCGATTCTGCGGACCGTGGACGCGGCGGGCGGCGACGGCGTCGTGCGCCAGTCGCGTCACGCCGCGAGGCTCGACGGCGCGGCGGCGAGCGCGTCGGCAGGGGCGCTCGCGCACGTGAAGATCGCGGAGGTCGTGAACATCGCGAGAGCGCTCGAGATCCTGAAGTCCGCCGGCGTGTGGACCGTCGGCCTGGCGGGGGATACGCCGACGCACTACGACGCGATCGACCTCACGCTGCCCACCGCACTCGTGGTCGGGGCCGAGGGGACCGGGCTGCGGCGCCTCGTGCGGGAGCGCTGCGACTGGCTCGTATCGATTCCGATGCATGGCCACGTTCGGAGCCTGAATGTGTCGGTGGCCGCTGGAATTGCCCTTTTCGAGGCCGCCAGACAACGCCGGACCGCGCCCAGCTCAGCAGGGCGATCGCCTCGTCCATCGCGCTCACCCCCTTAGGATTGCACGAGTGGCACAGGACGTGCTAAAGTTCACCTTTTGTCTGGCTGGCGTAGCTCAGTCCGGTAGAGCAGCTGATTTGTAATCAGCAGGTCACGGGTTCGAATCCCTTCGCCAGCTCCATCGACCGAGTGCATCGGTCCTTAGGTAACCCAGAACATCACGTTTCCACAAATCACAAATACAGATAGCTGGCGAGGTAGCGAAGCGGTCAAACGCAGCAGACTGTAAATCTGTCGCCCTAGCGGCTTCGAAGGTTCGAGTCCTTCCCTCGCCACCAGTGGTCGCAGGATCTGGTAGTTGGGTAATCTGGTAATCGGGTCATTGGATTGGTCGATCGACGCGCACGAGATGTCCCAATGCAATTGCCAAGTTACCGGATTACGCGATTGTCAGAGGCAAGCGGGAGAGCGGGAGAGCGGGAGTAACTCAGTGGTAGAGTCACAGCCTTCCAAGCTGTTGGTCGCGGGTTCGATCCCCGTCTCCCGCTCCAATGTGGTCGTCGGTCGTTGATCATGGGTCGTTGGTCAACGATGCACGATGGGACGAACGGCTCACGACCAATGACGAACGACCGGGGATCGCCGATGTAGCTCAGTTGGCAGAGCGCGTCCTTGGTAAGGACGAGGTCTCCAGTTCGATTCTGGACATCGGCTCCAGCCTTCGCTCGCTACGCGAGCTTCGGCTGGCAGGCCAGCTGAGACCGCACCGTGTCGCTTCAAACGTGACCGCGCCGTGTAAACGCCACACGCGCCGTGTCCGCCGAAGCGGAACGCGAAGGCGGAAAGGCGGAAGGCGGACGAAAACGACGTCGATTAGAGAGGGACGTAGACGACCATGGCCAAAGAAAAATTCGACCGCAGCAAACCGCACGTGAACGTGGGCACCATCGGTCACATCGACCATGGCAAGACCACGTTGACCGCGGCGCTCACCAAGGTGTCAGCCGACAAGGGCTGGGCGAAATTCATCTCGTACGATGAAGTCGCCAAGGCGTCCGAGTCGCAGGGCCGGCGCGACGATTCGAAAGTGATGACGATCGCGACGAGCCACGTCGAGTACTCGACGGCGAAGCGGCATTACGCCCACGTGGACTGCCCGGGCCACGCCGACTACATCAAGAACATGATCACCGGCGCCGCGCAGATGGACGGCGCCATCCTCGTTGTCAGCGCCGTGGACGGCCCCATGCCGCAGACGCGCGAGCACGTGCTGCTCGCCTACCAGGTCAACGTGCCGTACCTCGTCGTGGCGCTCAACAAGGTCGACGCCATCGACGACGCGGAGCTCCTCGACCTGGTCGAGCTCGAAGTCCGCGAGCTGCTCACGACCTACAAGTTTCCGGGCAATGACATCCCGGTGGTGCGCCTCTCCGCGCTCAAAGCGCTGCAGGGCGATCCCGAAGGCATCGCCGGGGTCACGAAGCTGATGGAAGCGCTCGACAACTACATCCCGCTGCCGCAGCGCGACGTGGACAAGCCGTTCATGATGCCGATTGAAGACGTGTTCTCGATCTCGGGCCGCGGCACCGTCGTCACCGGCCGCGTCGAGCGCGGGCGCGTGAAGGTCGGCGAGGAAATCGAGATCGTCGGGTTCAAGCCGACCGAGAAGAAAGTCGTCACCGGCGTCGAGATGTTCCGGAAGCTGCTGGACGCGGGCGAGGCCGGCGACAACATCGGCGTGCTCCTCCGCGGCGTTGAAAAAGACGACGTCGAGCGCGGGCAGGTGCTGGCGAAGCCGGGCACCATCAAGCCGCATATGAAGTTCAAGGGCGAGGTGTACATCCTGTCGAAGGAAGAGGGCGGCCGCCACACGCCGTTCTTCAACGGGTACCGTCCCCAGTTCTACATCCGCACCACCGACGTCACCGGGACGCTGAACCTGCCGGAAGGCGTCGAGATGGTGATGCCGGGCGACAATACGACGATCAGCGGCGAGCTGATGGCGCCGGTCGCTCTCGAAAAGGGCGCGCGCTTCGCCATCCGTGAAGGCGGCCGGACCGTCGGCGCCGGCACGGTCACCGACATCGTTGAGTAGGGACTGGGACCAAGGGACTGGGGACTAGGGGACTTAGGGGCTAGGGGACTTAGGGGCTAGAGAACCTGAGCGGCTGGACGGCGAGTCCCAAGCCCCAGTCCCTGAAAGCGAAGCCATGAGAGACATCATCACGCTCGCATGCCTCGAGTGCAAGCGTCGCAACTACAGCACGACGAAGAACAAGAAGAAGACGACCGAGCGGCTCGAGATGAGCAAGTACTGCCGGTTCTGCCGGAAGCACACGAGCCACAAGGAGAGCAAATAGTTGGTGAATTGGTGAGTTCGTGAATTGGTGAGTTGGTCAGTGGAAATCACCAAGTCACCAAATCGCCAACTCGCCAATTCTGCAGATCGCAGCGTTTAGGCCAGTAGCTCAATTGGCAGAGCACCGGTCTCCAAAACCGGGGGTTGGGGGTTCGATTCCCTCCTGGCCTGCCAGAACCCTTGGGATGCCGGCAGGCAGAACGTGAGAAGGACGCGTGGCTGACAACACGACCACACTGGAGACGGTAAAACACGCGGCCGGCGGATGGTTCGAGCGCATGCGCCTGTTCCTGAGCGAGGTGCGCAACGAGCTGAAGCGTGTCACCTGGCCGTCGCAGAAAGAGGTGTACGCGACGACGGTGGTCGTGATCGCGACCTCGGTGTTCTTCGGCATCTACCTGTTCGCGCTCGACTCGATTCTGCTGGCCATCTTCTCGTGGATCCTGCGCAAGTTCGGTGCGGCATGACCGACGTCGCGACGAAGAACTGGTACATCGTCCACACCTACTCGGGCTTCGAGAAGAAGGTCGCCGAGTCGCTCCAGGAGCGTGTGATTGCCTACAGCCTGCAGAGCGACATCGGCGAGGTCCTGATTCCGACCGAGGACGTGGTGGAGATGCGCGCCGGGAAGAAAGTGGTCACCCCGAAACGGTTTTTCCCCGGCTACATCCTGGTCGAGATGAACATGTCCGACAACGCGTGGCACGTGGTGAAGAACACCCCGAAGGTCACCGGCTTTGTCGGCGCGGGCGCCAAGCCGACGCCGCTCACCAAGGACGAAGTCGAGCAGATTCTGACGCAGGTCAAAACGGCCGCGGAGAAGCCGAAGCCGAAATACATGTTCGAAAAGGGCGAGCAGGTGCGGATCAACGAGGGCCCGTTCACCAGCTTCAACGGCGTGGTCGACGAGGTGAACCTCGACAAGAACACGCTCAAGGTGATGGTCACGATCTTCGGGCGCTCGACGCCCGTCGAACTCGATTTCCTGCAGGTGGAGAAGATTTGACCACGAAAGACACGAAAACAAAGAAAGACACGAAAAAGATCAAAAACGGTTTCTGCTTCGTGCCTTTCGTGGATTCCGTGAGTTTCGTGGGTAAGACATAGACGTTATGGCAAAAAAAGTTCAGGCGATGGTGAAGCTCCAGATTGCGGCCGGCAAGGCGACGCCGGCACCGCCCGTGGGCACGGCGCTCGGCCCGCAGGGCGTGAACATCATGGACTTCTGCAAGAACTTCAACGCGAGGACGGCGAAGGATGAAGGGCTCATCATTCCCGTCGTCGTCACCGTGTATGCGGATCGGTCCTACACCTTCATCACGAAGACGCCGCCCGCGCCGGTGCTGCTGAAGCGCGCAGCGAACATCGCGAAGGGCTCGGCCGAGCCGAACAAGAACAAGGTCGGAACTGTCACCGCGAAACAGGTCGAGGACATCGCGAAGCTGAAGATGCCCGACCTGAATTGCGACTCGCTCGAGTCGGCGGTCAAGACGATCGCCGGCACCGCCCGTTCGATGGGCCTCGACGTTGTCGGATAGCGACACAATTTGGAATTAGGAATTTGGAAGTTGGAATTCGCGCTCGGATTCCAAATTCCAGATTCCCAATTCCAAATTCAAGAGCGCGTGAACACAGGAGAGCACATGAGAAAGCGCGGCAAGAAGTTCAGCGCTGCTCGCGCGCAGGTCGCTGTCGATCGGGTGTACACGATCGAAGACGCGGTGCCGCTCGTGCAGAAGGTCAAGTTCGCCAAGTTCGACGAGACCGTCGAGCTGGCGCTCCGGCTCGGCGTGGATCCGAAGCACGCCGATCAGATGGTGCGGGGCACGGTCGTGCTGCCGCACGGCCTCGGCAGGAGCAAGCGCGTGCTCGCCATCGCGGGCGGCGAAAAGCAGAAGGAAGCCCGGGAGGCGGGCGCCGACGTGGTCGGCGGCGAAGAGATGGTCGAGAAGATCCAGGCCGGGTTCATGGACTTCGACGCCGTGGTCGCGACGCCCGACATGATGCGCGCGGTGGGCAAGCTCGGGAAGGTGCTCGGTCCCCGGGGCCTGATGCCCAACCCGAAGACCGGCACCGTCACCGTCGACATCGCGAAAGCCGTCAGGGAAATCAAGGCCGGCAAGGTGGAGTTCCGCGTCGACAAGACCGGCATCATCCACGCGCCGGTCGGCAAGGCGTCGTTCGCCACCGATTCGCTCGTGGCCAACGCGCACGCGCTCGTCGACAGCATCGTCAAGGCGAAGCCTGCGGCGGCCAAGGGCAAGTACCTCAAGAGTGTCACGCTGTCGTCGACGATGGGACCCGGCGTCCGCATCGATACGACCCACATCATCGACGTGATAGTGAAGCATTAGAGACGGGGACTAGGGGACTAGGGGACTAAGGACTAAGGACTAAGGGACTAGGGAGTAGCAGCGAGCCCCCAGTCCCCCAGTCCCCAAGTCCCGTGAGGATTCAGAGATGGCCGTTACGCGAGCAGATAAAGAAGACGAGCTCCAGCAGCTGGAGGCGGCGTTCAGAGGATCGGAGAGCGCGATCCTCGTCGACTACAAGGGGATGAACGTCCCGCAGGTCACCGAGCTGCGGCGCCAGCTGCGCACGGCGAAGGCGAAATACAGGGTCGTCAAGAACACCATCGCCAGGCGAGCGCTCAAGGGGACCTCCTTCGCGCCGCTCGATCAGTTTTTCCAGGGCACGACGGCCGTGGCCTACACCAGCACGGATCCAGTCGCGCTCGCCAAGGCGCTGACAGCATTCGTGAAGACGGCGCCCACGCTCAAGATCAAAGCAGCCGTCGTGCAGGGGCGCGAGGTGAAGCCGGGCGAAGTGGCCGAGCTCGCGGCGCTCCCGGGCAAGCCGGAGCTGTACGCGCGCCTGCTCGGCACGATCGCCGCGCCGATGGTGCGGCTGGTGACGGTGCTGAACGCCGTCCCGCGGGATTTGATGAATGTGTTGGTGCAGTATGAGAAGAAGCTGAAGGAAGGACAGTCGTAATTAGGAATTTGGAATTCAGAATCTGGAATTCGGACACGCATTCCACATTCCAAATTCCTACTTCCAAATTTCAGGAGTGCAGCAGGGCCGTGCCCTACATGTGAGGGAGCAACAGACAATGGCCGAAGTGACGCAGCAGCAGGTGGTCGAGTACATCAAGGGAATCAGCGTCCTGGAGCTCTCGCAGCTCGTCAAGACGCTCGAATCGGAGCTCGGCGTGTCCGCCGCGATGCCGATGGCGATGCCGCAGGGCGGCGGCGCCGCGGCGGCGGCGCCGGCCGAGGAGAAGACCGAGTTCACCGTCACGCTGACCGAAGTCGGCGGCAACAAGATCAACGTCATCAAGGTCGTCCGCGAGATCACCGCCTTGGGTCTCAAGGAAGCCAAGGACCTCGTCGAGGGAGCGCCCAAGCCGATCAAGGAAGGCATCCCCAAGGAAGAGGCCGCGGCAATCAAGAAGAAGTTCGAGGACGTCGGCGCCAAGGTCGAAGTCAAGTAGCTCGGCGCTCGCGCGCCCTTCGGCGACGACTGGAGACCAGGGGGCTGGGGGACGTGGGGACTGGGATTTCAGTCCCCACGTCCCCGAGTCCCGTTTTCAGCGCTCAGTCTTTCCTCGAGGTCCAATAGCGATGTACAGCCTTCCCAAAAACGTCTACCGCGAGCGCATCGATTTTTCGAAGATCAAGACGACCGTTCCGATCCCGAACCTGATCGAGATCCAGAAGAAGTCCTACGAGCGCTTCCTGCAGATGAATCGTCTGCCGAGCGAGCGCGAGGACGCGGGTCTCCAGTCGGTGTTCAAGTCGGTCTTCCCGATCAGCGACTTCCGCGAGAACTCGTCGCTCGAGTTCATCGAGTATTCGATCGGCAACTGGGAGTGCAAGTGC
>Ga0066652_100001212_pt1 | contig 13128 bp, 10 predicted proteins | sample GraSoiAngelo_101_FD_71413 | JGI IMG/M metagenome (GOLD analysis project Ga0066652, IMG submission 71413) | Grasslands soil microbial communities from the Angelo Coastal Reserve, California, USA - 14_0903_02_30cm | ecosystem: Environmental > Terrestrial > Soil > Grasslands | place: USA...
TGCGTGGCCAGAATGGATGACCGCACGGTCGGCCTGCGTGCGATTCACCGGCGTGGAGTCGTCGCCGCGATCGTGTTGGTCGCCGTCGCCGGCGTCGCCGGCGTCGCACACGCGCAGGCCGACTCGGTTCCGCCGCCGTTCCCCGCACCGGGACGGCTCGTCGACGTCGGCGGGTGGCGCCTGCACCTGAACTGCACCGGCGACGCGCGGCCGGCGCAGCCGACGGTGATCCTCGAGACGGGAGTCGGCGATTTCTCCGTCGAATGGAGCCTCGTGCAGCCGGGCGTGGCGCGCTTCGCCCGGGTGTGCTCGTACGACCGCGCCGGCGACGGATGGAGCGACATCGGCCCGCATCCGCGCACGTTCCGCCAGATCGTCTACGAGCTGCACACGTTGCTCGAGCGCGCCGGCGAGCGGCCGCCCTTCATCCTCGTCGGCCACTCGTACGGCGGATGGCTCGTCCGCCAGTATCAGATGACGTATCCGTCGGAGGTGGCCGGCATGGTACTCGTCGAAGCGGGCGCCGACGATCCATGGCGCATGACGCCGGACGGGAAGTTGAAGCGCTCGTCGGAGCTGGCCACAGGTGCACCGATCCCTCCCGTGAAGGCGTCGGATCCGCTGCGCGTCGCCGACATTCCGCCGGGGATCATGACGCAGATCCGCGCGGGCGTGGCGCAGATGAGCCAGGCCCCCAACGGGCCGCCGCGCAACCGGCTCCCGCCCGACGCGCAGCGCATGCGCGCGTGGGCGCTCGCGCGGATCGGGCACATCCTCGCGGGAGTGAATCCCGTCGAGCACGAGGAGCTCGCCGCGCTGCGTGCCGAGCGCATGAAGTCCGCGCATCCGCTCGGCGATCTTCCGCTCGTCGTCATCACCCGTGGAGTGCCGGACGAATCGGGCCCGAACGCCGCTGCGATGGAGGAGGAGCACCGGAAGGACCACACCGCGGTCGCCGCGTTCTCGCGGAGCGGGAAGCTGGTGGTCGCCACGCACAGCGGACATCACGTCCAGCTCGAGGAGCCTGAGCTAGTCGTGTCGGCGATCCGGGAGGTGGTCGCGGCGGCACGGCGATGATGCCATCGCCGTCACCGCCATGCCTCTCGCGGCAGCGTGAGATACTGAGCCACTCCGCTCCCGAACGACCAGTCGCCGCGCGTTCGTCGGCGAGCGGGAAAAGGTGCCGCGCGCGGCGGGTCGTTGAGCGGCTCAGCCATGCAATGAAAGAGGGGGATGCCGCGAGGCACCCCCCTCTTCTCGATCACGACTGGAGCGCTAGTTGCGCATCCCCGGCCTCGGCAACGCCGTGGGCGGGATCATGTTGTTCAGGCGCATGTAGTTCGCGATCTGACTGTAGTGATCCGCCATGTCGATCACGTGGCCGAGCACCATCTGCGCGCGCGGCGCGTTCCGCGACTGGCCGCCGAACGTCATCGTGATCTGATCGGCGAGCTTCGCGTCGTCGACCTGGGCAAAGGCCTTCTCGCAGAAGTCGAACGACTCCTTCAGCTTCGCGACGAGCGTGTCCTTCGGCCACTTCGCCTTCACCGAATCGGGGGTCGCGGTGTCCTTCTCGGGCCGCGTCGCCTTCATCTCGCCGAACTGGTTGCAGAAGAAATAGTTGTCGTTCGCGAGGTGCTCTGCGATGGTGCCGATCGTGAGCTGCGCGGGCGTCGGCTTGTAGCTGAACTTGGCTTCGGGGATGGAGTCGAACGCCTGGGCGAGGTTGCGTTGGAGCGCCATCGTCCGACCGCGGAACACGCCGGTGACGGGGTTGGCCTGCGATCCTGGGGCGGGCGTCTGGGCGGCGAGTCCGATCGGCAGGACCAGCGCCAGGAGTGCTGCGCGTGAGAGGTTCATTTGGTGCTCTGGTGTGGGGGACGCGTGATAGTGGGCGACGCCGCCTGATCGCGCAACCAACGGTGACGAAACGCAGTGACTCAGTGACTCGGTGCGTCGTTGGGGTCGGAGTCGCTGGGGTCAGACCCCAGCGACTCCGACCCTCTCGAACTGAGTCACCATAGCTGCCCAGCCCGTCTCACCCGTTGAAATTCACCTTCGCCGTCCCGCAGCCGACGCCCTGGATCCACAGCGTCTGCTCGCCGGGAATGTTCGGGGCGAGGTCGGTCTCCGACACGATCATCTGTGCCCGGAACGACTCCTCGTTGCCGTCGCCGGCGCGGTAGAAGTCGGCCTGGAGGACGACGCGACCGGGACCGGTGACGGCGGTCTTCACCGCGTCTGTCGCCGTGCACTTGAACGGCGCGGACGCGAGCAGCTGCGCCGTGTCCCAGCGGACGCCCTCACCGGTGAGGCAGTGGTTGAGCGGGCCCTGGCCCACGCCATCGATGCAGCTGAAGCCGCCGCCCGAGTGGACGTCCGTCTCGGTAGGGATCGTGTTGCTGGCCGAGCTCGGGTCGAACGAGCCGCCACCGGAAAGGAAGACGGCACCGATGGGGAAGCCGCTCGCGGTACCGTTGAAGCCGAACGCGACGCGGCGTGCGTTGTGCGCGGCGGAATACGCGGGCGCGCGTGCCGAGTCCTGCGCGGCCGTGGTCGACGTGTACGGGGTGGTGGGAGACTTGTAGTCGCCGCAGGCGGTGACCACCGTGATGGCGACGAGCAGTGCGCGGGCAATATGCTGCTTCATGATGTCCTCGACGTTGATGATGATGGTCGGCGCGGGATGCGTTCCTCGTGGAGCAAGCTGCGAGCGCCGTACGCATGGTCGTCGTGGCGATCATCGAAGCGCGTGCACCGTCCATGCACGTAGAGGGTGCGAGCGCGCACAACATTCCCGATCGCCGTCGCCGGCAAGTGTCTTGACCGTTCGAATCGCGCCGGATACGGTTGGCGCAACCTCTCTCGCGAGGCGCGATGAGCCACACAGATGATGAGAGCGGAGTCGACGCCGCGGGCGAACGGCTCGGGATGCACGAGCCGATCTCGCGGCGCGACTTCATCAACGGCACGCTCGCGGCGGGCGCAGGCCTCTGGCTCGGCGGCCGAGCGCCGAACGCGATGTCGGAGTCGCTCGCGGCGGATGCGTGGACCGGATACGGCGGCGTCGGCGACTATGCGCGCTCGAACGGCAACACTTACGAGGTGATGTCCGCCGCGCACGCCATGCGCGACGGAAAGTTCGAGCGTGGCATCGCACGTGCCGCGGACACCGGCGAGACGTATGACCTCGTCGCCGTAGGCGGGGGGATCAGCGGCCTCGCCGCAGCGGTGTTCTTCCAGAAGCGCCAGGGCGGACGCTGCCTCGTGCTCGACAACCACGCGATCTTCGGCGGCGAGGCGAAGCGCAACGAGTTCGTCGTCGACGGACAGACGGTCGTCGCGCATCAGGGCTCGGCGATGTTCCCCGTGCCGAAGCAGGGCGGCTACACGGCGCGCATGTACGACATGATCGGGATGGACCGGTCGCACTTCGAGTATCAGCGCTGGAGCGGGCCGTCGCCGGAGATGCCGCTCGAGCAGACGCCGTACGGATCGTCGCGGAATTACGGCTTCTACTTCGGCTCGCGGTTCGGCCAGCGGCCGGGCGTGTGGGTGATCGATCCGTGGGGACGGAAGCTCGACGGCGCGCCGCTGAGCGACGACGTGAAGGCGGAGCTCATGCGCTATCACACCGTGCGCGATGGCGGCCCGCGTCCGGCGAGCGAAGGCGACGCGATCTCGCGCCAGCTCGACACGATCACGCTCGAGGAGCACCTGATGGCGCGGCACCACATCACGCGTCAGACCGTGCGCGAGTATCTGTCGCCGGTGGAAGGGGGCGGCTACGGGCTGGGGCCGGACGTGCTCTCCGGCTACTGCGCGTACGCGCCCGAGACCGAGTATCCCGACGACGGCGACAACACGCTCGGCGACCAGATGTTCCCCGACGGCAACGCCGGCTTCGCGCGACTGATGGTGAAGACCCTCGTCCCCGACGCGTTCGACGGCCCGCGCTCCGTGGACGCCGTGTGGCGGAATCGAGTGCGCTTTGCCGCGCTCGACCGTCGGGGACAGTCGACGCGCATCCGACTCGACGCCACGGTGGTGCGCGTCGAGCACGCGGGCGACCCGGCGCGGGCGCCGCACGTCGTCGTCACGTACGCGAAGGGCGGGCAGCTCCATCGCGTGCGGGCGCGCAAGGTCGTGATGGCGGGAGGGAGCTGGACGACGAAGCACATCGTCCACGACCTCCCCGCGACGCATCGCGACGCGTACGCGCAGTTCTACCGATCGCCTTGCCTGATGGCGAACGTCGCCGTCCGCAACTGGCGCTTTCTACACAAGCTCGGGATGACCGGATGCCGCTGGTTCGAGGGGATCGGCAACTATCTCACCGTGCGGAAGATGGCGACCGTCGGCGGCACCCCGGAGACCTTCGGCCCCGACTCACCGACCGCGCTCACGATCAAGATCCTGTACGCGCAGCCCGGGCTGCCGATCGGCGAGCAGGGAAGCCGCGGGCGCGCCGAGATGCTGAGCAAATCGTTCGCGCAGTACGAGCGCGCGCTCCGCGAGCAGCTCGGCGACATGTTCGCGGCGGGCGGCTTCGATCCTCGGCGCGACATCGCGGGGATCATCCTCAATCGGTGGGGGCACGCATACGTGAACCCGCAGCCCGGCTTCTTCTTCGGCGTGGACGGCAAGCCCGCCCCGCGCGACGTGCTGCGCCATCAGCCTTACGGACGGATCGCGTTCGCCAACACGGATCTCTCGGGGGCGATGGATCACCGGAACTCGATCCTCGAGGCGGATCGAGCGGTGGGGCAGTTGGTGTGAGCGCGTCGCGCCCATTCTGCGATCAGCGTCGGCAAGAACCGGTAGTGTCTTCCTTCAGAAGGAGCCAGCGATGACCACGAATAGCTACAGGCTGACAGTCGTTGCGTGCGCCCTGGCATGGTTTCTCGCCGGGATGCACACTCCGGTGATTCATCAGATCATGAAGCACGGTCGCGCTCCCGGGGCGAGCCTCCTGGTCCTCGTGCTACTCGTGGTCGTCGCGAGCGGCTCGGTGTTCGCGCTCCTTCGGGCGCCGGGGTCGCATCCGGGGCCGACGCCCGCTGCGCCATGACGCGTCGCTGCGACTGACGTGAGCGACGATACGTCCAGTCAGGCCTTTCGCTCGGCCGCGAACAACCGCATCGCCCACAGCGCCGGCGCGAGCAACAGCAGCAAGGCGACGATACCGGAGGACATGAACTCGCCGCCCGCCCACATCAGGTCGATCGCGATCGGCACGCCCATCGCGACCGAGATCGCGATCACGCTGGCCAGAAATCCCGCGCTCACGACACAGACGGGCACGAGCGCGAGCAACGACGAGAACGCGACCGCCTCGAACGGATAGACGACGCCAGCAAACGTGCTGACGACTGCGACACCGATCAGCACGCAGAGAAGCGGCAGCATCCCGCGACGCCGCGGCATCCATCCCGTCGCGAACAGGATCGTCGCGCTCAACACGACGGCAAACCCGATCGGCAGCAGCGGGGCGGCCCACGGGAATCGCTGCTGAAACGCAAAGTCGGCGATGGGCACGGGCGGATACGGCACGTCGAACCACCGATGTCCCGCGGCGATGATCGCCGACCCCGCTCCGAGCAGTCCGAGACCCCACGCGTAGCCGAGGAGCGCTGCCGGAACGAGCTCCGGAATTCGGACGCGCCCGCGAGCGAGATCGTCGAGGCCCGCGGTCAACTCGGGCCGGGATTCGTACCACAGTGACTCACCCGCGACGAGACAGATCGCCCCGAGCAGCCACAGGGAGATGTCGGCGGGAAGCTGCGCCGTGAGAGTGCTCGATATCGACGCGATGTTCAGTGCGCCGGGTCCGTAGCCGATCGCGATGATCGCCACGAACAGGATGGGCGCGGCGGCGCTGATTCGCAGGCCAGTGGTCCACTGCAGCACATCGGTCGCACCGCGCCGCAGGATCACCGCGATCGCCACCATGGCGATCAGCGCGACGAGAAATGGATAGGCGATTTTCGCGATGCCGATTCCGACGGACTCGCCGGCCTCCTGCTGTCGTCGTCGCAGGACGCCGCGCCGCGTGAAGCCGGTGGCACGTGTTCCGACGATGGTCGCTGCGACGACTGCCTCGGCTGTGTCCGTGTCCCGGGTGAGATTGAGCCCGGGTCGGTTCCACACCACCGTGTGCGCCGTATACCGGGGGAAGGTGGTCGTCTCGACGCGACGGAACGTCAGCCGCGAGGGATCCTCGCCGTTGCCTCGCAGAACGCTGTCGGCAATCGCGCGCGCAGAATCGGCCGTCAGGCCGCCGACGAGAAGTGAATCCTTCAGCAGGAGGGTGTCGGCGACGAGCTGGCCATTCTTGCCGAAGTAAAGGGATCGACTTCCGCGCGGGTCGGATGTCCGGAAGTCGAATTCCCACGCCCACACGTGATACGGATCGTACGCAAGCTCGTCGGCGCTGTCGGCGCCTACCACGTTCTGGAGGAACGTGTAGAGCGGGGTGTTCCACCCGAGGCTCGAGCCCTCGGGATTCGCCGGACGTCCCGCGGCGCTCATCAACGACCGGGCTGCGTACTCGTCGATCGAGCGATCATGGGCCACGCCGTGGACTCGCGAGCTCACGACGTGACGCAGCGTCCCGGCGGTGAGGAGTGCACCAGCCAGGATCACGGCAAGGGCCGTCTTCCGCGTCGAGAGCGTGCGTCGCATCGCGTTGGTCCGTCGATCGGACATCGGCACCATGCGCCGGCCGCGGCGATACTCCCCCGCGACGTCGCGCGCGACGCGGTCGAGCGCATCGGCGAGCTCCTGCATCGATCCGAAGCGCGCCGTTGGCTCCTTCGCCAGCGCACGCTCGATCACCTTGGCCAGCGCGATGGGCGCGTCGGGCCGGATGTCGCGCACTGGCGTCGGCTGCATGCTCGCCTGCATCGCCATCAGCGACCGGAGCGACTCGGCGTGGAATGCGGGGCGACCGGTGAGCAGCCGATATCCGACGAGGCCGAGCGAATATTGATCCGACAAGGGGCCGAGTGTCGTGTCGCCAGCCGCCTGCTCGGGGCTCATGTACTGCGGCGTGCCGACCACGATGCCGGCGCCGGTCACTGTCGTCGCACGGCCGACCGACTTCGCGATGCCGAAGTCCATGAGCACCACGCGGCGCTCCGGACCCTCGAGCATGATGTTCTCGGGCTTGATGTCACGATGGACAATGCCCACTCGGTGCGCGGCCGCGAGCGCCACGGCGGCTTCGCGCAGGATGCGGCAGACTTCGGCGAAGGTCCAGCGCGTGTCGCTCTCGAGCCACTCGGCGAGAGTCTGCCCGTCGATGCGCGGCATCACGAACCACGCCACGCCGTCCGACTCGGCGACCGCGAACACGGGCACGATGTTCGGGTGTCGAAGTTGCGCGATTGCCTCCGCCTCGCGGCGGAAGCGGTCACCCACGCCGTCGGAGCTCGCGAGCTCGCTCCGCAGGGTCTTGATCGCGACCTCGCGCTTGAGCTTCCGATCCCAGGCGAGGTACACCTCGGCGAATCCGCCGGCACCGAGCAGGCCGCGCAACTCGTAGTCGCGCCCGACCGCGGCAATCAATCGCTGGCGCGTCTCGCTCGTGTCCGGCGGCGCCGCGGCGAACGCGCCCGTCGGTGTCCGTACTCCGCACACATGGCAGAAGACCGCGCCCTCGTCGAGCGCGGTCGAGCAGCTGGGACAGGGAGGGAAGGCAACTTCCATCGGCAGAAATTGGCGCCACAGCCGAATTCCGGAAGGTCGGCCTCGCACGAGGCATGGATCGCCATTGATCGTGCGCGGTCCATCAGAGGCCAAACTGGCCGCGCGACCCGATGAGCGGCATGTTGATGCGCCTCGCCGTCGGCTTTCCCCTCGCGACAGGTCACATGCCTCGTCTCGCCGTCCTGCTCTTCGTGCTCGCAGCGGTCGCTGGCCCGGCCTCCGCTCAGGCGACGCCGCGTCGCTGGTTCTTTAACGGCAGTGCGCTCCCCGACTTCGAAGTCACACGCGACACGACGATCGCTCACACCGGGCGCGTGAGCTTGCGCGTGCGCGCGGCGGCCGACCCCTCCGGTTTCGCGGGCGCCATGACGACGTTTCCCGCCGCACCATATCTCGGCCGCCACGTCAAGTTCTCCGCGTTCCTGCGCACTGCATCGCTCGGCGGAGAGGGCGCCGCGGTCTGGGCCCGAGCCGACGGTGCGCGCCCGAGCCTCGCCTTCGTCACCACGCAGGGAAAGCGCGTCGTCGGCGGCACGACGGATTGGACGGCCGTCTCCGTCGAGATGGACGTCCCCAGCGAGGCGCTCACGTTGTTCTTCGGCGCATTCTCGACGGCGCGCGGCACGCTCTGGATCGACGACGCGTCAGTCGAGCCCGACTCTACCGCCGGCGCATTCAGCGAGGACTTCGAGCGCCCGGAAACCATGATCGTCCGGGCGCAGTCCCGACCGGCCGCCGCGGTTGCCGGACAGGTGGACAAAGATGCCGCCCCCAGCCCCCACGAAGCGCCGCGGCCGCTCGCGCCGCGTGGGCTCGACAACGTCGTCGCATTCACGCGACTCGTGGGCTACGTGCGCTTCTTCCATCCGAGCGAGGCGGCGGCGACGACGAACTGGGACGACTTCACCGTGCGCGGCATCCGCCTCGTCGAGCGCGCGCCGAACGCCGACAGTCTCATCGCGACGCTACGCGCCATCTTCGCGCCGATCGCGCCGAACGTCGCGGTCTACCGCACCGGGGCACGCCCTCCCGCTCCGGTCGCGGCGCCGCGTGCGGAGTCGTTGAGCGTCGTCTTCTGGCGCCACTTCGGCTATGGCGTGCCGACGGGCTCGCCAAGCGACGCGGCGAACAACATCTACAGCAGTGAGCGCGTCAGCGTTGCCGCGCCGAACGGCCGTCCACCGACGACCTTCACACTCTCGCCGGGATGGGGCAACACCACGTCGATGTCGGTGCCCGATCCGTCCTCGCCTTTCCACGCCGACCTCGGCGCCGGCGTGAGCGCGATGGTGCCGCTCGCCGTGTACTCGACGGCGCGCTCGATCCCCGACTCGCGGTTCGCGAGACCGCGCCCCGCCATGGAGCGCTTCGCCACCGATGACCGTGCCACGCGTCTTGCCGACGTCGCGCTGTTGTGGATGGTGCCTCAGCACTTCTATCCCTATCACGAGATCGTTCGCACCGACTGGCCGGCGGCGCTCCGCCGCGGGCTCACCGAGGCTGCCACCGCCGTAGACGACGCGCAGGCCGACGCCGCGCTCGAGCATGTCATCGCGGCGCTGCGCGACGGACACGGTGGCGTCTCGCGTCCTTCCACGACGCGCGCCATCGTGGACGCCGTCCTGCGCACGGTCGAGGGACGCGTCGTGGTCACGGCGAGAGGCGATTCGGCGGCTGCCGCGGGCCTGCGCCTCGGCGACGAGGTGCTGGCAATCGACGGCACCCCGATCGCTGACGGGTTGCGCATCGCGGAGTCGCGGGTCTCGGGGGCGACGCCGCAGTGGGTGCGCTACGTCGCGCTGCGTACGCTCCTGACCGGAGCGCCAGGGAGCGTGGCGCTCCGAGTACGAGATCCGCTCGCATCCAACGATGCGCCGCGGGACATCGTGGTGCGCCGCCGCCCGATACCGTCTCCGAGAGAGGCGCGTCCCGACAAGATCGCCGAAGTGCGACCAGGGGTGTTCTATGTCGACTTCGACCGCGTGAGCGACGACGATGTACGTCTCGCGCTGCCGAGTCTCGAGAAGGCGACGGGGATCGTCTTCGACATGCGCGGCTACCCGAACCAGGTGAACACCGCGGCGGTGCTCGCGCTCCTCGCCGACTCGACCATTCGCTCGGCGCACTTCGAGGTGCCGATCGTCACGCAGCCCGACCACGCCCACCTCGCGTTCTTGGATGGGGGCTGGCAGATCGCTCCCCGTCAACCGCGGCTGCGCGCGAAGGTCGCGTTCCTCACCGCCGGGAGCGCGATCAGCTACGCCGAGTCGACGATGGGAGTCGTCGAGGAGAACCACCTCGGCGCCATCGTTGGCGAGACGACCGCGGGCACGAATGGGAACGTCAATCCCTTCACCTTGCCGGGCGGATACACGGTGCGATGGACCGGGATGCGCGTCACGAAGCGCGACGGCTCGCCGCATCACGGCGTCGGCATTCGCCCAACGGTGCCGGTGGCACCCACCCTTCGCGGCGTGAAGGAGGGACGCGACGAGGTGCTCGAGAGGGCGCTCCGGCTCCTGAGCGCGGGCGACAACTAGTGTCGTGAACCCAGGCAGTGTGGCGCGCCCGGCAAGTGCGTCACGAAGGCCGGAGCTCGATCGACTACGCCTCCGAAGCAGTTGCCACGGTTCTGCGGCGCTCCATGCGGAAGGTCCGAAGCGCAGCCGACCGTTCGAGGGGGACTTGCTCACATCGCCATCGACCCGAGTTCAAGCCGTTTCAATCGAGCGCCGCCGACGAACGATAAGGATTGCGCGTGATTCGAACGCGCATTATTTGACTCGCGCGCAGATTGACTCGGGCTTCTCCTCGCATCGCGACATGTCAGACCTGGAACACGACCCGGTCGAGGACCGGCCGAAGTATCAACGCGTGAACGCCGAGGCGGAGCAGCTCGCGTGGGAAGAGCTCGCGCGCATGGGCATCCGCCCGGGCGAAGGCGTGTGCCACATATTCTGGCCGACGAAGAAGCGCATCTTGCGGAAGCAGTTCGGCGTCCGGTGGCGGACGCCCGCGGAGATGAATCCGCACGTCATCTTCGACTAGGACGGGGCCGACTGGATGCGCCGATCTGGATGGATCGCGGTCGTCGTTCTGGGTTCCGGCATTGCCGCCTATGCTGTGGCCGTGCTCCTGCTCCCCAACTTCGGGCCGCCGTTCGTGGCCAAGATCCGCGCCCATCTGGTCATACCGCTCTCGATGCACCTGGCCGGCGGCGCGCTCGCGCTCGCAGTCGGCGCCTGGCAGCTCAACAGCCGCTTGCGCCAGCGACAGCCGTTGGTCCACCGATGGCTCGGCCGATTGTATGTCGTCGCCGTCGTCACAGGCGCGCTCGGCGCCGGCATCCTGGCGCCAGGATCGCAGGAAGGCATCGTGACGCACCTCGGCTTCGGCTCCCTCGCGATCGCGTGGCTCGGGACGACGATCGCGGGATATCGCGCCGTGCGTCGCCGCGACCTGATCTCGCACCGCTGCTGGATGCTCAGGAGCTACGCGCTCACGTTCGCGGCCGTGATGCTGCGCGTGTATCTGCCACTCAGCCAGATCGTGGGCCTGCCGTTCGGGCCGTCGTATCAAGTGATCTCGTGGCTCTGCTGGGTGCCCAACCTGCTCGTCGTCGAGATGCTCGTCATTCAACGGCCGCGTGTGGTCCCGATCGAGGCCGCGACGTGACAGGAATTGGCGCTGACATATGATTCATTCGGAAGACGTGTGATGGTGCTCGCTCGGCATGACGGGAGCGCCTGATTGGATCTCGGTCTCCGCGGTCGCCTTGCGCTCGTTACCGGCGCGTCGAGCGGAATCGGCGCCGCAACGGCGCGACTCCTCGCCACGGAAGGGGCCAGTGTCGTCGTCGCATACCACACGAACTCCACGGGCGCGGAACGGGTCGCGGCCGACGTCCGCGCCGCCGGCGGCCGTTCGTGGTGCGTAGCGCTCGACATGGGCAACGCGGCCGACGTCGAACGCGCCGTGGAAGAGGTAACGACGCTCACCGGCGGCATCCTCGACATCGCCGTGCTCAACGCGGGGCACAACATCCTCACGCCGTTGCAGACCCTCGAGCCCGACGAATGGGATACCGTCGTCCGCACGAACCTCAACGGGACGTTCTACCTGCTGCGCGCCATACGTCCGTTGTTGACGGACGGCGCGGCGGTCGTGACCGTGGCGAGCGTCGCCGCGCACACCGGTGCTCCGCATCATGCGCACTACGCGGCAGCCAAGGCCGGGATCGTCAACCTGACCAAGAGCGCGGCCCGCGAGCTCGCGCCAACCGTCCGCGTGAACTGCGTCTCGCCCGGGCTCACGCGCACGGTGATGGGCGAGGAGACCGTCGCCGGCACCGCCGGCGACCCCATCGCGAAGCTGCTCGCGGGCAGAATGGCCGAGCCGGAGGAGATCGCGCGAGTCATCGTATTTCTGGCGAGTCCCGCGGCGAGCTTCGTCTATGGTGCGACGTTCGACGTCAACGGCGGCCGAGACCTTCGCTGAGTCATTCCCGCGACGAATCCGCACGAAAATCGGAGAGGAACCATGACGGAGCCTCGAAAAGTCATCGTTCACATCGCAACCAGCGCCGACGGATTCATCGCGCGCTCCGACGGCGATCTCGAGTGGTTGACGTCCCGCCCGAAGCCCAAGGGTTTCTACGGCATCGAGGCCTTCATGAAAACGGTCGACACGCACGTGCTTGGCCGACGGACGTATGATCGGAGCCTCGAGCTGGGGGCGAAGTTCGGCTCGCACGAGCGTTATGTCGTCTTCTCCCGTCACTCGGCGCCATCCACCGTGCCGCCAGGCGTGGAGTTCGTGAGCGAGGCGATCGGCCCGTTCATCGACCGTCTTCGAGCGCAGCCTGGCAAGGACGTCTGGCTGATGGGCGGTGGCGACATCATCGCCTCCTTTCTGGATGCGGGCGCGATCGACGAGTTCGTCATCAACGTAGTCCCCGTGTTCATCGGCGACGGCATCCCGCTCATCGCGCGGCGTGAGCGCGACGTGTCCCTCGACTTGCGCTCCGTCGAGCGCTTCGACGACGGCGTCGTCCAACTGCACTACCGGGTAACGCCGTCGTCGAGGCGCTTCGATCGTCGTGAGCGCGTCCATGGATGAGAGGATGTGCATGACGAAAGTCCATGCGCTACCTTCTCCGCCCTCCATGCTCGCGATCCTTCGCTCAGTCGTCGCCGTGCTCGTGGGCTATGTGGCGTTCGCCGCATCGGCCTACGCGGTATTTCGCCTGTCCGGCCACGCGGCGCACGCGCCGGCGTCGGTTTCCTTCATGCTGCTCACGATCGCGTGCGGCGTCATCTTCGCCGCGCTCGGCGGATACGTGGCGGGCTGGCTCGCTGGACGTCGGCCGCTGGCTCACGCGGTGGCGATGGCCGCGCTGCTCCTCGCTGGCGCCGCCGC